>Ga0207091_1037_pt1 | contig 14844 bp, 14 predicted proteins | sample Alteio_BWMinHeat_47_FD_153534 | JGI IMG/M metagenome (GOLD analysis project Ga0207091, IMG submission 153534) | Enriched cells from forest soil in Barre Woods Harvard Forest LTER site, Petersham, Massachusetts, United States -... | ecosystem: Environmental > Terrestrial > Soil > Temperate forest >... | reverse complement strand
CTTAAATATTTTTCTTTAGCCACATTTCGCCAATAGAATCCACTCGCGGGCTTTATGACATATTTATGGTACGCGCGTGGTAGTTTTTCAAGTGCCTCTGATATGCGCATTAATTTTTTATCAACATCATTGACAGTGGTGACTCGCAAAGGATAGCGTTTTCCATAAATATTCGACATCCAATAAATGGTCACCAAATTTTTTCTCACTTCGCTTTCAGAGTTTTCGTACATTTTACGAAAAAAAGGGTCACAATTGTTATTTATAAAATCTGCATAAGAAATATTTTCCATGGAAAAATCCGTGATTTTAGGATTTCCAAACCATTTTTCGAAAAATGAAAAGGGATTACGTACAACCATTTGCATACCATCATCCCATGTGATGTAACTCCCCGTCACTTCACGAATGCGCTTATGGTAGGCAATTTTTAATTTATCAAAATCATGAGGAAATGCTTTAATACTGAGGACAACAAGAACAATCAATAAAAAATATTTTTTAACTATCATGGCGAGCACGCCGTGGATGGCTTTCTCCTGCAAATATTTTAAATACGCGACCTTTGAATGAATTAAAAAAATTATTCAAAAAATAGCACTTCACCTATACTGAAGAAGCGCCGCATCCTTTTTTGAGCGTATGATATGTTGCACTACTTCTAATTCCGTCAGAACATTTTTCTTAGGAATAAAATCGACAGTTATTTCGTCAGTTCTTTCGGCTTGATTACTGACATACAATGCTTTTCGCAGATAAATATCTGCCGATGTTGCTTGATTAACTCGGGTAAGCGCATATCCTAAATAATAATAACCTCTCTGTTGTTGACTGATGCTTAAATGCAGAAAATCTTTTTCAATATTTTTAAATATTTTTATCGCTGCATCATACTTTTTCTGATTCAACAAAGTCGTTGCTTGCATAAATTTTTCATGTATTTTTATAAACTTATCATCATATTGTGTCAGTGTAGAAATAGGAAATTCCGCAATTTCAGTTTGCAAAGCTAATTTTTTATAAATAGCATCTTTTTCATCTACAGGTAAAAGTACATTAGGAAAGCAGCGAGTATAAGACGTATTTGGAAATAATGTTTTATGTAATTTGGGTGTTATGGTTGGACTAATCTCTAATTCATTTGCAGACTCTTTTTCTCGTTTAATATCTCGTGAACTGATTAAACTGGTTAGAAATGAAAGTGCTGGCAAAGTGTTATGGATTAAAAAGTAATGCAAATTATAGGGCACTATAAAATGACGAGGATCTGTATCAGGATGATTATAAGGTTGCTGAACATCTGGTTTTCCTAAATTTACTCTTAGTGGAGAATACAAAGGAACAATATCTACAATAATATCCCAAATATTTACGCCAACTTCTCTAAGGCCTGGTATATCCAAAGGAGCACTTTCCAAAATAGCACTTTCTTCACCTAAAGATTTGTAAACAGTCAAAACTGGAACACCATTAAAAAAATCGTACTCTTCTAATTGCCATGCCAACATCAACCATTGTAGGGTATGAGTAAATTCTCCATGGGTGGTTTCTCGTAGCCCTGAATCCTTAAATAAATAGCCATTTCTAACTAATTCTAAAAATATGCCGGTACCTAATTCACCCTCTAATTTGACTAATTTTTTTCGAAAAAGAAAAGCTGCGATTTCGCGTTCTAAGACGTGACGTAAAATCTTCTGGTGCGCAGAATAAAATTTATCATCTTCGGCGGGTTTGATGATGAAATGACCCGAGCTATTAGTAGTAACCAAATCATATTTCTTTGCTTCTTCAATTAATAAACCATTAAGCTTAATTAATTGTTCGGTAACCTGCTCTCTATCAGACCAAAAAGCAGCCGCACCAGCGTATTGCTCGAGAAATGGAATGTTTTTCGAGGGTTTGATTTTTTTATTGTCTAAATTATATAGCATGTCGGAAGCGGTTATCTTTTTTAAAATTAAAGTTTTATATTCCTCTACTTTGTGTTTCGATGGCTGCCATTTGTGATTTTCCACTTTCTTTTCTTTTTCATCAGAATCGAAAACACTTATCGTGTATCGGGTAGAACTAGAACTCATACCTATTCCTCGTTATTTACTGATTAAATAATAAACAAAACTTTCATATTAGTCAAGTTTATGAGTTATTAATTGGACGCATAGCTAACAGTCTAACTGTTAGCTATGCTAATCGTTATACTGTTAGCTAAATAGAGGAATCACTCTTTTGGATAATCATGAAATAAATCAAATGCTTATAGAGGGAAATTAGTTTATTCATTATTATAATTATTAATTATCTTCAACGCCGCATTTTCCTGAAACCGCTCCGCTGCTTCAATATATTCAATCACGGTATTCACCTGCTTCCAACGGCCTTGACGCATAATTGCTGGAATTTGAACGCCTAAACGACTGGCACTCGTCGCCATGCCTCTTCGCAAACTATGACTGCTGAATTTATCTGCATGGGGAATCCCTGCATCGTGCGCCCGTTTTTTCAAAATATGATTGACTGAAAGTGGCGTAAGCGGAGATGCTTTTAATTTACCGCCTTTTTTTATTTCACGAAACAAAGGACCTCTTTCAATATTCGCCATCTTTAACCATTGATTTAATGCGGCAATAGGACAAAACAAACCTTTTCCGTAGGGGAGTGCACAGTATTGACCGCCATGTGTTTGATCGGTTTTTGATTGTGGAATTAAAATATCAATCCCTTGATCCTTCCATTCGATGTGTTCAACTTTTATTTGCACCAACTCACTACGACGAAACGCGCCACAAAAACCCATTTGTAACAGTGCATTATCTCGATACGCCGTCAATGAATCTTCTTTTTGCAGGAATTCAATGATGCATAATAAATCTTCAGGGGATAAGGGATAAGCTTTATCTTTTGGTTTGCCATGCACACGTATGATACCCGACAAGGTTTTTTGTACGGCAGGATGCTGCACAGGATCCACAAATCCTTGATATTGATGCCAGTTTTTGAGCGCTGTTAAACGTCGGCTCAACGTTCGTGCATTTAATTGAGCAGCATAGGCTTGCAAATATTCGACAATGATTTGCGGTGTCGCAGGTAATTTTCCTCCCCACGATTCAAAATGACGAATATCACTTTGATAAGCAATTCTTGTGTTATCGCTTGTGGCGGCTTTAATATAGGGATTATTAATCCAGGGTTGTAAAGCTTCCGAAATTTCAAGTGATTGCTTTTCGTCAGATGCTTCGATAAGAGTGCTGCTCATCAGATGCCACCTTTTTGTATTCAGATCAGAATAGCATACTGTTATTTCCCAAGCACTTGAAGCATTTCAATGTGTTGAAATTTTGTTATATTTCAATAATCTTGCGTATTAATAAATCATTTGTTATTATCTCGATCTATTCAAATAAAAGTGAGGAGTAATTGCTGTGACAACAACCAGGTTATTAAGTGAATCATTGAAAAACCAATTAATATATAAAAAAAAGTCAGCGAAGAAGATTATAGTAAGCTTTACTTGAAAGATTTATTTGAATGTGCTTGCATCAATGGACAATTTAATCGAAAAACTTCTAATCGTCGAGCAAATATTGAAAAAACATTGCTGACAAAAGTATCAGGACAATTCAATCCACACACACCTATTTTTTATTTAAGCCTCGGATCTGGTGGATTATTACAAGATTATTTTATTTGTCACTCATTGCTGTTAAGAGGATATCACTTAAAAATTTTTTTGATTGAACCGAAAAATAAAACAGAATCTATTCAAAAAGCACATGCTCAATTTGTTAAAGATTTAAATAATGTTGCAACAACAGTGCATAGTTATTCATCTATTCAAGATTATTTTAAATATCACTCTGATACCAAAATTCACATCGCAACTGCAATTGATTTTACGTTTCCTTACAAAGATTTTGAAGATTTAGCACTCACGCATCAAGCATTAGAAAACCAAGGTTTCTTTTATATTGCAATCGAAAAACAGGATTTTTTATTGCAAAAAAAAGATTGTGAATTGTCAAAAAATATTTACTCTTCAGATTTCATGGAATCGTTAAAAGAATGGTGGGGTTTGCCAGATCCAGAATTACATGCCATTACAAAAATACCTAGCATAAATAAAGTAGGATCGCCTGCTTGGCGTGGTGAAATTATTTTAAAAACGATGCCGGATATAGGTCGTGAAGTCCATATTGTAAAGACCATCTTAGGATATGCGGGTTTTTTCCGACCTGAAATGTTGCGAAAAAAAGAAGAACCATCTCAATCATCAAGATTTAATTATGAACTTGGATGCTAGTAGATCGTTTCGCTGATTCTGTCCTGTCATGCCAGCATAGAGTCAGTGAAATGCTGCACCATGCCTCGTCAACATTAAATTTTTAAGTCAATTCAAATACAATATCAATTTGATAAGTCTGAATCGCTTTAATATATTTGATAACATTTCGAAAAGGTGAAGCCTCTCGAACTGCCTTCAATGCTGCATTATCTAAGCTAGTCGTCCCCGAGCTCGATAACAATCGTAAATCACCAACACTTCCGTCATTGTATAAAATAAATCCGACCTTAACCCTGCCCTCTCGCTCCATCGCAAGTGCGCTTTCGGGGTATTGCTGCATTTTTTGAATGGCATCATGTAATAATGCGATCAATGGCTCTTTATCAACACCTTGATGCATATTGCCAGAATCCATGTCATTCCCGCGAAGGCGGGAATCCATCCGGATGGATTCCCGCCTTCGCGGGAATGACAGGTGTTTTTCTTGAATAGGTTTTACAATTTTTTCTTTTTTCACCAAATTTTTCTTTTCAACCACATGCAATGTCGGTGCATAAATATAAGAAGATAAAATGGGTTCACTATTACGCCCTAGCCTCTCTGGCAACGCAAAAACATGGAAACGCAAAAAAATTAACGAAAAGAAAACAAGATGTATGGTAATGGATGTCAAAAAATAATGTATCTTTTGCATTTATAGATCTATTGTTACAATTTTTATATATTAATATGATACGCGTTTGATTGCAATCTAGAAATCTCGGGCCAGAAGTCCCGTCTAAAAGCATGACGGGACGACGGTTAAAATATTTATGAATCCAACAGCGCTGGATGATTTATCACAATCACCGTAGCATCAAACATTGCAACAAAATTCTGTAACCCTTCTGGCGCATTCGTCGCACGTGCCAAAATATTCACATCATGCGAATGGGTATCTTGAATTAATTGTGCTGTTTTTTCGTCTCCGATTTCATAGGCAACCACGGCTAATTTCCAATCTTTAAATTGATCATAATTTTGCTGTAATAATTTTATCGCGGCATTTGTCGATAATACCGTATCTAAACGATCATCATGCGAACCTTGAACGCTGAGACCAAAGTGTTTTCCTGTTTCAGGTATAATTTGCCATAACCCCGCTGCTTTCACACGATTTTGATTTTCTGGTAATACGCGATATCCCGACTCCACCAATGGTAAGGCAAGAAAATCTTTTGGCATATCATTTTTCACCAAAACATCCTGAATGTAAGGTTGATACTGTTTCATTCTTTTTAATGCAAGTTGCATTTTTTGACGGAGTTTTTCATCATTTCGCATTTGATTAAGCGTTCCTAATACTTCCGGGGTAACTTTCACTTGCAAACGTTTATCCTGACTCGATTGGTGGACGAGTTGAGTCACTTCTAAAGCGGTGAGATCTCTCGATTTGCTATTGAATGCGTAAGCAGAAGACATCGCAATGAAAAAACATAATAAATAAGCCATCAAAAACGAAACATTTTTGCCTTGACGATAATGAAATAACATATTAATTCTCCTATAAAGTATGGATTTTGATAAAACATGCACGCCGAGCACACCTTCCGGAATTTCGCTCATCGAAGATGCGGAATGCATGAGACATTCTGCGTATGTTGTGGGCTTTGCTTTTTTACGCAAAATAACGGATTCATCACACGAAAATTCTTGTAATTCATGCATCTCTTTCGTCACAAAATACACGAAAGGATTCCAAAAACAAAATATTTTTAAAGCGGATAAAATATGATGCCATGTCGTATCCCCTTGTCGAATATGCTGTAATTCATGCTGACGCGCTAAGGTATTTTCTATAAAATTCAGCGGAATCATCACATAATGATATTTTAAAAAACGAAAGCAAAATGGCACATCAATGGTATCAGCAATGAGAATCTGCACATCATGCAGTTTATGTCGACCTATCGCTTTTGATTTAAGATTTCTTAAAAAAATAATATTTTTAATATATTTAAAAATAAAAAACGCGAATCCGATCCACCAAAATAGCATGCATAGTGCTCGCATAGAAATCTCATTTTCATGAGAGGATATTATTGGTACGGATTCAGTTATTGCGATAACATGATCATGCACAGAGGAAGCTGAATCGATTTTTAAAAAAGGATCCCATGCCAATGTGGAGTGCAAATTCGTTGGGATGAAGGTTATCACCCAGGGTATGAAAAGAAATAAAATCATAGATATGATTAAGGTATTTCTCATAAATTGTAATTTTTGCCATTGTGACCCTTTGTGATTTCCCCAACAAACAACTTTAAAAATAATAAAGCCAACGGCAATGCTGATATTGAATAATAAATAAGTATGTAAATAAATCATCGCTCGAGCTCCTTTTTTTTATTTTCAATGATTTTCTGAATTTCGGTAATCTCGTCAGTACTGATCGTATTTTTATTGACAAGATAAGAAACCAATTCGACAGCATTTCCTGAAAAAACTTGAGTAACCATTTTATTTAAAGTAAGCGTTGCAAATGTGGATTTATTCAATGCAGGGATATAAATATGTGTGCGCTTAAGCTTTCTTGTTTTGACTATCTTTTTTTGTTCGAGTATCCGAAGCATAGTGGAAACGGATGTATAGGCAAGATTTCTTTTTTGCGGTAGATGTTCCATCACATCGCGAACAGTTCCTTCTTCGATTTTCCAAAGAATTTCCATCAATTCGTGTTCTACGGGTGTTAAATGGTACTTGGTCATAAAGTTTCCTTTTTATTGAATGAGAAAACAATGATAACTAAATTTTTAGTTATTATCAACTAAAAGTTTAGTTTATTAAGGTAAGTAAACTGAAATAATTCCTTCCCCCCGCGAAGCGTGGGGGAAGGAATTTCTCATCTGCGGGATGACAGTTATTTACTTACTCATGCATAGGGATAGCCTTTTTTGCACAACACTCGCGTATTTTTGGCCAAAATCATGATAGAGAATTTTTACGGACTTTATTTCTTTGTTTCTAAAAAACATATAAGTTCCTTTTATTATCTTTGAAAATCACATATATTAACTTCTTGTCATTTTATGGATTTTCGACAAGGAAAACAAGGATTTACCTATGAGCAAAAAAACAAAGCAATTTACCACTTACCAAGAAGTGGGTAGTTATGTCAATGGATTCAAAAGATATTTCACCCCGGTGTTTCCAACAGACCCCGAAATCGTTTGTAAACAAATTAAATCCTATCTCAAAGGCAATGATCTCGATTTTATTTCTGAACTGCTTTCAAGTGATTTCGTTTACCGTAATGCTTTAAAAAAACAGGTATGGATAAATTCCCATCCGAAAGAGACTGATCAATTAAAAGAACAACATGAACTATATTGTGTACGACCTTTTCTTGAAGCATTATTTTATGAACGTCAATCATTATTTTTTCGATTAATATCTGACGTGATAGAATCAGAAAATATTGCTATTTATGAAATTTTTATTAAACACTTAGAACAAACGGACATTCCTAAAACGGCTTTATCTCCTTGGAAAGACACCACTTTTAAAAATGTTAAAAAAAGCATTATTGATATAGAAGAATATGGAAAAAAAATAAAAGCGATATCCGATAAAGGTTTTGATGCCATGTCCTTATCTCGAAATTTATCTCAGTTAGTGAAGAATCCGCCTGAACGAAAGGAAAATAATATCAACAAATCAAAAATAGAATGGTTACATTTTAAATTAAAATTCATGAATGAATTACATCAATATGACGCAAAGTTTGCACCACACCGCGGATGGAAGAAAATTGTTGCGAATTTTGCATCTTTCATATTTAGTGGATGTCTATTTAACGCATTTAATTATTGTCTCACAAGAAATTGGTGGTTCTGCAATCAAACGACAACAGAGGGAAAAATCAACAGATTGCATAAGTTAGTGAATAGTGATAATGGGATGGGATATTCTGTAAAGCGATAATTTTCCCTCACCCAACCCTCTCCGTTGAAATGCCAAATACTACAATAAAACGAGGACGGGAGAGGGTTTGGGTGAGGGAATTCAATAAGATCTACAAATTCTTTTCCACAAAATCCCAATTCACCAATTTCCAAAAGTTTTCCACATATTTCGGTCGCGCGTTACGATAATCAATATAATACGCATGCTCCCAAACATCGCAGGTTAATAGCGCCTTTTTATCCTGCGTCATCGGCGTTCCTGCATTACTCGTACTAATGATTTCAAGTTTGCCTTCTTTATTTTTCACCAGCCACGCCCAACCCGATCCGAAGGTTCCCACCGCTGTCTTTGTAAATTCGTTCTTAAAATCCTCCAATGAACCAAACGTTTTCTGAATGGCATCCGCTAATTTTCCACTCGGATCACCCTTGCTATCAGACGTCATACAATGCCAATAGAACGTATGATTCCATGCTTGTGCAGCATTATTGAAAATGGCACCATCCGATTTTTTAACTGTTTCTTCAAGAGAAGCATTGGCAAATGGGGTATCTTTAATTAATTCGTTCAATTTTGTGACATAAGCTTGATGATGCTTGCCATAATGATATTCTAAGGTTTCTTTTGAAATAGTGGGTGCCAAAGCATCCATGGCGTAAGGCAACTTAGGAAGTTCATGCGTCATGATTATTTCTCCGCTTTAAAAAGGTAAGCAAAGTGTATGAATCTATGTCTGACAAATCAAGTCCTTATGAGGCTGAGGCATTTCTTCCTGTTTTAGTTTTTTACGAAAAAAACAATTTTGATTATAACTTTTTCGATATTGATAATATTGATAAGCATAAAATCCAAGATATATAAGACCCCCTATGCCAAAACATAGACAGGATAACATCAAATGACAGGTGCTTAATGTCGGAGGGCTCGGAAGAGGAGTAGGCTGACATGGAGGAACGGGTTTTCGTTGGCACTTCTGCCCTTCGTCAGAAAGAACATGAGATTCTTTTTTTTCTTCTTCCGACTGGCAGGTGTCGAATGTCGAAGGCTTTGGAAGAGGATTATACTGATATGGAGGAACAGGTTTTCGTTGGCACGTTTGCCTTTCACGGGGAAGATAAGAAGGCTCTTTGCTTTCTTCTTCCAGCATAGGTCTGGGCTCTAAAACAAAATAAGGTACTGAAGGTTTGGCAAAAGTTTTAGGAAAAAATTGTTCAAAAGACTCTCGACAATCCAGATCCATTTGATTTAACTCTGCTGATTCTTGATGAAAATGTCGAACACGTTTTGCTTTTTCGTATTTTTCCCAATAACCACTCCATGGTAACTTTTTCCACATATTATTCAAAATTTGAATAATCGCATCTTTTCTTTCGAGTGTTTCAATTTTTTGTTTAAAACGTTCTTCATAAATGTTTTTATCAATCGTATCATGTGGTTTTTTTGTAACAATCGGACCCCTCCTTAATCCATCGTATGCTGCATCTAAATCATTCGCAATTGCATTTTTCCAACCTTTTTTTAAAGCATTTTCATATCTTTTTTGTATTTCTGACGAGTCCATTGTTAAATTTGGGAAAATAGGCATTTCAAGACTCAAATAAGGATATTCAATCTTGAGTGCCTCTATTTCTGCTTTTATCGCGATTTCATCAAACTTTATTTTTTCTTGTAAATCGCAATATGTACTTAACATTTTTTCAAGATGATCTTTCTTTTCATTGATACACATTGCTGAAATCGTGATATGTTCATTGCGAGCAATAGCAGTCAATATATCAGTTATCTCTTTTTCAAATTTCTTGATATTTTCCTGATGTTCATGAATACGTTTTTCATATTCGTCTTTTTTATATACATCAATAAAACAAGCGCGTTGTTTTCTTAAAATATTGACAATATTTTTCAAATCTTCTACAACCGTAATTTGCCCCGCTAAATCCAAATGATGGTTATACTTTTTATTAGCAATAACAACATCTTGCAAAAATACGTCTCGCAAAATATAAACTTGCTCATAATCTTCATAGATTGTTTTTAAAAAAAAGGGAAATTCACTATCCAATCCTTTTTTAATAGAAGTCCAATCCTCCTTACAATCCAATTTTTGGTTAAAATAATATTCTAGAAGAGTGGCTACTTTTTCATTAAATAAATCAATTTGAGCATTAACGCGTTTTACATAGCCATTATAATATCGAAAAATAAAATTGGTTTGTATAACTGATATTTCTTTCAAAGGAATAAGACTTTCATGATCCTCTGTCGAGGTTGCCATTTTCTTTAATTCTTTTAATTCCTTTTCTAAATTCTCACGCATCGATCTCACAGAGGAAAGAAAAAGAGCTAATTCTTTTTCAAGCGTTGGGATTTCTTTATCGAGCATTTTGTCCTCAACTTCATCAAATTCGCGCGCAAAAAATGTATGAAAGGCTTCAACTCTTTGACGAAATATTTCAGCGCGGTCTTTGAAGAGAGGCATAAACTCCCCAACAATATAATAGTTGTAATTACTAGTGTTTTAACACAAATTGAAATAAAAAGGGAAGGTTTTTTAAAAGAAGAAAAAGCAAAAGCAGGTAAGATCGAATGCCAAGAATATTAAGTGGATGTCTTGGTGATGTTTTAGGCTCCCTTCCAAGAAGGTGTGCACACCGCATCATCGCTCTGACTTCCATGGCATGTATTGTAGGGCTTCGATTCTTTACCTGCTCTTGTAATAAGTATAATCGCTCTTTTGCCAATTTCAAGTGATTCCTTAATTAAATAAGCCAATAAAAATCAATGAGTTATATTTCCACGCGGGCACGGGCACGATTAGTTCAGTGGCAACCGCTGAACAGATACAATTAAAGATTTATCAAACCGATTTTACTTCATTAGCTTATGCCCTCGGTAAAAATAAAGTGATTTCCAAAATGAAGCTTATCACTTTAAAACCGAAAGAAAAAATATTGGGTTGTCATTTGATCGGCATTAATGCAGATGAAATGCTGCAAGGATTTTCGGTTGCCATCAAAATGGGCGCCACAAAAAAAGATTTCGATAAAACGGTTGCGATTCATCCGACGAATGCGGAAGAACTTGTCACGATGATGTAGGTGTGTCATTGCGAGGAGCGGAGCCGACGTGGCAATCCAAGCGACTTTCTGGATTGCCACGTCGGCTCCGCTCCTCGCAATGACAATGTTCTTTTAAACCGACGCCCCTGTTTTTGGAATATCTTCTATCAATTCTTCCAACCTTCGAGAAGGCGCAAAAAAATCCCCTTGCATGATTTGGCAACCTAAACTTTTTAATATTTGCGTCGTTTCTTTATCCATCACACCCGATGCAATCGCTTGCAATCCAAGCGTATTGGCTAAAGCAATCATGAGTTTTATCACTTTTTCATTTGCTTCGATATCTTTCATCAATATCCTTGAAAGTTTGATATTACTAATAGGAAGTGTTGACAGCATACGCCATGAAATAGATGTATTTCCAAAATCACTGATGCCTAATTTAATACCCATTTTTTTTAACATACTTAAGGTTTTAAACATCACATGATCTTTTTCGAATAACGAATTTTCTGGAATTTCAAGTGCTAAACACGTCGGATCCATGTGTGTTTGTTTTAAAAGTTGTGCCAACTTAAAAATAAAATGTGGATTTTCTAATTGACGCGCCGAAACTGAAATAATGAGTGACTGTCCCTGACGCAAAAGAGGTTGCAATTGTTGAAATCCCAATAATGCTTGACGCATAAACCACTCACCAATCTCAAAGAGACTACCGGACTTTTCAGCCAATGACATAAAATCAGCAAAATCAATTAAACCATAAGTGGGATGCTGCCAATATAATATCGCCTCAATTGAATATATCGTGCGTGTTCCAAGATCAAATATCGGTTGATAATAAACAAAAAAGTCTTTAAAAACTTGATTGCTATTCAGCCCAGATACTAATGCGATTTCACGATAACTGCTTTTGTGGAATTCTGTCGAAAAATACTGAAACTGATTTACCCCAGACATTCTGGCTTGTTGTAATGCTTCTTCACCATGCAGCAATAATGTATCTAAGTTATCACCATTTTCAGGGTAAACAACAATACCCATAGATGCAGTAATATAAATTTCATTATTGTTTATAAGAAAAGGTTCTCCAATGATATTACGCAAACGTCCTACGACGTAACTCGTCATTTCTGGTTTAGAAAGCGGCGTCAACAATATTGCAAATTGATCCCCTTCAAAACGACAAACTATGTCTAATTTTCTGATACTGGTAGATAATCGCCCTGCTAGATCTTTTATGATTTGATCACCCGCTTTTCGCCCGAAAGCAATATTCAACATCCGAAAGTTATCTACATCAATAAATATAACCGCAAAAATTAATTTATGATTTTCACTTTTTTGTAATAATTCTTCGATTCGCTTTTCAAAAACTTTTCGCGTGTATAAACCTGTTAATGCATCTTTTGTGATATTTTCATCGATTTTGGATTGTAATTCGGCTAATTTTTTAATTTTTTCTTCTTTTTCATTTCTTTCAGATCCTACGTCTCTTTTTAATTTCTTCAGCGCTCGATTTTGAATTAAAAAAATATAGCTTAAAATTAACAAAAAAGTGATGCATATATACGAAAAAAGAAGCACTACATTCTCCTTAAGAAAACTCCATCACCCTCTCCCCTCGCAAAAAACGCTCCGGGAGAGGGGAACAACTACATTGCCGCAATATTCTCAGGCTTCACTTTTAAAACAAATTGACGGAAAGCTTCAAATTCATCTGCATTATTCGGAACCGGCAAAGGAGATGCCTTAAACACAGCATCTTTCGCTGAACGATCTAGCGCGACATCCCCGCTACTTTTCGTTAATTGAACATCTAAAACGACCCCGCCCGGCGCAAGTCGTATAAACAATTCTGCTGATAATTTTTTATTGATTTGCGGTGAAACTAACCAATGGCGGCTAATGGCTTGTAATATGAGCGCCTTATATTTATCTACCACACCTTGCATTTGTTGTGCACGTAAATTTTGCAGACGTTTTTGTTCTCGCAAAGCATTCTCGCGTGCCGTTTGTTCATGCAAATCCTGCATTTCTTTCAACAATGCATTTTGAACTTCTTTTTGATGTTTTTTCTTTTGTTCTATTTTTTCTTTTTGTAAATCTTCAAGTAATTGTTTTTGAATCATGGCTTCTTTTATTTTTTTGTCATTCTTTGGAATGATGACAGATGCTGTCTTTGGAGGTGTGGGCGTGGATTCAAGCTTTGTTTTGACAGGTGGTGGCTCGGGTTTTTTCGGAACGACTTTTGGAAGATCCTGGATTGTATTCGTAGGATTGATAGATTCTTCTATCAGCATGGCATCAATAATTTTGTCAGAATTTTTTAAAACAGGCATTATTTGATGCCATTCGAAACTCGCGATCAGCATGAACAAAACAATAGCATGAAGCAATATAGAAAAAATAAGGTGCTTTTGGTATTCCATGCGTCTAGTCATTTTTAACCAGAACTCTCATTAGGTTTTGACGGTTCGGTTATCAATCCAACACTTTTTGCACCTGCTTGCTGCAAAAGTACCATTGCTTCAACCACTTTTCCATAATTGGTATTCTTATCACCACGCACTAACACCGGACGTGATTCACCCGCTCTTTCACTCGCGCTCAATTGGGTCGCCACTAAATTACTCAATACACGCGGTGTAATAGGTTGCCCTGGTTTATCTGCTACATTTAAATAATAATTTCCTGACGCATCTACACTCACAATCAAGGGTTCTTTTTGATTAGGCGGTAATGCTTTTGATTCAGTTTTAGGCAATTCTACTTTTACCCCCTGCGTCAAAAGTGGTGTAGTGATCATAAAAATCACTAATAAAACCAGCATCACATCAATAAATGGCACCACATTAATTTCAGCGACGGGTTTTCGCGAACCGTGTTGATGAAAAAATGCCATTTTATTTCTCCTCTATTTTTTGTGCCTCACGTGATAAGATATTTGCAAATTCATCCTGAAAAGCATCAAAACGATTCAACAAACGACCAATATCCGTCGTATAACGGTTGTAAGCAATTACTGCAGGAATCGCTGCAAATAATCCCATCGCTGTTGCAATCAAAGCTTCTGCAATTCCGGGTGCTACCATCGAAACCGTTGCTTGCTGCACATTGGCCAAAGCACGAAACGAGATCATAATGCCCCACACCGTTCCAAAAAGGCCCACATAAGGACTAATGGAACCGACCGTTGCAATCATGGGTAAATGCAATTCCATGTTATCTTGTTCGCGCATTTGCGCGACCCGCATAGCGCGTTTGACACTTTCTAAAACGGCTTCCGCCGTCATGCCAACTTCTTGTTGCAACCGCAAGAATTCTTTAAAACCCGCTTTAAAAATAACAGGAAGCCCTTGCATATCCGTTTTATTTTTCAGTGTTGTAAAAAGCGTTTTCAAATCGCCGCCTGACCAGAAGGTATTTTCAAATTCTTCTGTATTATTTCGTATGGATTTGAGATAAAAAGCACGTTGTAATATAAATGTCCAAGAAATTATCGATGCGCCGACTAATAGGATGAGTACAATTTTTACTACAATGCCTGCGTTCATAAAA
>Ga0207091_1175_pt1 | contig 14918 bp, 16 predicted proteins | sample Alteio_BWMinHeat_47_FD_153534 | JGI IMG/M metagenome (GOLD analysis project Ga0207091, IMG submission 153534) | Enriched cells from forest soil in Barre Woods Harvard Forest LTER site, Petersham, Massachusetts, United States -... | ecosystem: Environmental > Terrestrial > Soil > Temperate forest >... | reverse complement strand
CGTAAAGGCCGGATCGCCTTGAAGAGAGGCAAGATCTAAACTCTCTAAGAACTTAGCTAATGCAACTTCGTTCGGTGTTGCAGTCGGCCCAAGATATTGGGATGCTGCCCAAGATTGGGCGGAGCTGATTGTAACCGTAATTGTATAGATTCCTGAAAGAGGAGCACCAGAGAGGTAATTATAGTCTACAGAATAGACAAGGTAAGAAGAGGAGGTCAATGTTTCGTAAGTCCCTGTAATGGTGCTCCCGTTATCTGTCTTCATAATTGTGTAAGAGTTTCCCACCAAATCAGTTGGCGTAGAAGAAGTGATTACATCTAGGATTGTTGCCCCAAGATTAGCAGCGGAGGAAGTGGTGAGCTTTACAGGCTGAGAGGTTGATCCTGGAGGACCTCCCCCGGTGGTCATGGTTGTTACACCAATCGCCGCTTGATGGGTGGCAGTGGACGTAAAGCTGAGAAGCGTTTTTTCTATTGTGGCACCATTTACCCCTGAGGAAAATATTCCTGTTCCTGATACGGCTAAGGAGTCCGCGTTACCTACATATAAACCATTATTTAGAGATAACTGACCTCCTGTGATCGTTGTTGACATATGGCCTGCTGTCCCTGCGTTTTTAAATGCCGTGGCTCCCCCTGTCGCGCTTATGGATCCGCCGGAGAGGGCGGTGGTCATGGTGCCCCCTGCGTTGTTATAGAAGCCGTGACCATCGCCGCTCCCGCTTCCTGTATTGTTTGTGATGGTCATATTCCCACCGGAGAAGTTGGTGTTTAGGGTGCCTCCTGCCGCGTTATAGAAGCCGTAAGCAGTGCCAGCATTGTTGGTGGGGCCTGTGTTGCCGATAACGTTCATCGTGCCGCTTGAGAAGGTGACGTTTATCGTGCCTCCTGCCTCATTACGGAGGCCCCATCCAACCCCGGCGGCGGCCCCGCTGCTTCTATTGCCGATAATATTCATTGTGGCACCGGAGAAGGTGGCGTTTATAGTCCCCCCTGCCTGGTTAATGAAACCTCGGCTCGATCCGAAGACAATGCCGGAGCCTGTTTTTCCGGTAATGTTCATCGTGCCCCCTGAAAGCATGACATTGACAGTGCCTATCGAGCTATTCAAGAGGCCGTAACCATAATCGCCTCCGACGCTAGGTATATAGCCCGTAACATCCATTGTGCCGCTTGAGAGGGTGAAAGAGAAAGAGTCTGTTCCTGTATATTGAAAGGCTGCTGCTGACTGTCCCGTATGGGTAAAGGTGAGGATGCCGTCGCCGGTAATATTAACACCGCCGATTCCTGCAGTTAACTGTGTACCGTAATGTCCCCCGCCATCTACGATGAACCCTGAGGGAAGGCGCGTGGTATCGATGGTGAAGATGTTGTTGTTTAAGGGTATGTTTGGGGCGGTGAGGGCTGTGGTTAGGCCATTTACGCCTGAGAAAGTGACGGTGTTTCCTGCACTCGAACTGGCATTTTGAAGGGCTTCGCGGAAAGATCCGGCCCCTGAATCAGCAGGAGTGTTTACCTCGTAGGGGGAAGCCGTCCATCCTTTCTCTGTGGTAAGAAAAAAAACAAGAGCCACCATAAGGGTGATGCGCTTGAGTGACATATTTTGCTGCCCTTCTTTTTATTGTTTCATTTCCCAAAACACCATACGCGACAGACTCAATTTCATGAGACACTACTGTCTCATAGGGCAAAAAGAAAGGGTCTGTATTATTTTTCTGCTTTAGAAGCATTTATCTGAGATAGCCAATCGAAAAATTTGAGTCTTTCAAAAGTTTCTGTACACTCAAGAGGACAAGAGGGGAGAGGCGCGCGTTTCGTTCCAGACTCCTGATTTTCCTTGCTTGAAGACAGGGGGCGTATTAGAGTGTACATATGGCAAGTTCTATTTCTAGCGTTCAGGAGGAGGTGCGCCCTCTCGACTATGTTGCGGCCCTTGATTTGGGGACGAGTACGTGTCGTTTGCTGATTGCGGCTGTGACGCCTGAGGGGCCTCAGATTGTTGATTCCTTTGTGCGCGTGATTCGCCTCGGGGATGAACTGGCAACAAAGGGGCACATTTCTGAAGACGCGACGATGCGAGCCTTATCGGCTCTGCGGGCGTGTACGCAAAAATTAAGGAAATATAAGATTAAGCGCCTTCGGTGTGTGGCGACAGCGGCCTGTCGGGACGCTTCCAATCGGGACCTCTTTCTAAAGCGTGTGCGGATTAGTTCAGGCTTGGAGCTTGAGGTGATTTCCCCAGCTGAAGAAGCCCGTCTTGCCATTGTGGGATGTGCGGATCTACTTGATACCTCCACCCGCTATGCCATTGCTTTTGATATTGGTGGGGGGAGCACGGAAATTATGTGGATGGAGCTTTTTGCAGATAAGCTTCCTGAAATTATTGATTGGACCTCTCTGCCGCTTGGTGTCATTACGGCTGCGGAAACGATGCGCTCCCAATCTCCCGAGGTGATTAAGGCGTTTCTTCAGGAAATGCGGGCAGCCGTTGCAAAAGCGGCGAAAGCCTTGTGTGATCGTTCCTTTATTCACCCCCATTTGAGGCAACGAAATGTGCAACTGATTGGGACAAGTGGGACGATCACAACCCTTGCGGCCCTTCATATGAATTTAGATTATTATGACAGGCGGCGGGTGAGTGGGATGGGGCTTGGGCCGGAGACGATCCGCAAGACGATTGCGTCGCTCTATGCCATGACCTTGGAAGAGCGGCTGCTGCATCCCTGTATTGGGCCAATGCGGACGGATCTTGTCTTAGGGGGGGTGGCTATTTTTGAGGGGATCTATGATGTTTTTCCGATTGACCCGGTCCGTGTGGCGGATCGCGGGGTGCGGGAGGGGTTGATCATGGAACTTGGCAGAGCATGAAGAAAAAAAGCCCTGGTTCGCGGGCTCTCTCTGTCCGCTTGAAGTCTGCGCGCGGGCGTACCCTTTCGTCTCAGCTGTGGCTGACCCGTCAACTGAATGATCCTTATGTCAAGCAAGCCAAGCTTTTTGGATATCGCTCACGAGCTGCCTACAAATTAATTGAAATTGATGATAAATTCAAACTTTTCAAGCCGGGGTTTTGCGTCGTGGATTTAGGCGCTGCGCCTGGAGGATGGACGCAAGTGGCTTTGGCGCGCGTTGGAGCGAAAGGAACCGTGGTGGGGATTGATTTGACACCCGTTGAGCCCCTTGCAGAGGCCACTTTGATTTGTGGGGACTTTAATGATCTTGAGGTGCGGGAGGAGCTCAAAGCCCTCCTGGAGGGTCCCGTTGATGTGGTCTTAAGTGATATGGCGGCCTCAAGTACGGGGCATCCTCAAACGGACCATATTCGTATTATGATGTTGGCAGAGGAAGCTTTCTCCTTTGCGCAAGATACCCTCAAGGAGGGGGGGAGTTTTGTGGCGAAAGTTTTGCAGGGCGGCACTGAAAAAACCTTGCTGATGTTGCTTAAGAAGCATTTTACCAAGGTTGCCCATTTTAAGCCGCCGGCGAGTCGCTCTGATTCGGCGGAGATGTATGTGATTGCTTTAGGATATCATTCATGAAAGACGCCCCTCGCCTCCAGAGTGTTCTCGACATTCTCACCTTTCATGGGGAAGAGAAGAAACCGCTTGATCAGATTTGCCATGCCTATTTTAAAGCGCGCCATTACATTGGATCAAAAGATCGGCACGCTATTGCGGCTTATGTTTATGACGTGATGCGTAGGCGGGCGTCTTGCGATTGGTGGGCCTTGAAGCGGGGGCAGTCGCCCCTTTTGATGGCGCCCGATGATGCGGCACGGGTGCGTCTTTTGACCTACCTGTGGATTATTGAAAAAATGCCGCGCGAGCGCATTGGGATTTTGTTTTCTGGGGAAACCTATGCGCCTGAACGGGTCTCCTCGAAAGAGCGAGCCATTTTTGAGGATCTTCCTGATCTTTCAACGGCCCCTCCTTGGATTCAAGGGGAATTTCCGGAATGGGCCTTTCCGCTTTTAAAGCGGCGATTTGGGGAAACGTTGACCGAGGAGGCGCAGACTTTCTTGAGTCCTGCGCCTGTGGATCTGCGGGTGAATACCTTGAAGACCAGCCGCGAAAAAGCGTTGGAAGACTTGACGAATGCGGGCCTATCACTTGCAATGACACCTCTCTCTCCGTGGGGGTTGCGTTTGAATACACGCGCAAATATTACCCAAACTCGTGCCTTTCAAGAGGGCCGCGTTGAAGTTCAGGATGAAGGGTCTCAGCTGATCGCTTCGATTATGGACGCAAAGCCGGGACAGTCGATTTTGGATCTGTGTGCGGGAGCGGGGGGGAAAACGTTGGCTCTTGCGGCTCTCCTTGAAAATAAAGGGCGCATTGTGGCGACGGATACGGCGGCTTGGCGGCTCAAGCGTACCAAGGAACGGCTGAAGCGGGCAGGGGCGTGCAATGTGGAACTGCGGCCCATTGTGGGTTTTCAAGACAAATGGTTGAAGCGCCAGGCGATGCGGTTTGATCGTGTTCTTGTGGATGCGCCTTGTTCGGGGAGTGGCACCTGGCGGCGCAATCCGGATCAAAAATGGAATATGACGACTCGGGATGTGACGGAGCTCGCTGCCCTTCAGCTGAGTCTTTTGGAGGGGGCTGCGGCCTTTGTGAAGCGAGAGGGGTTCCTCGTCTATGCGACCTGTTCCTTGTTTTGTGAAGAAAATGAAGATGTTGCCACGGCGTTCCTGGCCAATAATCCTGCCTTTGAGGCGATTCCTTGTGGATTGGAAGACGCGCTTTACTTATCTCTTTCCCCCGTTAAAAACGGTACGGATGGCTTTTTTGCCGCTAAATTTCAGAAGGTGTTGTGATGCTGGTTCACGGCACGTGCGTTACCCTTAAAGGAAACGCCGTGCTGTTGCGGGGAGTCTCAGGCGTTGGTAAGTCATCCTTGGCTTTGCACCTGATTGATCGCGGCGCTTGCCTCCTTGCCGATGATCAGGTGGATCTTTGTGTTATGGGGGGTAAGATCATAGCGTCTGTGCCTCCCTCTCTCAAAGGGCTTCTGGAGGTGCGGGGCTTAGGGATTTGTTCTTTTTCCTTTATTGAGAAAGCCCCTCTTGCTTTGTGTGTCGATCTTTGCGATCTGGCCTCTCTTGAGAGATTGCCAACGCCTTCCTTTGTTGCCTATGATGATGTGGAGGTTCCGCATTTGAAGCTTGGCATCGGAGATCCTCTAAACGCCATTAAGCTTGAATTACACATGGAGGGCGTGTGCTCCAGAATCCTTTAAAAAAAACCGTGTTTCTCATGACAGGGATGTCAGGGTCCGGCAGGACAATTGCGCTCAAGACCTTGGAAGATATGGGGTATGAGACGATTGATAATCTTCCCCTCGCTTTCCTTGAGCCGGTGGCCTTGGCCCATCATAATGTATCCCAACCTTTGGCTGTGTCTGTGGATGTGCGGACGCGTGACTTTTCCCTCACCCATTTTGTGCAGGAGCTTGAGAAGCTGACCCAAGATCCCACCATTGAGGCAAAACTTATTTTCTTTGAGTGTGATGATGAGGTGCTTGCAAGGCGGTATAATGCGTCCCGTCGGTTGCATCCTTTAGCCCATGACCGTCCTGTCCTTGAAGGAATTCGCCTTGAACGTCACGTTATGTCGCCTTTGCGGGAGTATGCGGATCTTGTCATTGATACAAGTCATTGGACGGTCGCGGATGCCAAGGGGTATTTGCGTAAACATTTTTTGCCGCAAACGGCTCCTGGGCTGAGCGTTCAGATCATGTCCTTTTCTTTTCAACATGGTCTACCAAGAGAAGCGGACATGGTCTTTGATGCACGGCTTTTGAGGAACCCGTTTTATGTTGAGGAGATGCAGCATCTCACCGGTGAGGACCCCTCTGTTGACGCCTATGTGCGAGAAGATCCTGTGTATGGGACATTTATGGAGGCCCTTCGAACCCTCATTGCAGCGTCTCTGCCGCGGTTTGAAGAGGAGGGGAGACAATACGTGACAATTGCTGTGGGCTGTACGGGCGGCCAGCATCGCTCTGTGTGTGTTGTGAAGGCTCTTACAAATTGGTTACAAAAGATGAAAAAGCATGTAAAGTTGAAGCATCGAGATCTGAAAAAAATAAAAAGAATATGATCGGCATCATTCTTGTTACCCACGGTCGTCTTGCCCAGGAGTTTCTGGCTGTCCTTGAACATGTTGTGGGGAAACAACTTGATATGGAAACTGTGAGCCTTTTTCCCACGGATGATATTGAACTCAAGCGGGAAGAAATTGGGGAGGCGATCCAAGCTGTTGATAGTGGTAAGGGCGTTGTGATCGTCACCGATATGTTTGGCGGGACCCCGTCGAATCTCGCCCATTCTTGGCTGGAGGGGGATGATATTGAAATTATTGCGGGGATGAATCTTCCCTTGTTGATTAAGCTCGTCAGTGTTCGGCGGACGAAACCGCTTCGTGAGGCGGCCCTTTTGGCGCAGGAAGCGGCAAAGAAGTACATCCAAGTGGCCTCCCACATTCTTAAGGAACCCCATGCGCATTCCCTTGCAAGTTAGCCGACAGGTTCTGATTCAAAATCGCCGCGGGCTTCATGCGCGGGCCTCCGCGCAAGTTGTGCGGCTTGCGGAATCTTTTAAGACGCAAAATGTGCAGGTACGCTATCAGGAGATGTGTGTTTCAGCTCAATCCATTATGGGGCTGTTGATGTTGGGGGCCGCCCAAGGCTCTGTCCTGACGATTGAGGCAGAGGGCCCGGATGCGGAGCAGGTGGTTACAGCCCTGGTGGCGCTTATTGAGGGGAAATTTGGGGAGGTTTAGAGGCCACTCGCTGCTAGCCCCGCATTGGCGAGGTTGACAGCGAAGCGTAAGCATTTAATCACATGTCAGTTGACCAGAGTAGGTAGAAATATCTCCTCGGCATGGTAAGGTCAGACTCGTTGAAAACTCGCCTCCTCCATTTTCAAGCGTACAAGTAGCGTTAAGTGTCCTCCCGTCATTTGAGACAGAAATTGAATGGCAGAGTCGTGTATAACTGCCTCTTGGTGGTGCATAAGCATGTCCATTGCTCTGCCACAAAACGAGGCTTAAAGCAGAAAGCGTTAAGATCTGAGTTGATTTCATCCTATGTTCCTTTTTTGTTGGTTCAGAAACCTTACTTCTAAGGTCATAAAGATTATAAAGATGAAAAATTAATTTTTTGTAAACAATAAGACCTGGCGCCTTTCTTGAACATGATTGCGCAGGGGGTAAAAAATCCGGTCCGCGGGGACAAGAGAGGGGCAGGGATAACATTCTCACCTTCTTATCTTTCTTGGTGAATCACGCTAAGGGGATAAAAATCATTTCCTGTCATGCCTTAACCTTATTTTTACTTTGACGGGCTATACGGAAAAGGGCTAGGCTACCCGTTCTTGTCGGGAGCAAGAATTTTTTGCAAGTACAGAGAAGGTATATATCATGCGTTCTAACGCAAAGGGAGCTCGTGGAGCTTCAGAGGAAAAGTTCAATTTAACCCATAGTTGGGTTGTTTGGGCGTGTGCGGCTCTTTTTTATTGTTATCAATTTATGCTCCGTGTCTCGCCTGGGGTGATGGCGGATGAACTCATGGCCTCCTTTCAGGTTGAAGCGTGCTCGCTTGGCATTCTCGTCGGATGTTATAACTATATGTACTCCTCTCTGCAGATCCCTGCAGGGACACTCATGGATTATTTCAAACCGCGGCGGATGCTCACGATTGCCGCTTTCATTGCGGGAGGAGGGGCGCTTGTTTTTTCCTATGCGGATTCTTTGTCCATGGCGTGCTTTGGTCGCGCTCTTATTGGTGTTGGATCGGCGATGGGTTTCTTGAGCTGTTTGAAGCTCGGGACCCTCTGGTTTCCCTCCCATAAGCTACCTTTTGTCATTGGGATGACGCTTTTTTTAGGGACGACAGGGGCGGTTGTGGCCGGCTATCCGCTCGCGTGGCTTGTCCATGCCCTTGACTGGCGATTGGCGATGCGACTTTTGGCCTTTGTTGGCCTAGGCGTTGCGATTTTGGCTTGGTTGATTGTGCGTGATACGCCCCCTCCTTCTCTTGAAAAGGCAATTATTAAAAGCCATGGGGATCGCGGGGCGCATGTGCCACAAGCAACTATTCTGGAGACGATTCGAGAAGTGATCCGGAAGCCCCAAAGTTGGCTGATTGCCCTCTATGGATTTTCGATGTACGTGCCCTTGGCAGGGTTTACGGATTTGTGGGGGACACCTTTTTTGACAGCTGTGTATCATCTTGATAAGACCACAGCTGCCACGGTGAATTCATTGTTGTATGTGGGGCTGGGGTTGGGAGCCCCCCTTGTTCCCTTCTTGTGTCAACTCTTTAATGCTTACCGGCCCGTGATTTTCATTTCTGCCTTTGTACCGTTGATTCTTCTCTCGGCGGTTTTCTATTTTCCCGTCTTCCCGTTGTGGGCTTTGATGGGCTTGTTGTTTGTTTCCGGTGCGTTCTTGAGCGGTCAATTCCTGGCCTTTGCCATGACCTGTGCCTTGAACCCCCTTTCGGCAAGTGGCACGGCGGGCGGATTTCATAATATGATCTGCATGTTGAGCGGCGTGGTTGCTCAGCCGCTTATTGGATGGGTGTTAGACCGTACGTGGCAGGGAGGCTGTCAGGCGGCAATTCATACATTTACGCATGTGGAGTATGCTTTTGCACTCAGCTCAATTATTGCGGCTCTCGTGATGGCCTGTGGGACAGTGCTCTTTATTAAAGAGCAATATTAATGGCCAGCCGTTTCGGGACTGGTCTTCTCATATGGATGTCCCTGCTTTCGGCAGGATGGGCAGACGTTACGGTTGAAAACCCGTGGGCACGGGCTTCCTTTGGACCCAACTCAGCTCTCTTTATGACGCTTGTGAATCCAATGGAGGCGAGTGAAACCCTTATCGGGGCTCAGATAGGGGGGTGTGATCATGTGGAGCTACATAATCATATTGAAACCCATGGAATCTTTCGTATGGTGGAGGTGAAAGAGATTGTGGTTCCTGGGCGATGTAAGGTTGAGCTCAAACCAGGGGGATATCATCTGATGTTGATGGCCCTTAAAGCTCCCTTGCTGCGGGAAGAAAATGTTTCCGTGACTTTATTTTTTAAGGGGGGGAAGACGCTCGACTTGGTGGTGCCTGTGAAGACAGAAGGTGTCTTGCGCTGCTGTGATGGGGGATGACAGGAGTCAGGGAGCCAGGAAACAGAGATTTTTAGGCAGTTGTAATGGATCTAACGCCCTAAAAAATGTTTTTCTTGCTCCCCGACAGTTCTTTTGTCTTGCCCACTTTTGACATCCTCGGGCTTAGCTCTCATGTTTTCCAAGGAAAACAAAGAGTTTCTAATGCCGAGGATGACAAACGGGGAGAGACTGTCGGGGGGTAAGAATGTTTTTATGAAACAATTGCATTAGGCTTTGCAGTGTGATATATGCTGAAGCCGGTTAACGTTTAATCAATGGAGAAATAAATATGAAAAACGTAACGATCGAAACTCTTTTAAAAGGTATGTCGCCTTTTGCTCTCGCTCTTCTTCTTTCCGCTAGCCCTGCAGTTGCAACAGACGCAGCAGCGCCTAAGGAAGGAACACCAGCTGTCACTGAAGAGACTGTAACAGCTGAAAAAGAGACTGTAGTGACTGATGCTGCACCTAAGGCAGAGCACAAGCAAAAGCGCAGCTCTTCCAAAAAGAAGGTTAAGCACCATCGTCACCATGTTTCCAACCCAAAGGGTCTTCCTAATGACGCTGACAGAGATATGCCTGAAGCACTCGTTGAAATCAGAGAGCCAGATGGCAGACCAGGTGCTGAAGATGTTTACGCAGACGACGCGGCACCCGCTCAGCCAAAGAATTAATTTGGCGGCCTAAAAGCGCGGGGGGTCCTTTGAGGGCCTCCCGTCTCTTTTGGGGTATTTAAATTCCCTGTGCGCAGGGATGTTTTTATTTTTTACGATGAAGAGGCAGAGCATGAAGAAAGACATTCACCCAGACTATCATCCCATTACGGTTGTGATGACGGATGGGACAGAGTTTCAAACACGCTCCGCTTGGGGCAAGCCAGGGGATACCCTGCGGCTTGATATCGATCCCAAATCTCACCCGGCGTGGACGGGTGTTCACCGCTTGCTTGACACGGCTGGACAGCTGGCGAAATTCGAAGGCCGCTTTAAGGGTCTTAAGTTGTAAAGGTCAAGAAATAGGGATTAAAAAACAAAAAGGCGCCTCAAGGCGCCTCTTTTTTTGTGAGTGCTTTTTTTCTAGGGTTGGATCTGCTATCTTTTCTTCAGGATTCTCTCATGTCATGGAGGCTTTATGATTTTTCAGAATAAATCCCTTTTTGTCCTTGCTCTTGCTGTTCTGATTCCTGCCTCTTTGAGGGCATCAGATCTGGGAGAACAAAAACATACTTCGCGTAAGCGCTCTGCGAAGCTTGCCTTTGATGTTTCTGAATCTTTAAAAAAAGAATTGGAAAAAGAGCCGTCTGCTGCTGCAGCTGCTCCTGCCCTTGCGCGCCCTTTGACAGTACAAGATCCTCAAGATTCAAAGGAAAAAAAACAAAAAATTGTTCATGTAAAAGAACGAGAGGAACGTCAACGAGAAGAACGTCAGTCGGATGAACGCCTCAAAACCTTTTTAGAGGCCTCTATAAGTTCCCGCGAGCAACAACATTTGGCGACTCTTCGTACCGTAATCTTGACTGAACAGACAATAAAAGATGAAAAAAGTGCAGAATTTATGGGGAAAGGTTTGGGTGTTGGATACCTCCCGGTCCTTGATGCTTTATCTGTGGAGTCGATAGGGGACGAGAGGAGGAAAGCTCTGTTGGGGGGGATTGTCAAAGGAGAGGCCCTCAGAGCTCTTAAAAGCTTGCATTTAAGTGGCTTGATCGGATCAGCAACCCTGACTGCTCTCGTGAATGTTGTTAGGACAAAGAAGGTTCCCGCTCTTATCAGTTTGGGCTTAGATAAGGTAAGTGACAGGGGGCTAAAAGTTCTTGGTCCGGCGGTGATAACAGGATCACTTTCAACATTGCGAAGCATCTCTATCCATGGTGTTTCAGACATGAAAAGGCTTCGCACTATGATGAAACGTGCCGGATTCGTCAAAGATCAATACCTCTCTCATTCCTGGCGGAAAAAGGAAGCAGCTGCCCCGTAGTTGCTCGAGGGCGTGTTGTCATTGAGACTTTCTAAAAATCCTTGTTATCCCTGGCTCTCGCTGCGGCTGGCGTCGTCGGGGGATCTTACTTCAACAATTTGAATGCTTCGAGAAGATCCTCGACTCTAAATTTGTCATCCCCGGACACCACTGCGCCTTCGCGGGGATGACACGGGGATGCAAGGCCTTCTCATCAAGGACAAAAATAGGAAAGGCAAAAAAATTGTCAGGTGTTAAGCTGAGACACAAAAAAAGCCGGGAAAACCCAGCTTACGATGTCATGGATGTCTGTCAGAATGTCAGCCCAGGATTACAGGGAGGTGTTCCTGGACTGACGCCTTCTATGTATGAATTTTTTGTCACATAATCCAGTATAAAATACGCATGTGAGAAGTGTTTTTTTTGCAACCCTTTGGTTAGGGGAGCATCCGCCGCGCTCATATTGACTTGGCCTGCTAGCTGAAGCGCAAAGAGCGAAAGCATTTGGCCTGCTAGCTGAAGCTCAAAGAGCGAAAGCATTTGGCCTGCTAGCTGAAGCTCAAAGAGCGAAAGCATTTGGCCTGCCAGCTGAAGCTCAAAGAGCGAAAGCATTTGGCCTGCCAGCTGAAGCTTAAAGAGCGAAAGCACTTGGCCTGCCAGCTGAAGCTTAAAGAGCGAAAGCTGGTGGGGCCCCCACGACCTCCTTGTCAAAGGCTTCATACGTATAAAATTTATCTAAAATTATGGTGTTGGGGGGATTTTTCGTCACTCTTCCCCTTGCGGGCGTGATCTCATCACAAGGCACCTTTTGGTCGATGCTCGTGGCGTTTTAATATTACTTTGAAGTTCATACATATTGGTTGCTAAATGCATGGGCCTGTTCTATATAAAATAATCAGATTTTATATTTAGGAGTATGGTTATGATGAAATTTTCCCTCCCGTGGAACGCCCTTTTGGCGATCGTTATTTTAGCTCTGGTGATGCCCGTTCAGGCGGCGGATCAGGAATCTCAATGCCCTTCTGGGCCAGTCGTGAAAAAAGAAGGGGGCGCGTCTATCCCTCCTCTCGAAGATCTTCTGGGACGGCCTGTGCTTGGGGTGCCCTTAGCGCCTTTTCCCAGTCATTCGATGATGAATGGGGGCGTCGTTCCTTCCCCATTTTCAGGAAGGCCTACCGATCCTTTTAGACAATCTGCGCTTACAACAGCATCCTTAGGGGGAGCTGCGCAGACAAATACGGGTCTTCCTCAGGAGAGGAGAGTGTCTGGAGAGCCTGTCAGGCCCGCGCCCGTAGGCAATCTTGTGTGTCAGGATAGCTATGCTCCTTTCACCCCGGCACAGCGTGCGGAGATCCTAAGAAAGTCGTTCTCATCATCAGCAGCAGTCCCTCCTCTTCCCTTGGCAGATGGGGGGCGTCATGATGGGAAAGTGCTGTTTTCTCCCACGCTTCCAGGAGAATTTATAGCGAATCGTGGGCAGTCGACCTCTGCGCCTCCTCTTTTTCTCGTGGCAAATCCTGAGAGGCAGCATATGGGGGCTCCCTATGCTCCTTTTGTCTGGGGAGGGCCCCTGAGAAATTCAGGGGGACAGTCCACGGCTGCGGCAGCAGTTCCTCCTCTTCCCTTGGCAAATGAGGGGCGTCATGATGGGAGCGCGCTGTTTTCTCCTACGTTTGGAGGGCTTGTAGGTCATCTTGGGCAGTCTACGTCTGCAGCGGCAGCTGAATCGTCCTCAGCAGCAGCTGCTCCTCTTACCCTGGATGCTATTGAGCGACAGTACCTGGAAAGAGATCCTCTTGGTAAGGCCGTACGGGTGTCATCCGTGTCAACGGACCCTCTTATGATGCACGTGTGGCGGCTCTTACAAGGATACGAACAGAGATTTAATCTTCTTGAAGCTCATAACGTGCGGCTGACAAGTGAATGTCAAAGACTTTCGCAACAGCTTGCAGAAGAGAAAAATCGAGGAACGAAACGGAAAGCACAGGCTCCCCAGGGTCCTGTCTGCTCGTCCATAATTCCAGATAGGCCAGATTCTCCGAGCAGTGTTGTGTCGGAGCCGGATGCAAAGCGCGCGAGGCCAGATCCGGCAGTTGTATCCTCCTCAGCAGCAGGCCCTCACGTACAGCCTGCAATTGAGATGATGGAGGAGGCACCTCCAGGTGTAAGAGCAGGATCGCCCCGGCGTGCACTCAGAGAAAAGGGCATGAGAGCTGCCGTAGTGGAGGCCCTTGCTATGTTGTACGCCTTCTATGATGGTGAGGGCTTAGGGTTGTCTCTCAACGCACGGAAGCTTGAGGCGGTGAGACTCTTGGGGAAAGTGGGGACTCCTAGAGCCAGAGAGATTTTGGACAAGATGCGTCGCCACGGCCGTCTTCCTGCTGCTGCTGCCTCGAGCTCTTCTGCTGATATGATTCCTTCGAATGCAGATGAAACGCTGACGGTTGCTAATCACACGAGTCCGCCTCCGGCATCATCTTCCGCAGCAGCGGCTGCTTCTTCTGGCGCCCTTTTGCCTGCAGGGCAAGCAGATGCAAGAAGAGAAGCGGAAGAAATAGGCAAGAAAGTACGATAGAGAAGCGGTTGCAGCAGCGGCACAGCACAAGAAAACGCAACAGAAATAGCAAGTAGCAGAGTGAGCGGCGAGAGCTCTTGCGAAAAGCGCGTTCTGAGAGGGGGGCTCCTGTTTTGTACAATTTTAGATAAATTTTCTGGTTTGGAAGACATTAAATGATTCCTTGTACTGCCCTCTTTATGTTCGGCCCACAAAGAGAGAGGGTTAAATGTTACGATATCGTCAATAAGAGAGGCCGATCTCTCTTATTTACCTTCGGCACGCCTGGTTTTCTCAGGCGCCACCCATTTTGCATCAATATACGCGCAGGCTTTATGAATGACGTCTTCAATTGTCATCTGCGAGGTATCCAACACAAAAGCATCTTCTGCAGGGATAAGAGGAGAAACCTTCCGTGTTTGATCACGCTCGTCCCGTTCCCTGATATCCTTCAGAATATCGTCGTATATACTGTAAATTCCTTTTTCATGCAACTCCTTACAGCGGCGCGTCGCACGCACCTCAGGAGACGCCGTCACATAAATCTTACACAAAGCCTCTGGCATCACCACCCGCCCAATATCACGACCATCCATCACGCATCCCTGCATTCCCTCAGGCGGGTGTTGGGCGAAGTTTCGTTGAAATGCAAAAAGCAACGCTCGCACCTCAGGGATCGCTGCCACATGGGACGCTGCAACCCCAACCGCTTCCTCGCGCAAGGCCGGATTTTTCAAATCCAATGTACTCAATAAGGATCTTGCAAGGTCAACAACAGACTGTTCATCTGTCGGATCTAAATTTTGATTTAAAACAGCCAAACCCAGAGCCCGATAGAGGCACCCCGTATCAAGATGCGCCAAATGATATCGGCGCGCGAGAGCCCGCGCCAAGGTCCCTTTGCCAGCGCCGGCTGTTCCATCAATGGCAATCAATAAAGGCGGCATTTTTTCTCCGAGTAATGTCTCACCATATGCGCGGCGTTGTCATCCCAGACTTAGACCTTCTCAGCCCCCGTCTCGCGGGGGCCTAGAAGGTCTTGATCTGGGACCCAGGGCCGCAGAAAAATTCTTTCATACCTTAGCTTCTGGATCCCAGGTCAAGTGCCTCTAGCCCGACTTACGTCGGGAAAAAGAGGCACTAAGCCTGGGATGACACGTGGCAAACTTCTATGGTTACGATCCTAACCCCACTATACCAGAACCGCGCCCTCTTTACAAATACACAAAATAGCCTTATGATTC
>Ga0207091_1174_pt1 | contig 15130 bp, 12 predicted proteins | sample Alteio_BWMinHeat_47_FD_153534 | JGI IMG/M metagenome (GOLD analysis project Ga0207091, IMG submission 153534) | Enriched cells from forest soil in Barre Woods Harvard Forest LTER site, Petersham, Massachusetts, United States -... | ecosystem: Environmental > Terrestrial > Soil > Temperate forest >... | reverse complement strand
CCGTGATCACAACCGATGCGAATAATCTGGAAACAGCCTACATTGCCGCACAGACCCGTGCAAAAGGAACCACGGCACAAAAGAATGCGATGGCCAAAGTGCTGCAGTTATCGCTTCAGGCATTGGCGCATTATGTCGAAAACATCGCCAATGCCGATCCCAACAATACCGAAGCGATCATCACAAGCGCCGGAATGGAAATGAAAAAGGCAACCGTACACAAGCCACGCATCCTGGAGGTCATCGCCAGTGCTAAAGGCCAGGTAACACTCACTTGCCCTGTAACAAGAAGCGCATCCTACAAATGGGATATCGCCACCGGCGACCCGACCATTGAAGCCAACTGGAAAGTGTATGTGGTTGTGAAGCAAAGCAAAACCATCCAGAACGGACTGACCAGTGCCACCGTTTATCATTTCCGTCAGTGGACTGTCGGATCGAAAGGCCTGGGCCCTGTTAGTCAGGTGGTGAGTACGACCGTCCTCTAGGCAAGGGCTGTTGATTTATGAATAGGACCGTAGCCGGCTGTTTCCGAAAGGGAGCAGCCGGTTTTTTACTCACCTCCTAGCCCCACGCTATGAAAAACTGAGAGGGGGAATGTCAACTCACCCCCTAGCCGCCTCTCTATGAAAAATAGAGAGGGGGAATAAATACGTCACTCCCCCTCTTTGCTCTTCGCAGTGAGGGGGCCGGGGGTGTTTGATGAGCCGATTCTCCATTCTGTTATTTCCCTACCTTTAACGTCATGAACTGCCCATGATTCAATCATCGCAAATGAAACTGAATAGCATGGGCATACCATGTGACATTTAAAAATAAATTATATTCACATGAAATCCGTAGGCGGTCTCACTTCCATCAAATATGCGTTAAACGTCGGTAAAGCCACCGGCTACAAGAATCTGTATCTGGCTCTCTCGTCTAAAAATACCTGCAAGACTTGTGCTTTGGGCATGGGCGGACAGAGCGGCGGCATGCGCAACGAAGCCGGAGAGTTTCCGGAAGTGTGCAAGAAAAGTTTCCAGGCGCAGCTCACTGATATCCAACCCGAAATTCCACTTTCTCTTTTTAAAGAAAAAAGCATTGCCGATTTAAAAGCCATGCGCCCCATGGACCTTGAACGATTGGGAAGACTCAATTATCCGATGTTCAAGAGAAAGGGTGGCACACACTATGAACCGCTTAGCTGGAACGAGGCGCTGGAGCGAATCGTTGCGAAACTGAAGGCAACCGATGCGGAGCGCAGTTTCTTTTATTGTTCCGGCCGTTCGTCGAACGAGGCTGCTTTTCTGCTTCAGCTCTTTGTTCGTTTGTATGGAACCAACAATGTGAACAACTGTTCCTTTTATTGTCACCAGGCTTCGGGTGTGGGAATGGGCACAACACTGGGCACCAGCACAGCCACTGTTGATCTGGAAGATCTGAAACATGCCGATCTTATTTTTGTTATCGGCGCCAACCCGGCCTCCAACCATCCGCGTTTTGTGAAAGAACTGATGCGCTGCAACTGGAAAGGCGGTCATGTCGTTGTTGTGAATCCGCTGATTGAACCGGGATTGGTTCGTTTCAGCATACCCAGCAGCGTACGCTCGATGATCACGCGTGGCACGGACATAGCAGGAACCTATCTTCAGCCACATATCGGAGGCGACATCGCCCTGCTGAAAGGAATTGCCAAGGCGGTAGTTGAAAAAAACGGAACGGATAGTCATTTTGTAACGAATTACACGAATGATTTTGAATCCTATAAGGATGATTTGCTGGCAACATCCTGGGAACAAATTGTGGCAATCAGCGGAATCACCAAGGAAAGTATTTGTGACCTCGCCGATAAATATATAAAAGCTGAAAAGGTCATCTTCGCCTGGGCCATGGGCATTACGCATCACGATCATGGAGTGGCCAATGTCGAAAGCATTGTGAACCTGGCTTTGCTTCGCGGGATGGCCGGTAAACTCCATGCCGGTCTGTTGCCGCTCAGAGGACACAGCAATGTACAGGGAATTGGTTCTGTGGGCGTGACTCCTGTCCTGAAGGAAAAGGTGCTCGAAAAACTGCAGCAGATGCTTGGCAAAACGCTGCCGGCCAAAGCCGGGATGGATACGATGGAATGCATGCAGGCAGCTCACGATCGAAAAGTAGATACCGCCTTTCTGATGGGAGGCAACCTATACGCTTCCAATCCCGACAGTACCTTTTCAGAAGAAGCGCTCAACCGGATTCCATTCAAAGTGTTTCTGAACACCACGCTCAATCAGGGGCACCTCTTCGGTGTGGATGAAGAGATCATTATCCTGCCTGTAGCTGCACGCGACGAAGAGAAACAATCCACCACCCAGGAAAGCATGTTCAGTTTTGTCCGGCTCAGCGATGGCGGAATTGTCAGACTGGACAATGTCCGTTCGGAAAATGACATCATTTGCGATATCGCCATTGGCGTTCTGGAAGAAAAAGACATCAAATTTTCGGAATACAAAAAACACAACAACGTCCGGAAAGCGATCGCTGCAAGTATTCCTGGTTTTGAAAACATAGAAAAGATCGGTGATACGAAAAAAGAATTTGAAGTGAAAGGCCGCATCCTGCACGAACCCGTTTTCCCAACCCCGGATAATAAAGCGAATTTCAAAACGATCGCCATCCCTCCGCTGAAGGGTGAAAAAGGAGAATTCCGTCTGATGAGTATCCGCAGTGAAGGGCAGTTCAATTCCATTGTTTACGAGGAATATGATTTGTTCCGCAAACAGCAGGAAAGATGGATCGTGTTGATGAATCCGGCTGACATCAGCAAACTGGGTATTCAGGAAAACGATTTTGTTACACTCAAAAATGCAACCGGTAGTATGGACAAACTCAAAGTGAAAGCATTCGATATCCGGGCCGGAAATCTGGCCGCATATTATCCGGAAGCGAACATCCTGATTCCCCACACCACCGATTCAAGGAGCAAAACTCCTTCTTTCAAAGCTGTGGCTGTTCAGGTGACCGTGACGCCCTGAACTCCTCTTTACAAACGTTTCACTCTACAAATCGATTTCATAAATATGACCAGGTTAACGACTCAGGGTAAAGGAAAAACGATGATCTCTCCTGAGGAAGCCTGGGAAATCATTGGCGCTTCAATAAAAAAACTCAAGTCCCAACAGAAAAATATTTTACAGTCATCCGGCTCTGTCCTGGCCACCGCAGTTAAAACGCCTTTCGATCTGCCCATGTTCAACAACAGTGCAATGGATGGTTTCGCCATTCGTTACGCAGATTTCGAAGCAGGCATGCGCACCTACCGGATCACCGGAATGGCCGCTGCCGGAAAAACAAAACAAAACACTCGCTTGAAAAAAGGCGAAGCCTTTCGAATCTATACAGGCGCACAAACACCTAAAGGGGCCGATACCGTTGTGGCCAGAGAAAATGCGGAAGAAACAGATGACACTATCTTCATCCTGCAAAAAGATCTGATTAAAGGCGCCCACATTCGTCTCCGGGGTACTCAGCTGCGAAAAGGAAACCTGGCTTTGCCTGAAGGGCATGTCTTGAATCCTGCAAGCATAGGGTTTCTGGCCGGCATGGGTTTTCAGCAAGTGCCTGTCATTCGAAAACCCCGTGTCGCGTTGATCATCACCGGCGACGAGCTTCAGCTTCCCGGTCAAAAGCTGCTTCCCGGTCAAATTTATGAATCCAACTCGTTTGCGCTGTTGACAGCGCTTGTGGAATCGGGCATTCAACCGGTTTCCATCGATCGTGTAAAAGACCAGGAGAAACTGGTCATCAGGGCGCTCCTGAAAGCGCTCTCCAAAGCCGACCTGATTCTTCTAACCGGAGGAATTTCTGCCGGTGATTTTGATTTCGTGAAAACTGCACTTCCAAAAACCCGGGTGAACTGTCTGTTCTATAAGCTCGCACAGAAACCCGGAAAGCCGCTGTTTTATGGAATCAGAAACAACACCGCTGTATTTGCGCTTCCCGGAAACCCGGCTTCCGTGCTCACCTGCTTTTATGAATATGTTTACCCTGCTTTGCGTTTGATGCAGGGAATGGAAAAACCCCGTTTGGAAAAAATGCAACTGGCACTTCACGCCGACTTTTTGAAACCGACCGATTTGGCCTTGTTCTTAAAAGGAAAAATCGACCATCAATGCGTACGGATTATGGAACAGCAAGGCTCCGATATGCTGATGTCACTTGCCCTGGCCGACTGCCTGATCTATCTGCCTCCCGGTAAAAGAACCATTGCCAAAGGAACACTTGTGGAGGTACACCGTATGAACAAGACATGATTCCTTTCACAACATCGGGCACTGCAGCCCACGAAAAAATTAACGGGATCATTCTGGCCGGAGGAAGGAGCCGGAGGATGGGCACCGACAAAGGTTTGCTTGAACTTCGCGGAAAGAAAATGATCGAACTGATCATCCGAACTCTTGAACCGGTGGTTTCAGATATTCTCATCATTTCAGGCAACCCTGCTTATCTCAATCTGGGTTACCCTGTTTATTCAGATATCGTTTCGGGTTGCGGTCCTGCCGGAGGTATCTATACCGGCTTGCATCAGTCAGCCGCCGAAAAAAACCTCGTGCTCAGCTGCGATACCCCGAACATCTCTTCCGAATTTCTTCGCTACCTTGCTTCGCAGTCTTCCGATTGGGAAATAACCGTTCCGGTCAGCCGCCTGCATATTGAATGCTTGTGCGGCCTATATACAAAACGCATAGCCCCGGAACTATATACATGCATACGGCAGGGGGAACATAAAATGACATCTGTAATACAGCGGTTCCGGGTGAATTACCTGGATCTCTCTTCTCAAAAACAATTCAATGCAGACCAACTCTTCCGGAACATCAATACCCCCGAAGATTTGGAAAAAGAAAATAAAACTCATTCCTCCTGATCATGGTAGACATCACACACAAGACTTCGAGTCACCGCAAAGCGATTGCCAAAGCGATAGTGAGAACAAGCGCACAAAGCACGATTGACGCCATCGTCAACAAAGCGGTGCCCAAAGGAGATGTATTCGAAATGGCCAAAGCGGCCGGCTTACTAGGCATCAAAAAAACAAGCGATCTGATTCCCGACTGCCACCCGCTTCCGATCGAGTATGCAGCCATCCGTTATGAAATCAAGGACCTTGAAGTCCACATTGAGGTGGAAGTCCATACGATATACAAAACAGGTGTCGAAGTGGAAGCCATGCACGGAGCATCGCTGGTTGCGCTGACGATGTACGACATGTTGAAGCCGATTGACAAAGCACTGGAAATCTGCTCCATTCGATTGTCCGAGAAAAAGGGAGGCAAGGCGGATTATACCGATACCTTCAAAAAAGATCTGAAGGCGGCAGTCATAGTTTGCTCCGACAGTATTTCTGCCGGCAAGAAAGAAGACAAGGCCGGCAAAGCCATCGTCAGCAAATTGGAGAGTCTGCATCTCGCCGTGAACGACTACATCGTTATTCCCGATATTCACGAATCCATACAGGCAACCACGCTCGGTCTGATTGATAAAAAAACAGACCTCATTATTCTGACCGGAGGAACCGGATTATCCCCCCGGGACATTACCCCGGAAGCCATCCGGCCCTTGCTTGACCGCGAAATTCCGGGAATCATGGAAGCTGCCAGAAACTATGGCCAGGACCGTACCCCTTTTTCCATGCTCTCTCGCGGCGTGGCCGGAATGAAAGGAAATACGCTGATCATTGCCCTGCCCGGTTCCACCCGGGGCGCCCAGGAGAGCATGGATGCGCTGTTCCCATTCATCCTGCACATATATCGGATCATCGAAGCGGCCCGCCACGATTGAGCAATGTTCAAGTCGGAGCCAGGTCTGTTTCTCCCTGAAGCCGAAAACCACCTTTGCACCGCCAGCTTGATCAATCCCAAGAACACCAGATCGGCTGGCGCAATCCCCTGCTTTAACCGGATAGAAATCCTTTTGAACGAATTTTAATCATGGCACTGCTGCCACGCATTATCTTCGTTAGAGCCAGAGAAACTGTGGTTTCGGTATCCGTCGCTTGACGCGTTGGGCCGGAAACTGAGCGGAAGCGGCTTTTCGATAAAATCAAACACCTGTTCATGATACACCTTGACGATAAATCCACCACGCCGCCTAACGGAATTGAAAAGAATTTCGCTGAAGCAGCTACCTTGCGTTACAAAAAACAATTGTTCAATCTCCAAAACGTTCTTTTCGCCGAACAAAAACACAGTCTGCTGATTATTCTCCAGGGGATGGATGCCGCTGGAAAAGACGGCACCATACGCCATGTGTTTTCGAGCATGAATCCAATGGGGGTTAACATCAAAGCCTTTAAAACTCCGACGCCCGAAGAGCTGAACCATGACTTCATCTGGAGAATCCATCCGCATACGCCGGCCAATGGAATGATCGAAATTTTTAACCGGTCGCATTATGAGGACATTCTCGTTCCCACGGTTCATAAAACACTCGATAAAAAAACACTCGAAAAGCGGTATGAATCCATCAATCACTTCGAGGAACATCTCCGGAATTCCGGAACGATCATCCTGAAATTCTTTCTACACATTTCGAAGAAAGAACAGGAAGAGCGGCTGAAAGAAAGGTTGCATATCCCGCGTAAGAAATGGAAATACGACCCCGCAGACAGCACCGAATTTCCACACCGGGATGCTTATATGAAAACCTATGAAAAAATATTTGACCGCTGTGGTAAAGATTTGCCCTGGCATATCGTTCCTGCCGATCAGAAATGGTACAGAAATTATGTCATCGCCCGGGAAGTCAGAAACACACTGAAAGATCTAAAAATGAAATACCCGTCCTGAGCATCCCTGCAGCTATTATTGACAGGCCATGGCCATGAAGCCGATGTTCAAAGAAGTTCCGTGATTGAATCAAGTCTATCCAAATGAAGCGTTTGTTCAGCCGTATTACTAACAGGTTTCTCAGAATCACAGCGGTGATACTTTCCGGTATCCTTGTACTGGCATTTCTGGTTGTCCTGTTCATTTCCCCTATCGCCAAACACCTGATTGAAAAATACAGCGAAAAATATACCGGCCGCAAAATTGAAATGTCCTGGTTGTACCTGAACCCCTTTACAGGCCGGATTCATGCCTACGGACTTCGTATTCACGAGGCGAAAAGCAACAGCAACTTTATCACCGCCGGCGATTGTTCCTTCAGTATTTCATGGCTAAAACTGAGATCCAACACCATCGATGTTTCCTCCATCACCCTGGAGCACGTGTGGATGAATATCATTGAAAACAAATCAGCCTTCAACTGGGATGGCTTTTTCAACAGCGACAAAAAGGAACCAAAATCAAAAACGAAAAGCAGCAAACCGTTGCGGTATTCGTTCAGGGATATAAGCCTGGTTGATGCCGAACTTGTTTACAACGAAACCTCCATCCCCGTGCATTACAAAGCCACAAAAATAAACGTACGGTGTCCGTTTATCGAATCGGGTTCAGACACGTCTTCTTTCAAGTATGATTTTGTCTTTCAGGAACACAGCGGCGGTGTGAGCGGCCGGTTCAAAATGAATTTCAAAACCCTGGATTACGATCTTCGTACGGTCATGAATGATTTCGATATGCAGACCCTTGATCAGTATCTGAAAGAATTTATTCCACACGGCAACTTCTCCGCCAAACTCAATGCGGATATCAAAGCCGTTGGGAATTTTACGGATGCAAAAAATCTCCTGGCCAATGGAAATCTGGCCATCAACGATTTTCATTTCGGGAAGTCGGCCTCAGAAGACTATCTCCGCTTCAGCCGATTGAAATTTGTGATAGATACATTAAGTCCTCTGAATAAAAAATATCTCTTTCACACAGTGCTCCTCGACAGCGCATTTGTCAAATATCAGCTTTTCGATTCGCTCGACAACTTCAGCCGGATGATCGGTTCGAAGGGCGAACGGGTTTCTTCCGCATACAACGAACACGCCCGCGAGAACATTGTTTTCGAGATTGCCCACTACATTGCCCAGGTTGCAGAAGACATCATCCACAGCGACTACCGCGCCGATGTTTTCAAAGTTACGGATGCCAAAGCCCTGTATGAAGACTATTCATTGTCTCAAAAGTTCGCCGTCTCTGCCAGTCCGATAACCATCACCGCAGAACATCTGGATACGAAGGCGAAACGTTCAGACATCAGCCTGCATTCAAAAATAAATCCCTATGGAAGTCTCGACATCAAACTGAATGTGAATCCGGTGGATTTCGGCGATTTTATTTTGAGCTATTCCATTCAGGGTATTCCCGTGCCTTTGTTCAACCCGTATACAGTTACCTACACTTCCTATCCGTTTGACAATGGCACTATCACCATGCATGGCAACTGGCTGGTGAAAGACAAACAGATCGTGAGCAGCAATCACATTCTCGTTCAAAATGCCACATTGGCCCGAAAGGTAAAAAAAGAGGATGCTAAAAAACTTCCTGTACGGGTAGCCTTGTTCTTTGTGCGGGATGTTGGCCGGCAGATCGATCTGTCGATACCCATCACCGGCAATCTCAAAAATCCGAAATATCATCTTCGTTCAGTGATCGTGCAGGCGGTAAAGAACCTTTTCGTTAAGCCCAGCCTCTTTCCTGTCAAACAACTTAAATCCGTGTTTTCGGATGACAATAAAAATTACGACATCATTGAATGGCCAACCATGGAGGCCAAAATGAATGTGATTCAGGAAGCTCAGCTTCGTAAAATAAGCCGGTATCTCCTCTTCCATCCCAAAGAACACATTACCGTTATTCCTTGTTATTATGAAGAGCGTGAGAAAGAGGCCCTCCTCTTCTTCGAAGCCAAGAAACGCTACTATTTTGCACTGAATCACAAGAGCGATAAGCTGCTGAGCAAATCTGATTCTGCCGCTGTCGATCGTCTCTCGATTAAGGATCCGGGATTTAAACGATTTATAGAACACCTGACCAATGCCGGCACAGAATGCACTGTTCAATCCAAGTGTTACCGGGTCATCGGCGAGGCCGAGGCAGATGCTGCTTACCAAAAATTGATTCACAACAGAAAGGTGTACCTGGAGGCTTTTTTCAAGGACAGGCACCAAAGCGATCGGCTGATCTTCGGCCAGGCGATTTCAGAAATTCCCGCTTCCGGTTTCTCGCATTACCGCCTCTTCTATTCGAAAGAAGGAGACAAGTGATGCCGGAACAAAGATTCTCCTTTTCGGGCGACAGAAAAGCGATACTGACCGAATATCGGAAGCAGAGACTGAATAGAAAGCTAATTTTATACCAGATGATGAAATCCCCTATTTAAGGGAAAAACAACTGGTATGAAAACATTTGGAGTTTGCATTCTTCTTTTAATTGCCTGCTCATCAATGTATGCCCAGAGTCCGCAAAGAGGTCCACAACAAGGTACCGTAAAAACCGATCAGAATTGTAAAATCGAATATCTGGGCTGTATGGATCATCTTGAGATTTATCTGTATGACAGCGCCTATCAAGCCATGAACAATTCAGATATCACCGGCCGTGTGGAATTTTTCTATCCAGACAGAACATCCAGTACCGCGCCCCTGACTCACTATGGAAAAGAAGGGTACACAGCGAAACTTCCTGTCAAACCATTCGTTGATTGTTTGGTGAAACTCGAAATACGCAACATCATTTTATCCGCCCGGTTTAACAACGAATGTGTCAGCACCAGCACCACAGATAAAAAATAACAGGTTTGATCATGCATCCGCCTGTTAATTCCAAAATTCTTCGTAAAAACTCCCCTCTTAAACACAAAGACCTTAATTTCGCTCCAGGATAAGGGATCGGGCTTGATCTAAAACCAAAGCCCCCGCATTTCATAAGCGCATGAAAACGACTCTGTTTCTGTTTGGCTTTCTCTTTCTCTTCAGCCTGGTCAAAGCACAGCAGCCACCTGAAGGCATGGTCATTTCTGAACTGAAAACCAATTTCTATATCTGCACAACGTTCAAACCGATCGATGGAAATCCCTTCCCCTCCAACAGCATGTATGTGATAACCGACAAAGGAGCGATACTCATCGATACACCCTGGAATGAATATGAAACGGCGCCTTTGCTCGATTCGATCTGGAAACGCCATCACAAAAAAGTAATTCTCTGCCTCGTTACCCATTCGCACGATGACCGCACCGCCGGACTGGATATCCTCAATCAAAAGGGCATTCCGACTTATTCGTCCATACAAACCAAAATCCTTTCAATTGACAAACAGAATAAGCTGGCCGCTTTCTGCTTTTCATGTGATACGACATTCCAGATCGGGCAGGAAACATTCCAAACGTTTTATCCGGGGGAAGGCCATACGAAAGACAATTTGGTGATTTGGTTCCCCGAAGAAAAGATCTTGTATGGCGGCTGTCTGGTGAAAAGTATACAAACCAATAATCTGGGATATATAGCTGATGCAAATCTGTTGCAATGGCCGGCCGCAATTGAAAAAGTAGCCCGCAGGTTTCCGGATGCAGCATACATCATTCCCGGACACATGGACTGGCACAGCAAAAAAGCCTTGAAACACACCCTAAAGCTCCTGAACAAATCGAATCAAGCCAAAAATTAACCCAATTCTTTCCTTAAGCCTATCTTCAGACTATGATTGCATACATCGCATTTTTACGTGGAATAAATGTCAGCGGACAGAAACTGATTAAGATGGAGGATCTGAAACGCATGTTGACTTCCTTCGGCCTTAAAAATGTAAAGACCTATATTCAAAGCGGAAACATCATCTTCGAAAGCACCGAAGCGGATTCCGGTAAACTCGTACAAAAGATAGGAAAAGGACTTCGGAAAGAACTGGACTATGATGTACCGGTCATTCTGAGAACTGTTGCTGAGATGGAGACCCTTGTCTTGTCCAACCCCTTTAAAACATTCAAGCCTAACCTGGATGAAAAATGGTATGTAACCTTTATGGCCGAAAGTCCGCTACAAAAACCAAAGCTCCCGGTATTCTCTGTGAAAGAGGATGTAGAGGTATTTAAGATCACCAAACAGGATGCCTTCTGCATATCGCACCGAAAAAACGGAAGCTTCGGCTTTCCCAATCTGATCATTGAGAAAGAACTGAAGGTGGTGGCCACCACGCGAAACTGGAGTACGGTAAGCAAACTGACCGCTCTGGCGAAAAGCTGAAGAGATCGCCAAATCTATTTTAGCCGGACTTAGCGGATTCGCCTTCCGGGCATCGGAATCGCATTAGATACCTATCTTTGCTTCGCTTAAAGGCCTGTTTCAGCTTTCCATTCCTCCTTAGTAAAGATTTTCGTATGGTTTTCAGCAGCGTCATCTTTCTGTTATACTTTCTTCCTTTGTTTCTGCTGGCCTATTATATCTGCCCGAACCGATTCAAAAATTATCTGCTGCTTGCTTCCAGCATCCTGTTTTACAGCTGGGGGGCTCCAAAATTCATTTTCGTCATACTGGGCACAACCATTATCGATTTCAGCCTCGTCTGGCTGATGTCGTTGCAAAGTGATGAACGCTACCGGAAGCTGTTTCTGATTTTGTCTGTCAGTCTGAATCTGGGCCTTCTCTTTTATTTCAAATACTGCAACTTCTTTATTGACAACCTCAACGACATTCTTTCTGCCGGAGGTATCGGACCCATCCAAATGCTGGATGTCGTGCTACCAATCGGTATTTCCTTTTACACTTTCGAAAGCTTAACGTATGTAATCGATGTGTACAGGAAAGAACATGCCCCGCTCAAAAATTTTCTGGATTATCAGCTGTACATCATCCTTTTTCCAAAGCTTATTGCAGGTCCTATCATCCGCTACAAAGACATCGCCGATCAGATTAACGGCCGTTTTGATACCTTCACTTACGCCGCAGCCCTGAAAGGATTCCACCGCTTTGTTATTGGTCTGGCCAAAAAAGTAATCCTGGCAAATACCTTGGGGGCTTATGCCGACAAAGCCTTTGCGCTGGATTTAAATGCAATCAACAGTCATGTAGCCTGGATCGGTTCCTTTTGCTATACCCTGCAGATCTATTTTGATTTTTCGGGCTATTCAGACATGGCCATTGGCATCGGACAAATGCTGGGATTCCGTTTCCCCGAAAATTTCAACAATCCCTATACTTCGAAAAGCATAACCGAATTCTGGAGACGATGGCACATGACGCTTGGGGCCTGGATGCGCAATTATCTCTACATCCCCCTGGGAGGAAACAGGGTATCATCAAAAAAGCGATTGTATTTTAATCTCTGGCTCGTATTCGTGCTCTCCGGATTCTGGCATGGCGCCAGCTGGGCATTCATTATCTGGGGCGTATTTCACGGCACCTTTTTGGTTCTCGAACGCGGATGGTATGGTAAATTTCTTGAACGCATCGGAAAATGGCCTGCCCTGCTGATCACCTTTCTGGTCATCAATTTCGGCTGGATCTTTTTCAGGGAAAAGTCGGCCCTGCACGCCTGTCGCTATATACAGGCCATGTTCTGTTTCGACCGCCCCGCTGCCGAACTGACGAACAACATGAAAGAAGCCTATGTTCTTTTGCTGGCCGGACTCTTTTTCTCATTTTTTACGCTCTTCAAACCGTTTCAACGCATTCAAAACCGGATTTATTCGGATACCTTGACTCAGCCGGAATCCATTGTGTATACCTGTTCATCACTGGCTATTTTGACACTTTCAGTAGCCATGATCACCGCATCCAATTTCAACCCCTTTATTTATTTCAGATTTTAATTTGAAACCGGGATCAAACATAACAAGTGCTGTGCTGCTCTTCCTCGTCATCGGGTTGATGCTTCTGCCTGCTTTGCAAAAGCACTTTGGCTTTTTTAATCAGGAGCCTTTGCATGGCGATGTGAGGCTTGCCGCTGACACTGTGCTTCAGGCAGACAATTGGTTTGACGGGCGTTTTGCAAAAAGCAAGGAAAAATACATCAACGACAATTTCGGTTTCAGGAATTCCTTTGTCCGTTTAAAAAACCAGGTTTATTTTTCGGCCTTTGATCAGGCTTTTGCCAAAGAAGTTGTGCTCGGCAAATCAAATTATCTGTACGAATCCCGGTACCTCGATGCGTATGCGGGCAAGGATTATATCGGCGATAAACAAACCGATGCGCGCTTTGAAAAATTAAAACTGATTCAGGACAGCCTGGCGAAGCACGGTGTCACACTGGTGTTGTTGTTCGCACCCGGCAAAGCCACTTACCTGCCCGAATACATTCCTGAGATGTATGGCCCTCATGTTGTAAAAACAAATTACCTGGAACACATCCGGGCTGCAAAACAATTCGGCATCAATCACATCGACCTGAACGGCTGGTTTTTGAAAATGAAACCAACAACCAAATTTCCTTTATATCCGCAAACGGGTACGCACTGGAGTACCTATGCCGCTTATATTGCTTTTGATTCCATCAACAAATACCTGGAAAAAAAACTGGATAAAAAACTGCCTCATTTTAAAATCAACACGGTGGAATGGAAAAAGGAACTGGCCTGGAGCGACAAGGACATTGAAGATGCCCTGAATCTGATGACCGATATGCCTCATTATAAAATGCCTTATCCAAGCATCATCTGGCCCGACAGTCAAAATTGTTTCAGACCCCGCGTGCTGACCATTTCAGACAGTTATTGGGGTGGAATCTATGATTCTAAACTCGCCAAAACAGCCTACAATCATCCTGAATTCTGGTCGTATGATCAATTTGTCATGAATTACGGATCGCCCTCGAAAAAAGAATTTGCCTGTGATCTCGATTTAAAAACCCATGTCGAACAGAAGGATGTTGTATTCATTATGGCGAGTGAAGCAAGTCTTCGCTTTATGGGTTGGGATTTTATTGAGGAAGTGTACAGCATGTACACAAACGGACCGGCGCATTACCCTGCGCTTCAGGCTTCCCGCAAAAAGAGCATTGAGATATGCATGATCAAAACATTCATTGCAAGCGATGAAAGCTGGTTCGATGGAGTAAAAAGAGATGCCGAAGCTGACAAAATCAGTGTGGATTCCAGTCTGCAACAACATGCGAATGCAGTGTATGCAAACAGGCACAGTTCAGACAAGCCGGTAAAAAAGTAATGCGGCAATCCTTCCGGTGGATTTAGAAATTATAATACGCCCTTAATCCAATCGAGTTTTGCAAGACCGGCTTCGGGTCAACACCAATGTTGATGCGATCATAGGAAGGGTTGTAAACAAGCTGGACAGTCCATTTGCGGCTCATGCTCAGATTCACTCCGATTCCTGCAAATACACCCATACCGATTCCCGTAAGGTTTTTGGCTTTGAATGTTGCGTATTCGGGAAGTGAATAATAGGCCGATAAATCGATCTGAAGGCCATTGATGTTGATAATGTTCCGATCGAATTTCGCCATGTTTGCTTCCAGACCACCTTCAAGAAAGACATTCAATTTGTCGTTGTCGCCCAGGATACGCTGGTAACCGAGTTGCAGCATGGCGCGTCTTTCTCCGCCGATCAAGGAAAAGGGCCGGTAGGTTGTTTGCGGTGCGATTCCGATCGTCGGTGTATTTACCTCAATGATAAAATCACCATTGACGGTCAGCTTTGTCGCATTGGCGTTGAAAAGCAGTGAATTCTTTTTATCGATGCAATAGCGCGTCTGGATACCGGCCATAATTGCCACATTGTATTTCAGATTGATGGGCATATCCCTGGGGTCTTCGAAAGTCCAGTCGCCGTGATTCACACCCAATGCCTGCGCGATCAGATCCTGCTGCCCGTTGCCTCCTCCGTAATCGTTGTTGATTCTGCGATACATAAAGCTGTCGGCAAAATCCATCTTCTCTCCCAACACATCATACCCGTAACCATCATACAATCCTGCAGTATATTTATTGGTGAAAAAGGAACCGACATAAAAACCGACATTAAACTTCCGCTTGATTTTTCCCGGCGAATCATCTCCGCCCGAGGATTGTGCATCGGTGTGGACAATGCCAAGAAAGGAGATGAATACAAAACAAATGAAACGAATATGAATGGACTTCATGGCTCGAAGATTAGAAATTAGTGTCAGTATTCGATCTTATCTGTTTTGTCGGTCCATGCTTTGAAAGCAGACAAGCCTTCTTTACGCATGAGTTGAACAAAATCCAAACTTCGTTTTTCCAGAGGCTTTTCGATTTCTTT
>Ga0207091_1173_pt1 | contig 15293 bp, 8 predicted proteins | sample Alteio_BWMinHeat_47_FD_153534 | JGI IMG/M metagenome (GOLD analysis project Ga0207091, IMG submission 153534) | Enriched cells from forest soil in Barre Woods Harvard Forest LTER site, Petersham, Massachusetts, United States -... | ecosystem: Environmental > Terrestrial > Soil > Temperate forest >... | reverse complement strand
AGTTACTGCCTTCAGTGTTACCCCTGTGTTGGTTGTTATTACTATTTGCGCGTTGCCAAACTGTTGAGGCAATGTATAACCGATGCTTGTAGAACGTGTAAATGGATTAGGTACATTTTGTTCGAGCGATGCGCCGCTTGTAAGTGTAGCGTTGTACGTTTGAATTGATGTATTTGCTGCGCTGCATGGGCTGCATTGTTCCTGCTTTTGCTGCATGATCAACACCAAAGATTTTAAGTCGTCAAACTCCTGCCGCAGGTCAGTGTTTTCTTTTTGTTGTCTATTAATCTCATTTTGAAGGGTATCAATCTTTGCATCCTTTGCATCATTCATTTTCGATAACTCCTGTACAGACTTTATCAACGGCATCACAAAGCTGCTGTAATCAAGGCTATAGTTATCATAGTCGTTTTGTGGTTTATGTACGCCGCTGAAATTATAGCCTGTTTTGGTGGCTGCCAGTTCCACCTCCTGAGCAACAAGCCCTGTGTAAACAATGCTTTCTTTTTGTTTTATCGCCTCATCATCAATGTTATTGCCTGCTTTTTGCAGGGTGCCACCATTATTTGCTTGCACACCGGGTATTTTTTGTTCCCGCCTGCCCGCGGTGTGCAGGTTATTTATGCCTTTTATATCCAGCGTATAGGTAACAGGCCTTAACTGCGTAATAAAACCTAAGCCTGGCACATTCGCTTCAATATTTTTTTTAAACCTGCCATCGCTTATGGTAGTCCATCCTACAATACCCCCTATAAGTGTAACAGTTGAACTGCCCACTACAACGGCATTGCTTATATTAACACCGGCACCATAACCAAATGCCGAGGAATTACTTACATTGCCTACAACACTTGTGTTGGCGCCAATTGCCGTGTTATTGTAACCAGTGGCATTTGAATCCATTGCATTGTAACCTAATGCAGTGTTAGCATATCCTGAATTGTTGGCTATAAGTGCATGGAAGCCGGTGGCTGTATTATCCTGGCCATAAATATTTCCATACAATGCCTTGCTGCCTACCGCTGTGTTTTCATAATATCCAGCCCCGTTAAAAGACTGGCTAAACAAAGCCGAGTCGCCGATTGCCACCATATTGCTGCCCTCGGTACTATTGAATAACGCATGTGTGCCTATGGCTACATTGCTGTGGCCGTGATCATTGCTAGCAGCAGCATAATAGCCATCGGCCACATTGTCATTTCCGTCGGAATTTACCGATAATGAAGACGCACCTGTAGCAGTATTATAACTTCCCGAAGTATTGGAGCTAAGAGCCGCCGAGCCAGTGGCGGTATTAAATCGGCCGTTTATGTTATACCAAAGTGCCGTACTGCCTGTTGCTGTGTTATAAATGCCGGTGGTGTTGGCTTTAAGCGTTTTAAAGCCTGTTGCAGTATTTTGAATTCCCGTATTGTTGGTCATAAGGGTCTGGCAGCCTGTTGCTGTATTGGCGTCGCCATTGGTATTTGCATACAATGCTTTGCTACCCACTGCTGTGTTTCCATAATTTGCAGCCCCGTTAACAGCTTGGTTAAACAAAGCCGAGTCGCCAATTGCCACCAAGTTGCTGCCCACGGTATTATAATATAAAGCACTTGCGCCAATTGCTACGTTGGAGTATCCTGTATTGTTTGAATAAAGCGCATTGTTGCCGTAAGCGCTGTTATAAGCGCCCGTGTTATTATTCTGCAGGGCAGCGCTGCCTGTTGCCGTATTATGAGTGCCTGTTGCATTATAAAACATGGCGTTCCATCCAAGTGCCGTGTTAAAACTCCCGTTTGTGTTGCTGTACAAACTGTATTTTCCAAAAGCGGCATTGTCATTGCCGCCTTGGTTGGTATAAAGCGCCCCATAGCCGCCCGCGGTATTTTCTATGCCTGTGTTATTTGCATAAAGCGCATTGGTGCCATACGCTGAATTATAACTGCCCTGGGTGTTGGCCTGCAACGCATTAACACCAACGGCTACGTTGTCAATGCCGCTTGTATCGGCATAAAGGGAATAGGTACCGATGGCCGTATTGTTAGCCCCGGTAGTGTTGGAATACATTGCCTCCAGCCCTATTGCGGTATTGCGTGCGCCGGATATATTGGAATACAATGATCGATAACCCGCGGCTGTGTTATAAAACCCTGTGGTGTTGGCATACAGGCCCTTGCTGCCCACGGCAGTATTCCACGCGCCGCCGGCGTTATTGAACAAGGCCGAATCCCCCACAGCCACAAGGTTGCTTCCAGATAAATTATTATACAACGCCTTTGTACCCACTGCCACGTTGGAGTAGCCAGTTGAATTAAAATAAAGAGTATTAAAGCCATAGGCCGTATTTTGATTGCCGGAGGTGTTTAAGGAAAGCGTACCAGTACCCATTGCAGTGTTTTGGCTGCCAACATTATTGCTGTAAAGCGCATGGTAACCGAAGCCGGTATTCTGTAGCCCGGTCGTGTTAAAGTACAACGACTGATAGCCTGCTGCCGTGTTGCGCCACCCTGAAGTGTTGGAAAACAGCGACTGGAACCCAAAAGCTGAATTAAATGTGCCTGTGTTGACATTTAAGCTGTTGTATCCAAAGCCGGTGGTGCCTGTAACAGCATTATAATCCAGCAGCCCGGCTTGTTGGTTGTTTACCCTAAACTTTAACACTGCTGAGTCCGTTGTGCCAACAAAGTTTGTTACGGGGTTGGTGGCCGCATTGCCGGTAACCAACCAGCTTTGGGCGAAAGGCACCGATAGGATAAGCATGCAAGCGCTGGTTAGAATGATAGATTTTTTTTTCATACATTATTGTTTTGAAGGTGAGTTTTCTGGAATAACATGTGTTTTTACAAAGAGAACCGTGTCTAAAAAGCAGGCCTTTTATTCCGTCAAATCTACTTGAACAATAATTTTTATTTTTTCTCTTTCGCCCAATGCACTTTTCTCAGCAACACTTTCCATTTATCATTGTTATTATGCAAGTTTTGTAGACGAATGGCACCGGTCTTTAAAACATGGGTTTCTGTTGTAAGGCCTGATATATAAAAAAATGAAGTATATCTTTATTAAAAATGGCGTTGTGACAATAGATGAATTTATATTCTCCAATAAGCGGGCAGACCGGCTTAAACGGCATTTGGCTTTTTGGGGCGTGTATTGCCTTATCAGTTTTTTTGCCAATATTGAAGCGCATACCAAGAATGATTTTTTTCAATTTACCATTTACAAATATTCGCTTATTAATGTTGCATGTTTTTTTCCTTCATCTATTTTTTTTGTATACATTTTTATATATGTATTGATACCCAAGTTTATTAAGTCAAAAAAATATGCAACTTTTATTGCGGCTGCTTTTGCAGCGGCGATATTTTTTTTTATTGCTGATTATTTTTTAAGCCGTTTGTATTTTAATATCATAACACCAGGCCTAATAAAGAATGACCTTCTTTTGTCTTCTGTTCGTGCAGCCTACAGGTTTGCAATACAAAATGGATTGGAATTATGCGGATGCGCTGTGGGTATTAAATTGGCTAAAGAGTGGTATTTACAACAAAGGGAAAACACATTGCTTGGCCGGCAGCGGACAGAGAATAAACTGAAATTACTGAAATCGCATCTAAGACCAGAGTTTCTTTTTCATTCACTTAAAAACCTGCATAAAAAAATTGACCAATCTGCCGATGAGGCACCCGAAATGGTATTGCATCTATCTGAAATATTCAGTTATATACTGTACGATTGCGAACATGAAAAAACAGCACTAAACAAAGAATTATCAGCAATACAACAATTGATTATTATTGAGAAAATGAATAAAGGCAATAGCTTAAAAATAAACACCACCGTAAACGGTAACAGCGACGACAAGAATATTCCACCGCTTTTGTTATTTTCAGTTCTTCAGCATATTTTTATGGAAAACCAGGACACCGAAAATTATAAAAGAAGTATTGATATAAATATTGACATACAGGAACAAATGCTTTACGCTGCTGTTCAGATAAATTATGAAAGCGGTAATGATACCATTAAGCTCAAGCATCCTGAGGTTGTCACCAGTCTTCAGCAAAACTTACCGGCGGGGTATTTAGAATACGAAGAAGAAAATTGTTCAATAATAGCTAGCATTATTTTATTCGGGTGTGATGCAGGTTATGCAATGACCCCCAATTCGTCTGTACCGGAGGACTATTAAAATGAATAACTTTATATTTTCAAATAAGCTTTCTTATCGTGCGGCGCGGCACGTAATTTTTTGGTTGGCAAGAATTTTATTTCTTTCTGCAAGTGAATGCATATACAATTATGACGCGCTTGTAAGCTTTTTGGTAAATTTTTTTTCAGCCGCAAAAGTTTACTCAGCCCTCACAATTTCTGAAGCCGGGTATTGCTATATTGTCATTTATGTTCTTGCGCCTAAATATTTTCTTCCAAAAAAATATAAGGCCTTTATTGCTTATTTTTTGTTAGCCACCTTGCTTTTTCGTTTTATTGGGCTTTATTATAACATTCTGTTTCTATGGGGCGGCGGAGTTACGGGTGATGCCGTACCAGCAGTAGTATGGAATGGTACCGTAAAATTTTTGGCAACCGGGCCGCCTGCCACTTGTATATTATTTCTTTCAATAAAAATGTTTAAAACTTGGTATATAAAAGAAAAGGAAAAGCAAACACTGCAGAACGCAAATGCTGCCGCCGAAATACAACTGCTTAAAGCGCAGATACACCCGCATTTTTTATTCAATACACTAAACAATATTTATTCTTTCGCCTTGGACAGATCGCCAAAAGCAGGCGAAATGGTCGTGCAGCTCAGCAACATGATGAACTACATGATAAACGACTGCGAAACCGACCTAGTGCCGCTGGACAAAGAGCTTACCATGATAAGTAATTATGTTGAATTGGAAAAAGTGCGGTATGGAAAGCGGCTGGATATTGAGATGCAGGTAACCGGCGATTACAAAAACAAGCGTGTTACCCCGTTGCTGATGATACCGTTTATTGAAAACGGCTTTAAACATGGCACCAGCCAAATGCTTGGCAGCCCTTGGATAAAATTGTATATCCAAGCTGATGAAGACGTGCTGCATTTTGTATTGACAAACAGCAGGCCGCCTGTAACAGCCCAGGCACACAACAAAGGTGGAATAGGATTAAGCAACGTTAAAAAACGGCTGGAACTTTTGTACCCGGCAAATCATTTATTGGCGGTTGAATCAACAATAAATACATTTACAGTAAACATGTCGGTGCCTCTGCTGCAAATGGCAGATGAGCGCAAAACTACATCATAAACAGTTTGGTTTAAACCCCACCATTATGGTAGCAAACAGGAAAATCACGTGCCTGGCGGTGGACGACGAGCCGCCTGCGCTGCAAGTGATAGAAAAATACGTGGCCGCCGTGCCAATGTTGCAACTTGAAGGCACCTGCGGCAACGCGGTCGACGCGCTTGCGCTTCTTCAAAACAATGCCATAGATTTGCTGTTCCTTGATATTCAAATGCCTTATATTCTCGGTACAGATTTTATGCGTACGCTTGCAAACCCACCAAAAGTAATTTTTACAACAGCCTTTAGAAAATTTGCCGTGGAGGGCTTTGAGCTTGACGCAGTGGATTATTTGCTAAAGCCCATATCGTTTGAGCGTTTTCTTAAGGCGGTGAACAAGGTGATGAAATTAAACCTTCCGGTCAGCGAAAGCGTACCACCGCCAACAACAGAAAAAAGACAACCCGAAAATACAGCGATCTATTTACGTGCCGACCGAAAAAACATCAAGTTGTTGCTGAATGAAATTCTGTTTATTGAAAGCCTGAAGGACTATATTAAAGTAGTCACGAAAGACAGAACAATCATTTCAAAACATTCCATTTCCGCCTTGGAAGAAACATTGCCGCCGTCATTTATCCGTATTCACCGCTCATTCATTGTTTCGCGCGATAAAATTGATTCGTTTACCTCTGAACTTATACAGACAGGGAAATACGAACTGCCAATTAGCAGATCCTACAGGCATGAGGTGGAAAAACAGCTCAGGCGGGAAAATGAACAACAAGTTTGAAAAAAAACACAACATTTTAAAAGTCACCATACGTTGCCACGTTAAAAATACAAGCCAAGCACCGGGCCTGATACCGTGCATTTGAACATTTTTTCTTTTTTTTAGTGTTTTGCCGAAAAAATCGAAGCCACAACAGCGTTTTATCAATCCTTTACCACATTTTAATTTACAAAACCGTTAATTTTAAGCATCTTCATTCGGGTAGTAACTGACTAATTATGACTATGAAAAGATTTTTAGCGGCAGGGTTTTGTGTGTTATGCTATTTTTCATCACCCGCGCAAACGGCAAAGCATTCATATCCAAGTGTGTTTTGGGAGATAACCGGCAATGGGCTTAAAACACCCAGTTACCTGTTTGGCACCATGCACGTTAGCAATAAACTGGTGTTTCACCTAAGCGATTCGTTTTACAACGCCATTGAACGGTGCGACGAGGTTGCGCTTGAACTAAACCCCCTTCATTGGCAGCCCGACATGGTTAAGCTTGACGCGGCCCAGGCTGACATGGGCGCTTATATGAAAGGTGGCAACAACGATTTTATTACAGAAAAAAGTTTCTCCCTTGATAAATATGACGACGACCTGAAAGCCGCGCTTACAGAACAACCCATGCAGATAAACGGCCTGTTGTACCGCACCCAGGCTGCGGAGGCGGATTACGAGGAGAACACCTATCTTGACCTGTACATATACCAAACCGGCCGGAAACTTGGCAAAAAGGCGGGCGGTGTGGAGGATTATTACGAAACGGAAAAAATTGTGTTTGAGGCCTATCGCGACCAGGCAAAGGACAAAAACAAAAAGAAGCCCGACACAGACGGGGAATCGGATTTTGACATCCAGAAAAAGATACAGGATGCGTACCGCGGCGGTGATTTGGATATGCTTGATTCATTGGAGAAGCTGATGTTTACTTCCCCGGCTTACGTAGAAAAATTCTTGTACAAACGCAACGAAATACAGGCAAATTCTATTGACACCATCCTCAAAAAAAACTCGCTTTTTGTTGGCGTGGGTGCCGCCCACCTGCCCGGCAAGCGTGGCGTAATAGAGCTGCTGCGCAAAAAGGGCTACACGCTACGGCCCATCATCATGCAAGACAGGGACGCCAGCCGCAAGGATGCCGTTGATAAAATGAAGGTACCAGAGCTGTTTAGCCAGGTTGGCACGGACGATGGCATGGTTACTGTAAAAGCACCTGGGCCGCTGTACAGAAAAAACTCTGGGAGGCAATCCAATAGCCTGGACAGTTACCAGTATGCGGATATGGACAACGGTTCCTACTACATGCTTACCCGTGTTAAAACACATGCGCCCATGCTGGGGCAAACGCAGGACGACGTGATGAAGAAGATTGACAGTGTGCTTTACGAGAACATACCCGGCAAGATTATTAAAAAAACACGAATTACACGCAGCGGCTACCCTGGTTACGATGTAACCAATAAAACCCGCCGTGGCGATATACAGCGCTACAATATTATAGCAACGCCCTATGAAATTATGGTGTTCAGGATGAGCGGGAATGAAACCTATGTTGACGGCGGCGAGGCCGATACTTTCTTCAACTCAATCACAATTAAGCAGCCCGCGCCAGATTGGCAAAATTACCGGTCAGCAAACAGCGGTTTTACAGTAATGCTGCCGCAGCAGCCCAATGTTGGGGCCAATGGCACAGGCACGGATAATATAAACCGCTGGGAATACGAAGCCGTTGATAAAGAAACCGGCAATGCCTATATAATATGGAAGAAAACGGTGTTGAATGATGATTTTCTGGAAGAAGACACATTTGATTTAGGCTTGATGGAACAAAGCTTTAAAAAGAGCGAAATTATTGACAAGGAACTAAGCAGAAGCTTTACAAAAATAGATGGCTACAACACCCTAAACATGTGGTTTAGCCTAAAAACAGGGGGCGTTATAAACGCGAAAGCCATTTTGCGCGGCCCCCATTATTACTTGCTTGCAGAGCGCAGCAACACAAAAGGCGGCAGCGACAAACGCTTTTTGCAGTCGTTTGCCTTAACTGATTTTACATACCCGCCACCAGTATTGTTTACTGATACGTTGCTGCACTTTACTGTAAAAACACCTGTAAAACCAACATTGGATGCAAAGCTGATATCAATGGTAAGCCAGGCGATGAATGATGACGGGTATAAGGAAGCACAAAGCCGCTACTCCTATTGGCCCAAGGAAAACTATGCCTTGTTTAAAAGTGACTCAACAGGGGAGGAGGTTGGCGTGGGCATCACGGAGTTTCCTAAATATTATTATAGCAGGGACAGCGCTACTTTTTGGAAAAATAAACTGAACCTGAAAAGCGACGACAAGGATTTGGTGCTGTACAGCAAGCAATTTATTACCGTGGCACCGGGTTGCGTGGGGTATAAAATTATTTATCGGGATACCAACACCGTAAGGCAAATAACAAGCTATGTTTTGTTGAAGGACAACAGGATTTACCGCCTTACTTCAGTTGGCGACACGTTGGAAAAAGCGGGTGGTTTTGCCGATACTTTCTTTGCCAGTTTCAGGCCTGATGAAAAGCAGCACGGGCCATCGGTATTTGACAATAAGCTGGATACTTTTTTTAATGACCTTGCCAGCACGGACTCACTTACGAGAAAGAAGGCGGAGGATGCCATACCCGATGTGTATTTTGGTGCGAAGGGGATTGATAAAATTGTAACAGCGATAAATAACCTAAACATGGGCAACAAGGATTATTTTGAGCTGAAAACAAAATTTATACACGAGCTTGGCTATATTGACGACAGTTGCTGCATTGAAAAAGTAGTAAGCGCCTTAAAAAATATTTATACGAAAACTGCGGACACAAGTTCCTTTCAAAATGAAGCACTTACGGCATTGGCGAGGCTTAAAACCAGCCAAAGCTGGGCGGTATTAAAAAGCCTGTTGGTGGTTGACCCGCCCGTTTTTGACAACGACGAGGATTATACCACGCTGTTCTCATTTTTTGACGACACGCTTAGCCTGGCAAAATCAATGTTCCCAGAGATACTACAGTTGTCATCCATTGACGATTACAAAACACCAGTTACCAGCCTGCTGCGCAGCATGGTTGACAGCGGTTTCGTTGCCGCAAAGGACTATGAGCAATACTACAGCAAACTGTATTTTGACGCCCGCATACAGTTAAAAAAACAGCAGAACATGGATGAGAAAAGACTGGAAAAAGAAAGTGCGGCAGACAGTGAGGACGATAACAACCCAACAGGATACAACAACAAGTACAGGGATATTTTATTGCACAATTACCACGGAAATATGTCGGGCAGCAACAGCAGCGAGATTGGGATAGATGACTATACCGTATTGCTTTCGCCATTTTATGATACGCACCCGGCGATACCGAAATTTTTTGACAGGCAGCTTCAGTCCAAAGACCCATCTGTGCAGATCGACGCAGCCATGGTACTGATACGCAACAACAAGAAGGTTGCGGACTCCATAATGCTCAACATTGCGTCGAAAGACGAGTACCGCGCAAAGCTATTAAAGAGGCTAGAAGAGATTAAGCACACAGAATTTTTTCCCTCAAAGTATAAAAGCCAGGACTCGGTGGCAAGGGCAGTGTTGCTTAACAACAAGAACTACGACAAATACAACAATGTAAATTGCGAAGGCCGCCAATACGTGAGTGTAAACGGAAAAAAGGGCTATGTGTATTTTTATAAATACAAGATTAAAAAGGACGACGAATGGCATATAGGCCTGAGTGGCATACAGCCAGTTGATACCAGCGATGTGTCTGCCAACGACCTGCTTACAAAAATGACCGAGAAGAAAATAAAAATGGGCGTGCCTGAAGCTGAACAGTTCAACGAACAGTTGACAAGATTGATATTAGAGCAGCACCATAGCGCCCAAAACTTTTTTGATGACGACAACGACTACGGCTACGTACGCAGAAGATATTTGAGCGGAAATTGATGGCATGAATCGGGGATCGTCAATTGTGAATGGCGATACCCGCGTCTATCATATTTATTAAAATGCACCTCGCTTTTACATGCCGAAAAAAGCTTTTTATGGCATATTTACCCGCTACACCTGCCTGAACAGGGGAGTAAGGTAAATTAATGGTGAGCGATTCTATAAAACGGAGATTTTTTTACATTTCTTACAATAACGGTTTTTCAACATCCCTCCCATTTCCAATTCTTAATCTCCGGCATATCCTCGCCATTTTTGTTGATGTAAAGCTTATGCGCAATCAGTTTATCCTGCATTTCCTCTTTAAGGTGGCTGCATGTATTGCCCAGCTGGGGCAATCGTTCAATCACGTCCTGCACAAGGTGAAAGCGATCCATGTCGTTCAATACAGTCATGTCAAATGGGGTGGTGATGGTGCCTTCTTCCTTGTAGCCGCGCACGTGAATGTTGTTATGATTTGTACGACGATACGTCAACCGGTGTATCAGCCAAGGATAGCCGTGAAACGCGAATATGATGGGCTTGGTTTTGGTAAAAAGTAAATCAAAATCGGTGTCACTTAAGCCATGCGGATGCTCTATTTGGGGTTGCAGCTTCATTAAATCCACCACATTAACCACACGTATTTTTAGCCCCGGTATTTTTGCCCGCATGATAGAAACTGCGGCAAGTGTTTCCAAGGTTGGCACGTCGCCCGCGCATACCATCACCACATCGGGCTCTGCACCGTCATCGTTGCTGGCCCAGTCCCATATCCCAATGCCCTTGGTACAATGTGTAACCGCCTCGTCCATGGTTAGCCATTGGGGTGCGGGGTGCTTGCCGGCAATCATCACGTTTACATAATGCCTGCTGCGCAGGCAATGATCCATCGCGCTCAGCAGGCAGTTGGCATCAGGGGGCAGATATACACGAACAATTTCCGCTTTTTTGTTAACCACATGGTCAATAAAACCGGGGTCCTGGTGCGTAAAGCCGTTATGATCCTGCCGCCAAACATGCGATGCCAGCAAGTAATTGAGCGATGAGAGTTTTCTGCGCCATGGGATGGTAGAAGTAACCTTTAGCCATTTGGCATGCTGGTTAAACATGGAGTCTATGATATGTATAAATGCCTCATAGCTGTTGAAGAGGCCGTGCCTGCCCGTTAGCAGGTAACCTTCCAGCCAGCCTTCGCATTGGTGTTCGCTCAGCACTTCCATTACGCGGCCATCTTTATTCAAAAATTCATCAATGGCAATTGTTTCGCCTTCCCACTGGCGGTTAGTCGCCTCAAATACAGCATTTAATTTGTTGGAGAGTGTTTCGTCCGGTCCAAACACCCTAAAATTTCTTTGCTTGTCGTTAAGCTTTATAACATCCCTTATAAATTTACCAACTACCAAGGTGTCGCCAATGCCCATCGTACCGCGGGTTGTAACATCCACTGCATAATCACAAAAATCGGGCATGTGAAGGTCTTCCAGCAGCAAGCCCCCGTTCGTGTGCGGGTTTGCACCCATGCGTTGTTCCCCTTCGGGGGCCAACTCTTGTATTTCGGGCATCAAGCGGCCAGTTTCATCAAAAAGTTCATCAGGTTTGTAGCTTTTCAGCCAGTCTTCAAGTTGCTTTAAGTGATCAGGATTTGTAGCTGGGTCTGTAATAGGCACTTGGTGCGCCCTGAACGTACCTTCAATTGGCAGGCCATCCACAAATTTTGGGCCCGTCCATCCCTTTGGTGTTCTCAACACAATCATAGGCCAGCGCGGGCGGTTTGCGTTGTCGGTTTCAACAGCGGCCGACTTGATGGCCTTAATCTCTTCTATCACTTCATCCAGTACCGCTGCCATTTTTTTGTGCACATCAAAAGGTTCGTCGCCTTCAACAAAATAAGGCTTCCAGCCATAACCGAAAAACAGTTGCTCCAGTTCCTCGTGACTTATTCGAGCCAGTATGGTCGGATTTGCAATTTTGTAACCGTTAAGGTGCAATATCGGCAGCACCACACCATCTGTTACCGGGTTAAGAAATTTATTGCTGTGCCAGGATGTTGCCAAGGGGCCGGTTTCGGCCTCGCCATCGCCTACTATGCAGCTAACAATCAAATCGGGGTTGTCAAACACAGCCCCAAAGGCATGGCTTAGCGAGTAGCCTAATTCGCCGCCTTCGTGCATAGAGCCTGGGCATTCGGGCGATACGTGGCTGGGTATGCCACCCGGGAAAGAAAATTGCGTAAACAGTTTCTTTAGCCCTTCCTCGTCCTGACTAATGTTGGGGTACACTTCGCTGTAAGTGCCTTCAAGATAGGTGTTTCCTACCAGCGCCGGGCCGCCATGGCCGGGGCCGGAGATGTACAACATGTTTAAGTCATGTTTTTTGATAATACGGTTAAGGTGCACATAAATAAAATTCTGGCCGGGCGTTGTTCCCCAATGGCCTAGTAACATCCGTTTGATATGTTCTGGCTTCAACGGCTCTTTTAAAAGCGGGTTGTCGTGCAAATAGATTTGCCCAACGGAAATATAGTTTGCCGCGCGCCAGTAGGCGTTCATTTTATGTAATAGTTCTTCTGATAATTGTTCTTTTTCTGTTTCAATAAGTTGCGTTTCCATTATATATTTTTTTGCTTGTATATATTTAACCACAGAGTTAAAGGAGTTTTTTTCACAGAGTAGCACAGAGTTTTCGCTATTTTCGCAAGCAGCCTCCTGGTACCACAGCTTCGTGAAAACAGAGCAGCCGCCGATTGATAAAGAGTTTCCTAAAGAACACAAACGAGCGGAAATCACAATAGCTAAAAAAGACTCGGTGTAACTCTGTGCAAAAAACTCTTTTAACTCTGTGGTTTGATTTTCTCCTCCCCATTATACAAACGCATCGTGCTTTTGGCAATCATCAATTCCTCATTGGTCGGAATAACCCTTACCTGCATATTACTGGCCCCAGTTGAAATTAACGGAGCATTTTTCTGGTTCAGCCCTTCATCCAATATAATTCCCGCATATTGCATTCCCTCACAGATGCGCGACCTGATTACTGGCGCGTTCTCCCCAATCCCTCCTGAAAAAACTAATATATCAAGCCCTCCTAAAGCTGCAGTAAAAGCGCCAATCCATTTTTTTATCGTGTAACAAAATACTGCCAATGCTTCTGCTGCCTTTATATCCGCGCTTTCGTGTTTGAGCAAATCCTGCATGTCTGAGGTTGTCTCCGAAATGCCCAGCAAACCTGTTTGGTGATTTATTACTTGGTTAAATTGGCCTGCCGTCATTTTTTCGCTATGCATCATATACCAGGCAACGCCGGGGTCAATATCACCACTCCTGGTACCCATTACAACGCCCCCTGCCGGTGTAAAGCCCATGCTGGTATCGATGCTTTTCCCCTCCTTGACGGCAGCCAGACTAGCCCCGCTGCCAAGATGTGCCAAGATAACCCGCTCGTTGGCCGCTTCGCTTCCTACTGCCGTTGCTAGTGCTTCCATAAGGTAGGTGTAAGATATGCCATGAAAGCCATACCGTTGCACACCTGCGTTGTCAAACCTTCTGGGGATGGGCAAGATTTTGGCGACACGTGGCATAGTGGTATGAAATGCCGTGTCAAAACAGGCGACCTGTACTATGTCCGGATGGCGGTTTCTAAATAGTTGCACAATTTCAATTTCTGCAGGCAGATGGTCGGGATCGTAAGCGCTTATCTTCTTGAGGTCACTTAATAAATCGTCGCTTATTATTTCTGCATGGGTATGTTTTAAACCGTGTACCATCCGGTGCCCGATACATTTAACCATATTGAAGCCAGACTGCCTTTCAAGCCATTCAATTAAAAAACCAGCCGCCTCATGAAAATTGGATGCACGAAAAGGGATGCTGTTCTTTTCGTTGCTCCTGTTGTAAGTTACAATAAATTCAGGGTTGCCCTGACCAATGCGGTTTATCTTGGCTTCTAAAATACTCATTGGGTTTTCAGCCATTTCGTATATGGCAAACTTAATGCTTGACGACCCGCCATTTATTGTCAAAACTGTTGAATTTTCCGCAGCCATAATTTGTTGTTCATTGTTGGGGGCACTGTAAAATAAAAGTTATTGCTTAGTGTCCGGTTATCTTACTATGATACGAAAATACTTTCATGATTTTTTATAATTGTATGAATGCCAAGGCAAAAACCGCTGAAGTGGCGCTTGCTAAATTTTTCATCCTTTACAAATGTTGCTTTGCTGCCAAGCCCCACTCACTTACACTAAAAATCATGCTTGATGCTCCTATACGGTCATCGCCGCAAGCCAGTCACCACTATAACGGTGCCACAATTTGCACTGCTGGCTAATATTTGCCGTCATGCTCCACTGTAAATGTTATTTTTAGTGACATTACACAGCAGAGTTCACGGTTACCAAATAATTAATTTTTTAAGTTGATATGCAAAACATCCATTCTATCGTTGCATACTGTGCAAGCTTGCCAAAATTACTTGCCAAAATTAATAGACGGCTGTATAGATAAAATTGACCTCAATCATGATGGTACCTGATTTAGGTTGCGACTGATTAGTGCAGAAGGTTAGTAATTTTAATAGCGAATAAGCAAAAACATTTATTTTCAAAACCATAAAGCAATCTTTAACAATTGTATGGTAAGCATAGAAGGATTCCGCCAAATGGCGCTTGCATTGCCGGTAACGGAAGAAAAACCACATTTTGGCATTCCATCGTTTAGGGTGAAAAATAAAATATTTGCCACCATCCATGAAAAGAACAATAGGGCCATGGTGAAATTGTCCTTGGTTGACCAGTCTGTTTTTTGCGATATAGACAAGGATGCCATCTATCCTGTGCCAGGCGGATGGGGCCGCGGCGGGGCCACTTTTTTTGAATTGAAGAAAGTAAAAAAGGCAATTTTGAAAGAAGCGCTGGAAAAAGGATGGCTTTTGATAGTGCCAAAAAACTTGAGAACTGGTTTATAAATACCATCAAAGTATCAGGTAAGTTTTATGCAACTATATAGCGGCACAATTCATTAACATCCTTAAATGGGGCTATAATATCCCCCTCGTCCAATAGCTTATACATACCGTTTGCCTCAACCTCTACTTCGTAATTGTTTTGCACTTTTATATGGTTGCCCGTTACCGACAATACTTGAATGCCATATTGTTTAAAAGCTTCCAGTAATATTTCCTGTGCCGCCATATTGTTTATGCCATAAGGTTTTCATAAAAAGACTTTGCCACCATATATGTAGTGCAAGCCGCCGCTAAAGTCAAAATTAATATAGTTTGACGCATTCTCACCTGCATTATTTTCTA
>Ga0207091_1172_pt1 | contig 15342 bp, 22 predicted proteins | sample Alteio_BWMinHeat_47_FD_153534 | JGI IMG/M metagenome (GOLD analysis project Ga0207091, IMG submission 153534) | Enriched cells from forest soil in Barre Woods Harvard Forest LTER site, Petersham, Massachusetts, United States -... | ecosystem: Environmental > Terrestrial > Soil > Temperate forest >... | reverse complement strand
CGGGCTTGTGCCGGTCATCGCGCAGGAAGTTGAATCCAACGACGTGCTGATGTTCGCATGGATGAACCGCGAAGCGCTGGCGCAGACGGTTGAGACAGGCGAGGCGGTATATTGGAGTCGCTCGCGCAAGAAGCTGTGGCACAAGGGTGAGGAATCCGGGCACATCCAGAAGGTGCATGAGATACGCCTGGATTGCGACGAGGATGTGGTGCTGTTGAAGGTTGAGCAGGTGGACAGCATTGCTTGTCATACCGGGCGGCATTCGTGCTTCTTTCAGCGGTTTGAGGCGAATCCGAAGGGTGGCGGGACATGGGTCACTATTGATCCTGTGATCAAGGATCCTGCGAGTTTTTATAAGTAACATGCGTTCGCGTGCGTGATGTCTTTATTCCTTCCCCTTGCATGGGGGGAGGGGACTTAAAGCAAAACCCAATACACTACCTTCATGCATATTCCTGACTTGTTCGCCAATACCAATTTATGAAATGAACTCCAAATGAGCGAAACCCTGAAGCGCCTGGCCGCCGTAATCGAATCCCGCAAACCCGCCAACGGTGGCGATCCGGCAACCTCCTACGTCGCCCGCCTGTTTTCCAAAGGCGACGACGCAATCCTGAAAAAAATCGGCGAAGAAGCCACTGAAACCGTCATGGCTGCGAAAGACGCAAGGGTCGACGGCGACAAATCAAAAGTGCTCTACGAGTGCGCCGATTTGTGGTTCCATTCCATGATCCTGTTGGCGCAATTCGACCTGACGCCGCAGCAGGTCCTGGATGAACTGGCGCGCCGCGAAGGAACGTCCGGCATCGAAGAAAAAGCAAGTCGCCAGTAACCCCACGAGCATGACGAACGCAAAGCACAAGCTGCGTGTCTAAATAACGGAGAAGACGATGGACGACTGTATTTTTTGCAAAATTGCCGCCAAACAAATTCCGTCAAAATTTTTATACGAGGATACCGATCTCATGGCATTTCACGACATTAACCCGTCGGCACCGGTTCACATGTTGATCGTGCCGAAGCAGCACATCCCGACATTGGCCGATTGCGACGAGAGCCATGCGGCGTTATTAAGTAAAATGATGCTGTTGGCGCCGAAGCTGGCACAGGAGCATGGCTGCGGTTATGTGGCTGGTGCGAGCGGCCGCGGGACTGGCGGATTCAAGACCCAGTTCAACACCGGGCCGGATGGCGGACAAGAGGTGTACCATTTGCACCTGCATGTATTGGGCGGACCACGCCCATGGCGAGGGAAGCTTTAAACGCTTCCTGGATGCCGCAAATAAATTGATTCAGGACGTTTTCGTCCACTAGGAGATGACATGGGCTCAATGAGCATAGGACACTGGCTGATCGTGTTGCTGGTAGTGGTATTGATTTTCGGCACCAAGAAACTCGGCAATATGGGCGGCGATCTCGGCAAGGCTGTCAAAGGTTTCAAAGACGGCATGAAGGGCGAGGAAGAAAAGACCGCTGCGCAAAATGGCACGCCATCCCAGGTCGCCGACAAAACCACGATCGACGTAGAGGCGAAAGAAAAGGCGAAGTTCTGAGCAGGACGTTCTTGCTTTCATGCGCTGCGCGTCATCCGATGCGCGGCTTCATATCCATGACCTTCCCCCGGCAATGATTGATCTCGGCTTTTCCAAACTCGCGTTGATAGGCGTGGTCGCTCTCGTGGTGATCGGCCCCGAGAAATTGCCCAAGGTCGCACGCATGGCAGGTTCCCTGCTGGGTCGTGCGCAACGCTATCTCAACGAGGTCAAGTCCGAGGTCAGTCGCGAGATCGAACTGGACGAGCTGCGCAAGATGCAGAAGGATGTGAAGGACGCCGCAAGCGATGTTGAGAAGTCAATCGCCGATGTGCAGCACAACGTGCAATCGGCATGGAATGACGATGACCGCCTGTCCAATCCATTACTCGACACGTCGACGCCTGATCAGCAGGTCATAAAAGCGAAGGACTTCCGGAAGAAAAAAGTGTCGCATATCTCCGCTGTACCCTCTTGGTACAAACGAAAAAACAGTCACAAGACGCGCGTTATTTCAGCAGCGGCACGAGTTGCCAGATATCGTCCGGCCAGCGGCAAAAAACCCTCAACATTCTTTTCCTGATGGCCGACGATAAACAACCTGGCATTCAGGAAACCTTCATTTCACATCTGGTGGAATTGCGCAGTCGCCTCGTGAAGGCGGCGTTCGGCGTCCTGCTGGCATTCTGCATCCTGTTCTTTCTTTGGCCCGGTCCTGCGGTCCTTTATGACTTTGTCGCCAAGCCTATGGTTGATTCGCTGCCGGCTGGTTCGCACATGATAGCCACCGGTATCACTACGGGATTCCTGATTCCGCTCAAGGTTACTTTTTTGCTGGCGTTCGTGGTATCGCTGCCTTGGGTGCTCTATCAAATATGGGCGTTCGTCGCTCCCGGTCTGTACGCACACGAAAAAAGGCTGATCGCACCGCTGGTCATTTCCTCTTCTCTGCTTTTTATTGCCGGCACTGCTTTCAGTTATTTTCTGGTGTTCGGCCGCGTGTTCAAATTCATCAATGAATTTGCGCCGAAATCGATAGTCATTACCCCTGACATAGAAAATTACACCGACTTCGTGATGACGATGTGCCTGGCGTTCGGCACAGCCTTTGAAGTGCCGATCGTCGTCGTCGTCCTGGTTCGCATGGGGCTTGTGTCAATTGAAAAACTGAAGTCGATACGTGCCTACATTATCGTCGGTGCGTTCGTGATCTCTGCCATCGTCACTCCGCCCGACATTTGGAGTCAGTTGTTTCTCGCTGTCTCTATGTGCCTGTTATTTGAAATCGGCTTGCTGGCTGCCCCGCTATTTGCGCGTGCCACCCGGGCGCCGGAACCGGATGACGTTACGGCTGGGTAAACGTTGGGCGCAATGCGTCACCTGCACGGCCTCGGCTTACTCGAACGGAGTCTTGACCTGCCGTAGCCAAGTCACCAGCGGATAGGCATCCTTGAATTCCGCTGCCACTGTCTTGGTCAGATCCGCAGGGAGTTTCTTTTTCAGGCCGGTTTCTTTCCAGACGATAAAACTCTTCAGCTTGATGTATTCGATATGCGGTGCATCGGCGTCAAAGCCTTTCGGCGGACGCGTCAGCTTTCCTTCATCCTGCAGACCACCAAACGTTTCATTCAACTTCTTGTTTTTCAGCAGCTTGCCGAATCCTGCCGCATCAGCAATCACATGCTGGCGAATAGCGCGCAGTCTATCGGGCGGTGGCATGTATTCGCCGCCGGCTACCAGCAGTAGCCCGTCTGCGTCGATGTGAAAATAATAGGCAGGTCCGCCGCCCTGGCTGGGCTTTTTCATGCCGGTGGCAGTGATGCCTGCGGAGAAATTTGTCTTGTATGGGCTCTTGTCGTGCGAAAAGCGCATGTCGCGATTGATGCGGAACAACGCTTTTTTCGGATTGCAATCCGCGATGGACGGATCGAACTTGCTGATCGCAGCAATCAACTCAATGACGACCTCAAGGAACTCTGCACGCAGGATATCGTAGCGCGGTTTGTTCATGACAAACCACGCCCGATTGTTGTTTTCGGATAGTTCGGCGAGGAATTGTGTCAGGTCGCGAAGATGCATATACGTAGACGCTTATTCCGGTTCTGTCCGTTTCTGCGGGGGACGCTTGCCGACGATCACATCAAGGCCAGCCGCGTGACTCTTTCGCAGTATCGTCATTTTGGCACTGTTACCCGGCTTGAGTTGCGCAATAAGATTGAGCATATCGAGGGTGTCGGTCACCGGCTTGCCTTCGACCGCCGTCAGGATGTCTCCTGGTTTCATGCCGGCCTTGTCTGCCGGGCCGCCTTTCAGCACGCCGGCGATGATGGCGCCGGTTTTTATTGTCAGGCCGAAGCTGTCTGCCAACTCGGGCGTGATGTCCTGCGGCTCGACACCGATCCAGCCGCGCACGACCTGCCCGGTAGTAATGATGGATTCCATTACTGTCTTGGCCGTGGTCACTGGAATCGCAAAACCGATGCCGAGCGAGCCTCCGCTACGTGAATAGATCGCGGTGTTGATGCCCAGCAGATTGCCGTTGGCATCGACCAGCGCACCGCCGGAATTGCCGGTTGATGGCCGCATCGGTCGTGATGAAATTTTCAAAGGTATTGATGCCGAGGTGATTGCGGCCGAGCGCGGACACGATGCCCATCGTCACGGTCTGGCCGACACCAAACGGGTTGCCGATGGCCAGGACGACATCACCGACGTCAGCCTGCTCTGCGTGCCCCAATGTGATTGCGGGCAGGTCGGAAAGATTGATCTTGATCACCGCCAGATCGGTTTCGGGATCGGCGCCAACTACTTTGGCAGCCGCTTTTCGGCCGTCGGCAAGTGCGACCTCGATTTCGTCGGCGGTTTCCACGACGTGATTGTTCGTAAGTACGTAGCCTTCAGGACTGACGATGACCCCGGAGCCCAGACTGAACTGACGCTCGTCCTGGTCGCCTAAATGATCGCCAAAAAACTTCCGGAAGAACGGGTCGTCCATCAGCGGATTTTTTGGCTGGCGCGCCTCCTTGGTCGTGAAGATGTTTACTACCGAGGGCATAGCCCTTTTTGCTGCTACACGATATGACCCACCGGTTGGAAAGCCATGCGTCGGGGCTTCCAGCATCGGTACAGTGGTCGGCGTGATGTGTGCAATTTGCACCGCACCGGTAATGCCGGTCGCCCATTCAGGTTTCAAGGTCGCTACAATGAACCAAAGCGCCAAACCGATGGTTGCGGTTTGTGCGAATAACAGCCAGAGACGTCGCATAAAGGGTAAGGAAAATGGGTCAAGGAAAATTAGATCGGGGCGATCTCGCGCAATATCTGGCGGAGACGCTCGATATTAACCGTTTTCGAGATTTTTGCCCAAACGGGCTTCAAGTCGAAGGGAGATCAACGATAGAAAACCTGGTCACTGGCGTGACGGCAAGTCGCGCATTGATAGAGGCAGCTATTTCTGCCGGCGCGGATACGATACTGGTGCACCACGGCTATTTTTGGCGGGGTGAGGACGCTCGTATCACAGGCCAGAAGCATCAGAGGTTGAAGTTGCTTTTGGCCTATGACATTAATTTGTTTGCGTATCACCTGCCGCTCGACATGCATCCGGAGTTCGGCAATAACGCGCAGTTGGGCCGCGTGCTGGGCCTGATTGCTGAAAAAAATTTTGGCGAGGATGGCCTCGGGTGGTTGGGCACAAGCGCTGAGCCCGCTGTGAAAACTGTCGGAGATCTGGCGCGGGTGGTTGAGAGTCGTCTCGGCCGGGCGCCGCTGGTGATCGGTGACCCCGAGCAAGCGATCGGTCAAGTCGGCTGGTGCACCGGAGCGGCGCAAAGCCTGCTGGGCGATGCGATTGCCGCCGGCGCGAATACGTATTTAAGCGGGGAAATTTCCGAGCCGACGGTGCATCTTGCGCGCGAGTCCGGCGTGGCGTATCTTGCCTGCGGTCATCACGCGACGGAACGCTACGGCATACAGGCATTGGGGGCATATATTGCCGAGAAATTCGGCATACGGCACCAGTTTATCGACGTGCCGAATCCGGTATGAGCAGGACATTCATGGCTAGAAATGATCGGATAGCCCGGAAAGGTAGTGATCGGCGCAAAAAAGCTGCAAGAGTTCGTTAAGGTTGTCAATTTTTTTCGATGAGAAAATTGAAACACATTGTATTATGGCGCTGTGTTTGCAGATCGAACGCAGTGCCCAAGCAAGAAGAAGTCGTTAATCGGCGCTGTATGGCTGCCGTCTTATTTAAAATGGATTGCTTATGTCGAACAACGCGTCGACCGCACCTGTCACTGTATTGATTGTTGAGGACGATAACCTCACGCGTCGTGCATTGTGTCTGGCCATCGAGTCCGAGCCGACTCTCAAGTTGGTGGCGGCGCTGGATAGTGTCAAGCCCGCGCTCGAATTGTTGCAAACCCAGTCTGTCGACGTGTTGTTGACTGATCTCGGTTTGCCGGATGGATCCGGGCTTGAGGTTATTCAGGCCTGCCAGCGCCTTTACCCTGACTGCGACATGATGGTGATCACCGCCTCCGCCGATGAGGTGAACGTGCTCGCCTGTATCGAGGCTGGCGCTTCGGGCTATGTGCTCAAGGATGCCGGACCGGTCGACGTGGTACGGGCAATTCTGGATCTGCTGGCCGGCGGTGCGCCTATGAGCCCTGCAATTGCGCGCATGGTGCTTGCACGCATACGAGGTGAGCGCGGCGAGAAAAAAGAGGTTCTCGCGCCGTCTGCCGGCACTGTCGAATTCGCCTCCCTGACCAAACGCGAAGCGACTATCCTGGACCTGATCGCGCGTGGCGACAGCTATGGCGAAGTCGCCCGGTTGTTGTCGGTATCTGTCGGGACGATACAAACCCACATCAAGAGCATTTACGCCAAACTCTCAGTGCATTCACGTGGCGAGGCTGTGTTTGAAGCTCACCGTCGCGGGCTGCTCCAGCTCGGCGAACGCGGTTCAAAAGCCTGATCTTCGCCGGAAAATAGTTCTTTCGATCAGGCTCGCTGCGGATTAGGATTTATTTCCTGATCAGCGCATCCCGAATTTCCCTCAGTAATACAACATCTTCCGGCGGTGCCGCTGGCGCTGCAGAGACCGGGTCGTTGCCTCTAGCCTTGTTCACGGCGCGCACCATTTGAAAAATGATGAAAGCCAGGATCAGGAAATTGATCAGTATCGTGATGAAGCTGCCATACGCGAATACCGCACCGGCTTTTTTCGCTTCAACCAGAGTGAGATTCGCTGCCTGATTATTCAGCGCAATATAGTAGTTGGAGAAATCCAGTCCACCAAAAATTCGCCCGACTACCGGCATGATGATGTCCTGCACCAGGGAGTCGACAATTTTGCCGAACGCGGCACCGATGATCACACCGACTGCCAGGTCGATCACATTCCCCTTGACTGCGAACGCCTTGAATTCCTGCATCATGCTCATTTTCATCTCTCCTGTTGTTGTTGGTCTCAAACATCGCCAGCGGTGATTCTACATTCTGCAGAACACTAATAACTCTTTCCGTAAGTGGTACGTCGCGTCGCGTTCCTCGCTTCAATGCGAGCCATGTGCAGCAGGAAAGTTCCAGAAAATTGCGCGATGACCCATCTTGCCTCTTTAAAACAGTTGGCAGCTACGTTATAATCTAAGGTTGCTAGAAGTTTTGCATAAAATTTCGAATTTTGAATGATTGGGGTTGGTATGAGTAACGAAAAGCAGGTCGACTGCGGTCGACGTGGCTTGCTCGTCGCTACAGCTGCGGCGGGTGGCGTGGCAGGATTAGCGACGGCAGGAGCGTTGGTATGTACATTTCAGCCGTCCGAACGCGCAAAAGCTGCGGGTGCGCCGGTCGAAGCGGATATCTCGGAGCTGAAGCCGGGTGAAATGAAAGTATTCGAATGGCGCGGCAAGCCGGTCTGGATCCTCAAGCGTACGCCGGAGATGTTGGCGAGCCTCGAGAAAACGGAGGCGCTGGTCGCCGATCCGAAATCCGAGAAGACGTATCAACTTTCAATGCCGGAATACTGCAAGAATCAGACGCGTTCCCGTGTCGAGCACAAAGAAATTCTTGTTGCCGTCGGAATCTGTTCGCATCTGGGCTGCTCCCCTTCGTCGAAGTTTCAACCCGGCACGCAACCGTCGCTGCCGGACGACTGGGCGGGCGGATTTTTATGCCCATGCCACGGATCGACCTTCGATCTGGCCGCGCGCGTTTATAGAAACAAGCCGGCACCGACCAATCTTGACGTGCCACCGCACATGTACCTGTCCGATACCAAGATCCTTATTGGTAAAGACGAGAAAGGTGAGGCGTAATCATGGCGTTTGTTGAGAAAAAACTTCCTGCGGATGCACCTATTGCTGCCCAGGCATTGAACTGGGTCGATGCGCGCTTCCCGCTGTCCAAGCTGTGGAATGACCAGTGGGGCAAGTACTACGCGCCGAAGAATTTCAATTTCTGGTACATCTTCGGCTCGCTCGCGATGCTGGTACTGGTCATCCAGATCGTCACCGGTATTTTCCTGACGATGCATTACAAGCCTGATGCAGGCCTCGCGTTTTACTCGGTTGAATACATCATGCGCGACGTGCCTTGGGGCTGGCTGGTGCGCTACATGCACTCGACCGGCGCGTCGGCATTCTTCGTCATCGTATACCTGCACATGACCCGTGCGTTGTTGTACGGTTCGTACCGCAAGCCGCGTGAACTGGTGTGGATGTTCGGCTTTGCGATTTTCCTGTGCCTGATGGGCGAAGCGTTTTTTGGCTACCTGCTGCCTTGGGGACAAATGTCCTACTGGGGCGCGCAGGTGATCGTCAACCTGTTCGGTGCAATTCCATTCGTCGGTCCTGATCTTTCATTGTGGATCCGCGGCGACTACGTGGTGTCGGATGCAACCCTGAACCGCTTCTTCGCGTTTCACGTGATTGCCATTCCGCTGGTCTTGCTCGGTCTGGTCTCTGCGCATCTGATCGCACTGCATGAAGTCGGCTCGCTCAATCCTGATGGCATCGAAGTCAAGGATCACCTCGGCCCTGACGGACATCCGCTGGATTCCATTCCGTCGCATCCTTACTACACGGTGCATGACCTGTTCGGCGTCAGCGTGTTCCTCGTGATTTTCAGCGCGATCGTGTTCTATGCGCCGGAGATGGGCGGTTATTTCCTGGAATATAACAACTTCGTCCCAGCCGATTCGCTGAAGACGCCGTTGCACATTGCGCCGACCTGGTACTTCACGCCGTTCTATTCGATACTGCGCGCGACTACATCGGAATTCCTATATGTCGTGATGGCGGGCATCGCTGCCTATGTCGCCCTGGTTTTCCTGAAGACCAAGCTCAACATTGCAATCAAAACGGCGATCGCGGTCATCGCATTGATCGTTATTGCGGGCATGATGCCTGGTGTCCTCGAAGCCAAATTCTGGGGCGTCGTACTCTTCGGTTCGTCGGTAATGATCCTCGGCGCGATGCCATGGCTGGACAGGTCTCCGGTCAAGTCCATCCGTTATCGCCCTGACTGGCACATGTATGTATACATTCTGTTCTTCATTGTATTCATCACACTTGGCTATCTTGGCGTGAAGCCACCGTCACCGGTCCGTGAGCGCCTCTCGCAGGTTTGCACATTGATCTACTTCGGCTTCTTCTTGTTGATGCCATGGTGGAGCACGATGGGCAAATTCAAGCCTGTGCCGAGCCGTGTTACGTTCCATCCGCACTAAGCCGCAAAGGGATATGAGAATCATGAGATTTCTGAAAAAACTGATTGTGGCATTGACCTTCGCACCTGCCCTGGTGCTTGCGAACGAAGGCGGCCCTCCGCTGGATCACGCACCTGAGCGGACAGAGCTCGCGGCCTTGCAAAACGGTGCGAAGCTGTTCGTGAACTACTGCCTGAACTGCCACGCTGCTTCGGCAATGCGTTATAACCGCCTGCGCGATCTTGGCCTGAGTGAAGACCAGATCAAAGGCAATCTGCTTTTTGCCGGCGACAAGGTAGGCGACCTGATGAAGGTATCGCTGTCCGCCAAGGATGCAAAAGAATGGTTTGGCGTCGCACCTCCCGACCTGTCGGTGATCGCGCGCGCCAAGGCATCCGAAGCAGGCACCGGTGGCGATTGGATCTACACCTATCTGCGCAGCTACTACCGCGACAATTCACGGCCGACAGGCTGGAACAATGCGGTATTCCCTAACGTCGGCATGCCTCACGTACTGTGGGAACTGCAGGGTGCCAAGCGTGGCGCCGAGATTTCCGAAGTCAAGGAAGTCAAGGACGCATCCGGCAAGGTAACGGGATTTGCGGAAACGATTGCGACGTTTGACGAAGACGGCAATCGTTCCGAAAAAACCGAGAATCTCGAAGGCGAACATCATCATGTCGGGACGCACATCAAACTGATGCCCGTGGTTGGCAAACAGAAAATGTCTGCGCTTGAATACGATACTGCAGTCGCCGATCTGGTCGCCTATCTTGAATGGATGGCCGAGCCTGCGCAAACTACGCGCAAGTCGCTGGCGGTATGGGTACTTCTATTCCTGAGCTTGTTTGCATTCCTTGCCTGGCGTCTGAATGCTTCATACTGGAAAGAAGTAAAGTAAGTTTTTTTGCTCGCGATTTGCGAGCGTGTTTTTCAGGGTGAGCGGTAACACGTCTCACCCTATTTGTTTCTAAGGAACTACAAATTATGATGGTTCTCTATTCAGGCACCACCTGCCCATTTTCTCATCGCTGCCGTCTCGTCCTTTTTGAAAAAGGCATGGACTTCGAAGTGCGCGACGTCGACCTCTTCAATAAACCCGAAGATATCTCCACCATGAATCCGTACGGCCAGGTGCCGATCCTGGTTGAGCGCGATCTCATCCTGTACGAATCGAACATCATCAATGAATATATAGACGAACGCTTCCCGCATCCGCAACTGATGCCGGCAGATCCGTTGATGCGCGCCCGTGCACGCTTGATGCTGTTCAATTTCGAAAAAGAATTGTTTATCCACGTACACACGCTGGAAAACGACAAGTCGCAAAGCTCCGACAAGATCTACGAGAAAGCCCGTGGAGAAGTACGCGATCGTCTGACGACACTGGCGCCATTGTTTCTGAAAAACAAATACATGCTTGGTGATGAATTCTCGATGCTCGACGTCGCAATAGCACCATTGCTGTGGCGTCTGGATCACTACGGTATCGAACTGTCGAAGACAGCTGCACCTCTAATGAAATACGCCGAGCGGATTTTTTCGCGCCCTGCGTATATCGAAGCATTGACCCCGTCCGAGAAAGTAATGCGGCGTTAAGCATCAGGCTGTCGGGCAGGCAAGCCCGTTTGATGATTTAGCGCAAGCTTGCGATGAATTACAAACGGGTGCATAAATGTCCGAATGAAGTTGATGCAATATAGTGTTCAAACGATACAACGCCCATGTCCGAAACCTCGACCAAACCCTACCTGCTGCGTGCGATCTACGAATGGTGTACCGACAACGGTTACACCCCATATCTGGCCGCGACGGTGGATGGACGTGCGCAAGTGCCGCGGGAGTTCGTCAAGAACGGTGAAATTGTCCTGAACATAAGTTTCAGCGCAACAAGCGGTCTCAAGATGGACAACGACCTGATCCATTTCCATGCGCGATTCGGAGGCGTGTCGCGCGAGATTTCCGTGCCGGTGGACAACGTCGTGGCAATTTATGCACGTGAAAATGGCCAGGGAATGGCGTTTGAAGTCTCCCGCCTCCCGGCGTCCAACGACAAGGGTACGGAAGGGCATGGCAGCGATAAAACGCCTAACGTGCTCTTGGGCGTGCCAGCAGGCATTACGTCACTGACAGCCGTGCCATCGGTACCCAGTGGCCAGAACGACGACGTGGCAGATATCGACCCCAACGGGGACGGCGATCCGCCCAAAAAAGGTGGCGGCAGACCCACACTAACTCGAATTAAATAAGGTAAAATACGCGTCTTCCAGTTTCGCCGACTTAGCTCATCTGGTAGAGCACCTGACTTGTAATCAGGGGGTGGCGGGTTCAAGTCCTGCAGTCGGCACCAGTAGATAGAAAGGTTAGTGGCCTATTGGTCACTAACCTTTTTTGTTTTGGGTAGCATTGTGGGTAGCAAATTCTCGAAATCTACAAATTCCAATAAAAGACCGCAGGATTCAATTTTTAGCTGAGATCGCACCTTCGTTATGTCATTGGAAATCTACAAATCACTAGGACGAAAAGCTAAATTCTCAACGCCGGGATAGAGGGCGATCTCGGCTGCTCCAATTCCTACCTAATAAAAAGACAGGTCTCGGCCTGTCTTTTTTATTGCCTGCTGCCTTGACTACTTAGGTGCAGTCGCATCAGTCTTGGCTTCGGCAGCATGTGTCTTGGCTTTTGCCTTTGCAGCTTTGCGGTGAGCTCCCGCTTTCATTTTCATGGCATGGTGTTGAGCGTGCGCTACTTTCGCATCGGCCTTCGCATCAGTTTTCGCTTCCTTCGCATCAGCCTTGGCGTCTGCTTTCAATTCTTTCGTATCTGCCTTGACGGCTGCGGTCGTGGTTACCGTAGCAGTTGGTGTTACAGGGTTAGATGGAGTTGCACCCTGAGCGAATACAGAGGTAGCAAACAGGCCAGCGATCAGAGTAGCAAGTAATTTGTTCATTTCCGTATCCTTTACGTTTGGTTGTTTAACCCCAGGTAATTTCCGAGGTCATGAGCCCAAAACGAACTGTATCACTGCAACGTTGACGACCATTACACCCGGTTACATTCGATATATGCCTGACACAAACCAAGTTCAGGAATTGCAATGGGCTGAGTACCAAATCATGCATCGGATTCCACATACCGTTCCTGCAAGTTAGCACTTAGCATATTGCGTATCTCTGCCACCGGAGACGGATGGATGTTCGGCACCCAAATTAGATATTCCTTATTCTCCACCTGCACGGTAAGCAAGCGTGCTGATCGCCAAAATCTTAAGCGGAGAAAGAACGTAATTTTTACGATGTCAGCAAGATTGAAATGCTTTTTCCGCCACGGTAGATCACCATAGTATGTCAAAACATTGCGATCAATTTTCATCAATGGTATTTTCCATTGATAGCTCGTAACCACAAGCATAAAAATGAATATCGCTCCCACCAACGCCCAAACCCACACAGGCATATTTACAAGTTGGTGTTGCGAAGAGATGAAAATAGGCAGGAGCGCTACTCATGCGTAAGCATTTCTTCGCCCCCTTGAAACTACCATTTCTGCAGTTCGATCTCCTGATTTGGCTTTCAGCAGTTGATCGTCAATTACCTCGGCCTGCTCTTTTGAAATCAAGTCAGTCTCCTGCTTTTTTATGTGCCTGCGGGCTTTGCTTCAGCGACAGGTCAAATTTCATCCGCATCTTTATCCTTCTTTCGTTTAGCCTGAACTGCTGCGCCAACAAAAGCTAGCGTCACCCCAATCGCGGGAGAGCCAAATCTACCCACTGTGGCCACAAGCTTTTTGTCTTCCGGTGAAAGACTCCGGAACCAACCATCGAAATAAACCGAAAAGTGTTCAATAAAAAATCCAGGAGCAAGAAAAATTATAGCTGTAATCAGAAACGCAGCAATTAGTGCAACGACTATTTTTTGGGATTTCATAGAGCCGCCCATGTTGAAGTTGGAAAGAAGAGGATAATTTAACGATAAGGGAAAATGCCGACCGGCGTGCAATATAGATCAAGGATCGGGCGAACTACCAAAAATGGTATGGATTTCAACTGCGGGCTTTGACATTAAATCTTCGTCTGATTCAACGGACGCTCGATAATATTTCTCAGCCAAGATTTTCATCTCGTCGTTATTCATCGTAAAGAATCCATCCACATCCCCCCGAGTATTTGAACCTGGCGTCAGCTTAAGAGGTTCGTAATCGTATGCGCCACGGAGTTTCAAAAACCCATAGCTTTCACCCAATCCAATCCAAAGCGTATGAGCATCGCCAAGTGTGATTCCCTCTTTGTTCAGGATTAGCACAGGCTTGCCGGCAGGGGAACGGTTGGAAAATCGATAAAGCCCAATGCCCAATGCAATTGGAAGCATAAGATTGAGGATGAAAATAAAATTGTGGAGATAGCCCACCTCAAATATGACGATGCCTATGCATGCAATTCCCATCATCAGCATTGCTCGTTCAGTCGAACGTGCCAGAAAAACTCGCACTTCAACGTTCGGGTCAAAAGGCCGGCTTCGCCGTATCACGGCTCGTCGTTTTTTGAGCCTGTAGGTTGACCATATAGTCAGGCAAATGGCGACGGCAAGGACCGCAATTATTATGAGGAGAGGCACGGGAGAATCACCTATTTTCAAGCTGTTCACGGGGAGACGGAGTGTAGATTGCGCACATATGGCGATTCTAACGCCTACGACCCATAAACAAAAACCCGCCGAAGCGGGTCAGTGTTGTACTGCTTAAGTCAGGATATTACTGCTTGCGGCGGCGTGCTGCAGCAAAGCCGAACAGACCGAGGCCGAGAAGCGCCATGCTTGTTGGCTCAGGAACTGATGTGACGCTAAACTAGATTTTTATAAAATGGCGCCAGTTATTTGTCTGGATAAGCGCTTATATAAATTAATTACCTTGATGTTTCTTATCCGATTTTCCTCTTCAATTTCTGACGGGTTCAAAAAACCTTTATTCAGCAGACTGAATCGATCATTCAGGCTTCTTGAATTCGCTAATAGCTCTTTTAATTTCTCAAGGACTGCTGGTTTTTGAGCGTCATTGAAAGTCGGCTCATTCACCAACTTCTCGATCACCTGATAGCGCAAATAATAGTCACGGATATTAGCCATCAACTTGAAGTGCTCATACTCTTGCTGATTTTTTTCAGGGTTCAGTGCATGCAAAGTTTTTACTGCCTTGCGGTTGCTGTCCAATAACTGCTGAACACTCATTGGAGATGGCGCAATTACTTCACCTTGCCTGATTTCATAAGGTGACGTTTTTAACGCAGCCCAGAATGCGTCTGCCTGCTCTTTGTTGAATCCAAAGTGATCCTTGCAATACCTCTGTATAAAATCTTCAATGTTCAACGGCTGCGTGGATTTCAAGGCTTCGCTGTACGCGGCTATCAGGATATTGAAGCCGGAGAGGGGGTATACGTGCCGTATCGCGTATAGGTCGGCGATGTCTGCATCGGATTCAAAGACTGGGGAATACGCACCGGACGTGGACCACGAAGTCATCACCATGCCTTTGTAGCCTAGCTTGCGCGCGGTCGGAATGAAGTCCCTGATATTCTTGAAATGCTTTTCCCATAGCGTCAGGTTGTAATTGTCGGGGCTCGATCTCAGTGCCGGAGATCCCCATATCTCGAAGCCGCTTTCCATCAGTTTCTGGTGGTCTCCGAAGCGGTTCAAATCCCAGCCATAGTTCCAGTCGATGAATACAGTCTCCTTGGGGAGGGACTTGATCGCGTCGGGATAGGCCAATGCGATGTCAGCCCACAGGACGGGGCGCTTGCCGAGCTTGATGACGATATCGCAAAGCAGCTTGATGTAGTCGGCGTACAGTTTTGATTTGCCTTCGCGTGCTGTCTTCATTCTGCACTTGTCGTCGTGGCCCAGCAGGTAGGTTTCATCGCCACCGATGTGGATGTATTTCGAGGTATGGGTGGACGCGAGTTCGGTATAGAGGTCGGTGAAGAGTGCGCTGTCGCCTTCGGTCTCCAGCGGGCAGACCTGCGAGTAGTCTCGTTGATCTTCGCGGAGGTTTTTGTAGCGTTCGTGGCGCAAGATGTATTCGACGTGGCCGAAGCTTTGCTGTAAG
>Ga0207091_1171_pt1 | contig 15397 bp, 14 predicted proteins | sample Alteio_BWMinHeat_47_FD_153534 | JGI IMG/M metagenome (GOLD analysis project Ga0207091, IMG submission 153534) | Enriched cells from forest soil in Barre Woods Harvard Forest LTER site, Petersham, Massachusetts, United States -... | ecosystem: Environmental > Terrestrial > Soil > Temperate forest >... | reverse complement strand
TGGAGCGGAGCGGAAGCTCTTTCGAAGACGGTGGAAAATGCAGCTGCCATGGGAGTCAAAGTTTTGACGGTCTATGCCTTTTCGACAGAGAATTGGAATCGGCCAAGTGATGAAGTCGACTCTTTGATGCGGCTTTTTCAGATGTACCTCAATGGCAACAAAGACCGGATGATCCGCGAAGGGGTTAGGCTTGCGACAATTGGTGATATCCGGCGGCTTTCTCCTGAGGTTAAGCAAACTGTAGCTGATGTCAAGAAGGCTACTGCGGGAGGCAATCGGATCGATCTTGTGCTCGCTGTGAACTATGGGGCTCGCGACAATATTCGGAGGGCGACAACGAGCATTATCGAAGATTGTTTAAGCGGAAGGGTGAATAAAGAAGATATTTCAGAAGCGTTGATTTCTCGCTATTTGGATACGGCTCCTTGGGGAGATCCTGAGCTTCTGATCCGGACAAGCGGAGAGCACAGGCTAAGTAATTTTTTACTTTGGGAGATTTCTTACGCTGAGGTATATATCACCGAAACTCTATGGCCCGATTTCAATGAGAAGGAGCTCATCAAGGCTATTGCTGAATATCAGAAACGAGAGAGGCGTGCAGGATGTTAAATCAAAAACATGAATTTTATAACCGCTTGTGGGTCTCAGCAATAGCGATCTCTATTGTCGGTTTTTTAGTTGCGTTTGCTTACCATCCGTGGGCAAATGTTCTTTTGATCATGACGATTGGTGTTTTGACAGGCATTGGCGTTTGGGAATATGCGCAGATGGCAAAGTCTAAAGGCATCAACCCGTCGACAAATCTGATGATCGGTGTCGCTGTGCTGGAGGTTTTGGCGTTCTACATTTCCCTTGTCTACCCAGAGTGGTCTAGATTAGCTCTCATGATCATCGTTTTAGGATTTATTTCTTTTTTTCTGGTCCGTTTTCGGCAGCCAGAGAATGCTCTTTTAAATGTCGCCGTTGAATTTTTCGGCGTTTGTTATTTGGCGATCCCATTTAGTTTTATTTTGGCCATTCTTTATCCCCGTCCTGAGCTTGCAGACGGGAGATGGTGGCTTGTTTACCTGATCGCTGTGACAAAGATCACCGATGTCGGTGGATATTTCGTAGGGAAGCTCTTTGGGAAACACCCGTTAGCGCCTCATTTGAGCCCGAATAAAACCGTTGAAGGCGCCATTGGAGGATTTTGCTGCGCTGTGGCATTGAGTATTCTTTTCTGCAGCATTGGGCGCATTGTAGGTTGGGAGCTTTCATTTTGGCATGCAGCTTGGCTCGGGATGGTCATCGGCGTTTTAGGCCAGATAGGCGATTTAGCCGAGTCGCTTTTAAAGCGCGACGCATCTGTTAAAGACAGCAATAGAATTCCCGGCATCGGAGGCGTATTGGATCTTTTAGATTCTGTTCTCTTCACCTCCCCTGTCGTATACTTCTTCATAAGATCACTATGATCATTACAATCGACGGCCCTGCAGGTACAGGTAAAACAACGATCGCTAAGAAAGTCGCTGAGCGTCTAGGGCTGCCGTATTTCGATACAGGAGCGATGTATCGCGCTGTTGCTTTTATGATCTTGCACGAGAAGATCCCCCTCTCGGATGAAAAGAGAATTTCAGAAATATTAGAAGATTTCGACTTTGAAATCCGCGACCAGGAAGCGGGCCTTAGATATTTTGCCAATGGACGAGATGTGACCGAGGTGATTCGGTCGCAAGCGGTGACAAATATTGTTTCTCCTGTTTCTGCTCTTCACGTTGTGCGAGAAGCGCTATGGGCTATCCAGAGAAAATTTGCACAGAAGCGCGGCGGAGTTTTTGAAGGGCGCGATATGGGCTCAGTCGTTTTCCCCAAAGCTCCGATTAAAATCTTTCTCTCGGCCCGTCCTGAAGTGCGTGCTGAGAGGAGGCTTGCAGAGCTCAAAGAAAAAAGGCCAGACGAAGTCCAAGATACAAATCATCAGCAGATGCTCGAAGAGATCATGAAACGCGATCAGTTTGATTCTACTCGCAAACTAGCGCCTCTGACCTGCCCTCCTGATGCGTATATGATCGACACTTCTAACATCTCTATTGATGAAGTCGTTGAAAGAATTATCGAATACAAAGAGAAAAAAAACATCCGCCCCTCCTGGATGCAAACAAAAAGAGTGACATTTCTCTATCGCCTTGTCATTCTTTCTGCTTGGCTTGTCGGGAAGATTTTCTATCGATTAAAAGTTTACGGTCATGAGCACTATTATCCACGTGGCGCCATCTTGGCGTCCAATCACACCTCATTTTTAGATCCGCCGATTATTTCCGTCTGCTGGCCCGAAGAAGTCCATTTCGTTGCACGGCAATCTCTCTTCAAGAACCGGTTCTTTGGAGCTCTGATCCGAAATCTCAATACCCATCCTGTCAGTGGCGAGCCCGGCGATATCGGTGTTATGAAAACGATTCTCTCGCTTTTAGAACAAGGAAAGAAAGTTGTCTTATTTCCTGAGGGGACAAGATCAAAAGATGGCCAGCTGCAACATTTCAAGCCCGGAATCAGCATGTTAGTCGCCCGGTCAAAATCTGCTCTCATTCCTGTTTATATCGATGGAGCCTACAAAGCCTGGAGCCGCCATCGGAAGCTGCCCCGCCCCTTTGTCAAAGTCGCTTGCATCTTTGGCTCTCCCATCACCTGGGAATCTTTTTCCCATCTCGATAAAAAAGAGGCGCAGAAACAAATCACTGAAAAATTACACGCTGACATTTTAGGTCTTAAAAAATGGTTTGAGGATGGAGCTCAAGGAGTTCCGCCTTAGAGAGTTTTGAAACACTCTCTTAAAGCGATTTCTATAACTGAAATTCTGGTCCACAGTACCAGATTATCCGGCTTAATAAGCTAGGTGGCATGGGATCAGGACATCCTCGGTCTTGAGGCATAATCGTGCACATGTCCTTGATCACGCTATCTACAATGGGTTTAACATTATTTTCAGTGAGTTCACTTGCTGGGAAAGAGTTAGCTGTTTTTAATTTTTCTAAGATAACCCAGGAAATGACCAGTACCCGAGCCTGGTAGCCATTAGGCGTCAGGTGGGTATTAGTGAGACTAATTCCCATTTGCTGAAACAAACTTTCAACGTTGTCATGAGTGAGATACTGTCTCGTCGTTTGTGTTAAATCTAATTGTGTTGCCATGTCTTTCCCCCACGCTAGATTTAGAGATCTCTAGTATAGCATGGTAATGGCATAAAGAACAAATAAGATTTAACCTGCTTAAAATAAGCTACTTGCAGAATAACATATGAATTGTTCTGCTATTAGATTAATAATCGTAACAACCTAAATATTAACACTTTATTGTTTGTTTGTGTTGTAAAGTTTTTATTTACATTTAATCAAATTTATAATAAAATACTTACATAAGCTAACTGGAAAGTACATAAAATGAGCGGATTGTTTAATAGTATTTATAATGCTGTTGTTTCAAATCTTTTAGTGGATGCGCTGTATAATAAAACTTCCTCCCTAGTTTCAAATGTCATCGCTAATCCTACCGCTATCGTCACTCCTGTCGCTACTGTTGGCCTCTTAAGGATTAATTTGGCGGCAATGGCTTTAGGAGAGGCAACCTCACTGGTCACCAGAGGGTATGTTCAGCTTAACAATTTCGTGCCACAATCCATGAGGAATTTTTTAAGATGGATTGGAGACAAAATAGCTCGTGTTAATGATGAAGCTGATAATCGAATTTCAGAATTTCTGAGAGTCGGCAAAGAGTGGAAAAAGTGGATTGGATTCGTCATTACTGGTCCAATTATTGAAGAATTGTTGTTTCGACTCCCACTCTTGTTAGCTTCTTGGAAAATCCGTGATATGACTTCAGAATTTTTCTGCTCACCTATTTTTTCAAAGAGAATAATTAGTGTCACAGGTGCGCAAGCAACGATGGCTGCTTTAGCTATCCCCTGTTCGGTTGCATTTACTTATGTTCACGACGATGAACCAACTCCAGAAAGAGCAGCTGGGGTTTTGGGAGTTGGATTAACATTGTCTTATATTACTATGAGCGAAGATGGGGGACTTACAAATGCAATAGCTGCTCATATGATTCATAATTTCGCTTCGCTTCGCTGCGGAATGCAAAAGATTGAGAAAGGCATTCTCCCAAAGAATCCAGAAAAAGAATACCAATCGGCGATTTAATACCACGAAGCGTACTCCAATTGGACTAAAGCGCTCGTAATTGCCTGTTTGCTATAGGTTTTCCTGTCGAGCCTTCCATTGGTTAAAATGCCAACAAGCCCTTCTTGAGATCCAATCGAGGTATTTGTCGTAATCTTGCTTTGCAAACATGCATCGCACAAAGCCATTTTTTCATCTTTGACCATCGATAAAATTGCAGGAGGGACTTCAAAGCCTGTAGAAAGGCCGACATAATAATCGGCTCCATTGTAAATAGAGCAGACGGTCACATGGAGAAAGCCGGTTGTTGCTCCAGGTGCTTCAATCAGACCGCTTTCAATGCCAAAGCCATAAGAACACGAATCACAGGCTATAAAACTATTCTTGGCCCGGTTTTTTGCTCCCAGAATAGTTTCTTCAATGGAGAGCGGCTGATTGGAAACTTCCGAAGGAACAGAGAACGGAAATATTTGAACACCGTTTTCAAAAATAGGATAGCCTTTAAGGGTTTCTTCAAGCGCCTGAACTTTAGCACTGTTTTTGGTTCCAATCGCAATTCGCATTCATTACCCTTTTTTGTATGTCTCAAGGCGGTTCAACCAGCCTTTAAGCCATGTTTCTTCATTTTTTTCTGGCGGAGAGTTCTGCACACGCTGAGTTAAAATCTTCTTTGCTGACTCGACAAAATCGATGACAACATTATTGGATGAGGCGGGAATCGCTTGGAGAACTTGCAAAAGGCCCCAGCCTTGACCTTTATAAGTCTCAGAAGGTGATGTTCCCTCTCCTTTGAAATTGACATAATCAATCAAGGCATAAAGGCCTTGAGGGTCATTGGCAAGTCTATTGAACGTTGCTGTGACTTTTTCTTTTTCTGAGGAGTTAAGTTTTTCAATCATTTGCGGGAGCGCTTTTTCTAGACGATTAGCAATGAAAATCGCTTGGAGGTGTCTGGTGTCATAGAGAAATTGTCTGAGTTCTTTCATTTTGGGACTGTTGATATCAGCATAGAACTCGTCTCGAGAGCTCCAAGGACAAGCGTTGGTTGTTTGGAGCCACGCAGGCATATTAACTTTTTCAGCTTTGAGAAAAGCTAAAAGAAGCGGAAATCCTTCCACGAAGCGGTCTCTTTTTTCTGCAGGGTACCAGATGAAGTGGCCGATGCCCAGCGATGGAAAGTTTTCATTCTTGCCCCAATGGGTCAGTCCTGCAAGTGTACCTCCACATTCGTTTTGCCAGATCTTCACTCCGATCTGCTCAGCGACTTGAGGAGAGATGGAAATGGCGAAAGCGTTTCCAATGAGTAGAGCAAGTAGGGCTATTTTCTTCATTGAGACCTCAGAAAGTAACTCGATCCCCGTCCTTTCCCTTTCTTTCGAATTAAACTCTTTTTAACAAGAGCATTGAGTTTTCGCCCTGCTGTTGCACGTGCAAGCTTTAAACGACTCATCACATCCGAAATATTGATTTCGTTCGTTGTTTCGAATAAATCCATAATCAGACTCAAGTCATCGATCTCTTCTGCTTGAGCCTTGATGCGAGGAAGAATACATTTTACGAAACCTTCACCTTCAATCACGGACGGTGTCTTTAACTCCCATTTTTTATAACTGTTAAAAATGGTAATAAACCCAGATCCAATTTTCTCGATATAATCGGCTTCGCGGAAAACCTTGCAAATAGCGACATTCCGAATGTAGCTAAAACCCGATTGCAGATTGTTAACGATGGTAGGATTGGAGAAAATTCCTGGGCTAAAAAATTCAATGCGGTCTCGATAGATGGCTATTTTGCCAGGACTGCTATAGTGGTAGTTCCTATGCACAAGTAAATTCAGGAGAGCTTCACGAATAGCTTCGGGTGGAATTTCAAGTGTTTCTTCACGGCGTGGTCCTTTAATCACAAAGGATTTTGATAAACGGCTTAATATAAATTCGTAAGCGGTTTCAAACTGCTCGAATAAAGTTCCTACGCAATCTACCGAAGCAATTGCTTCCCGCCCCTCTGTTCCTTTAAAATGGGAGCAAATAATCATCGCTTCAGTAAAAAAATGTTGAGGACGTTTTCCAAACAAAAGAATACCTGCAGTTGTTGCATAGGTGTGCTGATGCTCTTGAATCACCAAGTAATACGACATTAGTGCGTCTTTAGTGATTTTTTTAGAATCTCTATCTTTTCTTGTTTCTAAGAACTCCTCAATTTTTTGATGATCTAAATCATCTTCGCTTGTTCGGTAGACAGGCAAGCAATCAAAAGATTTACCATGAGCTTGCCATTTAAGCTCATCAATCAAATCGATCGTTGCCCGTACAGTGGATCGGCCTAGTCGAATGTAAGTCCCTTTTTCTAGCCCTTCTTGTTTTCGAAAATACGGTTTATTTGCCCCCGAAGAGACTTCGATGATAAGAAGCGTTTTTCCATCAATTGTTTGGGTATAGACATCTGGTAAAATAGTTGGCGTTGCAGCCGTGTAAATGGAATAACTTAAATACTCAATGGCAGAAGTCGCTTCCTCCTCGGGAATCCCAACAATGGCCCCGTTGTCGGCGACTCCTACGATCAGTTTTCCACCGCTCTGATTCGAGAATCCGATAATCGTTTTCACAATCTGATCGTTTTTCGGAAGATCCCTCTTTAGCTCTAAAGTCGATGACTCCTCTTCAGGGTATTTCATTGCTACCTCGTAATTGACTCAATGATACAATAATGAGTCAATTGAGTCAATTCACAGCACGAATTGACTCAATTGACTCATATTGACTCGGCGTGAGTCAATTATGTGGCTTATAGTCAATTGGTTGTGAAAAATGAGTCAATAATGAAAAAGATTATTGCGGCCAAGAGGACTTGAACCTCCACCGAGTTGCCCCGACTAGAACCTGAATCTAGCGCGTCTGCCAATTCCGCCATGGCCGCAGAATGGTCTAGTATAGGGCGAACTTGCTTTTTCTGGAACCACTTGTTACAATGGCCCGAACTGAGGTCAACATGAGCAATCTAAAACAAGTTACTGAAGATACGTTTGAATCAGAGATCAAAAATGGCATTGTCCTTGTCGACTTTTATGCCGACTGGTGCGGTCCATGCAGGATGATCGCTCCTCACCTGGAGGCTCTATCTGTCGAGCTCAAAGACCAGGCTTCTATTGTCAAATTAGATGTTGATCATGCCCAGAGAATTGCATCGACCTATGAAGTCACATCGATCCCGACGTTGATTCTTTTCAAAGATGGAAAAGAAGCCGGCCGTATCGTGGGAGTCCGTGATGCGAAAGCACTCAAAGAATTTATATTATCCGCTAAGTGATCAATTATCGGTCCAGCCGAGGACATCGCGGATGATCGACCATCTGCGGGGCTGAGGCGTCTCAGTTTCTGTCTTACCCAGGACCCATAGATCGTATTGGTGCTGGGTAAAGTGTTCATTTTTCTTGAGTGTCAGCCATTGATTGAGGTAGCAGAGCATTTGATCGGAGCCGAGGGCGACGGCATAGCCGAGGCTGTCTTTGGAGATCTCAGGCTTGGGGGCGACGACGGTGAAGTTGGGATAATTCAAGCTCCAAGCAATGGCCTGAGGCTGTCCGCGGAGTAAAACGTCATTGGGATAATTTTGAACATACTCTTCGTAGTTGTCGATGACAGCGATCTGACTTGGGGGGACGAGAGTTCGTGCTAATGCCTCATAAGAGGTGCCTTTGCGAACGACGAGTTTGACATGAGGGTGTTTGAGGATGTCAGCGAGTGAAGTATAGATATGACGGAACTTTTTTCTCATGAGAAAGACTAGCCGAGAATCTAAATACGGATGGGTAAAGCACATTTTTTTCAGCCGCTGCTCGGTGATGGAAACGCCTGTCATGGCGATATCGTAGAGTCCTGAGCTGAGCTCTTCTGCGAGGGTGCCAAAATGGATAGGAACGAGTTCGAGATCACATTGGAGATCGTGAGCTAGCATATGGGCAAAAGAGATATCGTAGCCGATGATCTTCCGATTAGAGCCTTGGAAGCTGAAAGGGATCATTTCAGGGTTGTAGCCGACACGAAGGATTTTAGATTGAAGTACGCGGGTAAACGTATCGCCCGTTCTTGGCTGGGGAAGGGTGTCGGTGTAGACTTTTGCTTTGATAGGGAGATTGATCTGGAGATCGCAGATGCTTTTGGTTGGGTTGGAGATTGAGGGGAGCATGATCCAAGATTTAAAAGCAAAAAAGAAAGCAATCACTGGGATGAGTGTCATGACCGAACTTTTGATAATGGTGCGCATGTTCCAGCGGATCACTCCGTGACAAGCCAAGGCAATCAATAAGCCAAGACTTGAGATTTCCATGACGGAGACGAGCGATTGAAACCCTGCAGTAAAGGGAAGAGTGGTCAGATACGTCTCAATGGCATTGAGAGGAAGGCCCAGAGAGTTGAGGAGGAAGTTGAGAGAATTGATCCAAGAACCTAGTCCGACAGCTCCTAGACTGGTTAAAAACGTGGTGACAAATAGCTGGAGTTGGGACATGAAAGAAAGGGGCATGTGATAGAAAATGGAAATGAAAAAAACAAACACCGTGATGAAAAGAGATCCCAACGGAAGGTTGAATATAATGGAGACAATTCCTTGAATCTGGTCTTGGACAACCTCATCTTTTTTATAAAGCCTTTCTGTTTCCCGTTTGATGAGTTCGATGATAAAAGGGAGCGTGACAATGACGACATTGGTGGTAAACGCTAGCACGAGGATCGGAGTCAGGTCTTTGATCCACTTTGTGGCAGAAAGGCCTGTCAGCGTGGCAACGATCCTTGGAATAATCCAAAAAACCAAAAGGCAGATGCAGAGAATGTAAAGGATCAGGTAGGTGCTGATTTGTTTGACGGTCGCAACCTGGATCATTCCAACGCGGTCAGCGATAATCAAAAATGTCCCGAGCGGTGTGATCCTGCTGATCCATGCAGTGATTCGAGTAAAAGCCCCAACAAGAGTATCTAGGAACGACAAAACGGTCTGTTTTTCTCGGATATGCATGAGCGCAATCCCCAACATGAGTCCAAACATGACAACGGCGGGGACCATGTTATTGGAAAGCGCGAAGAAAATATTATCGGGAATCAACAACTCAGCAAAGTTAATAGTGCTGGGAGCAAGTGTACTATAAGATGCATGGACGGCTCCTTGAGATTGGGGGAATAAAAACACCGTCATGTAGATGATGCCGATATTGATGATCCAAATACCAGCGATGAACAAAAGTCCTTTTTTTAAGATCTGTTTAGCAGCCCCCGTTGCTAGCTGGCCTATCCCGTGAATAACGGCGCAGATAAGATATGGGATTGTTGTGATCTTCAAGATCATGATGTAGGCATTTTCCCAAGGAGCAAAAACATGACACATGTCTCCGAGGAAAAGGCCGACGAAGATCCCGAGAAGAGTTGCGAGGACCATTTGCAGGGTCAGAGATCGACGGATAACCGCAAGCACAGGCAAAGCCTTTTTTTTATTTCTATAGCGGGACTCTAAATTCTACAGAAGTCTAATTGTCTCCATGCTTCATAGAGGCCGATTGCGACGGAGTTAGACAAGTTTAGGCAGCGGGCTCCATCCTTCATCGGGATCTTACAAAATTTATCAGCCCATTTTTGATGATAGTGTGGAGGAAGACCTGTGGTCTCAGACCCAAAAATCAAGTGGTCATCCTTGCCAAAGTCAATCGTTGTGTAACATTTTGTCGCTTTGGAGGAAAAAAAGTAAAATGGAACTTGCAAAGAGTCGAGATAACTTTCTAGATTGTCGAGAAATGTGACATCGACCCCTTCCCAATAATCGAGGCCTGCGCGTTTTAACCAACGGTCTGTCGTTTTAAAGCCCAGCGGGCGTACCAGAATCAGGCCGGAGCCTGTCACAGCGCATGTGCGGACAATATTGCCCGCATTTTGAGGGATCTGAGGTTGGAATAGGATGACTTTCAACGAATGACTTTTGCGTCGTCGAAAGGGAAGGCGACTTCAGGATTCACCTTGGGTGCGTTGGGTGGCGTATCGATCGGCTGCTCGGCGGGTGCATCGGCTTTGACGACTTCGATTTCGAAGGTGAGCAAGCTGTTTGTATGCCGGTTATATTCTTTTGTTTTGAAGGCTAAGTCAGGATGAATATAGACGGTTCTTTTTTCGCCTTCTTTCATTCCGATGAGCGCTTTTTTGAAGCCGACGATGAGTTCTTCTTCTCTTAAGTTAATGCGGCTTTCGTCTTTGGCAGAATCTTCGACTGCTTCATCGAGAAATTTTGCAGTATACCGGATAATGGGGGCGCAGTTCTCATCGACAACAGGGCCACTCCCTTCTTTTTCGATTTTATATTGCAGCTTGTTCGCTTCGAGTTCTTTGATGCCGTCAGCAGATTTATTTTGAGTGAGGAATTCCTCGGTTTTTTTGAGGTTCTCTACGGCCATCTCTTTGAAGACGGCTTCTTGGGCCTTGGCGATGATTTCGACATTTTCCATCTCTGACTTGAGATTTTTGCCTTGGAGAGCATCTTTAAAACCTTGGACAATTTTATCGGTATCGCAGCTAATGCCGAGTGTTTGGATGCTTTTTGCCATGAGGTGGCCGATAGCTTCTGAGGCTTCCAAAACTTTTTGAACAGTGGCTGCCGGAGGAAGTGCTTCAGCAATCTCAACAGGAGGTATGGTTGACTCTTCGGCGAAAATAAATGGAGAGACTAAGCACAATATTGAAGAGGTAATTGTAAAGCTGCTGTGCCGCAGAAAATCGATGATTTTGATGCCAGTTTTCAGAGCCAGCAAGCTGGCGCGTGCCGCGCAGACGAGACCATGCCCGGATGGGCAGGCGAGGAAGCACGGCGAAAATTGGCTCCAAAAGGGCGATTTTATGGGGCGCATGAGTTTTGCAATTGCCTCTGTAAGAAAAATTCTATTCATAGGTCATACCTCGTTTTTTAAATTATCTTCTCTATCGATTATATCCAAGTGATTTCTACAGATTCTGCTTGGATTTTCAGCTCGTTTAATTGCTTTTTGGTTGCGGGGGAAGGGGTTTGCATCATCAAGTCGCTCCCCTTCTGAGTTTTAGGGAAGGCAATGACATCGCGGATGTTTTCCGTTCCAGTGAGCAGCATCACAATCCGATCCAAACCAAAAGCGACTCCTAAGTGGGGCGGTGTGCCATATTTGAGAGCTTCGACAAAAAATCCAAATTTCTCCTCGATCTCTTGCGGAGTCAAATTTAAAATCCCAAACATTTTCTCTTGGAGATCTCCATTGTGGATCCGCTGAGATCCTCCACCGAGCTCATAGCCGTTGAGAACGAGGTCGTAGGCGAGTGCTCGGACTTTTAGAGGGTCGGTATCGAGAAGGTGGAGATCGTCGGGATGCGGAGAGGTGAAAGGGTGGTGCTCGCTTTCCATCCGTTTGTCTTCGGCATTCCATCGGAGCAGCGGAAAGTCGACAACCCAGAGGAAGTTGAACTGTCCTTCAGGAATGAGTTTTTTCTCTTTGGCGATATGCCGTCTTAAGTGGTCGAGTCCTTGGTTCACGGCCTCTTCCGTTCCGGCAGCAATGAGGAGAAGGTCTCCTTTTTCGAGCTGAGTGCGTGAAAAGATCTCCTGCATGAGCTCTTCGGTGAAAAATTTCGCTACGCTAGAAGAGACGCCTTCTTCTTGCCGTTTGATCCAAGCAAGCCCTCCGAGGCCAAATTGCTGCACAAACTGCACATAGTTATCGAGTTCTTTTCGAGAGGCTGTGGCTCCTGACTTCACTAAGATCGCTTTAGCACATCCGCCAACATTGAGAGTTTCTAAAAAGATTGTTGAAGTAGAACGCATGACAATATCATCGAGACGCACTAGCGACATTCCAAACCGAAGGTCGGGCCGGTCTGTTCCGTAGTATTCGATGCAGTCTTTATGTGCCATGTAGGGGAAAGGAGTTGGAAGTTGAATGCCGCGGCATTCTTTGAAGAGTTTGACCATGAGCCCTTCAATCAGACGTTGAAGATCTTCCGGAATGCCAAAGCTCATCTCAATATCGATCTGAGTAAATTCAGGTTGCCGGTCTGCTCGGAGATTTTCATCGCGGAAGCATTGGGCAATTTGAAAATATTTGTCCATGCAAGAGACCATCAGCAGCTGTTTAAAAATCTGCGGTGACTGAGGAAGGCCGTAGAAATTTCCCGGATAGATGCGCGATGGTACTAAATAATCCCGTGCGCCCGTCTCAGGGATTGACTTGACCAAGATCGGCGTAGTGATCTCTAAAAAACCGTGTTCGTGCAGGTAGTTCCGGGTGTGATGCATGGCAAGATGCCGGACCGCAAGATTTTTTGCGATCTCGCCTCTCCGGATATCGAGATATCGGTACTTGAGCCGGATCTCTTCGCTGACATCGGTTAGATCATCGCTGATTGAAATCGGAGGAGTCTTCGCAGGTGACAAAATTTCAAGCTCGTCGACTTGGACTTCAATCTCTCCTGTCGCAAGACGCTCATTGGCAGTCCCTCTGGGAGCGACCTCACCACGGATTGAAATAACCCACTCCGCACGGAGCTTAGAAGCTCTGGTGTGGAGGTCTTGGTTTTTATTCGGGTCGAAAATCAGCTGTGTCAGCCCAAAGCGATCTCTCAGGTCAATGAAGATCAATCCGCCCAGGTCGCGGCGGCGGTGGACCCATCCGGAAAGCGTCACCCGTTTTCCAACGGATGACAGATCTAAATCTCCACATGTGTGAGAGCGGCGGTAATCGAACTTCATAAAAACCCTTTTAGGAAACTTTCTAGTTTGGAAAGAAGCATTTTTTGCCCTGTCCGTGTCGCCATCTCTTTAACCTCGACTTCCCCTGTCTCCATCTCGCGGTCTCCGATAACGACGGTAAAGCGGGCATTTTCAATGTTGGCTAGCTGGAGGCCGTGTTGGATTTTTTTGCCAGAAAGGTCCATCTCTGCAGAGATGCCTGCATGCCGCAGGCGGCAAAGGAGAGCAAAGCAAGCTTCAGAGGCGACTTCTCCCATAGGGATCAAGAAAATGAGAGGGCGTGGAGGCGGCGGGAAGTTGGCCTGCTGCGCAACCATCGTCTGTAAAAGCCTTTCGATCCCTGTTGCAAAACCGACAGAAGGAAGGTCAGCGCCTCCGAGTGAGCTGATCAGGCCATCATAACGACCTCCAGCGCCCAAGGTGTTGTGGGCTCCTAAAGAGTCAGAGACAACCTCGAAGACGGTTTTATTGTAGTAGTCGAGCCCACGCACGAGTTTGTGGTTGACGACGTACGGGATTTTCTCGATCTCTAAGAGTTTTTTGACTTTTTCAAAGTGGACTCTTGCCTCATCTGAGAGGAATTCTAAGATCGATGGGGCGTTTTCGAGCAAAGCCTGGTCACCTTCATCTTTGGAGTCTAAAATGCGCAAGATATTTTTTGTAAATCTGACTTGGCTGTCGGCAGAAAGTTTTTCAAAGTGCGGCTGGAGATATTTTTGCAACGCCTGCCGGTAGGGAGCTCTGGAGGCTTCGTCTCCAACTGAGTTGATCATCACCTTGAGCCCTTTTAGCCCGAGTCGACGGTAGATTTCGCAAAGCAAATCGATCAGTTCGACGTCTTGTTCGGGTCTGCCCACACCGATTGCTTCTGCTCCAAATTGGTGGTGCTGTCGATATCTTCCCGATTGGGGCCGTTCGTAGCGGAACATCGGGCCGATGTAGAAAAATTTGTGCAATCCCGGCATTTGATCGAGGTGTTTTTCAACAAAGGCTCGCATGACAGAAGCCGTCCCTTCAGGACGGAGAGTCATCGATCTTTCTCCCTTATCCAAGAACGTGTACATCTCTTTATTGACAATGTCGGAGCTTTCTCCTACGCCGCGGACAAAAAGTTCAGTCCTTTCAAACATAGGAGTTCGGATTTCTTTAAAGCCGTAATCGGCCGCGCACCTGCGCATGATGGCTTCAACGTACTGCCAATGGTCGGAGGCGCGCCACGCATCTTCTGATTTCGGCTCTTTGGGTAAAACGTCAAAGACGCCTTTAGGGATTGGGTATTCCATAGTTTGAATAGCCAATTCTATCCCTTACAAGGTAAAAGCATCAATCATTATCTGTGAAGTTATTAACACGCTCCCCAAACACTAAAATTTTTTAGGTACACTCCCTAATACTATACTGCAGGACTTTGCCCAAGGGGGCGATTAAAAATCTTTTTTTCATACAAGAGATCTTGGTGCGGGTCAGATTTGTTGATGTAAACAAGTTTGACATTCACGCTTAAAAGTGACTTTTCGCCGGACTTTACTTTCAAATGTATAATAGCATCTCTGAAGCATCTAAGTAACTTAATCTCCTCAGCTTTTTTGTTTTCTTCTAGGATTTTTTCGCGCATGGGAGCAATCAGTTGTCTGACTTCTTCAGAATTTATTGGGAGCTGAAGGGTTTCTTTCATCTCTTTAAGCTCTTTTTCTTGCTTTTCCAAGTCTTCAATGAACATACGTATGACAGTGATTAAAAAAGTACGAGCTTCATGAGATAAATCAGTGGGGGAGTCTACGACCATTTTGTGACGAATAGTTGCTAACAAGTTTTGAGCTTCTTCAGATTCAATGGAGAGTTTAGAAAAGGCCTCAGCATGAATCTTTTTAGGGTTTTCATCCGAAAGCAAAGCTGTAGAGCCAAGCAGATACATATTGATCAAGGTAAATAGAGCTTCGTCGTCTAATACTTTTTTTACTTCATCATAGAGCATTGCGACTAAATTTGGGTATTTGTTCAGCTGAAGATCGGATAATAACTCTACGACTTCTTTCGCTACTGCTAAAACTTGATGAATATCAGATTTTTTTGAGATTTTTTGTTCAAGGCGGGCAATCACCGCTGCATCACTCAGATTATCCACTGCCATAACAGGGTAATTTTTTTGAACGGTATATGTTTTGTCTTCGACGGTTTCTCCCCAGAGGACGCCTGGGTTCCGAGTTTGAAAGCAGGTTTCTACTTGAGCAGCCTTAATGAATGTAGTTCCATCGATGATGGCATGTAGGTTGTCCAACATATCTTTACCTACTGCCATATAGTCTTCATAATCTGTAGATATAGTCATACTTTTCTCCACTGTTAAGCAAGTTGTTGTAAGAGCGAGACTTAAGATAACAAGCGTGCTCTTTTTTCGCATCTCAAAGTTTGGATGGATCTATGGAATCGCTCTGAACAGCAATGCTATTTCTTGGAGATTTTTAGGCATTTTTTAAGTGCATGCTAAAAAAATACTG
>Ga0207091_1169_pt1 | contig 15495 bp, 14 predicted proteins | sample Alteio_BWMinHeat_47_FD_153534 | JGI IMG/M metagenome (GOLD analysis project Ga0207091, IMG submission 153534) | Enriched cells from forest soil in Barre Woods Harvard Forest LTER site, Petersham, Massachusetts, United States -... | ecosystem: Environmental > Terrestrial > Soil > Temperate forest >... | reverse complement strand
TTGCAGATCCTCGGATCAAGAAAAGTCGTTGTTTTTTAAAGGAAAAAACAAGCCTTTTCTAGTCCGAGGATGAGAAAAATAGGAAAGGCAAAAAAATTGTCAGGTGTTAAGAAAAAAAGGTGAAAAACTTCACATTTTCTATTTTTTATGCTACAATTGTTTTTATATGCAATAAAAATTTGACAAAAAAGTGAGAGATGCAACAAGCCGTCTGAATGCACTCATAGCTGAAGTTTCTCACCCTAAAGTCGCTCAGTAGGAAAACCCTGCAACCACACCATGCTGAAGAAAAGGAGGATGCCCTTCCCTCCCCTTCTGTGCTATGCTTTTCCTGAAAACATGTCGTAAAGAGGCGATGATGAGGGCGCAGATAACCTTAAAAGCATTTTTGGGAGTTGTCTTTCTTGTTCCCCTCCCTGCCCAAGCGGCAGCACCGGAGGAAGGTGCACGATCTTCTTCCGCCTCTCCCACCCGAATAAACAAGCATCAAAAGGACCAGTCCTCATCCGCCCCCTCAACACCAACCAGGAGTCACGTGAGAGTAGAGACAAATACCCGCTGGCGAGAGATTATGAAGGAACGGCTTTCTTCCTGGGAAGCGGACCGGAGAGAAGACCTGCATAAACAGGCTGAAGGGGCTGACAGAAGAAACCGTCAGACACACCAATCAGAAACAGATAACGTCGAGATGACAGAGGCGTCATCAAGAACCAGACCTGATCCCTGCACCAGCTCCACACATGCATGCCTTGAGAGATAAGAATCATCTAAAATTCAAGTTTGAAACGGGGATTTTACATACGGTAGCACTTTTTCTCTCACTCCTGTATACTGAAGCTCAACACTTCAGCCGCCACTAAAATCACACCCATGGACAGCTTTGAACTTAATAAAATGGCGGCAGCCTTCCTCATTGCGCTTCTGACGGCAAAGGGGGTGGATTTGCTGGCAAAATCCTTGATCCATCCCACTCCTCTCAAAGAGAACGCCTACAAAATCACAGGGGCTGGGACACCTACCTCCACGACCCCAACACAAACCGGACCAGGCGCCATTGAACCCCTCCTTGCCAATGCGAATGTGGAGAAAGGAGCTGAGATTTTTAAAAAATGTGCCAGTTGCCACACCATTGATAAGGGCGGTCCCAATCGGGTGGGGCCTAATCTATATGGCGTTGTGGGCCGCAAGAAGGATGGGCATCCTGGCTATGCCTACTCAGCGGCTATGTCCAAAAAGGAGGGTGTATGGAGTTACGATGACCTCAACATTTACCTCTATAGTCCCCGAGACTTTGTGCCTGGCACCAAGATGTCTTTTGCAGGGATTAAAAATGATCAAGATCGCGCCCATCTCATTGCTTACCTGAGAGCGCAGAGTGAGAGCCCCCTCCCCTTGCCTGCTGTACGGGAGAAAGCTTCCTCAGTACCAGCGGAAAAATCCCCCGCCTCTTGAAGGAAGGAGTGGGGAAATTTTCTTATTTCCTTCGAGGGGCTTTTGCGACCGCTTCTGCGCGCCGCAAACGGTCTTCCTGTCGTTGCAGCTCTCTTATTCTTTCATTGAGCATATCATTACGTAAGTTTGGACCTTTATAGGGATCTGTTACAAAGCCTATACGCATGAGGGTAACCTCATCAGCCGGAAGACGAGCGACGGGGACATAATGATTTGGTACGTCAGGCTCTTCGTCACAGTCGCGTGCCTTTGCAGCAAACGAGAAGAGCGTTGTAATGAGCGCTAATGTAAGCATTTGTTTTTGCATATTAATCCCTTTAATCTTTAAAAAACAGAGTGTGCAAAACTATTTTGCGACATATGGGAATAATAAAAACAAATGCACTATTTGGTCAAGGGCTACAGACATCAATCCTCTTGGCCAAGATTCCCTCAATGAGAAGCCATGACCAAGAGGACCTAAGATTAGTTTTTCTTTGAGCCCTTCTGAGCTACCGGAGGCACGCTCAAAGGCTTACGTTCCCATGTGAAAGTCTTAGGATTAAAGGACACGATAACAGGCGGATCATAATAAGCCGCATCATGTTTTGCGTATTGGGAAAGCTCATTCTGATGTGTCTTACAGGTGTTCACATTTCTAAATTCGAGACCATAGTCCTGAATGTGATAATGAAAGTGTTTTTCTGCAAGCGCCGCCGGAATGACACGGATGAAATCATCCAAGGTCTTAATCGGATGCCCATTGATCTTTGTCAGTTTGACCTGGGGGTTTCCTTCCGCAAAAGGACGAGGGAGTTGCTCAAAAAGGGCACCTCCTGTCTGTGTCATCACACAGACGCTTCCCATGGGCATACCCGTGATATAGCTCTCAATAGGCGTAATCGTTGCAAAGATCGTGTTGCCCACTTTGGCAAAAGTTGCACACTGGTTCTTGTTTAAATCAATCGTGGGCACCTCAAGCTCCAGGATCTTGCCATTACGGATAAGGGTAAACTTTACAGCCTCCCCTGGTTTTTTGGGCATGAGGCTTTCGAGGCGATAGAGATCGGGCCCCACCCGTTTTCCATTGACCGCTTCAATAATATCACCGGGCTCAAGCAAAGTGGCAGCCGGGGTTCCTGGCAAAACCGACTCAACACATAAGAGACGATTCCGTGAATCAGGAATGCTCTTAAGAAATTCTCGCATTTCTTTTTGATGAGGGTACTTATAGTAGAGTGCAAGCTTATCTAAAGCCGTGTGACGGAAAATAGCCCCTGTGGCAATATAATGAGGTATTTCTTTACGTGAGACAACCTGTAGGGCATCTCGGATATAACGAATCGGAATAGAAAAACCAGTTGTATCATTGCCTGATTTATTCAAGGCCACAACCTGTCCGTTGTCATTAAAGATGGGCGATCCACTCGATCCCCCTTTCGTATTAAGGCTCATACTCAAGGAATGACCAGGAAAAACAGGATCTGTGATATTGAACAAGTCAATAAACTGCCCAGTTTGGACAGAGTGACCATTCGCTTCATTGTTCCCAATGATGGTAATCGCTTCCCCCGATTGCGCATCCGCAAATTGGACTTGTCTGACGGTGTTGGGAATTTTCTGAGGATCAACTTTTAAGAAAGCAAAGTCTTGTGTCGGATGGTTCCAGATGAAATTGGCTTCCAAAATGGTACCATCATAGAATTCGATCTCATAAGACGCTGGCGTATCGACAGAGGCAATATGCCGATTCGTGACAAGAATGCCTTTTTTGAGATCAACAACAAATCCTGTTCCACAGGAATTCGTGGGCTTTTTGAAGGCCGCTTCTGTTTCATGAATATGGATGCTAACAACGCTATGTTTGAGCTCATCCAGTTTCTTTTTACTGATTGTGCCCGTACACTGTACTTTTACAGGCGGTTTCGCCATTCCTTCCATATGAGGCGAAAGCGTAACAGCGAGGGTAAAAACGAAGGCTTTAAGAGAGAGGGATCGCATGACAAACTCCTTTTTTAAGACAAAAAGCACACAGATTTATTTTTATTGAAAGCACACTTAGTAGAATTAAAATATTTTATAAGCATTCACTTCCTATTTGTCAACTTTTTTGACGCACCGACTGACCACCTGACAGTTTTTTTGCCTTATCCGCTTTTGTCCTCGGACCAGAAAAGTCGCCCCTAGACAAAACTTCTCCCTCAAGATTTCTTGAGACGCACATACCCTGAACGCCTACCAACGGCTCTCATTCACTTGAAATTTTCCCAAACTATATGTATGCTACATACATATATATGAGAGAAAAATGAATAAAAATCAAAGGGTTAATAACATCCGAACGAGCACGCGCGATATTGTGCAACACTTAGGATATCTCAACAATTTGTTTGCCAGCATTGGGTCTCTTTCCCAATGTTACGCTCTCCAGAAACTTGAGAAGACTCCCCTCACCCTCCAGGAGCTCACCAAGGAACTTGGGCTCGAGCAATCAACCGTGAGTCGCTTGGCAAAAGAATTAGTCGACAAAAAAGGCTACTGCTTTTATCAACCCAATGGGCAGGATGGCCGAAGCCATTTTTTAAAACTCACCGATCTCGGCAAAAAGAAACTGAGAGAGATTCACACCACAGCCACCCAGCAAGTTCAAACGGCCCTCTCCCAATTAACAGAAGCAGAACAAGAAGCGGTCGCACGAGGATTGGACCTCTATGCCACTGCTCTTAAAAACAAAGAGGAGAATGAGACGCATGGATAGAATCCAAGACCTCAAAAAACGGTGTACAGGCCTTAATTATGAAATCATGAAGGATGACGTTCTCATGGCAAATGCCAAGATCGGATCCCAGCACTATGGGATTGAGATGAGTCAATGCGCCCCGACGTTTATTCTCAAAGCCGACGAGATATTCATCGCCCTCATTATTCAAGGAAGCCGCAAAATCGACTTTAAGAAGGTAGAAAAATACCTTGGCGTCAAAAAAGCCATCATGGCCTCACGGGAGACCATTTTTGAGGTCACGGGGGCGCCACTCGGCAGTGTTTCGCTTATTAATCCGGAATTGCGGACCCTGATCGATGAAGGGGTCCCTCACTTGCCCTCTTGCTATGGCGGCTGTGGCGTCGAAAAGTATACGCTTAAGATTAAGGGGAGTGATTTGGTGAAGGTGACTCAGGGAGAGGTGGGGGAGTTTACGAAGGAAGGTAGCGTGTGATCACGCCATAGCGACTCTCGCCACGGCGAAGCCTTTGGCGTAGCCGGGTCGTCGCGACGGCGGATGCTACACTGCTACACTGCGTGCCACCGCCTCAAACAACGCCTCAATGCCGCTGGCATCTGAGCCCCCTGCTTGGGCCATGTCAGGGCGGCCACCGCCACCCTTGCCGCCAATCGAAGGAACGGCAGCTCGGATCAGGTCCACCGCATTGAAGCGGGGCAAGAGGTCTTCGCTCACCCCAATGACCACAGAAACCTTCCCGTCGTCTTCATTCGCCACCACAAAGATGCCGGATTTAAAAGTGGCCTTGAGCTCATCTACCAAAGGCTTGAGGTCTTGTGCCGAAAGGCCTGTGACGTGACGTTTATAGAGAGCCACCCCATTCACCCTATCGGGCGTCAAAGGCGCACTCCCCTCCCCGGCTGTGGCCAAACGTTGACGCAAAGATTGCACCTCTTTTTCAAGAGATTTACGCTCTTCCACAAGGATGCGCATTTTGTCAGAAATCCCAGCCGGGGTCACTTTCAGGGCTTCAGAAAGCCCCTGCAGCTGATCCTTATCGGCCGTTGCAATGGCTTCGGCAGCCGCACCCGTCACTGCTTCCAGGCGCCTGATACCTGCCGCAATGCCGGATTCCGAAAGAATCTTAAAATATCCAATATCGCCTGTCCGGGTCACGTGCGTCCCTCCGCAGAGCTCAATGGAGAACGGTTCATCCGCGTGGCTTCCCATGGAAACAACCCGCACCTCATCCCCATACTTCTCACCAAAGAGCGCCATAGCTCCTTCTTGATTGGCCGCTTCCGGCGTCATCAGGCGAATATCAACAGGCGTATTGTGGCGGATGTGGCGATTCACTTCCCGCTCAATGCGCAAGAGGTCTTCCGGTGAAATGGCTTTCGGATGGCTAAAGTCAAACCGAAACCGATCGGCCGCCACCAAGGATCCCTTCTGCACCACGTGGTCCCCGAGACGGTCTCGGAGCACCTTGTGAAGGAGGTGGGTTGCCGAGTGATTAGCCCGAAGGTTGAGGCGCCGCTCCTCATCAATGCCAAGCCGCGCAATATCCCCAACCTTAATTTCTCCTTCAATCACTTCTCCCACATGAAGGATGAGACTGTTCAGCATGCGCTGGGTATCAGTCACCACCATACGCCCGTGAGGCGTTGTGATCATCCCATGATCCCCCATCTGGCCACCGGATTCCCCATAAAAGGGCGTTTGATTGGCAAGCAGACTCACCGTCTCCCCTGCTTTCGCATGCGGCACTTCTTGGCCGTCTTTAACCAACGCCATCACGAGTCCATCGGAAACGCTCAACGTATCGCCCACAAATTCAGTGGAGGGATGTTTTTCCTTAAGCGTGAACCAAATACGGTCTGTCTTACTTTCCCCAGACCCACTCCAGGCCGCCCGACAATCCGCCTTTTGCTTTTCCATGGCTTTGTGGAAGCCTTCCGTATCCACGGATTTTCCTTCCACTCGCAAAACGTCCTCCGTCAAATCGAGGGGAAATCCATAGGTGTCATAAAGCTTGAAAGCAATCTCCCCCGGAAGCACCTGCTTAATTTTATGGGATTCGTCTTGAAGCAGCTTCAACCCATGCTCGAGGGTTTGACGAAAACGATCTTCTTCCAAATTAAGGGTCTCGATCATCAAGGGTGTTGCGCGCACGAGTTCCGGATAAGCCTGCCCCATCTTCTCCACAAGCGTTGGCACGAGTTTAGCCATGAGCGCACCCTTATATCCCAGCATCTGCACATGACGCATGGCCCGGCGCATAATGCGGCGCAGCACATACCCGCGGCCTTCATTACTGGGCAGAACCCCTTCGGCCACCAGGAAACAACTGGCTCGCAAGTGATCCGCAATCACCCGGTGGGACGCTTGCGCTTCGCCACTTGCTTTGACGTGGGTGAGATCAACAGACGCCTCAATAATGGCCTTAAAAATATCTGTGTCAAAGTTATTATGGACACCTTGCATAACCGCGGCCAACCGCTCCATCCCCATGCCCGTATCCACAGAAGGTTTGGGAAGGTCCACCATTTTACCTCCCCCAATCTGCTCGTACTGCATGAAAACCAGGTTCCAGATTTCCACAAACCGATCCCCATCCGCATCCACCGATCCGGGAGGGCCACCTGGGAGGTGATCCCCGTGGTCATAGAAAATCTCAGAGCACGGACCACACGGGCCCAATTCCCCCATGGTCCAGAAGTTCTCAGCCTTTTCCGTAATCGAGATAATCTTATGCTCAGGAAGTCCTGAGATCGCGCGCCACAGCCGTGCCGCCTCTTTATCTTCATGGTAATAAGTGACGCAGAGCTTCTCAGGCGAGAGGCCCCATTCCTTTGTAATCAAAGTCCAAGCATATTCAATGGCCTGCTCCTTGAAATAATCCCCAAAGGAGAAATTCCCTAGCATTTCAAAGAACGTATGATGGCGCGCTGTATGGCCTACGTTTTCCAGGTCATTATGTTTGCCCCCAGCCCGGATGCACTTCTGAACGCTCACAGCCCGCGTATAATCCCGGGTTTCTTGGCCTGTAAACACATCCTTAAAGGGCACCATGCCCGCACTTGTAAACAAAAGGGTGGGATCATTATGAGGCACAAGGGAGCTCGACGGCACCACCGTGTGCCCCCGATTGCGGAAGTATTCCAGAAAAAAAGACCGAATGTCGGCTGTCGTCATCATGGGTTTATGCTCTTCCTATCACTATAAGTGCAGGTAGTATAACACATTTTTGGGAAAAGGTCACGTGTCAGGAAACAGCACCCCAAACTCCGCTGGACGAAGGACCATCTCATAGAATAATAGTGTCATCCCCGCGAAGGCGGGGATGACACTGAGGTGTATGCAATACTGGTATTTTCACGTCAAACGATTCAAGTTATTTAGGAGAATACCAGAAGTCAGGAATCAGGAAGAAAATCCCCCTCGCCCTACTGCGGACGTGGTTTTACAAATGAGCGCAACAAGCCCTGACCACCCCTATACGGTTGCCAGGAGGAGTCTGAAGCGCTGATCCATGCACCAGGGGTAGACGTTTGTGCAGAAGAAGGAGCCCGTGTGGCTCTTTCTAATCCTATAGGAGCTGCTGCCACAGCGCTAGAAGATGCTGCAGCCGAGGCCGGTTCACCCATCTGTGCAGCAAAGCCAAAGAAGGGAGGCATTACTCCAACACTGAAGGTCGTTGCCATGACCCCAGAGCCGTTATCGATGCGACGAGGGTCGTCAGCAGGAAGGTCGACCGAATGTCCGCCGTATTCAAAGACAAATTCATTCCTGACGGGCACGCCGGAAGGGAGCCCTTCAGCGGCAGATCGATCATCGACAACCATAGAGACCCCAGAAGAAGAAGAAGGAGCACCAACACGGAGCGCTCCGCCATTGATAGGCGTTTCCCCTATATAAGTATTGGTCGCCACGAGACTAAATGTTCCATGTTGTTCCTCTCTTTCTTCCTGCTCATCATCCATGGCCAAAAGAGAAGAAGAAGTGCAAAAGAAAAAACTTAAAAAAAAGGCCGAAAAGAGCGCTTTCTGTATCATAATAATACGATCCTTTTAAAATGGCGATCCTGGAATAAGACCGGTGCCAAGGATGACAAAGTTTTGTAACGCTCCCCGACTCAGGCCGCCTCTTCCCCACCCATCTCTGTCTCGAGCAGTTTTTGCCCGACAACGGCCATGTTCCCGCGAATGGCCGTTTCGATATCAACAGCACAAGCGGGATTTTCTTTCAAGAACGTCCGAGTGTTTTCCTTGCCCTGGCCAATGCGTTGACCGTTATAGGAATACCAGGAGCCGGACTTCTCGATCAGGTTTGCTTTGACACCGAGGTCGATGAGTTCTCCTGTCTTGGAGATCCCTTCGCCATACATGATGTCAAATTCAACAACTTTAAAGGGTGGAGCCAATTTATTTTTAACGACCTTCACACGGGTCTGGTTCCCCACCACTTCATCCCTGTCCTTGAGCGCCCCGATGCGGCGAATATCAAGTCGCACCGACGCGTAAAACTTAAGCGCATTTCCGCCTGTTGTGGTTTCCGGATTGCCAAACATCACCCCAATTTTTTGACGAATCTGGTTGATGAAGATCACCATACAATTTGTCTTTGAAATGGACCCTGTGAGTTTGCGCAAGGCTTGGCTCATGAGACGGGCTTGAAGTCCCATGTGGGAATCTCCCATCTCCCCCTCAAGCTCAGCCCGGGGCACAAGCGCGGCCACGCTATCCACAACCAACACATCCACGGCACCGGAACGCACGAGCGTGTCCGTAATTTCAAGGGCTTGCTCGCCCGAATCCGGCTGAGAGATGATGAGATCTTCCACATTCACGCCCAATTTCCGGGCATAAATGGGATCAAGCGCATGCTCCGCATCCACAAACGCACAGTTGAGACCTGCTTTATGAGCTTCCGCAATGACATGGAGCGCAAGGGTCGTTTTGCCCGAACTTTCCGGGCCATAAATTTCGATGATCCTCCCTTGGGGGAAGCCTCCAATACCAAGGGCGACATCAAGCCCCAACGATCCGGAGGAAATCACGGAGATGTCCGTAATCGTGCCCCCCTCCCCGAGGCGCATGATGGAGCCCTTTCCAAAGGCCTTTTCAATTTGGCCGAGTGCGGCCTCGAGTGCTTTCTGCTTGTCCATGTGTTAGTCTCCCTTTCAATAATTGTTATATGCGCGCTTCAGTGTAGCAGTTTAGCGGTGGAGCAGTTAGTCAGAAAAGTAAGGTGCAAGAAGAGAAAAGAATTGACAGGCTTTTTTGCCTTCTGTCCCCTTCCGCTACACCGCTACACCGCTACACCGCTACACCGCTACACCGCTACACCGCTACACCGCTATACTTCTTCCCTACGCCGCTTCTGCTTCGCCCGACGCCATTCCCAAGGCCGCGAGATACAGATCCAAGAGTTCTTCTTGTTCCACACGCTCTTGGGTTTCCATTTTGCGAATTTTGAGAACCTGACGAATGGTTTTCACATCAAACCCTGTTCCTTTGGCTTCCGCAAACACGTCCCGCATTTGCTCAGCCACAGCCGCTTTTTCTTCTTCTAACCGTTCAATACGCTCAATAAAAGACCGCAGATGGCCAGATGAAACGCCTCCAACATCACTCATGATTTTCTCTCCTCATTATCCAGAATATCTTATGCTTATAGGCCATGGATTGTCGTCCCGCAAGCACGAATCAGGGGTCAGAAACCAGAAATCAGGAGTCAGGACACAAAATTCTTTTTTCCTGGCTCCTGTTTTCTGTTTCCTGCTACCGGCAACGTTTTTTTAAGAAAATGCCTGTAGACTGGGGTTACCCTAAAATCTGAGGACCGAAAAGACCATGCGCTCATTGACAAAAATACTTTCCTTAAGCTTCTTTATCGGAGGCCTACTCAGCAACACTTGCCAAGCGGGAGGGTGTCTCAAAACCTATGAGTCCTGCATTAAAAAGTGCAAGCCCGGGTACTCTTTTTCTGCTGTATACTGTGCAACAGACTGTGAAATCGACCGCATGGCTTGCGATGGACTCACAGCAGGCGCGAACACCCGCGACATCCTCTAAGACCCCCAGATCTGTCCCGAAAAGGAAGGTGTCAACATAAGGTCGGTCAATGCCCAGACGAGGGCATCCAAACGATCAGGTGACCCGTAACTTTGTCCTGGAACATAAGAACAGAGTTGCTCTTCAAGGTGAGGAAACGTGCTCGCATGCCACACTTTTCCCTGCTCATACAAGGCCGCAATCGGCTCCGCCCGAACTACTTTCCCGCGAGTGGCCCGCACCCCTTTATAACTCAAAGAGGGATCGTGAACCCGCAGCAGCTGCTCAACTAAATCGCCCCCCATATTGACTTCCGCAACGACCCGATCTGCCTTCCAATGATGGTAATTCGCAACAACCGATTGAACCCACGAATGAGTGGCAAAACGACCGGAAAGATCCTCCAGGATCACCCCAATGCCTTCCTGGGTAAGCCCCGCCACAATGATCCCGGTCTCATCACTCTTCGGACCATTTGTAACCGCAGGATCAACAGCGATCACAATGCGCTGCAGAGCGCCCTTCTTAAAGTCAGCCTTGGCGCGTTCAATGAGGACACGATTCCAAAGGCTCCCCTTCGTCTCCTCAACGATTTCCGCATAGAGTTCCTGACGGCCTAAGCAGGTATCCCCATACTGGCGCTCCATATGGGTGAGAAAAGGCGGGGCCAAATTTTGAGCATTATCAAAGGTGCTGCCCCGTGTCACCGCCACATTCGGATCCTTGAGGAGTTGCTTCAAAAAAGGCGTCGGCCGCGGGGTGGTTGTGATAATCACCCGCGGGGCAGCTCCTAAACGCAATCCAAACATGAGCTGGTCCCACACTTTGTCACTCTCTCGAAATTTAGCGAGCTCATCAATCCACGCCCCATCGAACTGAGGGCCGCGCAATTGCTCATAGGCGGTCGCACTAAAGCAGGTTGCTACCGCCCCATTAGGCCATAGAATCTGCCGCTTTGAGGATTCATAAAGGGGCCGCTCTCGCGGAGGGTGGACGGACAGAAGACCAGAGGAGCCCTCCACCATCACATGGCGGGTTTCAAGTTCCGTTTCCCCAATGAGAGCCAGATGGCGATAGCCTTTGTCATGCACCCACATCCGCACCGTTTCAGCCCCCGTGCGCGTTTTGCCAAATCCACGCCCTGCGAGGATAAGCCACGCATGCCAAGTACCGGGAGGGGGAAGTTGATTATCCCGCGCATGGCGTTCCCAAGCATAAAAATCCTCAACTTTTTTGCGGCGCTCTTTTTCACGGTGTAAAGCGGCGCGGAATTGGGTAAGCGCAGTCTTGTGTATCATTGGAAATCTCATATTTAAATGGGGGGAGGATGTTGATTAAAAAACACACTGAAAAAAACACGTGTCATCCCCGGCTTAGAAACTCTCATCCCCCGATTAAATCGGGGGCATAGAGTTTCTTGACCGGGGACCCAGGAGCCAAGGTATGAAAGAGTTTTTCAGCAACCCTGGATCCCAGACTCGCCGCGGCGTAGCCTCTGGCGTAGCCGGGTCAACAAGTCCTAAACATTTGCTCTGCAAGCAAATGAAGGACTTGTAAGTCTGGGATGACACGTTACTGTACAAAGAAAAAGCCTCCCTCTCCCTCCCCTGTAGTCTACAGACATTCTTGGAAAGAACAAATTGACAGAGTGGCCATCCGCCCTCATTGTCATCCCCGCCTACGCGGGGATGACACGGAGAGAGCGGGTATGACAGTGCGTGCAAGAGGAACACATAATGACCGACACCAGAAATAAGGCCAAGAATCGCTGCTTTGGCGGTGAGCCCGGCAAAGAATTTTATGCCCACTACCATGATCATGAGTGGGGTGTTCCCTCCCACGATGATCGCCATCTCTTTGAGATGCTGATCCTCGAGGGCGCCCAGGCCGGCCTGTCTTGGGAAACGGTGCTGAAGAAACGGGAAGGCTACCGACAAGCCTTTCATCACTTTGATCCCGTGAAAGTGGCAGCCATGAATGACGATGAGTTAACGGCTTTACGGAATAATCCCACCATCATTCGCAATCGCCTCAAAATCGAGAGTACCCGTAAAAATGCGCGCGCTTTCCTGAAAATCCAAGAAGAATTTGGATCCTTTGACGCCTACCTCTGGGCCTTTGTTGACGGAAAACCGATCATCAACCATTGGACCACGTTTAGAGAGATTCCGTCCACAACCCTTGCAAGTGCCGCACTCTCAAAGGATCTCAAAAAACGCGGCATGACCTTTGTGGGTGAGACAATCATCTATGCCTATATGCAAGCCATCGGCATGGTGAATGATCATTTGAGGGACTGTTGGCTGCAGGAGGACTGAGCCAATTTTCCAAAAATATTAATCTTATGTTAAGTTTTTAATGATACTATCACAAACAAGAACAAGCTATTACAACAAGCTATTGTTAAACATGCGACCTCTAAATGAAAGGGGCGCCATTTTAAAAAGGATTTATACGATGACCCAGAAAACTCTTTTTTCAGCCCTTGCCTTAAGTGTGCTCGTTTTCTCCTCTTCCCCTCTCTTGGCCGCTGAACCACTCAGCCTGTCTAACATAATGCAAAAAATTGCACAACATGAAGCAACAGAAGCAAAACTATATGAAGCAAGAGAAGAAGCGAAAAAAGCAGTTAGTGCAGCACTCACGGCTGCGGCAATTAATATGGACGATGCACAAGAAGACGCTCTACAGATAAAAATAGACGAAGCAAAAGAAAAAGCAAAAGAAGCAAATGATGAAATAAAAAAATACGACGAAAAAAGACAAGAATTATATAATCAACAACAGGCAATTTACAACAAAAGCTAGAACAGCAGCCGTAAAATGAAAACCTACCTTCACCTAAAATGAAGTGCAGAAGAAGACTCAAAAAGACCCCGCTTTTCGCGGGGTCTTTTTGACTCCATTAATCTCAAGACGGCTTAAATCTCCTATCTTCCTGAATACAAGACGATTCAATCGCCCTTAATTAACCACAACCCCTATGCTTTTTTCCGTCACCCTCACATCCTTTCCTTTTTCATTATACGTGAATGAGTTCAGCTCTTGCGCCCCTCTCAAAAGATCTCAAAAATGACCTTTGTGGGTAAGACCATCATCTATGCCTATATGCAGGCCATCGGCATGGTCAATGATCATTTGAGGGGGTGTTGGCTGCGGGGAGGGCTTCAGACTTTTTTGTCGGGTGTTAAGACACCTGTCCCCCTTTCTTCTTGCGACACCCCTCAAGAGGAGATAGATATAGGAACGCTTGATCCCTCTTAAGCCCTTGGCAAATCATGACCACCTCTCCCCCCCGCACGGGCCTCATCGAAATTAACACAAACGCGATTGTTCAGAATTACCACACCCTGTGCGCCCATGTGCCCCACAGCACGTGTGCGGCGGTGTTGAAAGCGGATGCCTATGGCTTTGGAACAGAGCACATCGCGCCGCTTCTGTTTGCACAAGGATGCCGTCACTTTTTTGTGGCCCATATTGAAGAAGGGCTCTTCTTGAGAAGTCTGCTGCCAGAACCAACGATTTATGTGCTCTCTGGCATCTTACCGGGCACGGAAGCTTTATGTGTGAAGTACCACCTGACCCCTATCCTCACTGATTTTGGGATGGTGGAGCGGTGGGCAGCGGAAGCGCGTGCGCGGGAGTGTAAACTCCCCTGTGGCCTACATATGGATACGGGCATGAACCGCAGCGGCTTCGATGCGCAGGATACAGCAAAACTGTTCAACAACCTTAATGTCCTCGAGCCCCTCTCCCTTGAGGTTGTCATGAGCCATCTTGCCTCCTCCGCCGATTCTGGGGATCCAATGAATGCGCAGCAAAAAGCACTCTTTGATCAATTCCGCAGCGCTTTTCCAGGCACAAAGGCAAGTCTTGCAGACACAGGGGGCGTCTACCTACCCCCCGCTTTCCACTATGACATTGTGCGAACAGGGAAGGGCTTGTTTGGGCTTTATAGTCCTCCTGAAGGCGCGTCCCCTCTCCGTCCCTGCCTCAAGCTTTTGGGACGCATTCTCCAGGTGCGGACCGCTGCAAAGGGCGAGAGTGTGGGCTATGGCGCGAGCCACATCCTCACCCGAGACAGCAAGCTTGCGACCCTTGGGATTGGGTTTGCGGATGGATATGACCGGCGCCTGAGTAATGTGGCCTCTGTCATGATTGGGGGGCATCATGCCCCTGTTGTGGGACGCATTTCTATGGATTATACGGTTGTGGATGTAACAGACATTCCAGAACCCATAGGCGAGTGGGCCGAATGTGTCAACGACACCATAACCCTCGATACGCTCGCCCACATGGCCGGCACCATCTCCCGGGAGTTCTCCACAGGGTTTAAGGGGTTAAAGCGGGTGTATGTGTGATCTCACCACCATTATGGTGTCATCCCCGGCTTACAAGTCCTTCATTCCCAACTTGCCCGGGCTACGCCAAAGGCTACGCCGTGGCGAGTCGGGGATGTTAGGACTTGTTGACCGGGGACCCAGGGGCCTCATAAATGCTCTTTCTGACCTTGGCTTTCTGGGTCCCCGATCAAGAGCCCCTAAAAATTTGCGATGCAAATTAAGGGGCTCTAAGTCGGGGATGACACAGCGGAAACATCCACCTCTTTCAACAAAGTCTCCAGAACCTCCGGCACACCTTGGCGACTGAGAGATGACATCACAGCCACAGGTTTTTTCGCGTACGCCTTTAGGGCCTTCTGCTTTTTAAGGACAACATCCTTTGTTAACGCATCGCATTTTGTCAAAGCAATGACTTCCGTTTTAGAAGCCAGATCTTGACCATAAAGCTCCAATTCTTGACGAATGGTTTTGTACCCCTCCACCACATCCTCGAGCGTCCCATCCACAAGGTGGAGAATCGCTTTACAGCGTTCCACATGGCCTAAGAAGCGGGTGCCGAGCCCCACCCCTTGGTGCGCCCCAGCAATGAGCCCGGGCACATCCGCCACCACAAACTCTTTGTCATGGATATAAACGACCCCGAGGTTGGGGGCGAGGGTCGTAAAAGGATAATCTGCGATCTTAGGCTTGGCACGCGAAACAATGGACAGAAACGTCGATTTTCCAGCGTTCGGTAATCCGACAAGTCCCACATCCGCAATCAACTTCAACCGCAACCACACCCAAAGCTCTTCCCCAGGCCATCCGGGCGTGGATTTGCGGGGGGCGCGGTTGGTGGAGGTTTTGAAATAAGCATTGCCAAAGCCACCATCGCCGCCCTTTAAAAAGACAAGCCGTTGCCCTGTCTCTGTAAAGTCGGCGAGCAGCGTTTGTTTATCTTCCGCC
>Ga0207091_1168_pt1 | contig 15528 bp, 13 predicted proteins | sample Alteio_BWMinHeat_47_FD_153534 | JGI IMG/M metagenome (GOLD analysis project Ga0207091, IMG submission 153534) | Enriched cells from forest soil in Barre Woods Harvard Forest LTER site, Petersham, Massachusetts, United States -... | ecosystem: Environmental > Terrestrial > Soil > Temperate forest >... | reverse complement strand
TGTGTCGTCACCGTCACTGTCAACCACACTGGTTCCCTGACGCTCAATGGCTTCGACACCATCGGCAGGAACGTAGGGCTTAACCATGGGCCAGATTTTATTCAAGATGTCCATTTCCTCCTTCTCCAGCGGAGCACCTGAGTCTCCCGCAACACAGCAGGCTCCCTTGCAGGCATTGAGATCGCAGACAAATTTTTTATCAAGTATGTCTTCTGAAACGAGGGTTTGGCCGATGGCAATCATGGTGCGGATTTTGAACAAACAAAGTTACCTTATTAATAGCTTCCATATTTCATTTTGAATCGCTGTGGAAAACTAAACCTCCACTCCATTCACGAAAATATCACCTTGAACCAGTACGAATTCTCCGCCGGCAAGCAAAGCCTCCGCTTTGTCAACCTGGAAATATCGAATGTATATTTTAGACTGGTCTAAAATATAATTTACCAATGGGAAAAATGTTTAGCTTTGCAAGACTTTTAATAACCAGGCCCTTATGCATCCTTTTTCCCGGCGAGTTTCAACAATCGCGATCTTCATGCTCCTTTATATAAGCGGTGCCCTGGCACAGCGGGACGATTCGCTGAACATCATCGGTTCAAAAGACAAATGGAGTTATCACTTCCAATTTACCGGAATTATGCAGGGGCATCCTGCTTTCAATGCCCTCTACTCCGGGCAGAACAGCCTCAGTAACAAAGCCGAGCAGGCTTTTTCGGTCACCTCCACCTTGTTTCTCGGGCGCAAACTCTGGAAAGGCGCAAGTGTTTTTATGGACCCTGAAGTGGCCGGCGGAAAAGGAATCAGCAGCGCCCTGGGGATAGCCGGCTTTACCAACGGAGAGTGTTTTCGCATTGGCGACCCTGCACCTGCCCTTTACCTAGGACGCATATTTATCCGCCAGCACATTTCCCTCAATCGCACCTGTGACAACGATACCTCTGCAGGCGATCCAAACCAATTGTGCGGCGAAAAGATTCCAACCCGCCGAATTACCATTACAGCCGGTAAATTTGCCCTGGCAGATATGTTCGACAACAACTCCTGCAGCCATGACACGCGAACGCACTTCATGAACTGGGCATTGATGAGCAACGGAGCCTGGGACTATCCCGCCAATACCAGAGGATACACCTGGGGTGTGGTGACGGAACTGGTGACCCCGAAATTCGCAGTCCGCTTTGCTGAAACAGCCGTTTGTACCACCGCCAACGGAGAAACCTTCGACCTGAATGTGGCTGAAGCCAGAGGGGAGACCATTGAATTTGAAAAAAACTTCAAACTAAAAGGAAAGAAAGGCATTGTTCGTTTATTGGGCTTTCGGAATCTCAGCCGGGCTGTCAACTACCAGACAGCTATCCACAACCTGTTGAACAGAACGGATACGACAATGAACGTGAACAGCCAGACCAGTTATGGGGGGCTGAAATACGGATTTGGTCTGAATGCTGAACAGCAGATCACTGCAAACACCACCTTATTTTTTAGGACCAGCTGGAACGATGGCCGTTCAGCTACCTGGGCCTTTACCGAGATTGACCAAACGGTGAGTGCGGGCCTGAATATAAAAGGACATAAATGGAAACGACCCAATGATATTGTGGGAATAGCCGGTCTCGTCAATAATATCTCGAAAGATCATTGGGATTTTCTGAATTACGGTGGCTATGGATTCATGCTTGGCGACGGACAACTCCCCCATTACGGATCGGAACTGATTACTGAGGTTTATTACAGTGCACAACTGGCCAAAACACTCTGGATCAGTGGCGACTATCAGTATGTGCAAAACCCCGCTTATAACCGTGACCGCGGTCCGGTAAACGTATGGGCTCTGCGTGCTCATGTCGAATTTTAACGCCTGATTCAGGGGTCAGATCGACACCTTGCTCCTGCCTGACTGTGGTGTGAAGACTTATTCGTATCAACGTGCATCCTTATTGACGCTTTGTGGATACCGTTTGTGACATTCTGTATACACATCGACCCATTGTGGATACCCTTTGTGACATTCTGTATACACCTTGACACTTTCCGGATTCCCCAAACCGGTTCCATGGAAGCATCAGCACATTGTTAAAGAGATGGCGTGCCGGGATATCTGATTCCAGGACATTTTTTGAATGAAAATTTTATAAAATAAGAAAGAATTCGGTCTAACTTTGCCACCTTATGGCAAACAACGAAGAACATTTCAAGAACGTTATCTCCCACTCCAAAGAGTATGGTTTTATCTTTCAGTCGAGCGAAATCTATGATGGTTTAAGCGCTGTATATGATTATGCCCAGAATGGAGTAGAATTGAAAAAAAATATCCGCGACTATTGGTGGAAATCCATGGTCCAGCTCAACGAAAATATAGTTGGCATCGATGCGGCCATTTTCATGCACCCCACTACCTGGAAAGCGTCGGGCCATGTGGATGCCTTTAATGATCCGCTGATCGACAACAAGGATTCCAAGAAACGTTACAGGGCAGATGTCCTTATTGAAGAGTTTCTGGCAAAGATTGAAGCCAAGATTGATAAGGAAGTGGAAAAGGCTGCTAAGCGTTTTGGTGAAACGTTTGATGAAGCCATGTTCAGGCAAACCAATCCGCGTGTTCTGGAGAACAAACAGAAGATCGAAGAAATACACTCCCGTTTCAAAACAGCACTTGAAGCGAATGACCTGACAGAAGTCCGTCAGATTATCGTCGACTGCGAAATTGCTTGTCCGGTATCGGGCAGCCGCAACTGGACAGAGGTGCGCCAGTTCAATCTGATGTTTTCAACAGCTATGGGTTCAGTGGCTGAGGATGCTTCTGTTATTTACCTCCGGCCAGAAACGGCACAGGGTATATTCGTTAATTTTCTGAATGTCCAGAAAACCGGGCGAATGAAAATTCCTTTCGGTATTGCTCAAACCGGAAAGGCGTTTCGCAATGAGATTGTGGCGCGCCAGTTTATTTTCAGAATGCGGGAATTTGAGCAGATGGAAATGCAGTTTTTTATCCGGCCGGGTAGTGAAATGGAGTGGTATGCCCATTGGAAAGAAGCCCGGATGAAATGGCACCATGCTTTGGGCACCCCTGCCAGTAAATACCGTTTTCACGACCACATCAAACTGGCTCATTATGCCAATGCCGCCTGTGATATCGAATTCGAATTTCCATTCGGATTCAAAGAACTTGAAGGAATTCATTCGCGCACAGATTTCGACCTCAAACAGCATGAACAGTTTTCAGGAAAAAAATTGCAGTATTTTGATCCTGAACTGAATCAAAGTTATGTGCCTTATGTCGTTGAAACCTCCATCGGTCTTGACCGCATGTTCCTGGCCCTTATTTCAGAAGCCTACAAAGAGGAAAAACTTGAAGATGATACCACCCGTGTTGTACTGAATCTTCCGGCATTTCTTGCCCCTATCAAGGTGGCCGTGTTCCCGCTGATGAACAAAGATGGTTTGCCTGAAAAAGCAACCGAAATCTTCAACATGCTCCGATTCGATCACATGTGCACGATGGAGGAGAAGGACAATATCGGAAAACGGTATCGCCGCCAGGATGCAATCGGAACACCTTTCTGCATCACGGTGGATCCTCAAACTCTGGAAGACAACACGGTTACAATCCGCGACCGTGACACCATGAAACAGGAACGTATTGCGATTGCCGATTTGCCGGCCATTATTGAACAGAAAGTGAGTATGCGAAAGGTTTTGGAGAGTTTATAGGAAATCTTAAGAATCCATTCATTCGATCAAAGGCAGAGACTGAATTTATTGGAGTCTGCGCTATTCTTTCGATGTTCTGATGCATCCCTTCAGAGCTCCGCACCATTCTTCGAGTTTTCCGCCTTCAGCTGAATTAGGTATCGTTCTATTTCCATTCTGGAGGGAAGTCTATTTATTATTGAATGCACTCATCGTTCGGGAGACCCCGATCGTTCCGAAGCTTTTTATGATGTCGATGGCCATATCAACGCGTGGAGGCAGGGCCTTTTGTTCCTCTTCCGTCCATTTGCCCAGTACAAAATCAACCTGTTTCCCCTTTGAAAATTCATTGCCTATTCCGAAACGCAGACGTGCATAAGCCGTATTGTTGAGGGTTTCCTGAATGCTTTTCAGTCCATTGTGGCCGCCATCGCTCCCTTTTGTTTTCAGGCGGAGTGAGCCCAAAGGAAGTGCAAGATCATCCGTTAGAATGAGCACATTGTCGATGTGGATTTTTTCGGCCTGCATCCAGTAATTCACTGCTTTTCCACTTAGGTTCATAAATGTAGAAGGCTTGATGAGAATAAATAGTTTCCCTTTGAATTTATATTCAGCAACGGCAGCCAGACGATCAACCCGGAAAGAGACTCCTTCTTTTTTCACGAGTTCATCCAAAATCCTGAATCCGATATTGTGCCGCGTATCTGCGTACTCTTCACCGATATTGCCAAGTCCGACAATCAAAAATTTGCTCATGGTCAAATATACCCAAAAACGGCAACAGGAAAATCAAAAAAAAATCCCCCGATCGAAGCGAAAGGGGGATTCAAATAAACAGATTATTTTATTTTTTCGCAGCAGGAGCTTTTGCAGCAGGAGCTTTCGCATCACCGGCCGGTTTTTTCTCATCCGCTTTTCCAGCAGCAGCAGCAGCACCTGCAGCAGGAGTGGCAGCAGCTGTAGTAGCGCCAGGAGCCGGTGTTTCTTCAACAACGTTACGGGTCATACGTACACCTACGATGGTGATATTCTTTGCCTGAAGGAAAGACATTCCGTCATATTTCAAATCGCCGATATGAATTGAATCACCGATTTCCAATTTGGAAACATCGAGTTTAATGGCTTCCGGCATTTTTTCGATCGGACCTCTAACCCGAACCGTTCTTAATTTCTTTTGGAGTTTCCCACCAGCCTTAACACCTGGCGCTGCGCCTTCTGTCTGAACAGGGATATTCATGGTCACTGCTTTTCCGGGAATAAGCTGCAGAAAATCCACGTGTATGATTTTGTCGGAAATTACATGGTGCTGAATGTCCTGCATGATAGCATGGTATTCTTTACCATCCAGATTCAATTTTACTGTATGCACGTCAGGTGTGAAGACCAGTGGTTTAAAATCTTTTTCAATAACAGAGAAAGCGATCTGTTCTGTTCCGCCGTAAAGTACACATGGAACTTTTTCTTCCCTGCGAATGAGTGTTGCATCCTTCTTACCGACTTTGGACCTGATGGTTCCGTTGATGTTTAATATTTTCATTTAATTTGTTTTGAGGAAGCCTCGCAATACCGTCCTGTATCACTGTCTCTTCCGGTTTTACATGTTATTTATCTGGACGACTAAATAATAAAATTCGTACTGATCGATTCACAGCTGGTTACCTTATGCAAAACATCGGCAAACAATGTGGCAACAGACAACACTTTAATTTTGGGGGAAGTCTGTGTGAGCGGAATTGTATCGGTAACGATCAATTCAGATATTTTTGATTTTTCAATGTTCTCATACGCTTTACCCGAAAGCACAGGATGTGTACACACCGCCCTGACGCTCAAAGCTCCGCGTTCGATCATCATGTCAGCTGCTTTGGTCAGTGTTCCACCGGTATCAATCAGGTCGTCAACCAGCACGATGTTGCGTCCTTCCACTTCACCGATCACCGTCATGCTGTCTACAACATTGGCGCGTGTGCGCTGTTTGTAACAGATTACGATTTCACTTTTCAGGTATTTGGAATACGCATTGGCCCGTTTTGTGCCGCCCATATCGGGAGCTGCAATCGTCAGGTTATCCAGATTCAGATTTTGTATGTAAGGAAGAAAAATGGATGAGGCATAGAGATGGTCGACAGGCACATTGAAAAAACCCTGAATCTGGTCGGCATGCAAATCCATGGTCACGAGGCGGGTTACTCCTGCAGCGATGAGCATATCGGCCACGAGTTTGGCTCCGATTGCAACACGCGGACGATCTTTCCGGTCTTGACGTGCCCAACCGAAATAAGGAATGACAGCCACAATTTGTTTGGATGAAGCTCTTTTGGCGGCATCAACCATCAACAGGAGCTCAAAAAGGTTATCTGTTGGCGGAAATGTCGACTGAATGATGAACAAATCAGTGCCGCGCACCGTTTCTTCGATCGATGTTTGAAATTCACCATCACTGAAACGGGTGAGCACGACGTTACCCAAAGGCTGACCATACGACCCTGCGATCTTTTCGGCCAGGTATCGGGTAGCGCTTCCTGAGAGTATTTTTACTTTGGCTTCCATTTTGTGATTAGGGACGCGAAGATAGCGAAATTCCAGTTCCGGCTCAAATATTCCTTGATTTTACATAGGCTCTGTGCCTTTAAGAAGCCCCCCAGGCCGGGTAATCGCCGTTCAAAAAGCGATGCTTTGACGGCAAAAAAAGCACTGAAACATCTTTTATTGAGCCATTCAAGGCAAAAAAGAGTGTAAGCCGGCCAATTCAGCATATTTTTTTGCGAAATACAAACAAATAGGTACTTTCGCCTTCCAATTCCACAGTACAATGCCCGGATGGCGGAATTGGTAGACGCGCTGGTCTCAAACACCTGTATCTTCACGGATATGCCGGTTCGACTCCGGCTCCGGGTACCATGAAGTAGAAAGGCCATGAGAGCAATCTTGTGGCCTTCTACATTCCAGACTCGCCTTTCACTTCATGGTCCTGAAGTGATCGCGGAGGGATCTACTTCAGGGCAAAATCAGAGTGAGTGTGTAAGCAAGAGCGAACACTTGAACTCTGATTTTCTTCACTCTCACTCTGACACTCGCTTTTAATTATAGACAAAACGGAGAGCTTCCAGGTCTCCGATTTAACTTAGATCCCCTTTTCGCAAGAAGATGGGGTTTTTGTTTTGGCTCCGATTTTCATCCTTTCTAAATGATTCTGACAGAAATTAAAATGGCCGGAATAGAGTTCCTGATGATGAACGCTCGCTGTATTTTACACTAGTTTTCCACGATTAGATTTTAGCTGGCGCTCATTCTAAGTACTCTTTACCTACTCTTAATTTTTCTCTAAAAACTGCTTCATTGAGAAAATCATAAACTATTTTATTAATCAGCCTTATACCCGCTCCAAAGACTCGAATTGTTGAAAAATCAATAAGTGGCAGCAAATCTTAACAAAGAACCAATTCCATCCTATAATCTGTGCGGCTTTCACCACAACGTTTTGCGCTTTGGATCCTTAGCATGCGATGCAAGTGGATTTAGTCCAACTAACATCCCCGAATATATTTGCGCCGCTTTTATTCCATAAGTATACTTTACGAATTGAAATTACATGTCTGTGTTTCGCCTTCCACTAAAAACATTTATCTGCCTCCTGGCTTTGTTTGCCTGCAAAAGCAGTTGGTCGCAACGTGACAGCATAAAATCAAAAGCGCAAATCGTAATTGCCAAACCGGAAATATGGGTCGAAGGGGGCCTGTTATGTAGTTTTCTCAAGCAAGAAAAGGTAAATAAAAACCCTACATATAGTGGCAGTGCCGGATTTTCGTTTCTCCGGAAAATAGACAGCCATTCCTTCTTTCAAGTTCAAATCGACTACCAACATAAACATTATGAAGGAATGCAGACTGAACTTTATGATATCGGTTATCAGGTGAATGTTAATTTATGCACTTCCTTTTCATTTGATGAAATCGAAGTTCCATTATTTTATGGATTTTATTCAAACAAATGCTCAATGGCATTTGGCATAGCTCCTTCCTATCTCCTCGCTTCAAATCTCAACCAGACGCCAAGTGGTAATTTTGGCATGAGCTCAAATAATATCAGAGGCAAATATACCCGAACCAATTACCCTTACATGGCCCCTTTTCATCCTGTTAATCTAGCTCCAGGAATAGAGCTTTCATATGCTCCCTTTGATAGAATAAAACTGATTTATCAGTTCACTTATGAATTGGTAAGAAACCCACTAACAGATTATTCCTATTTCGGCCCTTTTAACTTTTTAAGCAACAAAATATTAATCACTTTTAAACTTCATTAAAATGAAAAAACCTATTCTGTTTGCAGGAACATGCCTCCTACTCATTTCTGCAATTGTTTTCTGGAAATGTTCGCAAGAAACTCCTAAACCAAGTAAAACGACAATCTTCAGCAGCTCAAATGTGAGCAAAGAAGGAGTTTCACCAAGCCCTCAAGGCACATGCACTTGTGGACCTAAACCCTCAGGCTGTCCGGATTTTGTCAATTGTCTCAGCAAATTGATTGGAAGCGGAAATAGCAAAACATTTAAAGTAACCTGGGAAAGCTGTGTAGACCCAGATCCGGGTAACACATCGTGTAATGGGTTTGGAATTAGTGGAGCTGTTTCGACTTTGACAATTTGTTATACTCCCGGAAAGTCCGAGTGTACCGATGTGACCTGCAATTTGGCCAACCCTCCATCCTGTTTACCCTGCCTGGCAAACACAACCTGTATTCAATTAGGAATCCAGTGCAATACGGCGAAAAATACGTATGCTCTCATTGGAAATGAGTTGAATCCAATAACCAATATCAACACCACCGTTACTATTTCCGGTGACCCGAAAGTAACAGTCACTTGCGGACAAGGGGGCGATAATTATTCATGCACAGGATCACTGCAATGAACAAATTCCTTTCGGCACTAATTCTTTTGGGTTTTATAGGAGCGGCTCAAGCCCAATCTGAATGGCAAAACCTTGCCATCCAGATTGGTTATTCTCAGTCGGCACAATCGCCAACGCTTTTAAGAATAGATCAGGTAACTTATTGGGCGCATAATATTCATTCCATCTACTTCGGCGCCGAATATAAAAATAGCATCAATCAAAGATGGGGTTTGACCATTGGAATTCATACCTGTGAAAAAGGCTACAAAACACAATTTAGTTCAAATGGATCTTTAAGCAACATCGACATGAGTTATCAATATTCACTCAGGTGCCTCGAAATGCCCATTTGCGCTACCTTTAATTTAGGCGGCGTACAGCTAAAAGGAGGACTTTTTACTACCTATTTATTGGGCAGTAATTATATGCTAACTGAAACAGATCAAAACTCTATACTGTATTTGCAAAACAGATTTGTTTCGCCTGACAACTCTCGTTACAACAAATGGGACTTCGGTGTTAATTTGGGACTTGTCAGACGAATCACTTCGCATTTTGATATCGAACTGAATGTTGAAAGGGGATTTCTGTTTCTGGATAAATCGAAAGGAGATGAAATCAAATACCAGGAAACGGGACTGTTAGGAATACGGTATTTTTTTCTAAAGCCATCCCGTTATCTAATCGATGCTAGAAATTAGCCACAATCTGAGGAACAACGGAGACAATTGCATTCATTGCTCTTTTAAGTGTCCGTTATATTGCTTATGTTTATCCTAGATGACAGGCAATAAATACAAGACTTCCCGTGATGAATCCGAAGGCGAGATTCTTCCCAATAAACTTGGTCTTAAGACAAAAGATCAGCTCGAAAAAGCCGAGCTTGAAGGATTCATTTACGCCTATAAGGTTTTGTTTGATAAGCTTTCACCGAGGACAAAGTTTGACCTGAAGTACATTCTGAAGATGCATAAGCTCGCTTTAAATCACTTATACGCATTTGCCGGAAAGACGCGGACGGTCAATATGTCTAAAGGAGGATTTATGTTTCCCCCTGCTTTGGCTCTTGACAATGCTTTAAAAGAATTCAATGAGACTGTTCTTACTAATCTTCCGAAGAGTTATGAATCCGAAGAGCTATTAATTCAGTGTATTGCCAGAGTTCATGCAGAACTGCTGTTCATTCATCCATTCCGGGAAGGAAACGGAAGAACTGCCCGTCTTTTAGCCAATCTAATGGCAGCAAAAGCTGGACACAAATTGCTTGATTTGGAAAATTTCAGCAAAGAAAAATTTGATGAATATGTAAAAGCCGTGAAACTGGCAGCGAACAGAGATTATTCCTTGATGGAGAAGATTATTCGCTCTCTTTTTTAAGTCTGGCCAATACCTTTTTATAGGATTCTTTTGCCTTGTCGTAAGAAATTCGAATGTTCTCGATTGCGAACGAATCAAGCACATTTTTAAGAATCTCTTCTTCTGTTGGTTTGTATATTTTAACGGCTTTTGACATTATAGTGCTCTATATTCAAAGATACGAAAAATTGGGAGAATGGCATTCAATCCCAATTAGGCCTTTATTCGATATTTCAAAAAATAAGACATGTAACTTAAAGCAGCACAAAGAGAGATCGACCTCGTCGTACAGCCAGGTGGCTTCACTAAAAAAGAGGCAAAAGAACTCAGCGATTTTATTGAGGAGTATAAACGCGATCGAAAAGCAAAAAAGAAGAAGCACGGAAAAGCGGTAGAATAGTGCCTGCCCGCGATAAGGTGGAGAATCTTGGAAGTACCGCTGAAAATCACCCTTTCTTGCCAATTTTAACCCGAGTTACAGCTTCCCTCGGTACACATCGATAAATTCCTTCATCCCTTTCAAATCATCCAAAAAGTTCGATAGTTTCATCCCTCCGGGTACCATGAAGTAGAAAGGCCATGAGAGCAATCTTGTGGCCTTCTACATTCCAGACTGGCCTTTCACTTCATGGTCCTGAAGTGATCGCGGAGGGATCTACTTCAGGGCAAAATCAGAGTGAGAGTGTAAGCGAGAGCGAACACTTGAACTCTGATTTTTCTTCACTCTCACTCTGACACTCGCTCTTAATTATAGACAAAACGGAGAGCTTCCAGGTCTCCGATTTAACACGGATCCCGTTTTCGCAAGAAGACGGGTTTTTTGTTTTTGTAGCCATTTAGCCCATCACTTATCATTCTCTACTATTCCCAATACTGAGTGATGCCTGAAAGCCAGCAGCTTTAAACTAGAATTTAAGGAGGGAAAAGCGCTCCCGTAATGGTCGAATTTTACTTACATTTCGAGTGATGAATACACAGTAGACCAACACCACACTGAAAATGAAAGATGAATTATTTATTGAAAATATCCTGAAAAAAGGACAAGCGGCAAAAGACAAGGTACTTAGAGAACTCTCCCCTATTTCAGTAGAACAACTAAATTGGAAACCCTCTACAGGAAGCTGGAGCATTGCAGAATGTTTAGACCATCTGCTTATTTCAGACAGCTCATATTTTGCTGTTTTAAAAGAAATAACAGAAGGAAACTACAAAATGACTCGTTGGGAAAAATTCAGTCCATTAACGACACTTTGGGGGAATACGCTGAAGCATCAACTGCAGGAAAATGTCAGAAGAAAAATGACAGCACCAAAAAAGCTAACCCCAAAAACTTCAAACAAGTCTTTAGACTTTATTCGTACCCATCTTGAAAATTTGGATCTGTTTTTATCTTACATTTCGAAGTGTAAAGAAATTGATATTGACAAAACGATCATAACTTCACCAACAATACGAATCGCAACTTACAGTTTACGCGATGCTTTCCAATTCCTCATTCAACACGAACACCGGCATATAAACCAAGCTATTCGGGTTAAAGAAAACACTGCGTTTCCAAAAAAATAAAACCGTCGGAATTAAATCATACACTCATCAAATGGAGATCAGAACTTAACGTTCCTGATTTTTTTGTATTTCTTATTTCCCATCATTTTCGCGGGGAGGCAGCCTGGGTTTTACCCTAAAACCATCCTTTTCTCTAAAAATTACTAAATTGCTACCAATCCTTTAACCCACAGTCTATTTCAATCCTATGAAAGCACCTCAATTCTTCCGACAGCTCTTGCTGATCGCTGCATGGACATTCGTATCTATGGTTTCCTTCTCCCAGAACACTTATTCGAATGGACAGATTAAGTCTAAAGGAGACACGACAAACGGCAAATACCTGGAATATTACGAAAACGGCAAGCTTAAATCGGATGCAATACTGGCGAATGGAGTCTTGACAGGCCAATTCACTGAATATTTTGACAATGGAAAGCTCAAACGAAAAATGCATGTCGATTCCGCAACAGGAATGACCTTCAAAAGTGTTAAGAGCGGTACATGCACCGAATTTTTCGAAGATGGAAGTCTAAAGGGTAAAGCCAGACTCGTAAAGGGCAAACTTGATGGAGAATTCATTACCTATTACGGTGCAGGAAAGATGGAAAAAAAGGGAATGTATGTGAAGGGAAAAAGAGAAGGGGAATGGACCACTTTTTATCAAAACGGGGAAGAAAAGGAAAAAATTATTTTCAAAAACGATGAAGCCGTCAAAAAGAAAGCAGGAGACAAAAAAGGAGGTAGCGAAAGCAGCAACAAATTCCTGAATGGACAAGTCAAGACGGCAGGCAACAAAGTCGATGGTGAGTATATTGAATATTACCCAACCGGACAGGTGCAATCAAAAAAGCACTACAAGAAGGGCGTCTTGAATGGACCAATCCTGAAGTATTCCCTGCACGGACAATTGGAGGAAAAAGGAGAATACGTGAACGGAGAGCTAGACGGCGAATTCATTCTTTATATGGAAGATGGTACTGTGATGATGAAACAGATATTTGACCATGGCAAAGTGGTGGAGGATAAGAAACCGGCAGAAGGGAACTAAGCGTTGATGTCAGTACGAAAGGCACTTTCAGATCCAGTTCCAGGTTTTGTATTGAGAAAAATCCATGAAAATGCCTGAAGCCCATTACTCGTACCGAAGCGAGTGTCTGAAGAAACTCTTTTGATCCGGATGAAGAGCGAACGTTCATTCTTCTTCTCAGTTGACTATTTCGAGTAAGGCCTTAATATTAAGAACGCGGATGCTTTTTCCCTGTATCGCAATAATCTTTTTCCGTTTAAAGTCACCCAATAAACGTACGAGCGTTTCGTTAGCAGTTCCAACATAGGCTGAGAAGTCACCCCTGCTCAGGCGTATGACAGACAGCCCGCCTCCTTCAGGCTTATAGATTTCATTCAGCTTGATTAAAGCCATAGCGATACGCTCTTTTACACTCTGGCTTGCAAAAAGAGACATATTATTTACCCAGACACTGAATTCACGACCGAGATTTTCAAGTAAGAGATTTGACAAAGAAGGAGAAGCGGAGAGTATTTTCAGAAAAGCCATGCGCGGAATAAAGGAATACGAACAATCTTCCAACGCTTCTGCAGATAAAGGATGTGACTCATTGCAGATAATCGGACGATAACCCATTATGTCTCCTGCGGTATAGAAATAAATTACCGTTTCTTTTTCGTCGCTGCTTTTCTGGTACAACTTCACCTTTCCTGTAATCAGGACATAGACTCCGGCAGGATGGGATCCCTGCTTAAAAAGCAATTTTCCTTTTCGTATACTTTTCTGAAGGATATTTTTTCGAATCAAGGCCGATTCTGCCGGAGGGAGATGTCCGAAGATATCCTGACCCTTGTAATAATATTTCGCCAATTCAAAGCCCATCAGCAAATGTAGGTACAAAAAATAGTACGAATCCGATAGTTGCATGAATAAGCAGAACTTGGATGCTCCGTCTTTTGCAAATATTGACAAATGTCAATTTCCGGCAGCAAGGCCTTGACGAACTTTGCGGAAAGTTGTGAGTTATGATCTGCGAGATGGCTTGAATTTCGGGGAAACGCTGTGCGGGCTATTTTGCTTGGTTTTTTATCCGGATTGCTTTTCTCTTCTGCTTCTGAAATCAATTGATGTGAAATGACGAAAAGCTATCCAGGGGCTCCCCAGGAACCCATTCCTGTTTCTCCATCCATGTCACCTTTGCTGGAAGCAGAACAGGTCGGAAAAACAAAAGGATTGATTGATGGCCGCGTGCTTTATCTTTGCTGGCTAGCTCTGGTAATCGCTCTGATCATGGGATTCGTATCCAAAGGGCTCGTCATGCTCATTGGTTTATTTACCAATCTGTTTTTCTACGGTACCTTTTCCGTTGCGTTCTCCTCCCCTGCTGGAAACCATCTGGGAGCCTGGGTTATCCTGATACCCATAGTTGGCGGTCTGATTGTAGGTATCATGGCACGCTATGGATCAAGTGCAATCCGCGGGCATGGAATTCCTGAAGCCATGGAACAAGTTCTTGAGAATGAAAGCCGAATACCACCCAAGATCACTTTTTTGAAACCGCTATCAGCCGCTATTGCCATCGGAACAGGCGGCCCATTTGGTGCTGAAGGCCCGATCATAGCAACCGGTGGAGCGCTTGGTTCTTTTTTCGGTCAGATTTTAAAAACGACACCTGAAGAACGAAAAATATTGCTTGCTGCGGGAGCGACTGCAGGGATGGCTGCAATTTTCGGAAGCCCTGTTTCAGCTGTTTTGCTAGCCATCGAGTTGCTGCTATTCGAGTTTTCCCCTCGTTCAATTATTCCTGTGGCCGTGGCATGTGCAACCGGGGCCGCAATACACATTACCCTGGATGGTTCGGCACCTATGTTTCCGCTTCCATTGCTTCAGGCTCCGGGCAATCCAGAACTTTTGGTGTATGTTGCGATTGGGATTCTGATCGGAACTTTGGGTGTTATTGCATCTAAAATCGTCTATGCCGTAGAAGATCTGTTTGAAAATTTACCGATTCATTGGATGTGGTGGCCGGCATTGGGCGGGGCCGGAGTTGGTTTAATTGGCTGGATTGCTCCTGACACCTTGGGGGTGGGCTATAGCAACATTCAACATGTGCTGGAAGGCAGCATGGCCGTCAAAGCCCTTCTGCTTCTTTGTACTTTGAAATTTGTTTCCTGGGCCATTGCTCTGGGCAGCGGCACATCCGGAGGAACCCTCGCACCTTTGCTTACTATTGGCAGTGCAGCAGGTGCACTAACCGTTTTGTTTGCCTCTTATCTTTTTCCATCACTGCACCTCAATGTAGGGACAGCAGCTCTCATCGGTATGGCATCCATGTTTACAGGCGCATCCCGCGCTTTACTGACATCAATCGTTTTTGCTTTTGAAACCACTTTGCAACCCTTGATACTTCTCCCGCTGCTTGCAAGCTGCACAGCCGCATATATAGCTTCCTTCCTCCTGATGAAAAACACGATCATGACCGAGAAAATAGCGCGGCGGGGAATTACAGTACCGGGCGCCTATGCTCCCGATTACTTCGACCGTCTAAATGTGATGGAAGCCGTGTTGTTTGATTTTTTTGCAGTGCGGGAAAAAGATTCAATCGCCCTGTTAAGCGACACATTTAAAAATGAAACAGAAGTGGTTTTTCCGGAAATCATTCCGGTTATAGACGAGCAGGATATATTAAAAGGACTTGTCCGATCCAAAGACATAGCACATGCTCAGGGTATAACGGATGAACAAATCTCAGAGATCCAATTCCAAGCCGATTATGTAATTTATCCCGACAGCATGTTGAAGGAAGCCATTCGGCAACTTGCGGCCAGCAGAGAGAGCTTGATTCCCGTATTGAGCCGCACAGAACCTGGAAAGATTCTTGGAATCGTTACCCCTGCAAGCATTCTGGAAGCGTATGAAAATGCAAGGAAACGCAATTTCAGCCCTGGCCGTACAATCCATATCCGGAAAATAGGTATCCGGCTCATTATTCATGCACGGGAAATGCAGTTGAAAAGAAGAAGAAAAAGG
>Ga0207091_1166_pt1 | contig 15613 bp, 19 predicted proteins | sample Alteio_BWMinHeat_47_FD_153534 | JGI IMG/M metagenome (GOLD analysis project Ga0207091, IMG submission 153534) | Enriched cells from forest soil in Barre Woods Harvard Forest LTER site, Petersham, Massachusetts, United States -... | ecosystem: Environmental > Terrestrial > Soil > Temperate forest >... | reverse complement strand
TGGTGATATCCATGGCGTATAAACTCTTATCCCCCTGGTACATGACCACATTTTTTGTGTAGTACACTTTGTTATCCATATCCTTAATGGAGCTCCAGATGGTAGGAGGCGATCCCTTAAGGGCGGGGACACTCAGGGAATTATTGAGTGTCTCTGCTTGATAAAGGGCAACTTCCCGTGAGGTGGGGCTTGGGAAATTGTTCAACAGGACTTGGGCACGCGCGAAGCGGGAAGGGGGAGTGTAATCCCCTGGCATGCCAATGAGATTGGCTTCGCCTTTATGGCTGCTGCTCTTATAGATCTCATCATACTTATGAAATGTCTTTCTGAATTCATCGTTAGGACCCTTGTTGTCGGCCTTTAAGGAGTCATAGAAGGCTGCATTTTCTAGCTGCCACTCAAACACGGGCGCATTCGTCATGACATTTCCGGCGTTTTCATGGATTTTCACCTCACCGTCGATAAATTCAATGACAGCGCTCTCTCCTGTGACGTCCCTCACCACGTAGTGGATGGGGATATCTTTGGCAAAAACCCCTTCTGTATCGGGGATAGCAACGGCTGATTGCACAAGCTGATGGGCACGCAACAGCGTTACGGCTTCAGCGACTGTCTTTGCTTGGGAGAGAAGAAACACACCAATATCATAAATGCCCAAAACCGGCTTTTTATCGTTGGACGTGTAGACTGGAAATTTGGTGCCAGGAAGATAAAGGATTGAGACAGTCAGTCCTTCCGTATTCATTCCATCAATAATTTTTGAGAAAGCTTCTCGTCCCACGTACCCATATTTGTTTTTCCAAGAGGCTAATTGTTTTGCGGGAATTTTTTTGTGATCAAGAATGACGTCCGTTGTATTGGTATCATTAATAAAACCAACGCCTTCCTTGAATGCAATGTTGATGGGAAAGTCCAATGTCCGGGCCTCGACATGGTAGCCGCCTGCATTGATGAAGGCGTTGCTGCATCCATTGACAGGGGATGTCACACTGGCCACCATCATAAGCGCTGTGGCGCAGGATTTCAGGGTATGGGAAAGATGGGTCATGGATAGGTTCCTCTTCGTGTTTTCTCCGAAAGTAAGGGAAAAAGATTAAGAGGAGGTTAAGGGGAGGGGCAGGGATCAGAAACCGTCTCTCGATAACTGCTCACTGATCGTAGGCCCAGCTTATCGCTCCAGCCAATATATACTGTCTTCTGCTTTGCTCTCCTAATAAGTTTTGCTGAACGGGAAATCCCATCCCCACATGAAAAGTGGCTCTTTTCGTTGCAAAAATGAGAGATGGTGTTACAAATACCGTGTTTCCTCCTGAATTAGGGTAAACAATGTTGGCTATGAGTGTTTGGCCTTTATATGTCCCTGTCAGCTCAACCAACCCCGTCAAAAGATATTCATCCCGGATGCCCAGAATGTTTCGCCCGATGCCTGCCTGATATAAAAAGGCATTTCCAAATTTGATCTCATCCTTTGTTGTTGAAAGTGAACCGCCATAAGATGTGAAGAAAACCCAGTCTGTATATGTACGGTTATAGGTCGCCCCCATAAAGAAGCCTGACGTGCTGATGTAGAGACGCTGGGGGGCTGCAGCCCCATTTATGGGGAGGCCAGCATTGACAACAATTGTGGCTTGTTCCGTAAACGTCGATGTTTTTTTTGCATAAAGTGCGTGTTCAAATTGTATCACAATATCTGTGACGCCTACGCCAAGGGGGCTGTCGAGGACGGTGGAGGCTGCGACGAGGACGGATACATCTTTCCTCAACCCACAGGCAACGACAGGTAGAATTTCAGTCACGTTAGCCGACTGCGCTTGGCGCGTGTCTGCAAATACAGCAGAGCCGACTTTCCCTTCTGGCAGGATGTTTTCCCCAAAGCTGAGGAGGGGATGAGGGCCTTTCCCTGGTATGGCAAAGTTGCCACTGTGGGGAGGGTGTTCTTTTGCGTCATGCACTTTGCATTGTATTTTTTGCGGCGCGATGCATAGAATGAAAAAGAAGATAAAAATGAAGTTTGCGTTTCTTCCCATCTTTTGTTTTGATGGTAGAGGTGATTGATCTATATGTTGCATTACTGCGGGTCAAAGCTCCAGCATACAGCTGCCATGACCACATATTCTCTTACCCCTTGAGAACCCATTAATCTTTGCGAAACGACTCCCCCAACTCCCGCATGAAAACTAAATTGCTGTGTTGTAAAAGCGATGGATGGGGTTACCAATGTGGTATTGCCTCCTGAGTTTGGATCAAGCACACCTCCTATCATTGCTTGCCCTGTATATTCTCCATCAATTTCAACCATGCCTGTCCAAGAATATTCATCCTTGATGCTCACAATATTTCGCCCGATGCCTGCCTGATAGACGAAGGTATTTCCGAAGTTGATCTGGTCTCGGGTCGTTGAAAAGCCCCCTCCATAAGAGGTGAAGAAAAGCCAATCTGTATAGGTACGGTTATAGGTTGCTCCGATAAAGTAGTCTGAGCTGCTGATGGAGACGTGCTGTGGGGCGCCATTATTACTTATTGGAATACCAGCGTTGGCAACAATCGTTGCTTGTTCGGTAAACGTGAATGTTTTGTTTGTATAATATGCATATTCGAATTGCACGATGGTCGCTGGTATGCCTACCCCATGGGCGCTACTGAGGAAGGTAGGTGTTGCGACGAGCAGTGAGAGGTCATCTCTCAACCCAAAGATAACGAAAGGAAGCGTTTCGGTGAGTTGCGTCCCGCGTCCTTGGCGTGTGTCTGTAAAATCACCCGTTTCGACTTTGCCTTCTGTAAGGATATTTTGCCCAAAGCCCCAGAGGGGATGGGGATGTTTCCCAGGTACGGAAAAGTTTCCAATCTGGGGCGGCTCTTGTTTTGTGCTCTCTGACTTACATTGTGGACTTTCTGACATAAGAGATAAAAAAGCGCAAAAAATAAGTGCGAATTTTCCCATGTTTCGTCCTAATCCAGTGTGATGGGGCGTTGTTTGGCAAGTTTATCAAACGCCAAGAGATCTTCTAAAAGCGTTGGCATGTTTTTGAGTTTGACCATATTCGGTCCATCGCTGGGGGCATTGTCGGGATCTTGATGGGTCTCTAGGAAAACAGCGGCGACCCCAAGGGAAACCGCTGCACGGCTTAGGAAGGGCACGAATTCGCGTTGTCCCCCTGTAGCGTCCCCTAAGCCCCCTGGTTGTTGAACGGAATGGGTCGCATCAAAGACAACGGGGTAGCCCATTTGGACCAACGTGGGGATGGCGCGCATATCGGAAACAAGGGTATTGTACCCAAAACATACCCCGCGTTCGCAGACCATAATGTTGCGATTTCCGGTGGATTCCACCTTCTTAATGACATTTTTCATATCCCAAGGCGCTAAAAATTGCCCCTTTTTGATATTAATGGGTTTGCCTGTGTTTCCTGCAGCGAGGAGGAGGTCCGTTTGCCTGCAGAGGAGGGCTGGAATTTGGAGCACATCCACAACTTCGGCCATGGGTGCACATTGGTCAGGTTCGTGGATGTCGGTGAGTACAGGGCATCCCCATTTTTCCTTGATATCGGCAAAGATGGTCAGCGCTTCTTTCAAACCCAGGCCGCGCTCTCCTCGGATGCTCATGCGGTTGGCTTTGTCAAAAGAAGTCTTGAAAATGAAGGGGATTCCTAACTTTTCCGTCAATTCCACGAGGGCGTGCACCATTTCAAAAGCATGTTCCCGGCTTTCTAACACACACGGACCTGCAATGAGGGTAAAGGGGAGGTTATTTGCGATGGTCAGTGAATTTACCGTCACGAGATGGGTCATGGTACGTCTCTCTGGTGGTGGGCAAGGGCTGCCCCAATGAAGGAGGCGAAAAGGGGATGGGGTTTAAAAGGGCGCGATTTAAATTCAGGGTGGAATTGGACCGCAATGAACCAAGGGTGGTCCTGTCTCTCAATAATTTCAGGCAGCAGACCATCAAGGGTTGTCCCTGTGATATGGACCCCACATTCTTGCAAAAGATTATTATAGGTTGAATTGACCTCATAGCGATGGCGGTGGCGCTCTGAAATCATGGTGCTTTTATAAATCTTACTGACTAATGCGTCGGGGGTCAGTTGACATTCATAGGCCCCGAGACGCATGGTGCCGCCTAAATCCGCACCGGGGAAGTATTTTTGCACAATATCGCCCTTGAGCCATTCGGTCATGAGGGCAATGGCGGGGAGGGGCGTTGATCCAAATTCGGTTGAGCTGGCCTCACTATGGCCCCCAATATTGCGTAAGGCTTCCAGAACCGCAAGTTGCATCCCAAAACAAATGCCAAAGAAAGGGATCTTGCGTTCTCTCGCAAATTGGATGGCGGCTATCATGCCTTGGGTGCCCCGTTCGCCAAAGCCTCCCGGCACAAGGATGCCGTCCAGATGGGATAGGCGTGCCGTTAGATTGGCTTCCGAGAGGTCCTCGAGTTGTTTCGCATCAATCCATTCAATCTTTACCTGGACATCATGGGCAATACCGCCGTGAATGAGGGATTCATGGACTGACTTATAGGCATCGGAAAGGCCCGTGTATTTGCCGACAACACCAATGGTTATCGCGCCTTCCGGACGGGTGAGAACATGCACAATCCGCTCCCAGATCGAAAGGTCCGGGGCCGATTTAGAGTGTAATCCGAAGTGGTTGCATACTTCTTCATCTAAATTTTGTTGATGATAGATGAGGGGAACCTGATAGGTCGTCGGGGCATCTAATGCTTCAATGACGCAGGAGGGGTTAATGTTGCAGAAAAGGGCCAGTTTCCGCCGCTCATCGGCTCCGAGTTCTTGGGTGCTACGACACAGCAGGATGTCTGGTTGGATGCCTTTGCTTTGCAGGGCATTTACGGAATGCTGGGTTGGCTTTGTTTTGAGTTCTCCCGCTGTGGTGATATAGGGGACGAGTGTTAAGTGAATGAAAAGCGTGCTGCGGGCGCCGAGTTCATTGCGCAATTGGCGAATTGCTTCGAGAAAGGGCAGGCCCTCAATGTCGCCGACTGTTCCTCCGATTTCGCAAATGACGAAGTCAACGTCTTCCGTATTGGTAAGAATTGCGGCCTTAATGGCATCCGTAATGTGGGGGATGACCTGGACCGTTGCTCCCAAATAATCGCCCCGGCGCTCTTTTGCAATGACGTCTGAATAAATACGTCCTGTTGACACCGCATCAAAACGGGTGGCGTTAACGCCTGTGAAACGCTCATAATGGCCGAGATCGAGATCGGTTTCTGTCCCATCTTCGGTGACGAAGACCTCCCCGTGTTGGAGAGGGCTCATGGTGCCGGGGTCGACATTAATGTAAGGTTCAAGCTTGCGGAGGAGGATCTTGTAGCCACGGGCTTGCAATAAAGCTGCCAGTGAGGCAGCAGCTATTCCTTTTCCTAAAGAGGAAACCACGCCTCCTGTTACAAAAATAAATCGTGTCACGTGCGCCTCACCTTGGCTCTTGTTTTATTAACACAGTGTTTGCGGGCTCTCCCAGAGAAGGCTCAAGATAGCGGATGGCTTGTTGTGGTGGCTGGCTAAAATTGCAAGCGTGATACTTGTTGTCAAAAAGCAAGCGGCGAGCACAGCCGTTGTATGGGTCAAAAAGTTCGCAGAGCCACGGGCGGTCATCATCCCTCCCATGTTGCCTCCCCCAAGGCCCATTCCCCCTTCGCTGCGTTGAATGAGAATGACCCCGATCATGGCGGTGGTCACGAGCAAATGGATAACGAGTATGATAGTTTGCATGCAATTGTCCTCTCTTGCGCAACATGAATGAGGGGATCTTAGAGGGAAATGTGCAGGAGTACCAGAAAAATTTGCCAGAAAATTTGTACCTCTCTGTCTTGACGAAAGGGGCGAGCGTCAATAGAGTGGCGAACAATTAAGATATGGCGGGTGTAGCTCAGTTGGTTAGAGCGCCAGTTTGTGGCACTGGAGGCCGTGGGTTCAATCCCCATCACTCGCCCCATATTTACGGTTTCTTAGGACTTTTATGATATTCGTGGGACTTAAGACCCACCATATATCAAACTGGAGATCGTCCCTATGACATGGAATAAGAATCACACACATATCCTGCTATTGCTCGGCGCCTTTATGGCGTTCTCTGCTTCCCCTCTCTTCGCAGAGACATGTTATTGCGCGGTCCCCCCAGGCCAAAAAATAACGGATAAAAAAACGGGGAAAGTGCATACAAAATGCACAGTTTCTGCCCCCTTAAGAAATGCTACCCCCTGTAAGAAGGGTGATGCACTCGTTAAGAGTGACCCCAACTACTGTGTCGAGAATGGTAACCAAAGTTACTTTGATAAGCCCTTGGGGATGTGTAAGCCAGACTAACCCCTCTCTGTGCGGAGGCAAGTTGGATTTTCTGTGCCAAAAAATCTCTTGACAGAAAAGAGCCTTGCTGCTACCTAGAAGCCCATTATTGATCAGGGGGGCGAATGATAGGAAAAGCACATGTTTGCAATTATTAAGACGGGCGGAAAGCAATATAAGGTTGCTGCCAACGATATTATTAGAGTTGAAAAACTGGAAGCCTCTGCGGGGGATACGGTTGAATTTGCGGATGTTCTCATGATGGGACAGGGAAGTTCTGTCAAAATTGGGGCTCCGCTGGTTGCAAATGCAAAAGTTGCCGGCACGGTCTTGGAGCAAATTCGGGACGATAAGGTCATTATTTTCAAGAAAAATAGACGCCATAACTATCGCCGTAAAAATGGTCATCGTCAGTATCTGACGGTTGTGCGCATTACGGATGTGGGGGGCGAAGGAGCGAAGGCGGCATCACCTAAGAAGGCAGAAGCAGCCGCTCCCGCAAAAGAAAACGTAGCTCCTAAAACAAAGGCAGCTCCTCAAGGTAAGGAGAAATAAGAGATGGCAACAAAAAAAGCCGGTGGTAGTTCCAGAAACGGACGTGACTCAGCAGGACGTCGTCTTGGTGTGAAGAAGTTTGGGGGCGAGGTTGTCGTTCCAGGGAACATTATCATTCGTCAACGCGGGACAAAGTATCACCCCGGAAATGCTGTTGGCATGGGCCGAGACCACACGCTCTTCGCTCTTGTGGAAGGTCAGGTTTCCTTTTCCCGCGGTGCGGGTGGGCGGATGTTCGTTTCGATCGTGTAGCCCGCTTGGATCATTGATCCAATACCTTCCTTAGACCATTTTCTGTTGAGGTGGATACAGAACTTGTCAGCCGTTGATTATTTGTGCTCAGCGCAGGATTTGTGACGTATCTAGGAGGAAGAGGGGTCGTCTGAACCCTCATCTGAGTGACCCTGGGAGACGTGTTGATTAAAGTGCTCGTCTTTTTCTTCTTCTTCCAGTCCTCTGCGGCGTATCCAACGCTCGTCTTCATCTGATTGAGAGACTTCTTGTTCTTGGTTTCTGTGGTGGTACGCTATGGGGATCTCGTCTTCGAAATACTCAGATCGTCTTTCTTCGTCGGAGTCTCCCGCCCATGCAGCCGTTGAGAGAATGAGTGTGGCAACGATATATTTCGTTTTCATGGGGTGTGTCCCTTTGTTGAGTGAGTTAGCGAACAGAGTATCTCAAAAATATTAATAAAACGTATACCGCAGGTTGCTTGATGATCCCTTGGATGGAGAAGAGGAGAGCCAATGCCATCTTTTTCTATCAGATTTCCAGCAGATTTCCACCAGAGGGGCTAGACAAACCGCGACATTTTATCTATAGACTTGGCTCAGGGGCCCGGATAGCTCAGTTGGTAGAGCAAAGGACTGAAAATCCTTGTGTCGGCGGTTCAAGTCCGTCTCCGGGCACCATTCTTTTAAGAGGCGGAGTAGCTCAGTTGGTCAGAGCAGCGGAATCATAATCCGTTTGTCGGGGGTTCAAATCCCTCCTCCGCTACCAGTTTCAGGCGTCAGAAACTAGGAAACAGGAGTCGGGAACACCCGTTCTGTTCCCTGGTTCCTGATTTCTGTCTCCTGACATTACTGTTTCTTAACCTTTTCCTGCTATCTTCATCTGTATGTTCAGACAAAAAGAAGAGGAAAAGCCATGACACATAAACATCCTACCTACATTCTTTTGGCTCTTAGTGCCTTAGTCCTGATAAGCTGTGGAAAAAAGAAGGAAGAAACGACCCCTTCGGAGAGCCCCGCAGCCCAAACTCAATCGGTCAAAGAATCTCATGATCCCCTGCCGATGGACCTAAAGGATGAAGCGCTGATTGATGCCGAAGAAAACGTTTATGAGCCCTTTCCAGGGTAACAGCTCTCTTTGTCCTCGGCATTAGAAGGGCTTTCCCTCGATTACGGGGGCTTTAGCACGTATGTCATCTCAGAGTTAGAAACCCTTCGTTTTCCCTAAGAAAACGTTAGGTTTTCTTCATCTGGGATGACAAGATCGACTTATTGTGTCGGGTGGCAAGGAAATAATTATTGCATCAGAAGGGATAATCGCTATACCCTATTAGTCTTTAAAATAGATGAAGGTTAATAAGGTAGATTCCCATGAATATGATCCAATTCTTAGGTGCTGTGGAGATGGGACTCCTGTTTGGCCTTGTGGCGATGGGCGTGCTGTTGTCCTTTCGCATCCTGGATTTTCCGGATCTTACAGTTGATGGGAGCTATCCGTTGGGCGCAGGGGTGTGTGCTGTCCTCATTGTTTCTGGTTATAATCCTTGGGTGGCGACCCTTGTAGCGGTTGGTGCGGGCATGATCGCTGGTTTTATCACAGCTTGGATGAGTGTCCGGTGGAACGTTCTTCACCTTCTCGCGAGTATTCTCACGCTCACAGCCCTCTACTCCATTAACTTACGCATTATGGGTAAGCCTAACATTGCCCTTTTAGGGGAAAGCACCGTATTTTCGCCCATTGAGGCTCTGCCTTATTCTCACCTGTATGTCATGACACCTGCAATTCTTGTGCTTGTGGGAATTGTGCTGTTTGTGCTGAAAGGATTTCTTGGATCCCAGCAGGGGCTTGCTATGCGGGCAACTGGGGCGAACCTGCGTATGGCGGAAGCTCAAGGAATTTCTGTAAAGACCCAAACGCTCTTGGGACTCTCCATCAGCAATGGACTGGTGGCTCTCGCAGGCGCCCTTTTTGCGCAAAGTCAAGGATTTGCTGATGTGACGATGGGGACCGGGACAATTATTGTGGGGCTTGCGTCTGTGATCGTGGGAGAGGCTATTTTTAATCCCAGAATCATTTGTACGGCGTTGATCTCTTGCGTTATTGGATCCATCTTTTACCATCTTGTGATGGCGATGGCGATGAATGCAGGGTGCTTAGGCCTGCAAGCGTCCGACCTTAAGTTGATCTCTGCGGTCCTGGTGGGTATTGCGATGATGGTCCCTGCTTTGAGAACAAAAGTCCTTGATTTTAAAGCCGCGAGGAGCTGCTCATGATTCGCCTGGATAATTTGCATGTGACCTTTAACCGGGGGTCTGCCATGGAGCGGAAAGCTCTTCAAGGGGTAACGGTGAATATCACAGAGGGGGAGTTTGTCTGTGTCATTGGGGGCAATGGGGCGGGGAAATCAACCCTCCTCAATGCCCTGTGTGGGGATGTACCGCTCGAAAAAGGGCGGATCTTTATTGATGACAAAGACATGACACCTCTTGCGTCGTGGCAGCGCGCAGCGCAAGTGGCACGTGTTTTCCAGGATCCAATGGCAGGAACCTGCGCAAATCTCACCATTGAAGAAAATATGGCTTTGGCCCGGCAACGGGGTAAGACACGAACGCTTTCACCTGCCATTACCAATGAATGCCGAGAGATCTTCCGCGAGCAACTCAAGCGCTTGAATTTGGGGCTTGAAACCCGGCTTAAGTCCCCCATTGGGCTGCTTTCTGGGGGACAACGTCAGGCGGTGAGTCTCCTCATGGCCGCCTTAAGTCCCATGAAGATTTTGGCCTTGGATGAGCACACGGCAGCCCTTGATCCGAAAACAGCGGCTTTTATCGTTAACTTGACGCGTGAAATCGTTGAAGACCATCACCTCACCGTCCTGATGGTGACCCACAGTATGCAGCAAGCGCTGGATCTGGGATCGCGTATCCTCATGTTGCAAGAAGGACGGGTGGTTGCGGATATTGCCGGGGACCAGAAAAAGGGTCTTAAAGTGAGTGATCTCCTGGATCTCTTCCATCAAGCCAGTGGGATGGATGTGGATGATGACAGTTTGTTGTTGAATTGATATGACTTACGTGGTCACGGAAGCTTGCATCAAGTGCAAATACACGGATTGTGTGGAGGTATGTCCTGTCGATTGCTTCTATGAGGGCGAGAACATGTTGGTGATCAATCCGGAAGAATGCATTGATTGCGGTGTCTGCCAGCCGGAATGCCCCATTGATGCCATTAGCCCGGACACACTTCCGGGGATGGAAAAGTGGGTGGAGATGAACGCGCAGTATGCCAAAGTCTGGCCTAACCTCAACTATCGGAAAGACGCTCCCGCGGACGCGGCTGCCTGGGAGACAGTACCCAACAAGTATCCAGCGCATTTTAGTCCTGAAAAGGGATAAAACTTGACTTTTTATTTGTTGAGTACTATATGATGTGTCGTTAATACCTAATTGTACGTACTATTTTTTCGGTCGGAGGTTTTTTTATGAATAAAGTTTTTGGGGCTTGCTCTGACAAGCATCCTTACGACACCTGCTTTTTGTGCGTCCGCTCATGAAGTCATAGACTATGGGCCTGTAAAGGCTGTTATTGCAAAGCGATTAGAACATATAACCCCCGCCCTTGAGCCTACAAATTACGATACTCTCTTGAGAGGCCATCTATTGGCGGAAAAAATGATACTTAAGTATAGCACGTTTATTGATGAGGCTGCCCTGCTTCCAGCAGAAAAAGCAAATGCTCGTCTTATTGAACTGAAGCCAGAGCTAGACAAAGATCGGGAGGCTCTCTATTACGATCATAGGTACAGGTTAGGTGGGTCTTAAATTATCCCTATCCCAAGTTACAGGACAATCTTGCCGTGATGACTGCGGTTCACACATTTATTCATTCGATTCCTGCCCCCGCGGCAGCGGCTTCTGTAGAAGAAAAAGCTGAATAAATCTAAGCACGCCTTCAAGGCTCTCTTCTTTTAATTTTATGTGAAAGAAGGGGGCCTTTTTTTGAACAGAAAGATGGGTTTTTCTCTTCGTTCTCTTCCTTATTTTTTCTTATGAAAGATATATACTCGTTTCACTTGAAGCCCTCTCTCGGAACAGAAAAATACGTTGCTTATTTGTGACACATTTCATAAAAATTTATCGTATTCCTATTTTTTTTCATCCTTCGCTCTCTCACTTGTTAATAAAAATAGGAATCTCAATCCTTAAGACGAATTAAGCGCATCATGAAGAAAATTTCTCTCCTCACCCTTGCTCTCTCAATGACCCTTGCAGCGCCTGTCTTGGCAGCAACAGAAACATCGATGGCAGCAGCACAAGCACGCGTAAGAGCAGCAGAAGAAGCACTCGCAGAAGCACGCGCAGCTGTCGAAATGCTCGCAGCAGGAAAAGTGGATCTTTCAGTTGCTGTCCCTTCAGTTACTGTCCCTTCAGTTACTGTCCCTTCAGTTGCTGTCCCTTCAGTTACTGTCTCTTCAGTTACTGTCCCTTCAGTTACTGTCCCTTCAGTTACTGTCCCTTCAGTTACTGTCCCTTCAGTTACTGTCCCTTCAGTTACTGTCCCTTCAGTTGCCCCCCCTCCAGCTGACATCACGCCTTGTCCTTGTCCTCAAGCGTTTGCAGGGTTTACTTTGGGAGGCACGATCGGCTATGGGGGGGGATCAGCACAAAGCAGCGTCAGCCATACAATTACCAGTGCAGGGTCTTCCGGCTCCGCGAATGACCCCGGATTTAGAGGATTCTCAGGCTTGGATGGGGGAATCATTACGGGGTATTTGCAGCGTATGGACAATTGGGGGGCAGGTGTCGATTTCTTGGCAAACTGGATGTCCTGTGGTTCAACTGTGACCTCCTCCAATGCTCAGGTGATAGGGGGAGCAGGAACGGGAGCACAGAATGTGTCTAGAAAAGTCAATCTCAACAGTAGCTTGCAGGTGCGCGGTGTTTTGTCTTATGTCATTTCCAATCTCGTTATGCCGAAGATTATGTTGGGATGGGATAATTCTCAATATTCCTTAAACTTCCAGTCTATTGAACAGGCCTCAGGGGCGGTCCCTAACCTCTCGCCGTTCGTTTCTTTGACACCCGCAAAACGCCTCAATGGATTCTTGTGGGGGGCGGGCGTTGACTTTCTTGTTGCGCAAAATGTTGTCTTTGGACTTGAATACACAGGTGTTCAGTCTGGAAAAATGACATTTTCGGCCCCCTTTAATTCGGGAGTTGGACCGGAGACAGGGACCGCAACGGGATCCTTTAAACCCCAGTATAATAGCTTTAAGGGAACCCTGAAGTACGTCTTTTAGCCTTAGAAGGTATCAGATAGCCGCAGGCGTGGTGCGGGAAGGGTTCGACCGAGCAGGTGATGTTCCAAGAAAAAGCCTGTGAGGATCAAGGCCTCACGCACCTCTTGCGGAGAAGGGGGGTTGTCCGTGCGCAAAAAAGAGGGGAGGGGAAGCAAACGCCCCTCATAGGGTTTGGCCACCTCTGCACACACGGCGCGGCCTGTTTTGGGGGAGACGGCGACGAGATCTTTTGTGACGCCGGTGACGGCACACTGCTGCAGATCCAACCCATACCCCAGTTCTTCTAACAAGGTGAGCTCAAATAAGAGATAGGCCTGCATCCAGTGAAGTGAGGGGAGGGCTTTGCAGAAATTTTCAAAGTGCTCATAAAGCCGGGAATAGGCGTGTCTCTCCGGAAGGGCCTTGTGACACAAGGCTGCGGCACTTAAAAACGCCATTAGAGGGCCGGGGGCATCGAGAATCGGGGTTGTGTAAGAGCTCAAGGGCTCCAAGGTCCAGGATCCCATCTGGGCCTCAAGGCGAGCATGCCAACGGGCGTCGACCTTCGCGCCACACTGGAGCCAGGGCTTTGTTTTCGCGCTTGTGCGCACGACACCCATCCACCGTCCCTGGGTGGGTGTGAAGAGGCTGAGGATCGACTTATTTTCTCCTAAGGCGTGGGTGTGAAGGATGATACCCTCATCTTTCCACTCCATTTAAAAATCCAGGCCTACGCTGGCGTAAAGGCGAGGGTCATCATGCCACCCGGACTTGACTTTCACATGGAGGAAAAGATGAACGGGTTGTTCCACCACTTGCGTCAATTGTTTGCGAGCAGCGGCCCCGATGGCTTTGATTTGCCGCCCCCCTTCGCCCAACACAATGGATCGTTGGCTATCGCGTTGCACAAAGATGGTTTGGGTGATTTTCACGCTTCCATTCTTAAAGTTCTCCCACCCTTCTGTCTCGACCCAAATCGCATAGGGGAGTTCCTGGTGGAGGCGGTGAAAAATTTCTTCTCGAGTGATTTCCGCGGCCAGCAAGCGTAAGGGGAGGTCGCTCAGCTGGTCTTCAGGAAACAGCCAAGGCCCTTCCGGGAGCTTATCTTTCCAAAAGTGTTTGATTGCCTCAATACCATCTCCTTTCAGGGCGGAGATCATGAAGATTTGGTCGATGAAGGGACCGGAAAAGCGGGCGGCCAAGGCCAGGAGCTCCTCGCGCGGGAGGAGGTCAATCTTATTGAGGGCCAGCACAGCGTGTTTTTCATACTTTACCAAGCGCTCCAGGATCGCGTCGGTTTCGTCAAAATTTTTACGGGTGCAATCAATCATGACCATCAAGCCATCCGCATCGCTGAGGCTGCCCCATGCATTGCGTACCATGGATTTTTCTAAGCGCCCCTTAGGGGTGGTAAAGATGCCGGGAGTGTCGATGAGGACAAGCTGGGTTTCACCCTCTAACACAACGCCTAAGATCCGGTGGCGGGTGGTTTGGACTTTGGGGGAGACGATGGTGACCTTGCTTCCCACAAGGGCATTGACGAGGGTCGACTTGCCCGCATTAGGGGCGCCTAAGACAGCGATAAAACCACAGCGACTCATGTGAGTTGATCCAACATGTGCTGGGCTGCATCTTTTTCCGCAAGCTGTTTGGAGGATCCTTCGCCTTGGGTTGTGGCATACCCCGCTACCTCGACGGTTACAACAAAGTGAGGGGCATGGGCGGGGCCTTGCGCATTGAGGACCGTATAGGTGGGATGGGGGTGTCCTTTGGCTTGGATCCATTCTTGCAGAATAGACTTTGGATCGCGCGGTGGGGTTTGAGACTTATGGATAAGGTGTTCCCACTGGGTATGCACAAAGGCACGGGCCACCTCGAGTCCTCCATCGAGATAGAGGGCCCCGATCAAGGCCTCACATCCATCGGCAAGCAGGGTGTCCAAGCGCTTTTGTTGTGCGGAACTGCGCTCCCGTTTGAGGGTCATGGCTTGGTCAAGGGTGAGGGCTGTCGCAATCTCAATGAGGGTTTCTTTGCACACAAGAGCCGCGAGGCGTTTGGCCATATCCCCCTCTTTTTCCTGGGGAAATTCTTCAAAAAGCCAGTGGGCAATGACCAGTCCTAAGACACGATCTCCTAAGAATTCGAGCCGTTCAAAGGGGATGCCTTTCCCTGAAGGTAAGGCGCTGGGGTGGGTGAGGGCTTGGGTGAGGAGATGGGGTGTTTTAAAGACATACCCCAATCTCTTCATCAGAGGGTTCATTAATGAATCGCTTTCCCGATGCGGTTATAATTGGCGCTGAAAGGCCACTTCCAGAGCTCCCATAAGGCAATGTGACCGCCGGTTGAGAAGAAAATAAAGCTGGCTCGGCCGACCAAATTTTCGTAAGGCACAAAAGCAACGATCCCTTGGGCGCGGCTGTCGTTGGAGCCATCCCGGTTATCCCCCACCATGAAATAGTGACCTTCAGGAACGGTATAAACGGGCGTGTTGTCGTATTTTCCTTCCCCAAAAGGGTCCTGCTTAATGATCAGATGCTCGAGTCCATTGGGGAGAGTCTCGATGTACTGAGCGGCCCGCAATTCCGTTTTATCGTCATTCACCACGACACATTCGCCATCAGGTTTGACAGGACATTGGACATCGTTGATATAAAGCAACCCGTCCTTCATTTGGACGCGATCGCCGGGGAGGCCTACAGCACGCTTGATGAAATCTGTATCCGGATCCATGACAGGCCGGAAGACCACAACCTCACCCAGTTTAGGCTCTGCCCCCAAGATCCTTCCGGAAAAATAAGGGATCGTTCCGCCAAAAGGAATGGAATAGCGGCTAAATCCATAGGCAGGTTTATACACGAAAAGATTATCCCCGATGAGAAGGGAGGGAATCATGGAGCCTGAAGGAATATGAAAGGGTTGAAGCCAGAGGGTGCGAATCGTTAGAGCCAAAATCAAAGCATACAAAAGCGCTTTGACGTCTTCCCAGTGGGACTTGTTGTTTTTATGATCGTGGGGTGTCATGGGTGTTTTCCTCATTGGCTGCATGTATGGGCGAGAGCATAAGCCTTTCCCACAAAAAATAAAAGAGGAAACACACAAAACTGAGGTGTGGGAAGGTAGTATACCCTTCATCTTTCCTTAATAAAGGTGTGATATAACAATTGTGAAACAAAAATTAAGGAAGACTCACATGAAAAAGGAAAATTTAAATCTGACGCTTATTACGGCTTTTAGTCTTTTG
>Ga0207091_1165_pt1 | contig 15673 bp, 16 predicted proteins | sample Alteio_BWMinHeat_47_FD_153534 | JGI IMG/M metagenome (GOLD analysis project Ga0207091, IMG submission 153534) | Enriched cells from forest soil in Barre Woods Harvard Forest LTER site, Petersham, Massachusetts, United States -... | ecosystem: Environmental > Terrestrial > Soil > Temperate forest >... | reverse complement strand
AAGCCATGCTGATTGAAAAAATAAAAAACATAATTGTCGAAATGGTGCATTATTCGGATCAGTTGCCCAAAACAAAAAATTCTGATTATATCGGCCATAAGCTAAACCATGACTATACCTATCTCGCAAACCTGTTTTCAGAAGCAACCGGCACAACCATTGAACATTATATTATAGCCCACAAAATTGAACGGGTAAAGGAACTGCTGTTATATGATGAACTTAACCTTACCGAGATATCTTACAAACTTAATTATAGTAGCGTGGCACATTTATCAAACCAGTTTAAAAAAGCTACCGGCCTAACACCATCCTACTTCAAACAACTGAAAGATAAAAAACGCAACACACTTGAGGATGTGTGAATAATATAAGTTTTTCCCATAGTTGTGTAACAGTTAATCCACCAAAGCTTGCCACCTTTGTACAGTTACAGGTACGATAAAATATAAAGAATAACCGTAAAAAGCCGACGATCCTTTATAAAAACAAGTACCCAGCTAAACTTCCGCTGCACATAACAAAGGAATTGAACTGATAAAAACACTTCCTTCCCTGGGGCGAAACAGCGAAGCCAAATTTGTCTGGCATGTAAAAGCTGCCCAAAGTATTGTTAATTGGTATGGAAACCCTGCATCCGCAGGTGAACACTAACACGAAGATGTAACATACCATACCTTAAACAAATATCATTAATTGTTAATCTGCACTAAGGGTTCTTAAAAGTACCGGGCACTGCGTGGGCTTTAACCTCCTTTTCATGCATAAACACCAAGTACATTGAAAATATACATTAAATATATGGTGAGCATCCGTTGCAAAATGATTGTGAAGGCGGAATTAGACCGACTAGGGTTGCAGTACGGATCAGTAGAACTAGGCGAAGCGGATGTAAAAGATACAATAACAGAAGAACAACGGAGTCAATTGAAAAGCGGTTTGTTATTATCGGGGCTCGAACTGATGGACGATAAAAAGGCCATGCTGATTGACAATATCAAAAAAGTAATAGTGGAAATGATACACTATGCAGACGCGTTGCCTGAAATAAAAAATTCAGACTATATTGGCTTCAAGCTCAACCATAGCTATACCTATCTTGCCAACCTTTTCTCAGAGGCTACCGGCACTACCATTGAACATTATATTATAGCCCATAAAATTGACAGGGTGAAGGAACTGCTTCTGTATGACGAACTGAGCCTTACCGAAATATCCTATAAGCTCAACTACAGCAGCGTGGCACATTTATCAAACCAGTTTAAGAAAATAACTGGTTTAACGCCATCTTATTTTAAAAAGTTAAAAACAAAAAGACATAACAAATTTTGAAATGTGTGAATGATGTAACATTTTTTGAAAATTCTGTAACATTTTTATTGGAAAGCTTGCCAACTTTGTATGGTAGCTGATAAAAAAAGACAATAGCTGTAACTCATTTAGGATGAAGTAACATCTTCTATCAGCAAAACACGCGAGATCATGGTATGAAAAAGCATAGACAAAATATCACTACCCAGCAGGCACTATTCACCAGTGGGCGGACAGGGGCTTAATGCATAAAACATCACGTATAAATAAACAGGCCGTTAAAAGCTAATCTATGTTGAGGGGTAAAAAAGGGCACTGCGCTACAGCGTGGTGCTTTTTATTCTTTTGTCCATAAACACCTTACGAATTGAAGCTCTATATTAAATACATGGTAAGCATCCGTTGCAAGATGATAGTGAAGGCCGAACTGGAAAGGTTAGGTTTACAGTATGGGGCAGTTGATTTGGGCGAAGCAGACGTAAAAGACACTGTAAGCATTGAGCAACGCAAGGAGTTGAAAACAGCTTTGTTGCAATCCGGGCTTGAGCTAATGGACGATAAAAAGGCCGTGCTGATTGAACGAATAAAAATATTGATAGTTGAAATGGTGCATTATACAGATGATCTGCCTAAGGTAAAAAATTCTGAGTATATCAGTGAGAGACTTGGCCATGATTATACTTATCTCGCAAACCTTTTTTCCGAGGCCACCGGCACTACCATCGAACATTTTATCATAGCGCACAAAATTGAGCGAGTAAAGGAGCTGCTTTTATACGACGAGCTTAACCTTACGGAGATATCCAGCAAGCTAAAATATAGCAGCGTGGGACATTTGTCAAACCAGTTTAAGAAAACCACTGGTTTGACGCCCACATACTTCAAAAAATTAAAAGACAAAAGGCGCATAACCCTTGAAAATGTGTGAATAATGTAATTTTTTTGTGAGATTATGTAACATTTAATCTGGCACTGCACATCAACTTTGTACTGTTGTAAAAATATATTTACAACCTAAAAAACAAAAAAATGTCATCAGTTGCAGCGCCTTTAAAAAAGGAAGGATCCAATGGTTCTTCAACTCACCATAATAAAGTAATTGAAAATCACAAAAAGCCGCTGGCCATTCAGAAGAGGCTGCCAAACACCATTTAGAAGCTGCAAAGCACCATGAAGCCGGTGATCATAAAAAAGCCGCGCAAAGCACAGTGCTGGCACACGGGCACCATGCGCTTGCGGGCGAACATAAAACCGAGATTGAAAAAACACATGCTTTGAATAAATAGGCCGTTAATCGCTAATCTATGAAGAGGGGTAAAAAAAAGCATCACGCACCGGCGGGGTGCTTTTTTTATTTTATAAAAAATTAATAAAATATATGACAACGAAAAAATTTGGTATCTGGATGGATCATGCCAGCGCCCATCTAATGGATTATACAAACGGCACCGTTGAAACAAGCATTGTTGCCTCAAAATTTACGCATGAAGAAAAGGAGGACACACTTGAGAAAAGTGAAATATTGATGCATAATAAACAACAGCATGAAGAGTCAACTTATTATAAACGATTGGGCGAGGCCATAAGGAATTATGATGACGTGGTGCTTTTTGGTGCCACCCGGGCAAAAACCGAGTTGTACAACATTTTAAGGGCAGACCATCATTTTGAAAAAACAAGGATAGAAGTGAAGCCAACCGACCGGCTAACAGAACACCAGCAAGTAGCCTTTGTAAAAGACCATTTTTCAAAACGTTAACTGCATTGATTGACAGAGGCTGCATTGCAAAATGTTATTTATATGATTGAAAAATTTATTCCCAGTAAAAAGCAACCCCAGGAAACACTCCGCAGGTCTGTTGTAAAAACCATCAGCTACAGAGTGGTGATATTGATTTTAGACTTTGCCACCATCTACCTGTTCACAGGCAAAATAAAGGTTGCTTTGGGCTTTACGATTGTGAGCAATGTTTACACTACCATCTGCTATTTTTTTCATGAAAGGGTTTGGGATAAAATAACATGGGGTAAAATAGCTTATAAAAAGCCGGTAAGTAAATTAACAGTCGTTCAATAATCTTAAACGTCTGGAATGCACTGCGAGTGGTAATGTGCGAAAGATGCAACTCTTTTGCAAGATTATGTAACATTTTATCTGGTAAAGAGCATCAACTTTGTGCTGTTGTGAAACATGCTTTGAATAAATAGGCCTTTAATTGCTAATCTATGAAGAGGGGTAAAAAGCATCTCGCACTTGGGGGATGCTTTTTTATTTAACAAACAATAACTAAAACAAAATATATGAAATCAGATCGGGGTTTAAACATTTGGCTTGGGCATTCATACAGTCATTTAATGGATTGCACGGGCAATAAGATTGAAACAAAAGCCTTCCCATCAAAATTTCCCAGCGGTGGGATAGTGGATAATCTAAATAAAAGTGAATCACTGGCGCACTATACGGGCAGGCAAGGGCAATCTACATATTTCAGGCAATTGGGCGAGGAAAATAGTAATTATGGCAATGCAGCACTTTTTGACCTTGCCGATATTAAAACTGAACTATACAATGTTTTAAGGGCTGACCACCGACTTGAAAAAAAATGTTGAGGTGAAGCCGACAAACGAAATTGAAAATGTGTGAATGATGTAACCATTTTCATTTATTGTGTAACGCTTTCCAGTATTTAATGTGCCAACTTTATACAGTGAAAATTCTTTCACGGCAATAAACACAAAAATGGATACCATACAATCAAAAGGAAACTGGAATGAGCAAAAAGGCAGGCTGAAACAAGCCATAGCAACCCTAACGGGCAACGACCTGTTGTTTGCGGAAGGAAAGACAGACGAAATGTTTGGAAAACTTCAAGTAATGCTGAGCACAGCAAAAGCGGGAATGGCTAAAATAAGCAGGGCGGTTTAATGTTAAACATGGATATGTTTTTTGCAACCGCAAGCGTAGAGCCGGCGTGGAAGCATTGATTTTTAAAGTATCCCCAAAATCAACAAAAAAACATTCAATATGAAAAAAACAATTTTTATCCTCGCCGTAACAACCGTTATTGCAGGTATATTCATTGGTTGCCAGTCGCCGGACCAAAAAGTAGCATCCGCCCAGGCAAAAGTGGACGATGCAAACCAAAATTTGGCTGTTGCGCAAAACAATGCCGATTCAGCAGCTCAAAAAGCAGCAAGCGCCGAAGAATGGGCAATTTTCAAGAACGAGGCTGGAGCAAAAATAAAAGACAACCAAATACGCATTGCCGCGTTAAAAATGAAGATAAGAAAGTCTGCGGATGGGGTTGATACTGTTTACTCAAGCACGATTGACACCCTTGAACAGCATAACAAGAATATGCAGGCAAGGATTGATGCTTACGCAAAAAGCCAGGTTGCATGGGCATCATTCAAGCTGCAATTTGATACAGATATGGGCGACCTTGTAAACGCTTTAAAGGACATTGGCAATAAGGTTAAAAATTAATGTAATTATATAAAAGGAGCATTTTCTTCATTTATAGTAACCCGCATTTTAAACAATCTAAATAAGTATTATGGAAACCGGCGAAGCTGAAAAATCGAAAATGTTCATCACTGTTGAAATAATTGAATATATCCCCAATTCGGTAGTAATCAAAACTATTCTAAAAAAATCAACCGGCAACGTAAGCGTTATGTCATTTGACAGCGGGGAAGGGCTCACCGAAAAAACAAGCCCCTTTGATACCTTCGCGCAAATTATTGAAGGCACGGCGAATATCATAATAAGAGGAGTATCCCATTTACTTCTCACCGGACAATCAATTGTAATACCAGCGCACGCAGCAAATTTTATCAAACCAAACGGACGGTTTAAAATGATTTCAACGGTTATTAAAAGCGGGTATGAATAATGGTATTATATTATGACAGCACAACACTATAGATAACTGCATATACAACAAAGGATTAAATAAATTTTCTATCCGGACAGGCGCTTTACACAAGCGCCTTTTCTATTTTACGAATGATAAAAGTATTTAGTTTTTGAGGATCGGAGCATTATTACGGCATGTGTGAATGATGTAACTTGTTTCCATTTTTGTGTAACATTTTATCCAATAAAGGCATGCACCTTTACATAGTAACAAATCAGTTACTAACTAAAACAAAAACAAATGAAACACTCAGCAACAACACAACTTCAGATAAAGGGCGCCAACAAGGGCAAGAAGGTGCTCATACAGTGAGATACTCATACACAACAAATACATCTCGTTATTACAATGAAAGCAAAAGAGAATTTATTTTAAACAACATCCAGGCCAAACTTTACAATGCCAAGGAAAATATGCAGGTTGTTTCAGTTGTGCTGCATAATTTACTTGAAACAAAATTGGGAATGATTGTTTATAACGTATTTATTAAATAACAAAATCACTAAAAAATAAAAATCATGAGCAACATACTTTACGTAATCGCAGTAGTTCTTATCATCCTTTGGGCCATCGGATATTTTGGATATAACTCCGGCGGAATTATACATATACTGCTTGTTATTGCCATTATCGCAATTTTAATAAGGGTTATACAGGGGAGAAGAATCTTATAAAAAATTTACATTAAACAATTTAAAATTAAAGTTATGACTTGGAATCTTGTAATGAAATCGTGGAAAGTAGCAATCGGAGTAATGGTGGGTATTACCATTGGGGCATTAATTGGTGTTTTATTTGCACCTTATTAATAGCTGCTCAAAAGTTAAGGCTAATGTTAACCAAAAAAACACAGCATCTATCACTAACCGTTTAAGCACTGCTAAAAAAATACTATCCCCTAAACCTGGCTGATTAAAGGCACCGGCGTTAATTAGTAAACTTATTACAATAGCAGGGGATGCCGTTCTCCGGACATTCCACGGAAAGTAACTACTGACATATGTCAAATAAAACACCGCATATCAAAATCAGTACTGGAGTATAGATACCATACTCTGGCTTCAAACACATCGGGGAATATTTTAGATATCTGTACCTGTTAAATGCGGGCTTGTGCCTACCTTTGCACCGCCGTTGATATAAAACATCTGGAAATAATTTATGGGCAGCAACAAAGGGGCTTATCATATGCCGGCGGGGTATTCGGGCATGCTCACCATCCTCAGGTCGTACAAGTATTTAAGTGACCCTATTAAGTTTGTTAGCAATAACATGGATTTGTATGGAGGCACCTATTCTGCCAGACTACCCCAATACCCCAATTTTATCATAACGCAGGACGCAGCCTTTGTTAACTACGTTCTAAAGGACAATCACACCAATTACCACAAATCGCCGCTCACGTCCGGCCGTGTTGCCGAATATTTAGGCAAGGGTATGCTATTTATAAACGGGGATACTTGGCTAAAGCAACGGCGCTTGGTACAGCCTGCATTTCACCGCGAGAAAATACAAGGCCTCTACAGCACAGTGGTTAAGGCCATTGAAGACTATCTGGCAACCATGCCAACCGGCCGTGCCATTGATATTTACCCCTTGCTGCACCAGCTCGCCTTTAACGTAGTAATTAAGTCTCTGTTCGATATTGATTTATCTCCCGCAACCATGGATGCGCTTGGCAATAATTTCAGCGACATTCAAAATTTCGTTATTAAAGATGTAAACCAGCCTTTCCGCAGGCCCTTTTATACGATAACAGGCTCCGAAAGAAAAGCACTTAAGAAATCCGCTCGGATAAAAGATATTTTTAAAGGTATTATACACCAGCGTAAGCAAAATAACGAAAGCCACAATGATTTGCTTGATATGCTTTTGCAATCAACCTATGAAGACACAGACCTTCATATGGATGAAGACCAGGTGATTGACGAACTGCTCGTGTTGATGTTCGCCGGGCACGAAACAACGGCCAATACATTGTCGTGGATGCTGCACCTACTTTCAAATAACCAAGTGGTACTAAGCAGGCTGATTGAATCAATACAACAAACAGATATATATGACAGCCCGAGGAATGAATACCTTAGTGCCGTTATAAACGAAAGTATGCGCTTGTACCCGGCGGCATGGCTTACCGACCGAGTGGCTTTGCAGGATGACAGTTTTGGAGGGTACACGTACCCGAAAGGCACCATTATTTTGTCTTTTTTTTATGGCACTCACAGGGACAAAGCCAACTGGGCGGATGCAAACACCTTTAACCCTGACAGGTTTTTAGATGAAGCTGGCAAGCTTAAAAAATATAAGAACTATTTTCCGTTTGGAGCCGGCCCTCGCATGTGTATTGGCAATAATTTCGCCATGGCTGAAATGGCTTTTTTCCTGCACATTTTTCTGCGGCACTTTAGTATAAAGTCCACAGGCCAAGCGCCCAGAACAAGACCGCTGCTCACGCTAAGGCCAGACAAGGTTGTGTTGAGCGTGGAGAGGGCGGGGCATTAGCACCCAAATTAGTTAACGTTGGATTTTCACTCCCCCGGCAATCATGCCAATGCATGCCAAATTTTGTTAGGAATTTTTTCTCTGTTTGGAAAGGTTTTAAAACCAAAAGATTCCCTTTTTTCGTATATTGTCACGCATTATCTAAATAAAACCGGACAACATGAAGTTATTTTCTTTTGCCCGGACGGCCCGTTATGTAAATGCTATTGTTTTCTGTGTCAGCATCCTTGTTATTTGCGGGTATGTATTTAATGTGCAGGACTTAATGAGCATAAGCCCCCGGTTAACAGCCATGAACCCGGCCACTGCAATTTGCCTGCTGCTTTGCAGCATTTGGGTTGAAATATACTCAAGGCATTTTAGTACCCTTACTTCATCAATTGTTTTATATGCAATTGCGGCAATAATCATTTTTTCAGGGATAGAAAAACTGTTTGAATATGCAGGTGTTTCGCACCTGTATTACGACAGGTGGTTTTTTATGAATGTGTTAAGGCAAAGACAGCAGTTTAATGCAGTCGCTCCCAATGCTGCAATCTTATTTAGCATTGCAGGCCTCGTAATGTTTAATGCAAAAAACACCCATCCGGTGGCCCGCCTTGTAAATGACCTACTAAGGCTTACCGGCTTTATAATCGCTTATTTTGGCATACTTGGTTATATATACAGCCTAAAGCCGGCGTATGCAGTGGGCGCTTATGTGCCAATGGCATTAAACACCGCTATCTGTTTTGCCGCATTTTTTTTTACGTGCTTTTTATGTTTGCCACGGGGCAGGTTTTACCGTGTAATTAGTTCGCCATATTTAGGGGGAAGGATTACGCGCCGTGGCGTGCCCGTTTTACTAACAATACCGGTGGTGTTTGGCTATTTAAAACAATTGGGTGAAGACCGCGGCCTTTTTGATGCCGCAAATGGCATTGCGCTGTATACGGTTTTAATTGTGCTTGTCATGTTCATCTTGCTATATGTTTATGCCAATAGTTTGAACAAGAAAGACCTTGCCGAGAAGGAATCGCAGATACTGATTGCCGAGAGTGAAGAAAAATACCGCACACTTTTCCAAACCATGAAGGAGGGGGTATGGTATCTTAACAAATCGGGCGACATTGTTTTTTGCAACAGTACCCTTTGCAAAATTACCGGCTTTGCCGAAATTGAGCTTACCGGCCTTAATGTTAATGAGTTGCTGATTGGTGAAGAAAACAATGAACCCTTTGTTGAAAAACTATACGCGCTGCCCGCAGGTAAACAGGATGGCTACGAAACCCAGGTAAAACATAAAAACGGAAACCCCATTTGGGCTTCGGTTGCTAGCCGCGTTTTATACGATGCAAAAGGCGGGGTGATAGCGTCGTTCTCTACAATAAGCGACATAACAGAAAGAAAAAAGCAGGCAGAAGACCTAGAGGCATTTACGGCTTCTGCGGCGCACGACCTTAACTCCCCCTTGGCAAGGATAGAAATGATAATGGATTTGTTGATAAACAATGACACGGGTGGTTTTACTTTCGACGACCTGATGCTTATTAAGGCGGCCTCGAATACGGCAACAGAAATGCGCAGTCTGCTGCGTGGCCTTCTGCAGTTTTCAAAATTAGGCTCGGCGCAAATTACAAGAACGGCGGTTGACATCAACAAGCAGGTACAGTCAATATTGGAGGTAAACCAGCACCTTAACCCAAAAGCAAAAATAATTATCAGCAACATGCCGGTAGCGCATGCCGACGAGCATGCGCTACGCCACGTGCTTGCCAACCTGCTTACCAATGCGCTTAAATATTCATCCCGCAGGGAGGAGCCGGTTGTGGAAGTTGGTTTTATAGACGATAACGACAGGCAGGTGTTTTTTGTAAAAGACAACGGTGAAGGCTTCGATATGCAAAAGGCCGCCAAACTCTTCAGCCCCTTTCAACGGTTTCACAGCAATTTTGAAGGCAACGGGCTGGGGCTTACCATTGCAAAAAGGATAATTGAAAAACATGGTGGGCGCATTTGGGCCGAAAGCGAAAAAGGTAAAGGTGCGGCGTTTTACTTTACCCTTTCCTAAAATAGCCATGCCATCAGGTAAATAAAGGAAATGCGTTCTTTCGCGTTTGATGCAAGCAAAACGAACCTATTATTTTCATACAATTTCTGCCCATCTCAAATAGGCATAAACATTTTCGCAATCCTACTTAACAAGATATCCAAACTGCACCAATATTTTTTTTGCCCGTGCTGAATAAAGATAATTATAAAAATCCTCCGCGTCCTTCTGGTGGTTTTGCTGCCCGTACTTTGTTATAACGGCCGCCTGGCTTATGGGTGAGTATCGCGTTCCATCAAGCTCAACCCATGAGCCCTTGCCCTTCATTTCATCTGACAGGACGATCGCTTTTGCCGTAAAACCAATATCAGCCGCGCCAGTTGCTATATACTGGCTGGTTTGCGTTATGCTTTCTCCATACACAATTTTTGGCTGTACCTTGTCAAACAGGTTGTAATTCTTTAGTATCTCCTCGGCCGCAACACCATATGGGGCGGTTTTTGGATTGGCAATGGCGATGGCCTTTATATTGTCGGCAAGCAATAACTTCAAGTCTGCCGTGGGCTTTATGCCATCCTTTGTGCTCCACAATACCAGCACGCCGTTAGCATATATTTTTGGCGTATCGGAAGTAAGCTTGCTTTGATAAAGCGTTTGCGGATATTTGGTGTCCGCCGAAATAAAAATATCAAAAGGTGCGCCTTCGGTAATCTGTTGTGTAAGCTTGCCCGAAGACCCTATGATGCTGTTAACCGCAACGCCCTTGTAGGCAATGTAATCCGTCCGCAATGCGTCAAATGCATATTGCATATTGGCAGCCACGGCCATAGTTAGCTTGGCATCATTGGTTTGCTTAAAGCTAGTTGCTATGCAAAAGAAAAACAGCATCAGTAAATGAATCTTCTTCATGGCGGTGGTGTTTAGTATGCAAATGTAATTATTTGGCCGGGTTGGCGTTACCTCGAAAACAGAGAGCAACACAACCTCTCCGTCGGCTTATAATTTTATTAGTGCCATTCTTTTTCAGTCTGTCCCTAATACTTTCCTGCAAAGCTTCTCCCGCAAACAATATGCTTTATATTTATCCCGCTTTTCCAAACCGATTGTACATCCAAAAACACTGCAATATGAAACTTGGTTGCCTGCTGCTTGCTTCTTTGGTTATAACTACGTGCATTAATGCACAAAACAACGATAATTTCAATGGCCAGGATAACGGCACATCATTCTATCAAAAACAACTGGAAGATTCAGACGCGGTGTACTTTTTGCCCAGCAGGTTTAATATAACCACCGATGGTTCAACAGATGTTTCGGATGTTCTGCAGCAGGCCATTACCGACCTTAAAACAACCCACAATTTTGGTATCCTGTTTATCCCCGAAGGCACGTATCAAATCAGGAAAACAATTTATATCCCCCAAGGCATACGCCTTATTGGGTATGGCGGCAAAAGGCCTGTGATAACACTGGCCAAAAACTCGCCAGGATTTCAACAGGCCGACAGCACTGACAAAGGGCAGGCAAAATACATGTTCTGGTTTGTAAGCAGCATTGCGCAACCTGGCAAACCGCTTAACGACGCAGGCGCGGGCACATTTTACAGCGCAATGTCGAATATCAACCTGCGCATTGAGGGCGGCAACCCGGTTGCGGTTGCCCTGCGTACGCACTATGCGCAGCACAGTTTTATATCGCATGTGGATATTAGTATCGGCAACGGCAAGGCAGGTATGTTTGACGTGGGGAATGAAATGGAAGACGTACGTTTTTTTGGCGGCGATTACGGCATCCTCACCACGAAGCCTTCGCCAGGCTGGCAGTTTATGATGATTGACACTTATTTTGAAGGCCAGCGCAAAGCCGCCATCCGCAGTCGCGAAGCGGGCTTGACCATAGTGCGCCTACAGGCTAAAAATGTTCCGGCGGTTATTGACATCATGCCCAATTTTCACGAGGAGTTATTTATGGAAGACTGCCGTTTTATAAACGTAAGCGGGCCGGCCATCACCATTAGTGAAGAAAACAGCGCAAGCAACGAAATAAGCCTGCGCAATATTGACTGTAGCAACGTGCCTGTGTTTGTTAGCTACCGCCAAAGCAATACGCAGGTAAAAGGCGCAAGCAGCATATACAAAGTAAAAAACTTTATGCATGGCCTTCAGATGGACGGCCTGCACGCGGAGCCGGTAATTAAAACCATACAGGAACAGCAGGCCCTTGCGCGTATGCCGGAGCCTGTTAAAAAAGATATCCCTCTATTCCCGGCCATTGACACATGGGTCAATCTTAAAAGCCTTGGTGCGACTGGCGACGGCGTTACAGACGATACAAAAGCCATACAGGATGCCATTGACAAATACCCAACCATTTATGTACCACAGGGCTGGTACCGCGTGAGCGAAACTATCCAGCTTAAGCCAAATACCGTGTTGATAGGGCTTACGCCCATCGGCACACAGTTTATCCTCGCCAATAACACAGAGGCCTTTGGAAGTTTTGGCGGGCCCAAGCCTTTGATTGAAACATTTAAGGGCGGCCAGAATATTATAACGGGCATCGGCCTTTCGACTGCTGCCGACAACCCGCGCGCGGTGGCTTGCAAGTGGACGGCCGGGCCGGGCTCGTACATGAATGATGTAAAATTCGTAGGCGGCCACGGCGGTATGGCGCGTATTTGGAAACAACCCAACCCCAATAAAAATGTGGGTGCCTACCCACAGAATGGCGGAACCGACCCCGCTTGGGACACGCAATACTGGAGCCTGTGGATTACCGACGGCGGCACCGGCACCTTTACCAATATATGGACAGCAAGTACCTACGCCGCAACAGGAACATACATATCAAACACCTCGTCGCCGGGGCGTATTTATGCCATGTCAATCGAGCACCATGTGCGCAACGAGATAAGGCTAAACAATGTCGCTAACTGGAAAATATATGCGTTGCAACTGGAAGAGGAAAGCCGAGAGGGCACCGAATGCCAGCCCGTTGAATTGGAAAACTGCCACGACATGGTTTTTGCCAACCTGTACATGTTCAGGGTTATACGTATCATAAAGCCTTACCCATATTCCATCCGCAACTGGGGCTCATCAAACATCGAGTTTTTAAACGTGCATAACTATAGCCAGATAAAATATACCACCAACGTGCCTTTGTACGATATAAATACCAACACCACGGTGCGCCCCTGGGAGTTTAACCGCCTGTATTTAAGCAAAGCGGCTTACGGCTTGCGTAATGAGGCACAAAGCGCTGGCGAGGCAAAAAAACTCGTCGCAGGGTTTGAATTTGCCGAAGGTGCCTGCCGGGATAGCAAAGGCAATATTTATTTTTGTGATTCACGTCTGAAGAGGCTTTATAAATGGTCCGTTGAAACAGGCGGCGCAAGCCTGCTGGCCGATTATCACTGGGAGCCTTTGTCACTTTTCTGCGATAGAAACGACAACCTGCTCGTGGTGTTTAAATATGTTCCAAAACAGGGCTATACAAAAGACGGCAAGCCGGAGGTGTTCACCAACCCCCCGGATGCGGCGGGCACATCCTTCAGCGGATGGGGTAATTCTGGTTTTGCAACTTGGGTTTATTCAGTTGACCCGTCCAACCCGGATGAAACCATCCACCTGTTGCCCACTGTGCAAATGGGCAGCATACCGCATATTTACAAAGCGTTGTATCCCGCCCACCGCTGGCGCGACGGGCACGACTTTAACACCGTAACGGTAAACCAGCCCACGGAATGTTTTGTTGCCCCCGACGGTGCCACCATCATCCCAATTGTGTACGATCTGGCTCGCTCGGCCTGTTTGGCGGAAGGTTTTCCCGGCAAGCCGTTATACGTGTCGGACGAATATGAAAAACGGACGGTAAAACTGGATGTTAGCACACAGGGCTACGTGTCCAATCTTTCTGTATTTGCCGAGAAAGGGGAATTTTCCACCGCGGTTGATTACAAAGGCAATGTTTACATAGCCGATGGCGAGGTTTATGTGTATAGCGTTTCGGGTAAGCCTCTTCGTGTGATACACGTGCCCGAGCGCCCCGCCACCATTGCCTTCGGCGGTAAAGATGGCAAAACACTTTTTATAACAGGGGCGAGTGGGTTATATGAGTGGAGAGGAGAGTAATTTTTTGCCAACCTTAAAACCACCTTTAATCATGCTTAAAATACCCGCAAAAGGCATTTTTGTGTCCGATTGGGATATAGTAATATCTAAAAAATGATTGGTGCGAGCTTTACGGGCATAGTTTTACACCACAATATCCAAAAGGGAAACCGTTTTAAAATCCAATATCCAACTGCCTGTGAACTGCCCAGTAAATGTAAGTTGATCGTAACAACGAGGGCTAAAAAAGACTTTGTTTACTTAAATCAATAAAATCCTGCATTTTGCAGGATTTTGATTTTTTATGACGATAGGAGATTTGACAACCTTCAAAAAGTTGTCAAATCTCTTTTGTCTGTCCCACAGATTTAATAAAGATATTTAGCATACGCCTAGCAATGCTAGTGCCAAATCCCCTTCTTACTTACATCGCACCTGCCTTTTTCTTTATCTCTTCCCACTTCACCACCAACTGCTGCAATTGCGCTGAGGTCTCTTTTACTGCTGTGATGGTTTGTGATGTTGGTGGCATCTCCGTTTCGTGCAGGTTATTGAACAGGCCGGTGAAAAGCCTTTCCAAACCGCCGAAGCTTGGTTCTTTAGAGCCGCGGGGCTGGTTTATCAAGGCTGCCGCCTGTGCGTCAACGTCCTTTGCCGTGGCCACATTTTTTATACGAGCTCTTGTCTGGGCTATTTCTTCCAGCACCTCCATGGCTTTTTTACGACCCTGGTAGCAGGTTAAAGAAAGATCGTGCTGCTGTTGCAAATCCGCTGTTGTTGATTTTACCCTTGGGTCTATTTTTACTGTGAGGCTCTGCGTATATGTTTTGCCGTTAACGGTAAGAGTGACTTTATACACACCCGTCATAGCCCATGGTGAAGACGGTTCGGGTGCGGTGTTGGTATACGTGGCTGAAATTGGGTAGCTGGCTGGTACATTTAACGGGGTGTAATGCAGATCCCACAAAAAACGGTGCGAGCCGGGCATGGCTGATAATATTTGTTGTGGGCGTACCCAGTACAATGGAATATTTACCGGTGGTATTTTATACATGGTGTCGTTGCTGCTGTAATGGCGGATGAGGGTGCCTTTTGCATCTGTTATGTCAAGCGTAACAGGCCCTTGCGTGGTTGCATCAAGATAGTAATCAATTATGGCACCGTCCGGCGGGTTTTGCCCTGCGGGTTCTTCTTGCGGAACAGGGGTGTCGGTGCCCATGTTATACCGCACCCTGATGGCTGTTGCCGGCTTGTACAATGTCGTGCTTATCGCCGCTGTTTGCTGGCGAAGGGCGGTAATATCGTCCAGAACCCAAAAACTCCTGCCATGGGTGGCAACCACAATATCATCATCCTTAATCACCAAGTCTCGTATGGAGGTGGCAGGCATGTTCAGCTTAAGGCTTTGCCAGTTTTCGCCATCATCAAAAGAAACATACACGGCCCTTTCAGAGCCTGCATACAACAACCCTTTGCGCATGGGGTCTTCCTTCACTGTATTTATGGGGTCGTTTGGCAAGCCGTTTACGATTTCCTTCCAAGTCTTGCCGGCATCGGTTGTTTTATAAATGTGCGGGTGCATGTCGTCCAGCCTTATTCGGTTTACAGCGGCATAGGCGCTATTAACGTCAAAATGCGAGGCATCCATAATAGAAACTTTGCTCCACGATGTTATTTCGGGCGGGGTTACATTCTTCCAGTTTTGGCCACCGTCATGGGTTACCTGTATCAGGCCATCGTCGGTGCCTGCCCAAATAGTATTGATATCCTTGGGGGATGGCGCAATAGTATAAATTACC
>Ga0207091_1164_pt1 | contig 15690 bp, 15 predicted proteins | sample Alteio_BWMinHeat_47_FD_153534 | JGI IMG/M metagenome (GOLD analysis project Ga0207091, IMG submission 153534) | Enriched cells from forest soil in Barre Woods Harvard Forest LTER site, Petersham, Massachusetts, United States -... | ecosystem: Environmental > Terrestrial > Soil > Temperate forest >... | reverse complement strand
AACTTGTGTTTATTCCAGAGGTTGATTGAAATCGAGATGATCGCTATTCTTCGAGGAAAGAGGGTGTAATTGCATATTTTCCAAAAAAAATACGACTTCATTCCTGTCTCCATGCAACCGTACCCGCTGAACCTTGAGGATTGTAATGCAGTCGGATTTTTTGGGAAATTATGTAATAGCACCCAGGTTTGAGTTATACTGAAAAAAACAAAAAATCGCCACGACAAGACTAAAAAAGCCCAATAGTGAAAATTATCGGGCTTTTCTGCTGCATTTGAAATTTGAATCTAAGAAACGTGAATCTAAGAACTTGTCTTCGAACCACTTATTAAAATCAGGATCATGCGACTTTGGCATTGGATTTGCAGTAGGTGTTTGAATTCTTATTGGAACTGAGAGGCTGGTACCAAAAATTAATGCTTGCTGTCTGGGTAATCCTGCAATACGACTTAACTCGAGCTTATCTGCCCACTCACTAGCTTGGTTAATGATTTTTAGGTCATTTTCGGAAGTTAATCTAAAAACAACCCATGTTCCGCATTGAGAAAGCACAGTTGACGACATTTCCGATGGTCTTTGGGTACTGATAAATAAGCTGAGACCAAATTTTCTACCTTCTTTAGCAAGACGTTCATATGCTAAATTTTGATGTCCACTTTCATCATCTCCAACATATTGTCTTAAATAATGATGAGCCTCTTCTAACACCAATAGTGATGGATATGTATTATTTTGGCCCCGATTGAAAAGTTCGAATGCTAAAAGTTCTAATAATGCACCAAGTATTATGGGCATTAAATCATGAGTAATCTCTCGTAGATTTACAATATGGATATTCCAGTCACTTTTATCATCACCAAATATATCAGAAACAACTTTTTTAGCTTCCTTTTCCCAAGAAGCTGTAGAATCTATAAATGGACCGCCATGTACATCTATTACGTTTTCAAAAAATGGATCATCAATGAAACGCTTAATTCTTGCAATTAAAGGAGAAACGTTAGCATATGTAAAACTATCTCTAATACGGTTTTTGTTCTGATCAATTTTTAATGAATAGCTATCAGCAATCAAGCATGCAAGTGATGACATATGTGGCCACTTATCGGCTTTTTTTACATTTCCATTCCTTAAATTATTTATTGCATCCCAAGCTTTTGAAGCGTCACCCGGTCTGCAATCATCAAATAGCACTGGAGCAGTATCATCCATCAATCCTGATCCATTTTGTTCACTAAAAAATTTAATCTTATTAAGATTATCAATAGCAAATGTGAGCGCAGGCCTTTGAGTTCTTTCACTGGGCATTAATAACCTGGATAAACCATGCCTTCCAAGGGCTATATAAGGGATTTTATAATTTCCCTCTTCATGTCCGCCAATCTTAGTAATTTTAAGACGTTTATGATCCACATTATTAAATGCACTCTCATATTCGCCATTAATATCAAATATGACTATTCTTGGATTGGGAAATTTAATCATTTGCTGCAATACTGATGCGATAAAACAACTTTTTCCTTGTCCTGTTGAACCAAGCACGGCAACATGACGATTTAAAAAATTGGATATATTTATTTTGACAGCTTCAAGTCCTCTTATATTTATGCCAACGTTAACACATTTTTCTATTTCAATATTTGGCTGAATCACAGCAGTTAATTCACTATCATTCAACGGAAATGCCTCTGCTCCAAGAGCAGGCGATGATAATGAATCAGGCGTAAATTCAAGAAGATTATTTATTCTTTTTAAGTGGCCAACAACATTTGTTAAGATCTGCCTTAAGGGTTCAACATCAGATCTATATTTATAACTTGTGTATTTATGCACTTCTTTGGGTTCAACAAATAACAATGAGTTAATGCGAAGAACCAATATTCTGTTTCCACTATCAATACCAAATAGACTATTTATTTCAGTTACGGAAGAAACTCCTTCGCGGTGAGCAGCATGTTGGCCTTTGTAAGTGTCCTTGAGATTTAAAGTTACTTTTGTTCCATCAATAGCAACAACATATCCAAATGGTTCGCGTCCTCTCATATATTGACATCCTTAGCATGAAACATTTCTCTATCTTCTTTTATTAATTTTTTGATTTTGAGTGCATGCTCATCATAAATTACAGGTGGAGGTAAATACTCTACTAATTTTTTAAAGTACGCATGTTCTCCTCCACCTACGATTGTTACTTGTGGAGAAGATATTTTTATTAGTGACTTGATTGTGTTGCTATTTATTTTTTCGAGGTTATTAAAATCAACCTCTGGCAAAAAAACAACTATTTGTAAAGTAGGGTTAAGTAATGCTCTTCTAATAATTAGATTCAAGTGTGCGTCTGAAAATGAATATCCCGAAATAATTAAAGTAGTTTGTGATCTTGATAAAAACTCAGTAAATTTTCTCAGTAATTCACCAACCACAAACCCAACAGTTTGAAAATATTTAGCTGCCGAAGGGAAGACAATTGGTAGTTCAATTTTTTCATTGTTATCTAAAAATGGTTTTATTTCACGCCATAATGTAGATGCCGGATACTCAGTATATTCATCATCAACCATTTTCCAAGCAAGAGAACCATGTAATTTTGCTAAAAATATTCCATAGGTTCCAAATCTAGCCTCCCCCTTTGCAGATAAATTCGAATAGCCTAAATCAAATACATGCGGTGAAAATAACCTATTATGCAATCCGTCAAAGCCGTTAATTACTTTTAATCCCAATGTTTCAGCAGACCATTCAACTGCTAAATCATAATTAGTAGTAAATATCCACGGGCTCGGCTGACCAACTTGTCTCGAACCACATAGGGCTTGTAATAACATTCTATGTGATTTCAATTTCTCGTTCTCTAAGGTAACAAGATGAGGTTCTTGCCACCACTGCGGCTCTAGGATTGCTGCTTTTATTATTGATCTATATATACATGCTTTTTGAATAGATAACACATCTAATTTTTCCTCCAAATTCTGTCTTTTCCATTCTCTTTCAGCTATTTCAATATCATCTAACAATTTTTCAATATTTATATTAGCATCTTCACTATTTACAAAGTTTTGACGTACTAACCATTGATGATTTAATGGGAATTCTTTGCAGAAAGCTTTCCAGACTTCTTCCATGGTTTGGCCACCAGCGCAACGAGATGCTCCAGCCCCCAAAAAAACGCCAACATTTTCTAAACGAATTAAAGATGCGAGATGAGCTTCTAATTCATCTTCATGCAGGTACTTGCTACCTCGAATAATAAAATTTGTCTCATTCATTGTTTTGTCTAAATGATAGTCACATGTTTGACTTATCTGTTTTTCGATTGTAAAAGTTTTATCCTTTAACATTTCCTTTCCCAGTTATCTTACGATTTTATTAATATGCCTATAAATAGTATTTTTTGCATTATACTTTTATTTTAAACCACATTGTGAAGATTCTCCCACTTCGACTGACTTTTTTAAATTCAATCATTTAATTTTTTTGTTTCTTTGATGTTTTTATAAATAAACGGCATTGAAATTTTCGAATGTATTTTATAATTTAATTTAACTTTACCCCATAGTTGCATAATAAATTCAGTTTTTATAAGAAAATCGTTATTAAATTAGGCTAAAACATAATTCGAATATTATTTTTAAAATTCACCAGAAGTGAGTTTTAAAAATAAGATTTAAAATTAAAAATATAAAAAATCATATAAAAAAGCGGTTAACCTTTTGATATAATATTCTTTCGCCAGAAAAAATAAAAAAAGGAAACCGCTTTATGAATATTAGCATAAAATCTATTTTTAGGAAATCAAAAAAAATTCTTCGACCGGAGTTTGAAGATCAAAGATTGACATCCTATGCTGGCTTGATTTTATTTGAAGCTCTCTTCAAATGCATCGGCCTCAAAAACAAATTTTTATCTTGTTTTAAACACCTTGCTATTTCACCTGCGTATAGACATGGAACAATCATGCTTTTGCTCACAATACATCTTATTTTAGGCTATCGTCGCGTGCGTGATATTTCTTATTATCAAGACGATGAGATGGTTAAAAGAGTTCTCGAGTTAAAACAACTACCGAATATTTCAACGATTAGCCGGATAATGAAAACTTGTGATGAAAAATGTGTAAATAACGTGAGAGAATTTTCTAGAAATATTGTATTAGATAGATGCTCTACCGAAAAACTGAATAGAATCACAATTGATTTTGACGGCACTGTTCAAAGTACTCGCCGTTATGCGGAAGGGACTGCGGTTGGTTACAATAAAAAGAGAAAAGGATCTCGCAGTTATTATCCACTACTTTGTACAATTTCCCAAACAGAGCAGGTGCTAGATGTTTATCATAGGCCGGGAAATGTTCATGACTCTAATGGTGCGAAAGAATTTATTGCAAATTGTGTCGATAAAATAAGAATAAAAATGCCTGATGTGATTATTGAATCACGACTAGATAGTGCTTTTTTTAGTGAGGAGATTGTTGATCGATTAAATGAAAATAATATTGAGTTTACAGCATCTGTTCCCTTTGCAAGATTTTCTGAATTAAAAAATATGATTGAAGAACGAAAGAGATGGAGACAACTCAATGGTGACATTTCATTTTTTGAAATTGACTGGAAACCAAAAAGCTGGAGTACGGATTTTCGATTTATTTTTATTCGTAAGATAACAAAATGCCATAATAAAGGTGTTGTGCAGCTTGATTTATTTGAACCATATCATTATGAGTATGAATATCAGGTAATTGTGACAAATAAAAAAATAAGCCCAAAGAAAATTTTAAATTTTCATTGTGGTCGTGGATCACAGGAAGGCATTATTGGCGAGCTAAAATCACATTGTGGATTAGATTACATACCTTTTCGAAGTAAATCTGCAAATCAACTTTATTTGCTATCAGGAATCATGGCGCATAATTTAAGTCGAGAATTACAAATGCGTGCTTATGATAAAGAAAAAAATACAACAGAAAAAAGATCGTCGCTTTGGATTTTTAAAGAATTAAACACGATACGAAAAAATATTATTCAGCGTGCTGGTCGATTAACACGACCACAAGGCAAGTTGAAATTAACGATGAGTGCGAATGAAAAAGTCCAAGGCGAAATTTTACATTTTTATGACATGTTAGCCGTTAATCTCTGACCAATGTTGCATTTTTAATGCAACATTGGGGTCAAATCTAATAACGGCAATCTATTCTAATATCATGATTAATATGATAATTATTGGATGAATGAGTTCTAATGTAACTATCGATAATGTCTTCTTTATCGATAGTAATAGTAAACCTTATCAGACTTTTCAGTTGAATTTGTGGGAAATTGAAAGAGTATTGCACTGGCTGAGAAAAATTTATTTCTCAGCCATTTTATTTTTTTAACCTTGAACTAAAGCTTCTTTTAACGATTTAAGTGGCCTTACCTTAATGACATCTCGCTTTGGCTTAGCAGCAATAGTAATGGTTTCACCTGTCATAGGATTTCTACCTTGACGCTGTTTGGTAGCTGGCTTGGTTTTGCGCACTACTTTGATTGCCATCTCGGGTATAGCGAATTCACCTGATCCTTTTTTAATAATGTGGCATTTTGCAATGTGGCCTGCGGCAGCTAAAACGGTTTTTACTTGATTGACGGTCAATCCTGAATGGCTTGCGATATCTTTTAAAATTTGTGCTTTGGTTTGTTTGTGCGGGATAGCTTTTAATTGCATAGATGATGAATGAGTTTTATTACTTTGCCTGCCTGAAGATTTAGCTTTTTTTTTAACTGCCATGTCATTTTCCTCCATTACGGTTTAAAGTGATTAATTTAGAAATAGGCACAAAAATCTTACCATAAATTCTGATTTGAAGGTACAAAGCATCTCTTTGTTAAATATTCCAAAAAATTATCATGAATTTACTTATCAATCGCATCATTACTAATTACTGACAATTTTTCTTTTAACTCCATTTGACGAAGCTCTTTATAACGATCGCTAACCTGAAATGCTTTGGCATATTCAATCATATCACGTAATTGTTCGTCTTTTTCCTTATCAAATAGCTCGGGACATTTCTTTTTTAATTTCAAAAGTTTTGTCATGTCACCTTGACGTAATGCGTGATGCTTTTCATAGTATAATGAAATCGCATCATTAGCTGGCATTTCATCCAAGAATTTCATTTAAATTAACTCCTTTATTCTTATCAACACCCATTAAAATATTGTTGTAGCAGAACCATAAAATATGGGTTTATTCGATTTTATTAATTAAACTCTCAATTTCATGCAGAGATTGAATGGAAATAATCACCCTACCCTTCCCTTCAGCATTCAGATTTATTTTAACAGCAGTCGAGAGCTTTGTTGAAAGGATATGTTGCCATTTCAAAATTTTTTCATTGTCTCGACTATCTATTGCAGGCACATAACCATTGAACTTCACATTCTGAACTAACTTTTCTACTTCACGAACAGATAGCATTTTTGTGGCAATTTTTTTTGCAATTTCTTTTTGCTTTTCTGATGTAAGCCCTAGCAGTGCCCTAGCGTGACCCATTTCAATTTTTTTAGTTTTCAGCAGTTCTTTCACTTCATCATCAAGTACAAGTAATCGAAGAAGATTCGTAACTGTCGATCGTGACCGACCTACCCTCTCAGCAATTTCTTCATGCGTCAAAAAAAACTCAGAAATAAGACGCTCAAAAGCAAGAGCCTCATCAATTGCATTAAGATCTTCTCTTTGAATATTTTCAATCAACGAAAAGGCGCACGCTGTTTGATCAGGAATATTTCTTATGATCGCTGGTACAGTTTTTAGTTGAGCTATTATTGCAGCACGCCACCGTCGCTCTCCCGCAATTATTTCAAATTTTACATCATCAATGCGTCTAACAATCAGTGGCAAAATAATGCCCTGCGCTTTGATAGAAGCAGCTAATTCTTGAATGCTATCATTATCAATGACAGTTCTTGGCTGATACTTACCAGACACCAATTGAGTAATTGGCAAATGAAATATATTTTCTTTAACAATTTCTCCTGTTTTAGAAGCGACAAGGAGCTCGTCTAAACCCAACAAATTTCTCAATCCCTTCAATTCCAGATTTGACATGTCTCACTCTCCATATCAATAACAGTGTCGATGACTAAATCGACTTAGCACGCAAACGTCTGACTTTAGCACGCTAACGTCTTAGTTTATTACACTTAATAGCACGCTAATGTCTGAGAAACATCACGCAAATGTCTTAGTAAAGCACGCAGACGTCTTAGTTATGCACGCAGATGTCTGAGATAGTCATTTCAATAGTTTGTTTATGTTGATAAATTTGTATTTAAACAATATTAAACTATATTAAACAAAAAAACACGTTGTGTTTTCTTTTTTAAAAATAATATTCAATGTAGAGTTGCATTTTCATTAAATTCAAGATAGATTTAACTTTAAATGTAATTACATGACATTTAATCAAAGGAAATAACATGTTTGAACAAACAATAGCGCCCTATGGAAGTGATGAGCCAGAAAAACTGATGGAAAAATTCTACAATGCTGGGAATGAAATGTTACTCACATTACGAAACTATATTACTAATCCGGATAATAGAAAAAAACCTAGAACATGGGGTGCTATTGAAGCCGCACAAATGGTTGGTGTGTCAAATCCTACATTTCGCAAATTAATCGAAAAACATCCGCAATTACCAGGAATCGTTGAAGAACAAACCTTAAATAATCGATCTATAATAAAATATACTTTGGAAGCTATTAATCAACTAAGAACTATAAATAATACACGTTACATTAGGCCAAATGCTTCTAAATCATTAATAATTGCTGTATCGAATTTAAAAGGTGGTGTTGGAAAAACACAAACAGCGGTTGACTTAGGCAAAAAAATAGCAATCGAGGGACTTAAAGCGCTTTTACTAGATTTTGATGCTCAAGGAACAGCCACATTAATTAGTTCTGGTCTTATTCCGGACTTGGAATTGCGATATGAAGATACTATAACAAACATTTTAGTATCTCATCCTGAAAATATCGGAGATATCATTTTAAAAACACATTTTGATGGTTTTGATATTATTCCTGCAAATCTTGCAATTCAAGATTGTGATCTATTGCTTCCGAATTCTAAAGATAATAACGAAGATACCATCGGAAGTCCCTATTTTCGTCTCAAAAAAGCATTATCAACTATTAAAGATAATTATGACGTTATTCTAATTGATTGTGGACCAAACCTCGGAATGTTGACTTTAAATGCCATCATAGCTTGTGATGGTATGATTATACCGATTCCTCCCAGCATGAATGATTATTCCAGTTTTATTATGTACACAGCGACTTTAAAAAACCTCTTTAATAATTTGTCTAATAAAAAGCTTGAATATCTTAGAATAGTTATTTCAAAACATAATGGAAGTAATGAATCTATGCAAATGGAAAACATGATGAGAGAACAATTCGGCAGATATATCTTATCTAATCACATGTGTGAAACAGTAGAAGTATCAAAAGCAGCAAATGAAATTGGTACCATATACGATGTTTCAAAACCACGCGGCAGTAGAGATGCCTATCGTCGTGCTATTCAGCATCTCGATGATGTTAATCTTGAAATTATCAATCATTTTAAGGAAATTTGGGCTAGACAATCACAGAGAACAACACAATCTAATTTGGAGGAAACAGTAAATGGATAATAGCAAAAGAAATGTGCATAATTCTGGTCCATTAGGAATGTTAGTCAAAACTGGGCAAATTAAAAAAATTGATTCAACTGAGGAATCAACCCATGTCAATTTTCAGCATGTCGGTTTAGAGGGGATGAAGTCACCAGGATCTTATTTTAAGACACAATCAGGCATTTCATTTAATGAAAATGATTTAGTTTTTCTAGATGCTAAAGAATGCGAACCTTGGGAATATGCGAATCGCTCTGAGGATGAAATGGGAGATATAGATGAACTCATTAATTCAATACGTGAAAACAGTCAACTACAACCTGCTCTCGTTCGTTCTCATCCTTCACCGCATGATGGAATAAAATATCAGATTATTTTTGGACGAAGAAGACATTTGGCATGTCTTAAGCTTGGTTTAAAGTTATTAGTTATAAAAAAAGATAGCTTATCTCTTCAAGAAGCCATCGCTTGTCAAGATGCAGAAAATAAGTATCGGAAAGATATAAGTAATTATTCGAATGCTTTACTTTATAAAAAATTGCTCATTACTAAAGCATTTAAGACAGAAAAAGAATTAGCGGAAAAACTTAGAATTTCCCCTTCTTCTCTTAATGAATTAATGACCTATACTAAACTCCCTCAAGAGATTATTAGAAATATATCAAATATTCATACACTATCAGTTTATATGGCAGCTAAAATTGTTAGATTACTTGCTGAAGACAAGAGTTTGTTGAATAAAATAATTGAAATTTCACCTGAAATTGGTAAAACCATCAATACTCCCTCAAAATTAGAATCCATATTGAAAAAAAATAAAGAATCGAAAGTAGATGTTACACGTAGAACAAAGATTGTATACGATGAAAATGATAATAAAATATTTACGTTTAAAATTGATCATAAGGGGGCGCCATCAATAGTTTTTCATAAGGAACTAATAGACGTTTTAGACTTTGATGTTTTATGTGATCAACTAAAGAGCACTGTTGAATCACTTTCTAAATTCGGACGTCCGAATTTAATGAAAAAAATTACTGAACAATACTAAATAATTCGGACGTCCGAATTATTTTAAATTAGAACAGACAGGAGTCTGTTATGACTTTAATCGAACAAAAAAATGATATAAAAACGATTTTAAAAAAGCATGTAAATACTATACATTGCTCAAATAATCTGACACTTGTTCAAAGAAAGTTATTCAATGCATTATTGTTAAATGCATATCATGAAATGCCAGAAAAATTACAATACACAATTTCAATTAAAAAATTATGTAGTTTAATTGGATATGATAGTAGAGATTATAAAAAATTAAGAAAATCCATCATGGATTTGATTACAACAGCCATTGAATGGAATGTTATTGAATACAATTATGGAGATCAAGAGGCAAAATGGAGAGCTAGTGCAGTTGTTTCAGCTGCAAAAATTGAAAATGGCATTTGTACTTATGAATTTAGCTCTATAATGAGAGAGTTATTATACCATCCAGAAATTTATGGAAAAATCGACATTAATATTATGACTTCATTTAATTCTAGCTATGGATTAGCTTTATATGAGAACTGTATTCGTTTCCAAAACATCTCTAGTACCCCATGGCTACCAATTAATACTTTTAGAAAACTAATGGGTATTTCTGAAAATCGTTATAAAAATTTTTGCGACTTAAAAAAACGTGTTCTCGATATTGCAGTAAAAGAGGTTAATTTATATTCTCCTATTAAAGTGATCCCTGAGCTACAGCGTGTGAATAAAAAGGTTATAAATATCAAATTCAAATTGTTTTCAAATGAAGTCTCATCGGATATGAATAATATAATAGAAAACGTAGATTCTGAATTGATAAATGAATTAAAAAGAGATTTTAGTCTTTCTGATAAAGCAGCATCAGATTTTATGTCACAATATGAACCAGAGTATATAAGAAATAAGATTCAATTAATTAAAGTATCAGAAAGTTTTAGGTCAGGAAAAATTAAAAAAATTGCTGCTTATTTGACCGATGCGTTGAGACGTGACTATAAGCCAAGTAAATCTAGCAAAATCTTGTTAAAAGAAATGCAAAATCAGGAAGAAGTAAAAATTAAAGAAAAAAAAGCAAAAGAAGATGCTCAGGAAAGGAAGTTAAAAAAACAGAAAAAGCAAATGATCGAAGATTATTTAAATAGTTTAAGTGAAGATGAAAAAATTCGAACACATGCTATTTTTGAAAGAAATTTAATGACCTCTAACGATAGTTATATTATTAAATCATATAAGAAGTTTGGTATGAAGAGTAAATCAGTGCAAGCACTTTTTAACTGCTATCTTATTGATATTATTAATAAATTTAAAAACAAAAGATTTCAAGACGTTTGCGTGCAAGGCAACTAACCCAGACGTTTGCGTGCTATAAATTATAAGTTACATCTATCTTTTCATTAAATGTTGTATAGTTTTTCATTGTTTGGATTCATATGTGCGGTAAATATTGAATAAATTTGAGAAAAATTTATTGACTGCGTATCATATATTAATTTTTTTATTGCTGGGGATTGTGAAGGAATGCATACAAAAATCGATGGAATTTCCCTGTCATACAAGTAAATAAATTATCAAAGTTTTTAAAAAAACAGGAAATAAAAATGGATAGCCATTTATTATACCAACAAGCAGAACGTTTTTTACCTTGGAATCTTCATAACAGTGTATTAAATAGCGCGATCTTTCCTTTTTGGTCAGATGAAGCTCTTTACTATTTTCAGCAGACTACAACAGAGAAATTACTGATCAGAATAGATCTTGAGAAAGGAAAAAAGGAAATAATTCTCAATTATAAAGAAATATTAGAGGCACTGTCTTCACAGCTTAATGATGAGACAAATTTTAAACAAATTAATTTGTCTGATTTTGTAATAAAAGAAAAACCAGAGCAGTTGCTTTGTTTTATTCATAAAAATCATTGGTGGCATTACGATTTTAAAAATCATTCCTGCAAACAAGCCGATGAAATTATTTGTGGTCATTTGAATTCACCAGATAAAGATTGGGCATTATGGATAAAAGACCACAATCTTATTTTGACAGACCGAAGTAAAAAACAAGATTTCCAAATAACGACAGACGGGGAGTTATATTACGATTATGCTTCATCCCCAGAAACCAATACCCATGCTATCACAGAACGTCTACTAGGTATCGTTCCTACGCCTGTCGCGATATGGTCATCCGATTCTCAAAAAATCATTACGCATAAACTAGATCAACGGAAAGTCAATGAACTATTTATTCTTCAAAACGCACCTAACGGCACTCATCGACCAAAGATACATAGTTATCGCATGTCTTTTTCGGGGGATGATAACTTACCCCTAGAAGAATTGATGATTATTGATATTTCAACAAAATCAATACTTCTTATAAAAACAGATCCTTTATTGTCCCCCTATTTAACACCCATTGAATTTAAATGGGTCTGGTGGAGTCATGATAGTAAAAAAATCTATTTTATTAGGGAGACTCGTGCAGCAAAAGAAATCATGCTGTGTGTGGCGAATGCCGAAACAGGTGAAACCAGAGTATTGATGACGGAGAAATCCGAAGACACCTATGTTGAACCAAGCCCACATGCGACCTGGTTACCTCAGATCGTTATTTTAGAAGATAGCCAAGAAGTTGTTTGGTTATCCGAACGCAGTGGTCATGCGCATTTATACTTGTTTAATGATGAGGGCATTCTTAAGAATGCTATTACAGAAGGAGAGTGGTGTGTAAGAGAAGTCCATTTTTATGATGACAAGTCAAAGTGGTTGTATTTTACTGCTTGCGGATATGATAAAAGGGATCCGTTGCAAAAAAGGGTCGTAAAACCAACTATACTTTAGTAAGGTTTGTAGCATAGGTGCGGTTATGAAAAACCAATTTAAGGGTCGCCATTTCACTTCTGAAATTATTTTATTTTGCTTGCGCTGGTATCTTCAATCTCCTCTTTCTTATCAACAAGTTGCTGACTTGGTAACGGAGCGTGGTTTTGCAGTCAACAAATCAACCGTCTGGCGATGGGTGCAGCACTATGCGCCAAAACTGCGGTATAAACTGACAAAATATTTAAAAAGTAGTACCACAGTCCATCATTATGATGAGACTTATATTAAAATTCGAGGCAAACTGCGCTATCTTTACAGAGCCATTGATTCAAATGGTAATACACTTGATTTTATTCTTTCTGTTAAGAAAGATAAATCATCAGCAATTCAATTTCTTAAAAGAGTTTTATCACAAGATCATGTTGCGAGACCTGGTACCATTGTTACAGATAAAAATCCGAGTTATTCAGCCGCAATCAAATTTCTCAAGGCAGCTAAAATGTTGAAATCAAATCTTCGTCATGTTAAATATAAGCGGAAAAATAATATTCTTGAAGCAGATCATCGTTTTGTTAAGCGACGAATAAGATACAGTCTCTGGTTTCAAGAATTTCATTGTGCTCAGCGAACGATCGCTGGCTATGAATCAATGCATATGATTCGCAAAGGACAAGTGCGCTATGTTGGAAAAAATGATCCGATTTCACAGAAGAGGTTTGTCCAAAATATATTTGGAGCTGCTGCTTAGATAATTTCAGAAAATTTAAACTTAACCAAAACTAAATTTGCAACGGAACCCTTTTTCAATTGGATTTTCTAACATGGGAGAATTTTTGTTCGTGTCAAAAAAATCTTCGCGCGCGTTGATTGATTGATTTATATCTCTGTTGTTTATCTCTGTTATAGGTGCGGCATTTTTTCCGCACGGTGAAGCATTTTTGCCGTTTGCATGCGGAAATATTTCCGTATCGGAAAGGCATTTTTGCTTTGTCGATGCGGAAATTTTTCCGCATCTGGATTCTCGGGCCTTCAGCCAGTTATTGTAAACGTCTGGGTAAAATCGAAAGTACTTAGTTTTGTCATAATGATAACGAGGATTAGGATTTCGATGCGTGGTGACAACGCTTTTTGATTCAAGAAACTTGATAGACTCAGAAATCGTTTTTGTACTATAAAGATTCAAAATGCCATCAGAAATTTCTAGCAGTGAGTGATATTGATAGATGTCTTCACTTAAATTTCGTGAATCTCCATGTACTTCAGCGATGTCGTTCGACTTTTTATTGTATGCATCGGAATCTAGTTTCCAGTTATGCCAATATTCCAAAAAAGACATCACCGCAGCAGCACATTGATTCCCTTCGCAGAATTCGACCTGCGATTTGCGGATAATGACTAAGGGTTCACGTTCGGGGTGAGAGATGCAGGAGGTTTTCATTTTTTATCCTCCTGGTCAAAAATTTCCTTATTGCTAGATAACGCCATAAAAACTCCAAATCAAATATTGGCGTTCCCATAACAATCAGGTAAACTCTTGTTTGGGAACGTTTACATTCCAGTGAACCATCCTAGAGCCAGTTGGACCGCGAATCCGAACTGGCTCACTATAACTTATAACCAAATTGGTTTATTATTAGATCGTTTTGGTTTATTGTCAACACTCTTTAAAATTAATTTTGTATCTATGAATAAAGAAGACCCACAATTAAAAATACGCCTCCCAAAAAAACTTAAAGAGGACATTGTATCTTTTGCTAAGACAAACAAACGTAGTCTCAACGCTGAGATTGTCGATTTATTAGAAAAAGCATTGAACTTAAATGATAATAGCGGCATTCCAAGTAATGCTACCATCAATAAGATTATTTCCCTGGTTGCCAGCCGAACAAGCAAAATAGTAGAAAGAGAATTGGCATTAGATACTCTTTCTGCGGACGAAAAAGCATTCCTGGTTAAACTTGATAAACTTCCCAAATCAAAACGTGATAGCATCATAGAAACTTTTATATCCATTTTAAAATTAATATAAATTTATTCCTTCGTTCGTTTTTCTGACCCTTTTCCACTAAATAAATAATGGAATTCTATTATATTTAAGCTATAATCGTTCACCAAACTGTACGTTCAATTAAATGAACTATCGAAGATTACATATAATTTTAAATCTTTGCAAGGAATAATTGTGACAATCTCAGATAAGCTTACTATTTCACTCCATACAGTGTTAAAAGATCTCATTGAACAAAAGTCAAAAAGAGATAATGTAGAGTTTACCGCATACCAATTAGCTAGACTGTTAGATATGCCGCGCTCACTAATAACAAGCCTTACACACAGAGATGAATCAAAGAGAGTCACAAATCCAAGAATAAGTACTTTATTAAAAATTGTTGATTTTTTTCGAGCTGATGGATTCGATATTACAATTGAAGACCTTCTAGGACTACAATCAAAATCCATTGATATAAAACAAGAAATGGCTATTACTAATCAATCAACAGCTACCTTGACGATCTACTCATTAACAAATAAATACCTAGGAGAAATAGATTTAAATATATCTTCTTCATCGAAAAATATTTTTGCCTTATATTCTGACAAAGAAATACTTCCTTTTTTCAAAGCTGGATCCATTTTTGTTATTGACAAAGACTCGTTGCCTGAAAATGGGAATTTGGTTGCCGTTATTTTAAACAACTCAGATAGAATTGATATAAAAAAATATTTTTTTTCTAAGAGTAAAATTTGTTTACAATCGCTCGATGAAGAACAAAAAGATATTGTGATTATGCCAACAATGCAATGCAAGATTATCGGAGTTATTATACACGTTAACGCAAAAACTTAATACGGAAATGCACTAATGAAAAAATATTTAAAAATTATTGATGATTTTTTTTGTAAGTATCTTGCTCTAAGTAAACAAGATGTCACTCCTTCATTATTAAAAGTTCACGGAAATAAGATAACTGTGATTAGTACTGAATCCTTCAAGCGACATTCTTATTCAAAAAGTGTCAATGAATTCATTACTAATAAAATTGATGAGTTAGACGAAAACAACAAAAAGAAATTTGGCTCTGCTATCGGTAAAGTAATAGCAAAAAACCTCACTATTTCTTTTGAAAATATTTCAATAAAGAAGGGTCATTTACATGATTAGTAAT
>Ga0207091_1163_pt1 | contig 15752 bp, 15 predicted proteins | sample Alteio_BWMinHeat_47_FD_153534 | JGI IMG/M metagenome (GOLD analysis project Ga0207091, IMG submission 153534) | Enriched cells from forest soil in Barre Woods Harvard Forest LTER site, Petersham, Massachusetts, United States -... | ecosystem: Environmental > Terrestrial > Soil > Temperate forest >... | reverse complement strand
GCTTTTTGGTAAAACCGCTGTTTTGATTTTATCATTATCCCCACATGGTATGGAGGACGTGCCGCTCTATGTTAAAAGTGAACTTGAACAATATGGAAAAAATCGCGGATTTGAAAAAATCTTAATCGTTGATAGCCACAATGCAATGGGAGAAGAAATTCTAAAACAAGACTCGGATGATCTTCTAAAAGCAGCAAAATCAAACCTTGATACATTGATAACAAAAGAAGCATATCCATTAGAAATTGGATATGCAAACTCGGAAAATTTGAAAATTCAGGCAGACGATCTTGGTCCTGGCAAAGTTGGAATGATGTGTCTGAAAATCAACAATGAAAAATTTTTCCTTGGTTGGGCAGACTCTAACAACATGAGAAATGGGTTACGTGAAGAAATCGTATCGTCTCTTTCAAAAGCTGGATATGATTTACTTGATATCTGTACTTCCGACTCTCACTACAAGGCAAGGGAAGCGAGAAACAAGTATGGTTATTTCTATTTTGGAAGCCTATCTGAATCGCAAGAAGTTGCATCTTGGTATCTGAATTTGGCAAAAAAGGCAGAACAGAATCTCTCTCCTGCAATGTTTGAAACTCTAAAGCAGGAAACAGATGTCAAAGTAATGGGACCAAAACAGCTTGAGAACTATTCAAAATCGCTTGACAGGGCAATGAGAATTACACAAGGCTTTTTGATAGGAACTACTACTTTCTTCTTATTCACTTTGCTCTAAATCCATCTCTTCTAAATTACCATAAAATTCATCACAAAAAGAATCTAGTTGGAATATGGGTATTATAGGAACCTTGTTGATGAATTTGACTTCTTCTTGGTATAGTGTTACGATAGCAGGTAGTGCTGCACGTATCTTTTCTTTAATAACATAATGTTTTGTTCTTTCAATTTGTTTGTTGACTGCAGTCTCTAATGCAGAGTAACTTAGCCTCTTCCAATGTTTGCAGTCTATGAGAATTGCCACACCTGCTTTTGTGCCAATAACATCTATCTGCATTCTTGGTTTTGTTAAAGTTAGATTTCTTGTAACATCAAATTCTCTTAACTCTAAAATTTCTGAAACAAGTGCCTCAAAATCCTTCCAGTCTAAAATATGTGAAATCTCATCAATTGGGGCACCCATTCTTAATGCAAGTAAGCTGGTTTTCAGTTTGTCATTATCTTGAAAATGTATTTGATTATCTTGAAAAGTTCCGATTCCATTTTGCATAAAATTGTCTAGTATTTGTCTTGCAGTTTCATCGCTGGTTTGCGTTACAACACTAAAATCTTTTACAGATAGCCCTCCTGGAATTATTCCCCTGATGCCCTTGACTAGAGTCTGGATATTCAACAATCGTGGTTTATTTTGCGTTTATAAAATATTATTCATAAAACTTGATTAGAAGATAACCTGTAGATATTATACTAGGAATGATTTTGAACCTATTTTTCCAGAGAACTCCAGCAGAACTACACATTAGCTAAATGGTTGTAACTCTAGCTAAGCAGTATATATCAAAACCGTTCTTCAGAGTAACAGATGCAATGAAACTACTAGCACATCCCATATAGGAGGATGATTAATCTAATGTTGGATAATAAAGAAGAGGTAAAAAGAGCATTGGTAACTCTAGCCGTAGAAAAAGCCCTACTTGATATTGGAAAGCCTACCTATGACAAAGTGTTAGAGATTCTAAATACGAAATACCAGTGTAATCTGCCAGATTGTTATGAACATCCTAAATACCTTAATGAAATACTCAGGCAATTATCCGGTAATGCTGGCAAAGTCATAGTAGAATCAATTGCAAGACAATTAGAGGAATTTAACCACCATAAACCAATTAAGAAATTTTTGGAAGTAATATACAATTAACACCAGAAACTTAGCACAACAAATTTTCACCCGTTTCTTAACAGTCAATTTGAAATGTCAGTTTCACCCTTTAACTTATCAGTGTCACATTTTGTAGAAATTATAATATCATTTTAGTTAGTGTTTTTAACCTGATTTCTTATTCTTATATACGGTTTTAAGCAAAACAGTGCATTGAATCCACTTTTAATACTGTGTGGTGTTGTTTTTGTTTTCGGTTCCAGTCTTGCTTTTGCTGACAAGGGAACTTACGTAGACAAGATACAATTTATCCAATATTCTGATGAAAATACGGCACTTGAAGAAGTAAAAAATGGAAATTTGGACATTTATTATTCTCCAATCCCTTTTGACAGAATTTCTGATCCTCAATCACAAGAAGGTTTGAAAATATTTCAATCAACAGGCCAATCGTACGGTCTTCTTGTAAACCCGGCTCCGTCCGCAAAATTCAATCCTTTTTCAATAAAAGATGTGAGATTTGCACTAAATTATTTGGTGGATAGGGATCTAATTGTTAATGAGCTTCTTGGCGGTTATGGCGTGTCAATGATTTCAGCATACAAACCATTTGATCCTGATTATCTTTTGATTTTAGGTGATCTTGAATCATTTAACTTTAGATATAATCCCTCATTGGCAGAGCAAATGATTTCAGACTCTCTCACAAAGGCTGGGGCACAAAAAATTGACAACAAATGGTATTATGATTCAAAACCAATAGAGATTACAATTTTTATTAGAAGTGATGATCAAATACGAAAGTCAATTGGCGAGATAATTTCCTCACAGCTAGAAAAAATTGGATTTTCTGTAAAAAGAGATTATGGTGATTTAAACAAAGCATTTACAATCGTATATGGTTCAAACCCATCTGATCTAAAATGGAATATCTACACTGAAGCATGGGTAGCAAGTGGCTTTGTAAGATATGATTCTGTTGTAACTGCACAAATGTATTCGCCATGGTTTTCTAACATGCCTGGATTTAACAATCCATCATATTGGAATTACAAAGATGATTACATGGATTCTCTTTCACAAAGTATCTTCATAGGAAATTTTACGTCTGCAGAACAAAGGACTGATTTACTCAAAAAGGCAGTTAATGAAGGTCTTAAAGAATCTGTCCGAATTTTTCTTGTAAGTAAAATCGATCAGTTTGTGTCAAACAAAAAAGTAGATGGTATAGTAAATGATTTTGGTGCTGGAATTACAAGTAGATTTACTCCAATTAATGCAAGAGATAATTCTACTTCTCTAACAATTGGGGTAAACAAGATTTACCAAGGTGCTTGGAATCCTATTGCAGGTTTTAGTGATTCTACCAGTCAACAAATTTTGGGAACAATATCTGATCCAGGAAGCTTCAAAAATCCATATACTGGAATAACTATTCCTGTTCGCTCTAGTTGGAAAGTGGAAACAGCAGGGCCAAATGGTAAGCTAGATGTACCGTCTGATGCGATAAAATGGGATCCTATTCAGCAAAAATGGATTCACGTTGGAAGTGATATAAAATCTACAAGCAAGGTAACATTTCATCTAACATTTGGAAACTGGCATAATGGTCAACCAATGGACATGAATGATGTCTTGTATTCTATTTATTTCCTGTATCAATGGGGAGCGGAACATTCCGAAAATAGCAAGACATTTGATTCAGAATATTCACCAAAGGCAAATCAAGCGGCAAAGACGTTAATTGGAATTAGAGTTATTGATAAAAACACAATTGAAGTTTATCAGGACTATTGGCACTTTGATGAAGGAGAGATTGCTGATTCCGCAGGTGTTTTTCCTTCCATGCCTTGGGAGATATTTTATGCCATGGAAAAATCTGTGACTGATGGTAAGATTGCATTTTCGAGATCAGAATCTGTTAGTAAAAATGTTGACTGGTTTTCATTACTTGTACCAAATGATGCAAATATGATAAAATCAAATCTAGAAGATTTCTCAAAATCAAATTCTATTCCTGTTGCATTAGTAGGGTTTACACAAAATTCCCAACAATACTATTCTGATAGATATTCTTCATCTATATCATGGATTGAAAAACATAATCATGCAGTAATAAGTAATGGTCCATTTTATCTTGATAGTTATTCTCCAGAGGCTAGAATCATAACTATAAAGGCATTTGATGATCCAACATATCCATTTGGAGCAGGTTACTGGAAAAAATTTGAGAACGTTGATGTTGCCAAGATAAACAGCATTGATGTTCCTACAACTGTTTCATTGGGTAAGGAATTGACAATTCCAGTTTCTGTCACGCCAAACTCTACTGTCTATTATTATTTTCTAAATGCTGATGGTAGTATGGTGGATTCAGGTACTTTACAATCAAATACTGGCAACATGAATATCACACTATCAAAAGAAAAAACATTGCTTTTGAGTATGGGCGCAAATGACTTGAGGGTATTTGCAGTATCTGAATCTGCCCTCAAACCTGACATGTTTTATACCAGCTTTTTAGGAATTCAGGGTGAAAATCTAACAATTCCTGAAAATGTTGTACCTGCCTCTGGAATCTCAATTGTTGATTCTGGCTATATTGTAGTTGGTATTGTCTTTGTAGCAATTGCTATTGGAATCATAATAACATTAAAGAAAAGAAAAAAACCCTAGATGTTATTAACTCTAGGATAGTTATCAGATGAAGATGAGCTTCAAACGATTCATCATAAAACGAGCCGTAACAATGTTTGGGGTGCTCATGGCTACACTGTTAATTACTATCGCACTTGTCGGCTCTAACATGGATGCAATTTTAAAACAAAGCGTCGCACTTGAGATAAGGCAGCAAGTTACCGATAACAAACATCTTGTTGCAAGTTTCAAAAATCCACAAGAACTTGATGCGTTTGTAGAAAATCAAATCAAACAAAGAACAGATGCATTAGGACTTGACAAGCCTTGGTATTATCTGCCAAGACTAGGACTTTCAATGTACAAAATTCTAACACTTGATTTTGGACATGCAAAATTTCTTACTAGCGATACTGGTTCATCTGATGTAAAAGATATAATACTTGAGAAGATGCCTAGAACAATTTTACTTTTTACAACTGCTACTTTGATAATTTCATTAATTGGAATATTTCTTGGTGCACTTTCCGGAAGCAAGATAAACTCAAAACTAGACAAGATAACTTCGGCTTTTGCTATCATTAGCAGCAGCTTTCCAGTCTGGTGGATAGGCATGCTTATGATCTTTGTATTTGCGTTTGTGTACCAGATCTTTCCAGCGAGGGCAACACCATTAATTCCTGTGACAGACCCTGGATACATTGGCTCACTCTTGTATCACATGGCACTTCCGCTAATCACACTGGTGTTGATTGGGTTTGGTTCATGGGCGTATCTGGTAAGGAATTTTATTGTTGGAATCATGCAAGAAGATTTTGTGACAGCAAAAAGAGCAGCTGGCATTAGTGAAAAAAAGATAATTTATACTCACGCACTCAAAAATGCAGCACCACCAATTATTACTGTTCTAGCATTGAGCCTCTCTGGGTCGCTTGGTGGTGCTATAATCACAGAGGCTGTATTTGATTGGCCAGGAATGGGAAGACTATACTATGAGGCAATCAACGTTCTTGATTTGCCTGTGATAATTGGTGAAACATATGTCTTGACTGCATTTTTCCTTGTTAGTATATTCTTGGCAGATGTTTTGTATGGTTACTTTGATCCAAGGGTGAGAAAAGGATGAGTTTTTCCTCAAAAGAAGTCTGGCATGAATTTTCAAAAAATAAAATTGGTCTAGCGGGAATAGGAATACTAGTAATCCTTTTTGCAATGTCGGCAGTAGCTGTTCTTACCATTCCAATCGAGAGTTTTAAGGAATGGAATGATCCATCAAGCTGGCTAACTTTTCCAAAGTCTGCTCTTCCTGCATGGGTAAATTATTTTCTTTCAGAAAAAATGCCAGAGCATATGATTTTACAAAATCCTCAAGTTGCATCACAAAATGTTGGGGACATATTTCTGACCAGTAATATTTTTGTTGTTGATTATAGCTATGATAAATTTCCAAGTGATTTTATCTATGAATATACTGCAAAATACACCGGATCTCCGTTGTTGCAAATTTGGGTGACAAGACCAGATGGAAAAGAATTCCAATTGATATCCACTTCACTTCCTCAATCAAAAATTGAGACATCATATCATGGGTTTATTTTTTCAACAGATGATTCTATGATGAAAAATATTAGAAAAAATAAAGATAGTTTCATTTTTCCAATTGATTCTCTACTTGCACAAAATATTGTTTTTTCTAAAACTGGACAAAATAATGTGTTAAATGGGCATTATTTTTTCAAAGTGAATCTGTATAGTATTAATTCTAAATCAAACCTTGAGACTTCTAAATTCATCTTGGGAGGAAAAGTGTATGGTTTGATGGGAACTGATGAGCTTAGGCGGAACTTGACTGTCGGACTGTTGTGGGGTACTCCACTTGCATTGTTTATTGGTATAACAGTGGCAATTGGTTCTGTGGTTATTGGATTGGTATATGGTGTATTTGCAGGTTACAAGGGGAAAAAGACCGATGAATCATTAATGCGCTTTAATGATATTATTTATGCAATGCCTGCTCTGCCCCTTTTGATAATTTTGGCAGTAACAATTGGTAACAGCATTTTCTTAATTGTAGGGTTTTTGGTTCTCTTTGGATGGGTAGGAATTGCAAAAGTTTCACGAAGCATGGCTTTACAGATTAAAACATTACAATATGTAGAGGCATCAAAAATAATGGGACAAAAAGACTACAAAATTATATTCAAACACATAATTCCTCAGCTTTTACCATATGCATTTGCCAGTATTGCTATATCAGTACCAGCTGCAATCACTACCGAAGCAGGTCTTAGCTTTTTGGGATTGGGTGATCCGACATTTCCAACATGGGGACAAATTCTACATGATGCTAATACTTATGGTGCTGCAGCAAGAGGTCTTTGGTGGTGGATTCTACCGCCAGGAATTATGATTGCAGTGACAGGTCTGGCGTTTGTCTTTATTGGACACGCGATGGACGTAATAGTTAATCCTAGGCTAAAGCGGTAGGATTGAACTGCCTGATTATTTTTATTATTTCATCATTTAGCTTTATTGTATAGGCAGCTGCATTGGGGTCTGTTTCCTGAGCAAGAGATTCTGCAAATTGTGTCTTGTCCTTACCTCGCTGATACATGCCACCTGTTTCCTTTATACAAAGAGGAAATTTTTGCATCTTCAAACCGCTTTTTGTAAGGTGTGCAATGAATTTTTTGTAATTTTCTGGCAAGTACCAATCTGATTTGGTTTCTTCACATAACATTATCCAAGTGTCTATTGTATTTTGAAATAATGCTTTTTTCCGAAGTTCTTCAAGTGTCATGATATGGTACTTTTAAAAGTCTGCTCTTTTCATCTTAGAACCACATCTTGGACAAGCACCACCCTTGTACCTGTTGTTGCATGTAAGGCAAATGTACTTTACACCTTGACTTTGTCCAAAGAATCCGCCACCGCCACCTGGGTCGCCACCAAATCCGCCACCCATCCTCTTCAATGCTCTGTTTCTTAAGAACAATGGAAATACAATGAAGATAGCTAGGGCAGCCATTAATCCAAATGGCCACGGTAAGATCATTTGTAGTCCTATACTCACAGCCAAAGAACCGAAAAGGAAAATTAAATATGATTTGTAATTAATCAACACTTCATCTTGTTGCAAAAAGCTTATAAGTTTTTGTCATGATTGGTCTTGACTTATTGTAATTTCTAGTAGATTTCCATCTCTATCATATGCAAAAATGTCATCGTCTTCATATGGTGATTGTACAATTAATGAAACAAATCCAAAGAAATTATGCAGATCTGTAACTGATGGTTTTGCAGCACCTGATGGGTGGGAATGAACAGTACCTACATAGCTTGGATCAAATGGCAAAAACGAGTGTGGAAATCCTGCAAAGGTAGGTCCGTGATGCGAAAAAGGCGGAATTACCAGACCATCTATGGATATGATTCCTTTTTTGGACTTTCCACGTAAGATAAGAATTCCCTCATTGGGATGATTGAGTTTGCAGTAAGTCAGTATGCCATCACGAGTATCTTTTGTTATGGTGATTGTCCGTTGCAGTTTTTCTTTTTTAAAGAAGATCATATGATTTTCTTGGTATCCAAATTAATTAATCTTCAAAGAATATAAAATTCTATACCTTAAATTTTCAAAGTTATTCTGGTTCGGGAAATTTCGTTTATCTTTGTTTCAACGTCATGAGTAATCTGTGGTGGACGTTTTAATTCTTCAGAAACCTCCTTTTCTAGAGTTTTAAGAGATGATTCAGATTGCATTATGTCCTCTTTGATTCGTGTCACTTTTTTTTCCTTCTCCTCTAAATCTCTAATATTAAAAATAACAAACTTACTTTCAAACTCGTTCATTTTTTTTGCTAGATTGTGTTTTAGATTGATGAATTCATCCAGTCTGTTTATGGTTTCCTCGATTTGTTCAGCTGCTTTTTGTGAATCTTTGACAGAGACATTACCTGCTACAACTGATTTTACAGTTGCCTGCAATATTTCTATGATAGAATTCTTGTTTTCACTTGTGATTACCTCCGATGGTTCTGCAACTAAACGGTCCATGATGATTTTGAGAGGCTTTTCAAGAGAGGAAATATAGCTATATTTCCCAAGAGGTCTTGATATCTTAGAAAATTGTACGTCAATTTCATTTTTAATAGCTTTTTTTTCTGGCATTAGAGATTCTATGTCTTTTTTTACATTTAGGAATTCTTGATATTCTTTTGTTGATTTGAGGTTTTGTATATCTTGTTCCAAATTATTAATTGTATTTTTATGATCCTCAATTTCTTTTTGTAATTCGATTATTCTGTGGTTTTTATCTTCGATTTCTTTTTTTGATTTTTTAATCTCTTCTATTGATTCTAAAATGTTTTTAGATGTTACTTCAAAATTGGTATGTTCGTCAACTAGAGCCTGTAGATATCTTTTGTTTTTGGTCATATCTGCAAGGTCTTCTTTGAGTTTGTCTGCATACTTTCTAGCAAAAACATGCATTACCCGGGAATTTATCCCCAAAGTATCTCCAATTCTTTTTAGCATCTGACCTGTTTGCAAATTTAAATTTGCTAAATTTGGAAAAGTTTCTGGATTTGATAGATTCACTGCAGTTTCACGTTTTAGCCCTAAAACTACGGCTTTTTTTCCACGTTCTATTAGCACTTTGAGGGATTTGTCGACGTCTTCTGCATTAAGATCATCGTTTTCAAACAGTGACATTGTTTGTATGATGTTTTTTCGTTCAATGTCTATTTGTTCTCTTATTGATTTTGCCTGCTCAAGGATTTTTTCAAGTAGATGTGTTTCACTTTCCTTTAAAATTGGATTGATATCTGAAAAGGAAATTTGTCTTTCATGTTTTGTTGATTCCACTGTTTCGTTTGTTAATTTTTTCTTTCCCCATCCAAAAACCATAGAAATATTCCTATTACATTAAAGTCTTACAACATTAAATATTACACGATGCAAATTACCCATGTGAGCGATACTAGGCTTATAATATTAGGCTCTGTTCTTGCGTTTGCAGGCTTTCTTTTAGGGGGTATAACAGGAGCACAATATCAACAATATGTGATTCAATCTAGACAGTTTGATGTTTGCTATGATTACACATCAGACGGTAATTCTGTTGCAGTAAAATGCGACGAAAAAATACAAGACATGTTTTTCTTTCTTATTTCATCTCTGGGCTTGATTGGAGTAGGCGTGTTTGTATTGGTAAAAGGAGTTCGTGGAAAATGGGATCAGAATGTCAAAAGTGATGAAATGGTTGGGCCAAACAAATAGAACTATTTGACATAAATTTTAAGTCCTGATTATTCCCTGCTGTATAAGAAATTCTATTCCCTTGACAAAATCATTATCTGAAATTTTATTTTCTGCCCACCATCCTGCATTATTTTTAATCCATGGTGGAATGATTTGGCCGCTTGATTCTCCAGATGGTGGAAGATTTTGAATAATTATGATATTGTTTTGTATCATATATTGAATGCCGCTGATAAAATCGGAATCAGACATTTTCCCATTTGCCCACCATCCTGCATTATTTTTAATCCATGGTGGAATTATATTTGATATTTGCCCATTGTTGATTTTACTTATATTTACAATCTTTAGACCATTACTTTTAACTTTGTCAATTAATGATTCAAGTTGCTGGATTTGTTGAAGGTCTGGCTCATTTTGTGTTGCAGTTCCATTGTTTACTGCATAATCTTGGAAGGAAATAGTGACTACTGCAAAACCATAGTCGCGTAAGCTATTCTGGATATTAGTAAATATTTCATCATTAGTTAATTTGTGTAATGTGCCATTACCAGAATTGACATAACCAGTTGAGACAGTTGCTGGAAATAGATGAATTGTATTTGATGTGGAATAAACTGTATGATAGGTTAGGGTATTTGCGCTAAGAAATGTAATATTATTTTCATACATTGCACCAAATGTATCGTTATTAATTTTTCCATAAGGTGGAATAAAGACAGACGGTATAATTCCTAACAAGGAAAATATTTTGTCATTTGATTGTTTGATAAGTGAAGACTGTCCGCTCTGGTTATATGCAGTAAAATCTTCAAACTTCCAGCCGCTGTTTGCTATTTCTATTGATGGGTTAGTTTTGATCTTTTTTTGTAGATATCCTGTTAGTTTAACATCACTACCAAAAGAATTTCCAATTATACCTATAGTTAGGCTGGCATTTTTCTGCTGGAATGTATCCATGATTGCAGTTTGAACGTTGTTTAGCCAATAATCCTGAATGTCATCTAGTCTAAATGTAACACAATGACAGTTTGGAATATTAGCTAATGTGGTATTTTTTGTTATATTGGATGTTTGTGGTATCTGATTTTTTGTAGCATTGGGTGTCTGTACACCAATTATTACGGGTTGATTTTTGAAAATTTGTACCATGCTTTGGTTTCCGTCTATTGTTATTTTGGAGTTGCCCCATTCGCTGTTATCCTTCAAGTTTATTGCATGAAACACATAGTCCCCAACTTTTAGATTAGTAAAGTAAGCTTGGCCTTTTGAATTTACTATTGATTCTGTAATTTTATTTCCCTTGTCATCGTATATTTCTACCAAAAAGCTTCCATCTGAAGATGTAACTGTTTTAGACAAATCCTTGAAAACTTTTGCTGTTAAAAGAGTATGTATCATGGTGGGCCATGGTGTGACTATTTTTAATTCCTGTGGGATGCCAGTTTTGAGTTGTACAGGTGAAAATGAATAAACTAGATTCTTTCCTATTGAAGCATCTGCAATGTAATAGTTATCGTTTATTATTGGAGGCTGAATCCAAAAACGAATTGTTTGACCAATGTTGTCTGTAGGACTTTGAGTCCATTGCTTTCCATCTTGGGATTTTACTGAAACAATAGCATTCTCTATTGGCGTTGAACCGTCATTATAGAATACACTAAAGCGTATTCCTCCAGGAAGCGGTATTGTCGTATCAAGCACCTCGTGGTTAGTTTGTAAATCTACATAGTCTGTACTTGAATACATTCCATTTGCATATACCTCTACTTTGTACTTGTGCCCAATTGGAAGAGAAACTATGTTGTAGGGATTGGCAGACAGCGACGAAATTTCTTTGTAGGGTATGGTGTTCAAATCCTGATACACTTTTAGTGTCATAGAAGAGTAATCAGCTCTGTCATTGTTTGTGTATTTTACATTAATTTCAATAGAGCCTGTACTCTGATCTGCATAAACAAGAATGGGTTGTAATATAATCAATACAAGAAAAAATGATATGACATATTTTGTAATTTGTTTTTTCAATAGGTCTTTCATTTTATCAAACTCCTATTCTTTTAGCGCTAGTCCACTTTGTCTTTGTTTTAAACAATGCTTCTAATGCAGCTTTTATTAGAAGAAAGTCTACTAGTTGCTTGTATCCTAATACTAGAAATGGAGAAAATAGAATCAACCTTGGGTCATCTCTATCAATTCGTACTGCTAATGCAGACATGAAACATTGCAATATGACAAATAATGTGAACATTTGCAGTACAAAAAAACCATCACCATTGATAATTTCTATTATTGAGGTAACAATCACAGCAAGTCCTGCAAATGGCAGTACTATCATTGAAATTATCATAAAAGGAAATGCAATTCTATACAAGAATGCATAGCGTGGATTTACTATTGTCTCAAAATGTCTTGAAAGTACCTGCACATTTCCCCTATACCATCTCTTTCTTTGTTTGTAGAAATCATGTAGCGTTTGGGGAGCTTCTGTGTATGCGGTTGCTTGGGTAGTTCCTTGAATCACAAATCCTGACTTTAGGACCTTTATTGTTGCATCAAAATCTTCAACCAGAGTATCTTTATGATAAGAACCTACTCCCTCAAGTACAGATTTTCTAAATGCGCCCAAGGCACCAGGAACAATAGTGATTGAGCCAAAATAATCAAAAGCTCTTCTAATTATCTCAATTCCTGCTACATATTCTAGTGCCTGTGTCCAAGTAAGCCAGTTCATTCTGTTTCTAACTTTGACATTTCCAGCAACTGCTGCGACATCTTTATTATTTCCAAATCCTTTTACCATCTGCTTTAATGCTTGTCTGCCAATTATGGTATCTGCATCAACTATTATGATTATCTCACCTTTTGCATATGCCAGGCCATAATTCATGGCAGAAGCCTTACCGCCATTTTCTTTGTGTAGTACCTTGACTTTGTTTTTGTACTTGTTTGCTATTTCCAAAGTTTTATCTTTACTACCATCATCAATAACTATTATTTCCTTGTTTGGATAATCTGATTCTAACAAACCCTCTATTGTGCGTGAAATGACTTTGTCCTCATTGTATGCTGGTACTAGAACACTAACTGATGGATAGACTGAAGGATCTGGCATAATATCTTCTTTGTACTTGCTGTATACTGCAAGTGGAACAAACATCATCGTGCTCCAAAATGTAATTGTCATTCCCCATAAAATTATAATTCTTTCAGGAGATTGCCAAATGGCATAACCTTCGTATGCTGCAACTGATGCTAAAACTATTGGAAGTACGATCATGATTACGGCAAATGGAGATGGCAACTTTTTTGCATACTTAAATTTTGATGAGAGTTTTCCCCTAGCGCTAAAGAGTTGATAAAACATGATAAAAGCCGCAAAAGCAAGTGAGATCAAAGTCAAGCTTGTACTCATTAGATATACAGTATAAAATAACACAGAAAATATCGCGCAGACAAGAATTATCTGTATGTGATCTAGTTTTGCTGTTTTAACTTCAGACATTATACTGATATGGTCAACTGGGTAGTAAAATAATCTCTTGTCAGAAAACCCACACCATACAAGTAATATGCCAGCATTTCATAATTTTCAAGTAAATGAAAATAGTTTTTCTGGTTTTGATGTTTTTGATATCAATAGGTGTAATTCCATCATATGCCCTAACAGCATCTTGCCATTGTGTCGCATTTCGATTAGATGACATTCAGGATTATTGGCTAAACAACGTTCAAACTGCAATCATGGATACATTCCAGCAGAAAAATGCCAGCCTAACTATAGGCATAATTGGCAATCACATAGGTCAGGATCCAAAAATAACAGATTATATAAAATCTAAATTAACAGGAAATCCTGCGATAGAGATAGCAAACCATGGCTGGAATCATGAGGATTTTACTAAATTTAGCAGAGAACAGCAATCCATATTGATGAAAAATACAAATGACAAGATATCAAGTCTTTTTGGAGTTGCTTCCTCTGTCTTTATTCCTCCATTTAATACAATTAATTCTGATACCGTGGCAGCATTTCTTGCAAATAACTTTCAATACATTTCTGCAAACACAACACAGGATACTCCGTCATCTTTTATCAAAAATGCTCTAGTGTATCATCTTCCTGGCACAGCAAAAACTGGAAATCTAAATGACAATAATACATACTGGTATAGTGAAAATTACACACAAACGTTTGTAGAAATCGCAGATAGCTTGCAAAAATATGGTTATGCAATAATTGTAATGCACCCACAGGAATATTCAGTTAGACAAGTATTGAATTACTCCAACACTGTAGATGAAAACCAAATTCAGCAACTCAAAACATTAATTGATGAAGTTAGAAATGATGGCATAAATGTTGTAACCATAACCGAAATTCCAAAACACACTAGTAACCAGGTAATGCCTAGTTGGACTAGTCATCTATTTACTTGGTATGATAAAGGAAAATTATCTGAAAATGAGGTGTATGGTGCTATAAAATTCTTGATGGCAAATAAAATAATAAATTTTAACTCTGTCTCTCCCATCGCTTATCCCTTGCACCAAAATATTACTGCGACAGTTTTTTGGGTTGGTGAGCCTGCCAGTCAGGATAACCAGTTCATAGATAATCTTTCCAGCATCTGGGATGACAAATGGCTAGCACACTTTGGAGGAATAGATGATCCTAAATCAAGAAATGGATACTTTCCTGCAAAATTTACTCCATTAGAAAACCCGTTTTACTTTGCATTACCATATAACGATTATACCAACGGAACTCGAGTACCAGGTGCTTACAATGTGGTTTATTGGGCTAGTGAAAAAAATTGGACTGGTTCTGAATCAATGCTCAAAAATAAATGGATCATGATCACAAAAGAAAACAAGACTGCATATGCGCAATGGGAGGATGCAGGTCCATCTGTATATGATGATTCAAGCTATGTTTTTGGAAATAATTCTCCTAAAAATAATTCCATCAACCATTCGGGATTAGATCTATCCCCAGCAGTTAGTGATTACATTGGACTATATTCTGACAATAATAATATGGTTAGCTGGAAATTTGTTGATAGCAGTCAAGTTCCAGATGGACCTTGGAAAAAAATTATTACCACATCCCAAGTATACCAACAAAGCTGATTGACATATCATAATATTTCAAATTGTGATGAATAGTAGTAAAGCTGCGCAATTCTTTAAATATATGATGTAGACGTTTGCGTAATGAATCAAAGTACAGCAAAGGAAACAAAATCATACATGTACCTGGGTGCGATATCTATAATGTTGCTGTTAAGTGCAGCCATCATTACTCCATCTATAAGTGCATATGCAGACAAGGGTGATCCTAAAACTAAATCAAATGATAATAAAACTAAATCAAATGATAATGGAAATCACAAATCTAAAGATAACAAGTCACATCAAAAGGATAGAAAGGACAAGGACAAAGGTCATAAAGGTCCGGAGCGATGTGAGAATGGATCTTCTGCAAAGTATAACAAGCACTGTGGGGAATAGACTTTTTTTTATTAATTATTCCAAAACAGGCTTTTCCAATTCTTTACATAGTTTTTTATAATTTTCTATAATTTCTTTGAAACCCAGAAATGTTGCCTTGATGTTTTTTTGTGCCAACTCAAAGCGCATTGTCTTTTCAACAAGATAAGATGCTTCCTTTGGGTCTAAACCAGTGTCTTCCCAAATTTTATCAGTATCGTCCATCAATTTTTGTAACCTTGTTTCCTCTTTGCGTATTTTTTCTTTTAATTCCTTAACTAGACGGGATTCCATTTGTGATTTTTTATAGTGACATTATCATATAAGAAAACTGATCTAGAGTTTGTTTTGGATTGTAAAACCACAGGCGCAAATTTTATCTGAAATATTGTCTTTTGATGTTTTAAAATCAGTGTGTCTGGGTATGATCAAAATATTGGATGTATCCCATGTTGTGTAATGCTGTTGCAACTCTGTCCTCCTCATTTTTCTTTACCTTGTCAAGTTGAACTGAATCTGCTCTGCT
>Ga0207091_1161_pt1 | contig 15804 bp, 8 predicted proteins | sample Alteio_BWMinHeat_47_FD_153534 | JGI IMG/M metagenome (GOLD analysis project Ga0207091, IMG submission 153534) | Enriched cells from forest soil in Barre Woods Harvard Forest LTER site, Petersham, Massachusetts, United States -... | ecosystem: Environmental > Terrestrial > Soil > Temperate forest >... | reverse complement strand
ACACCCACTGCCAACAACTCCGGAATAACAGGATTGGGAGTTGGATCCAATGTGTTTCAATGGACAATTTCAAACAATCCATGTACCGCAAGTTCTTCTCAGGTGACAATTACAGGCGTTGCATCTCCTACTGCATCTGTTGCGGGAGGCCCACAAAGCATTTGCGGCAATGCAACGACGCTTACCGGTAATGCGGCAATAACGGGAACAGGGCTGTGGACCTTGATCAGTGGAAGCGGAACGATAACAACACCCACAGCAAACAACTCCGGAATTACAGGATTGGGAGTCGGCGCCAATGTTTTCCAGTGGACCATCTCGAATGCCCCATGTGCTGCAAGTTCTTCTCAGGTCACGCTCACGGGCGTGGCAGTGCCAACAGTTGCCAGTGCAGGTGGAGCGCAAAATGTCTGTGGAACAACAGCTACACTTGCAGGAAACGCGGCACTGACCGGAAGCGGATTGTGGACACTGATCAGCGGTTCCGGAACAATCACGACACCCACAGCAAACAATTCAGGCCTTACCGGTTTGGGAGCCGGAGCCAATGTCTTTCAATGGACCATCTCCAATAACCCCTGCACGGCAAGTTCATCTCAGGTGACCATTTCAAGTTCGACCGGTCTGGCCGTGGCTCCGACACAAACAAATGTGCTGTGTAACGGAGCATCCACCGGGCTGGCTACGGCTACCGTGAGCGGTGGTATTGGCACCTATGTATATGCCTGGACTCCTTCAGGAGGAACGGCTGCAACGGCCTCCGGACTGGCAGCAAATACCTATACCTGCTCGGTTAAAGACGGAAACAATTGTCCGGTTTCGCAAACATTTGTGATCAGTGAACCTGCAATTATTGCACTCACTCCGTCCACCCTACCATCGGGATGCGGAGTTTCAACAGGCTCTGCGACGGTTGGTGTAACCGGTGGCAACGGTGCGTATACTTATTCCTGGACTCCCCTCGGAGGAACAGCCGCAACCGCGAACAACATTGCTTCCGGAACCTATACCATTTCGGTGACGGACGCGAACAATTGTCCGATGTCAACAACAACGATTGTCGGAAATACTTCCGGCCCTTCCGTGTCCACGTTCTCATCCGCCAACATCTCTTGTCATGCAGCCTGCAATGGAACAGCTACCGTAAACATTACCGGTGGTACAGGCGCCTACACGTATTCCTGGAACCCCAGCGGAGGCACAGCTGCAACGGCCAGTTCATTGTGTCCGAATACCTATACGTGCAACATACGTGACAATAACAATTGCCTGATCACAAAAATTTTCCCGATTACAGAACCACCAGCATTGACCCTTACACCATCCCACACGGATGTGCTTTGTAACGGAAACCTGACAGGTTCGGCTACGGCTGCGATGAGCGGCGGGACCGGAGCTGGAACCTATACCTATTCCTGGACACCTTCAGGAGGAACCGCAGCAACGGCTTCGGCTCTTGCCGCAAATACATACACCTGCTCGGTCACCGACCAAAACAATTGCCCGATCTCACAAACATTTATCGTTACCTCCCCACCTGCTTTATCACTCACTCCAACACAAACAAATATTTTGTGTAATGGAAATTCAACCGGATCGGCCACAGCAACAGTCAGTGGCGGCACGGGAGCTGCAACATATGCGTATGTCTGGACCCCATCCGGAGGATCAGCGGCAACAGCATCGGGTCTTCCTGCCAACACGTATACCTGTTCTGTTAAAGACGGAAACAATTGTCCGATTGTACAGACCTATATCATTTCTGCTCCCACTGCCCTTTCGATTACTCCCTCTCAGACAAATCTGCTTTGCAACGGATCCTCAACCGGATCGGCAACTGCTGATGTCAGCGGAGGAACAGGTGCCGGAACCTACACGTATTCATGGACTCCATCCGGAGGAACAGGTCTTACCGCTTCAGGTCTGACAGCAAATACCTATACCTGCTCCATCAGAGACTTCAACAACTGTCCGGCAATACAGACTTTCAATATCACCCAGCCTGCATTGCTTACGCTCACTCCGTCTGCCACACTTTCAGGATGCGGCGTTGCTACAGGTTCGGCCTCGGTAGGTGTTACCGGAGGAACAGGTGCCTACACCTATTCATGGACACCGAGCGGCGGAACAGCTGCTACCGAACCCAACCTGGCATCTGGAACCTACACTATATCTCTGACGGATGCGAACAACTGTCCGATGTCGACAAGCATTTTTGTTGGAAACAGCTCCGGCCCTTCGTCCAGCTCTGTCTCCGCGGATGTGACTTGTCACGCGGCCTGTAATGGAACGGCAACAGTGACGGCAACCGGTGGTTCGGGAGCCGGAACCTATACCTATTCATGGACACCCAGTGGAGGGACGGGAGCTACCGCCACAGCGCTTTGTCCGAATACCTACACATGCAACATTCTGGACAAGAACAATTGCCTGACCGTACAAACCGTGACCATCGCCGAACCCACTGTTTTATCCATTGTGCCAACGCAGTCGAATGTGCTGTGTAATGGCGCATCATCGGGATCAGCCACGGCCACTGTCAGCGGAGGAACCGGAACCTACACGTATGCCTGGACACCTTCAGGAGGAAGTTTGGCAACAGCTTCCGCCCTTGCGGCAAATACCTATACCTGCTCCGTTACCGATGGCAACAACTGTCCGGTCGCTCAGACCTTCATCCTTTCAGCTCCTTCAGCAATTGGAGTGACCACCCCTTTACAGACCAATGTGCTCTGTCATTCAGGCACAACAGGTGCAGTCACTGCGAATGCCACCGGTGGAACGGGCGCCTATACCTATTCCTGGACACCTTCTGGTGGAAACAGCGCTGCAGCCTCCGGCCTGAACGCCGGCACCTACACGATACTGGTAACGGATGGGAACGGCTGTTTCTCTTCTGCTCAGACAACAATTACGGAACCTGCTGTGCTGACTGATTCCACGCAAATGTCTTCGGCTTTCTGCGGTGGAAATAACGGGTCTGCCACAGTCTTTCCATATGGAGGAACATCAGCTTATACCTATTCCTGGTCACCTTCCGGAGGAACGCTTTCCAAAACAACCGGAATTCCTGCAGGAACATTTACATGCACCATCACCGATGCGAACGGTTGTCAGAAAACAACGAGCGTGGTTGTGAGCCAGCCAGCACCTTTATCGGCAACGATTTTACCGACAGCGGTTCGCTGCAATGGAGACAGCACAGGCTCGGCATCCATCAGCCCCAGTGGAGGCACGAGCGCCTATACATACAGTTGGTCTCCTTCGGGTGGAACCGGTGCTTTGGCAAACGGATTGAAGCAAGGAACATATACCTGTACCGTAACCGATGCCAAAGGGTGCAACTTCAATACAACGGTAACCATTACTCAACCTGCGTCTCCACTTTCCAACAGTTTGGCCCCGACCGCCACAACGTGCAATGGCCTCAGCACAGGATCAGCAAAAGCCACACCTACGGGCGGAACTGCCGGTTACACCTATTCCTGGACTCCGTCCGGAGGAACAAGTGCTCTGGCTACGGGTCTTCCGGCCGGAATTTACACCTGTCTGCTGAAGGACTTGAATGGCTGTACGAATACAACGACAACAACCGTTGCGCAACCTCCGGTACTCTCCGTAAAAGACAGTATCACCAGCTCGACCTGTAGTAAAAATAACGGGATTGCGACTGTTACTCCGGCAGGCGGAACGGGTGCCTATTCCTATGCCTGGTCGCCTTCGGGAGGGAATGCAGCAACTGCCGGTTCACTGTTGGCCGGCTCCTATACCTGTGTGATTACAGACGCAAACGGTTGTACACAGACGACAGTCTCTACCGTCACGAGCGTCGGCACCAATCCTGTGGTTTCCATCCTGTCATCCGGTTCAACTACAATCTGCCAGACCCAAACAGATACACTTACGGCAACCGGTGGAGGAACTTACAGCTGGAGTACCGGTGCAACCACGGCTTCCATCGTCGCGACAACAGCCGGAAACTATTGCGTGACCGCAACGAACACCTGCGGCAGCAATTCTACATGTACCGCTATAGTTGTTTCTCCGTTGCCTGTCGCAGTCATCACCGGAAATTCCACAACCTGCCAGGGAGACTCGATCAAGCTGACCGCATCCGGCGGAACCAATTATGTGTGGAGCAACTTATCGACAAGTCCATCCATCTATGTCTCGGCATCAGGAACTTATTCTGTGGTTGTATCCAACGGTTGCGGGAAATCCACGGCGCAGTCGGTGGTTACGGTATCGAATGTAACGGCACTATTCACAGCCGACAGCATAACCGGAAGCGGCACTTTACCGGTAAACTTTACCAATGCAAGCTCTCCTTCAGCCACTGCCTTTGCCTGGAATTTTGGTGATGGCAATACAAGCAACCTGCCAAATCCGACCAATACGTATACCGCTTCCGGAATCTATACGGTGGTGCTTGTGGCATCCGATTCCAATAATTGCCAGGGCACATACAGCATAGTGATCACGATCAATGATGTGAAACCCTGGATTCTGGTTCCGAATGTATTCACACCCAACGGTGACGGGCAGAATGATCTGTTCATCATCACGGCACAAGGGCTGACAACGTTTAATGTAAAAATCTTTGATCGTTGGGGAGTATCACTCGCCGAACTCACTTCTCAAAATCAAGGCTGGGACGGACGGACCGAGGGTGGCGAGGCCGCTGTTAACGGAACGTATTACTATATTCTGGAAGCACAAGGCTCAGACAGGACACCCATCCGCCAGCAAGGCTTTTTCATGCTCATCCATTGATTCCAGAATGCGCACCACTTATGGTTAAGTTCCCACCCCATGTCTTTTGGAACGAATTATGCCCTGAGCTGAAAGCAATACGGTAATCCAGCCTTTGAACACCTCTCCCGGAAAAAGCTACCGCAAACCGGGACTGGTCTTGCTTCATTTTTTATGTAAATTTGATTTTGCATTGATACCCATGTTCATCCCTTCAAGACCGTGAGCCGTATTTACGAAAAAATACTAGAGATACAGAACACCAATCAGAAGGCCGCCTTGTGCACCATTATTTCATCCAAGGGCTCTACTCCCCGTAAAACAGGTGCAAAGATGCTGGTGTACGCCAAGGGCGGCATTGAAGGGACAATCGGCGGAGGGGCGTTGGAAAAAGCAGTCATTGCTCAGGCTCTGGAAGTCCTGAATGAGAAAGAACCCCGAACCGTAAAACACAATCTTGTCGCCGATCTGGCCATGTGCTGCGGTGGAACCGTTGAACTTTTTATAGAACCTGTCATGAACAAACAGCAAGTATATATTTTCGGAGCCGGACATATCGGAAAATCGCTGGCCAAATTTGCCCTTGAGCTCGATTTCAGGGTGACACTTATTGATGCGCGTTACGATGCATTTCAGGGCTTCAGTTTGCCCGAATGTACGATTGTGCAGGAACACCATACAACGGCTATCGAACAGCTCAATTTCAATGAAAATTCCTACATCGTCATTTTGACACATGACCATGCCTTTGACAGAGAGGTGCTTGCACTTTGCTCGAAAAGGGAACATGCGTATATCGGTATGGTTGGCAGCGAACGCAAAGTGACGATTGCCAGAAAGAACCTGATTGCCTCCGGCCTGCTCAATGAAACTGAACTTGAAGAAATAGATATGCCCATTGGGATCGCGTTCGCCGCGGTGACTCCTGCAGAGATTGCCATCAGTATTCTGGCCAAGCTGATTGACACCCGGAATAAAAAACAATAAATCGCGCATCAGCAAATCGAACCGATCAGAAACGAGCACTCATTCAAAGAAGATCAATTTATGCAACAGACCATTTCATTTGTCCTGGACGGAAAAATCCAAAAACTGAATTTCACGGAAACCATCCTCCCGACTACGACAGTACTGAATTATTTGCGAAGCAGTGCGCTCCACAAAGGAGTGAAAGAAGGCTGTGCGGAAGGTGATTGCGGAGCATGTACTGTGGTCATTGGCGAGGCCGGGGCGGACGATCGGATGCATTACAAAGCCTGGGATTCATGTCTTGTCTTTCTCCCGATGATACATGGCAAGCAGCTCATCACGGTCGAGAACCTGGCTCAAAAAAAAAATTTCCAGGAAATTCTGCATCCGGTACAGCAGGAGATGGTGAATACGAATGGAAGTCAATGTGGTTACTGCACTCCTGGAATAATCATGTCCCTCTTTTCGCTTTACAAAAATGAAAACGAACCTTCCAAGGAAAGTATCGAAGATGCATTGACCGGAAATCTTTGCCGCTGTACAGGATACAAACCCATTTTGGAAGCTGCTGCCGCTGCATGCAAGCAGAACGGCAAGGATCAGTTTACCGAAAATGAAGCTGAAATCATCGGCCTCCTCCGGCAGATATACGAAACAAGCCAGTCGCTCGCGATCGATACAGGATCTCAAACTTATTATCAGCCCAGAACCAAGACTGAAACCCTCGAACTCAGAAACCGCATGTCTGATTCTTTACTGCTGAACGGTGCAACAGATGTCGCACTGAGAGTAACCAAACGGCATGAAACACTCACACAGATTATCGATCTGAGCCAGGTGGAGGAATTGAAAAAATGCACACGAACGGATTATCTGATTAAGTTCGGGAGCGGGATGAATCTTGAAGAAGTAAAAAAAATAGCAGAAAAAGAATTGCCTGCACTTCATGAGGCACTGGTCGTGTTTGGCTCGAAACAGATCAGATCGCTGGCCACTTTGGGTGGTAATCTGGGTTCAGGTTCTCCGATCGGAGATATGCTTCCTGTCCTGATGGCTTACAATGCTGAAATAAAATTGCAGAGTGTTGAAGGCGAGCGGATCGTGAACATGAATGATTTTATTCTCGGCTACCGGAAGACTGACCGCAAAGCCAATGAAATTATCACAAAGGTGATCATCCCCAAGCCACTTCCTGAAACGACAGTCCGATTTTATAAGGTATCCAAACGCAAGGACCTGGATATCTCCACGGTCAGTGCGGCAATCAGTCTGACACTGATCAATGATCGTGTGGGGGCTATTGTACTTGCATTCGGCGGAATGGCAGCCGTCACCAAACGAGCTGGCAAAGCCGAGAAACACCTGGCAGGAAGAGAATGGACCCGAAAACACGTGGAGGAAGCCATGGAATTGATAGAAACGGAATTCAGTCCCATCTCAGATGCACGTTCCGGTGCCGAATTCAGAAAACTTGCGTCCAGGAACCTGTTGATGAAGTTCTGGATGGACACCCAAATTCAAATCAAGGCCTAGAACAAAACAAGCCCATGAGCGAAAAAATAATTTCACCGAAAACGAAAAAGAAATCAGCTTCCATACCCCACGACAGCGCCAGCAAACATGTCAGCGGACAATCGGTTTATATCGATGACATCCCGGTCAATGATCAGCTCCTCATCGGAAGGGTTGTTTACAGTCCTCATGCACATGCCAGAATCAAATCCATGGACCTGGGTGCCGCTAAAAAACTGAAGGGAGTCCATGCCGTACTCTGCAGTCTGGATATCCGTGGAGCCAATCAGATGGGGCCGGTCATTCACGATGAACCGTGTCTCGCTGCAGAAGAAGTGATTTGTGTCGGGCAGGCAATGGTTCTGATTGCAGCTGAATCCGAATCCATTGCGATAGAAGCACAAAAGCTGATCCGTATTGAGTATGAACTTCTGGACTCCATCACCACGCTGCGGGCTGCCATCGAAAAGAATGCCCTGCTCGCCCCTCCGCGGACGATGAAACGCGGTGATCCGGAAGCAGCACTGAAAATTGCCGCACATTGCATGGAAGGCGAACTGGAGACCGGTGCACAGGAGCATTGGTATCTGGAAACGCAAACCTGTTTATGCATTCCCGGTGAACATCAGGAAATAACGGCATACAGCTCGACTCAACATCCATCCGAAACACAGGCCATCATTGCCGAGGTATTGGGTATTTCTAAAAATGAAGTCGTCGTTGAAACCCGTCGGATGGGAGGTGCCTTTGGCGGAAAAGAAACACAGGGCAACTGGGTGGCAGCCTGGGCCGCACTCTTATGCCAGGCTACAGCCCGGCCTGTCAGAATCCGACTCTTCAGAGATGATGATCAGATCATGACCGGAAAACGTCATCCGTATCTGATCCGTTACAAAGCAGGATTTGATGACGACGGAAAAATTTCAGCGGTACTGTTCGAGCAAAATGCAGACGGCGGTTGTGCCACCGATCTGAGTATAGCCATTCTCGAACGTGCCATGCTGCATGCCGACAGCAGCTATTACATCCCACACATGCAGGTGATCGGCCGGGCCTACAGAACAAACCTGCCTTCAAATACAGCCTTCAGAGGTTTCGGTGGACCACAGGGAATGGCTGCCATGGAAACGGTTCTTGACCGGATTGCCCGGATTCTTAAAAAAGATCCGGCCGATATCCGGGCTCTCAATTTCTACGGACTAAAGAAAGACAACATCACGCATTACGGACAGGAAGTCGAACTGAACCGCCTGCCGCTCATGTACGAACAGATTTTACTTTCTTCCGATTATCACAAACGCAGGAAAGCTGTTGCGGAATTCAACGCGTCGAATGAATTTTACAAAAAAGGACTTGCGCTGACGCCGGTAAAATTTGGCATCTCGTTCACCACCTCTTTTCTCAATCAGGCCGGTGCACTGGTCAATATTTATAAAGACGGAACCTTACTTGTGAACCATGGAGGCACTGAAATGGGCCAGGGACTGAATACAAAAATCCTTCAGATCGCCGCTGCTGAACTTGGAATCAGCACAGACAAAATAAAAGTGAATGCGACAAATACTTCGAAAATACCGAACACCTCCGCAACGGCCGCATCTGCCGGAACAGACCTGAACGGGATGGCCGTCAAGGTGGCTATCGACGAGCTCAAAACAAGAATTGCCTCAGTGATGGCTGCCGAATTTTCAAAACAGGATCCGGCCAAACCGTCACTTGCCGAAAACATCGTTTTTGAGGACGACCTGATCTTCGATAAACTAGTGCCAGCACGAAAAATGCTCTTTGCAGAAGCTATGCCCCTTGTTCATTTTAACCAGGTGAGTTTAAGTGCAACCGGATTTTACCGGACTCCCAATATCGGCTGGGACAAAGCATCAGGCTGGGGGAAACCGTTCAACTATTTTGCATTCGGAATGTGCGTGAGTGAAGTGCTGGTGGATACGCTGACCGGCTTTTATAAAAACTTAAGAACAGATATCCTTCACGATGTCGGTGACTCGATCAACCCGGGCATTGACATTGGTCAGGTAGAAGGCGGATATATTCAGGGCGTCGGGTGGTGTACAACCGAAGAAGTAAAATGGACCCCGGATGGCCATCAGCTGAATCATTCGCCGGATACGTATAAAATTCCTTCTGTTCAGGATATCCCTGCAGATTTCCGAACGACTTTGCTTCAGAGTGCGCCCAATCCGAATGCCATACGCAAAAGCAAGGCCGTTGCAGAACCTCCTTTTATGCTCGCTTTCGCAACCTGGCTGGCCATCAAGGATGCTGTCTCTGCTGTTGGTAAACATCAGTTCGAACCGCAGTTCCGCTTACCGGCCACAAATGAAGTGATCCTGCTGAGTGCAGAAGATCTGAGGAAGCGCATGAAAAATTAATGGTCCTCTCTCAGTGGATGGTTGGGACGGGGCGTCCCAACCGAAGGTGACAGGACCGATGTTTAACTGACGGCCTTCTTTAGTCTTGCATCCAGAATTTTAACAAACGAGCGTGTGCGGATATCCTCCATGGTAAGGCTTGTCGCCACGAGGTCTTCTTCTCCGATTGCCCCGCAATTCATGGCGATCAAAAAGAAGTTGAGCAAACCCTGTCCGGTAGCAGCATCATCAAACACATCTCCTGAAAGGGTGGCTTGTCCGGCCTTTTCCATGAAATTGCGCAGACGAAGTGCGGCATCATCATAACTTTCAAGAAAAAAAGAATAGACTGCAGCGTACCGGATTGGCAACTGGGCCGGATGCAGATCCCAACCCTGGTAAATTCCTTTCCATAAGGAATGACGGTTGTGATCATACGCGATTTTCCAGGCGCGGTGTACGACCTCAGCATTCTCTTTCTGCTGCAATGCGGTCAAGTCTTTACCCCGATGTGGTCCGACAGGCATCACATTGGTCGCACCATCTGAAAGCCAGACACCTGTTCCTCCGAGAGCAACCTTCATCATGTGATGCGCAAAATCGCAGACCGGGTGATCCATCTTCTGATATTTTGCAGTGATGTTACAGGACGCCGTGTAATCATACGTTCCGAAATGAGCACCGGTGACTCTCCCCTCCCCTGCGATAACCATTGCAAGCAGCGGGCTTTTGCCTTCACTGCTCATGATCGATTGTGTTGTCTCAACCATGAATTCCATTTTCAACGAACCCGGAGCCAGCTTGGTGTTTGCTTCAATAATTTCAAATAAACGCACCAGCGCAGAAACCTGCTCGGGAATCTGAACTTTGGGGAGTGTCACAACAAAATTGGCGGGAAGTTTACCACCCGAAGCATCGACCAATGTGGAAATAAAAATATCAAGAGTCCTGACCGAACGGTTTTTCAATTCTTCGGTAAAAGGTTTGATACGAATTCCTATAAATGGAGACAATGTTCCCTCCTTCATTCCTTTAGCTACTTCATTTGCTGTGAACACGGCAGTTGCATCTTCTTCCGCATCCGGTCTGTTGCCGTAACCATCTTCAAAATCGATCCGGAAATCTTCGAGCGCTTCACGTTCGAGTTTTTTGATTATCTTATTGTAAATCGTAAAAGCCAGGCGGCCATTTTCGGTTGTTGCTCCCTTTCTTTCGAAACCCTTCATCATCGTCTCGATCGATTTTTTGTCTGCCGGCAGTGCATTGTGTCCGGGCAACTCCAGCGCACGTGCCAGAACGGTAAAGTCGGGCGCGTAGGTTTTGAAATGACTGAGTGCTACCGCTCCCATTTTTACAACAGTATCCGATTTGAACAAATTTGCACCGCCGTATACAGTGTGTACGGGCTGCCTTTCCGGAGAATCACCGGGATATATTTTTGCGAACGAAGCATTAGCTTTTTTTAGTTCCGACAAGACATTCTGCTTGTCCTTTTCTGGAATGGATTGTTTCATGTAATTAGAATTTGATTGTTTAATTGCCACACGGAATACCCATATTCATATTCCTTTGAATATTGAAGATATATGGGTAGTTCATCCGGTCTCGTCTTTTGGTATTTGGGATTATCTATTCTGGCTCCGTTCCAATGATGTTTTTTCTCAGCTCCCCCTGTAGGTAGAGTAACCATAAGGATTCAAGAGTAAAGGAACATGGTAATGTGTCTGATCTGTCACTTCGAAACAGATACTTACCGATGGATAAAAGCTTTGTATGTTCAGCCGTTTGAAGTAGGCAGCGGTATCGAACACCAACCGGTAGGTACCGGAAATCAACTGCACGTCATTTGAAAGCAAGTTTGGCAAGCGTCCATCGGAATTGGTTTCTCCCTGCCCCTTCTTGATCCAGATGTTCTCTTTCGTCAATTCTTCCAGGACAATAATTACACCGGCAGCAGGCTTCCCCTGTGTTGTATCCAAAACATGCGTGGTTATCTGGCTCATGCGAAAAGTTTATCGAGTCTGAGATGTGTAATTTTATTTTGTTCGTTCATGGCGGTCTTTAATTCCGTCTCTGCATCGTTTTCCATCCGGACTTGCAACAAGTTCAGCATTTCTTCCGCTGATTTTCCGGTTGCACATACAATGAAGATATAACCGAATTTGTTTTCATATGCTGTATTTCCATCAGCCAGTTCCTGAATGGTTTTCCCTGCAGCTGCAGTCAACCCTGCCTGCTCGTTGCTTGCCCATTCCTTCGTAGCGGCAAATTTCTTTTCAAGGCTTTTCAGGTCGCCGATTTTGGGATGATGAGAGAACGCTTCAAGTGCATCTTTGCGTGAGCAGCCCATCCATATCCGGTCTGAAGAACGGATCAGGTCCTGTTTATTTGAAAACGGCCTGCAGTCTGTCAGCTTGTGCGCCCAAAGCGTCGATCCGCAACATTTGAACAGCTCTGCGAAAGCGGCATCACTGCTCATCTTATTTAATTTCGGGACAGTCATTTTTCTCTGTGAAGATATCCGAAGGCACGCAGGCGGCTGACACCTCCGTCGGGATATATGTTTAAACGAATATGCGTGTACGGCCCGGGATTCGTGATTTCATTTCTGAAAAAGCGTTCCTGGTTCGGCTGCAGTTTTACTTTCGGAAGAATTTCTGTCCATTGAAGTTCCGCAGCGTTCAGATCTGTTTGTTTTGAATTTTCCAGATTGAGTCCTTCAATCATGCAGGTATCGGGGTAATTTCCTTTGAAGTGACAGGTATCAACCAGCAATCGTTCAATGATGCCAGGATGGGCCAGCTCAACAATTACCCAATCACGGTTGTTGGGCGTACGGTTTCGTTTTGTTTCCCAACCATCTCCCATATTGACACCCCGCCCCGGCATAATCAGATTATCCATGTGACTGAAAAACATATCGTTGCACAAGACCGCTTTTGCACCATTTGTTGCAGCAGCCAGATCAACAGTTTCCTTTCCGATCACCAGATCCCAGTTTTTGTAAACATCTCCGTATACTTTAAACCGGGCCACGCCACCATCCGGAAAGATATTGAGCCTCAGGTGAGTCCAGATCTTATCATCCGTTAAGGGAAATAGATTCTGACTTCCCGGATTCAATGGCGATTTAGGGAGTAGTTCAACCCAGGTGGTTCTCGCGCTTTGGAGATAATCGCCCGAAGGATTGCCTTCCATACTGCAGGCATCGACTGAAGCAAATGGAGGGTGGTTCCCTAAAAAATAATTCGTGTCGATATCAAAACCACGGATAATACCTGAGGGACCAAGTTTGATGATGCACCAGTCGTTTCCGGGTGTTCTTTTCCGGCGCGATTCCCAGCCGTCCATCCACTTGCCGTGGTCTGTATATTTATCGGCTATAAAAATTCCGCGGCCGGGTTTCAACAGGTTTTCTTTTTCGGCAAAAAAATCGTCACTGCAGGCGATCGTTTTACCACCTATACGTTCTGACGCAAGGTCAATAAGCGTTGTAAATGCCGGTTGTTCTTTCTTTACACTTTCCATCGTTTTTCAATCGGTTAATGAATCGTTTATCTCAACAGTATTTTTCCTTGTGGGAAAGATACAAAATTCCCCCTCTCAAATATTTTTTTGCCACCCACATAGGTTTGACAAACGGCACCAAAAAGTTCCTTATTCAGATAGGGCGTGATTTTATGCCTGTACTCAATGTCCTTTTCCTGAATACGAATTTGCTTGTCCGGATCCCAGACCGTTAAATCTGCATCATAGCCGGTCCGGATAAGTCCTTTCGTTCCGGCGTATCCCAAAAACCGGGCAACATGGGTACTCATCAGGTTTGACAAATCGATCAGGCTCATGCCTCTTTGTTTTGCTCCTGTCCAAACCACAGGCAATGAAAACTGAACACTGGCAATGCCTCCCCAGGCTTGTTTGATATTGCCCGAATCCAGTTTCTTCAATTCAGGGGTGGCTGGACTGTGATCCGTCACAACAAAATCGATCGTACCGTCTTTCAATGCCTCCCACAACTGTTCATTGTTTGCCCTTTCGCGAATAGGCGGAGTGCATTTGAACACGGGACTGCCATCGGGTATATCTTCAGCTGCAAAGAACAAATAGTGCGGACATGTTTCGACCGTGAGCGGAAGGCCTTCAGCTTTTGCCATCCGGATCATCGGGAGGCTGCTTGCAGAAGACAAATGAACGATATGAACCCGGCAATTGAATTCCCGGCAGAGCCGGATCATCATTTCCACAGCTGTGTCCTCCCATGCATTGGGCCGGGAACGAAGAAAAGCCATATAAGAGGAAGGTGTTTTCTCAAAGGCCTCAATACCGGGATGCGGTGCATCGAGCTCAGCATGGGCCAGCAAGGGAATCTTGTATTTTGCAACAATGGGCATCCCTATCCTCAGCTCCTGTTCGGTCACATTCGGGAAATCATCGATTCCCGAATGCGTCAGAAATGCCTTGATGCCCAAAACCCCTGATTCGATCAGATCCTCGAGCACATTCAGGTTACCGGGAACGATGCCGCCCCAGAAACCACAATTGCAATAGAGCTTTCCGCGTGTGGAAGCGATTTTTTCCTGAAGCGCAAAAGCCGTTGTCGTAACCGGACTGGCATTCAATGGCATATCAACCAATGTGGTAATCCCCCCGGCCACAGCCGCTCTTGTGATTGTTTCAAATCCTTCCCAGTCCGTTCTTCCCGGCTCATTCACATGCACATGCGAATCAATGATGCCGGGCATGATGACCAGATCGCCCAGATCTTCGAGCGGATATTCAGGAGTACTGACTCTGCCAGGCAGAAGATCGGCGATTTTTCCATCCTTTATACAAATTGTCAGATCCCGGATTCCAGCCTCTGTGATAACTTGAGAGCTGTGCAGCGCGAAAACATTTGGTTGATCTTTCATACGAAGCGGAATTGAGAAGCAAAGATCATGAGAAAAAAGAAAAGGTCTTGCATCCCGCTAATCGATTTATACGATTTTATCTGTCTGAGGAGAATCTTTCGGTACATCTGCTTCTGCCTGGGACGGATTAAACCGGCAAAGAATCAGTATATCAGCAAATATAGAGTGAAAATTAAGTATTATTGCATTCAAATGAACACACCGGTTTTCCGCAGACATTTCCAAAGGGCAAAGTTCCTGTTGCTTCTTTCCTTTGTGCTTATGACTTCCGAAAGTTTTGCGTCCGGACCTTTCGTTTCGCAGTTCAGCAGAAATGATCTGCTTTTTGTGCTCATTGTTGCAGGACTCGTTGCAGGCGTGCTCTGGGTTTTGAAATCTTCCACAACGGCCTTGCACAAAACCTCCAAGCATCATCCGGCGGATGAAGCTGATTCGCCCGGCAATTCAGAACGGTTAAATGGACTTGTCAGAGACCTCCGGGAAACGAGGGCGGTGATCCTTTACTGTACCTTGATTTTTCTGTTTTTTTATATCTCCTACGCCTTTGTCAAAGGAACATCGATGGAGTCGCATGTCACCGAGTGGCTCAATCTTCTCGTACGCTGGACGCATGTCGTTTTTGGAATTGCCTGGATCGGCGCTTCTTTTTATTTCAATTTCCTGGAAAACAGTCTGAACAGAACAAAAGATCTCAAGGAAGGCATAGCCGGGAACTTATGGGCCATACACGGTGGCGGCTTTTATTATCTCGAAAAATACAAAGTGGCTCCGCCCGAAATACCAAAAGAACTTCATTGGTTCAAATATGAATCGTATTTCACCTGGCTTTCGGGTTTTACCTTACTTGTGATTGTCTACTATCTGGATGCCAAAGTCTATCTGATAGATACCAGTGTGATGGATCTGACGCCGGCAGCTGCAATCAGTATCGGTATCGGCACACTTGTAGTTGGATGGCTCGTTTACGATACCCTCTGCAAATCGCCGCTTGTAAAAACCCCGGTGCTCCTGTCCATTCTTCTTTTTCTCTTTACCACGGGTGTGGCCTGGTTCCTTTCGCATGTGTTCAGCAGCCGTGCGGCCTATATCCATGTCGGCGCTATGCTTGGAACGCTCATGGCAGCCAATGTATTCCGGGTGATTATTCCGGCGCAGAAAGCTATGGTGGCTGCAGCACGGGCAGGCAAACCGGTAGACCCTTCACTCGGGAAAAACGCGTTATTGCGGTCCAGACACAACAATTACTTTACCCTGCCTGTTATATTCATCATGATCAGCAATCACTTTCCGAGCAC
>Ga0207091_1159_pt2 | contig 15907 bp, 14 predicted proteins | sample Alteio_BWMinHeat_47_FD_153534 | JGI IMG/M metagenome (GOLD analysis project Ga0207091, IMG submission 153534) | Enriched cells from forest soil in Barre Woods Harvard Forest LTER site, Petersham, Massachusetts, United States -... | ecosystem: Environmental > Terrestrial > Soil > Temperate forest >... | reverse complement strand
AGACGACTGGCCGATTGGCTATGACGACATAAAACCCTACTACGATAAAATTGACCGGCTGATAGGCGTGTTTGGCACCAACGAAGGCCTGTACAACGACCCCGACGGCATATTTCTGCCTCCGCCAAAGCCAAGGCTGCATGAGCTATTTATAAAAAAGGCCGCAACCGGCATCGGCATACCGATTATACCATCGCGCAAGTCAATCCTCACCAAAACGGTAAATAAAGACAGGGGTGCGTGCTTTTATTGCGGCCAATGCGGGCGCAGTTGCAAAATATATGGTGATTTCTCCTCCTCATCGGTGCTGGTAAAACCTGCGGTTGCCACGGGCAATGTTGACTTGTTTACCAATGCCATGGCCCGCGAGGTATTGACAGACAGGGAAGGCGTTGCAACAGGCATATCGTACGTTGACAAAACCGATTTGCAGGAATACCAAGTGAGAGCGCGGGTGGTGATACTCGCCGCCAGCACCTGCGAAACGGCGAGGCTGCTGCTCAACTCAAAATCGCCACGGCATCCCAACGGACTGGCGAACGAAAGCGACGTAGTGGGCAGGTACCTGCATGACTCCACCGGCGCGGGCATGGGCGGCATGTTGCCCTCATTGTTTGGGCGCAAGCGTTATAACGAGGATGGGGTTAGCGGCATACATGTGTACTCGCCATGGTGGCTTGACAATAAAAAGCTTGATTTCCCCAGAGGCTACCATATTGAGTACGGCGGCGGTATGGGCATGCCCTTATACGGCTTTAACTGGGGCATTGAGGATACCAACGGCAAATTTCTGATACATGGCAAGCAAAAAGAAGCGGACGGCTATGGCAAGTCGCTAAAGGAGGACATCCGGTTTTTGTATGGCGCCGAAATAGGCATGGCCGGCCGTGGCGAGGCTGTTGCAAGGGCCGACAATTATTGTGCGATTGACCCCGACTTGGTGGACAAATACGGCATACCGGTGTTGCGCTTTCATGTAAAGCATTCGTCGTATGAGATTAACCAGGCCAAGCACATGAAGCAGACTTTTAAGGAAATACTGCATGCCATGGGCGCGGTGATAACCTGGGGCGACGAGAACGAGGACAATACCACCAACGACTGGGGGCTTGGCAACCCTGGCAATGTAATTCACGAGGCTGGCACAGTAAGGATGGGCAAAGACCCGAAATCATCAGCATTGAATATGTGGAGCCAGGCACACGACTGCAAGAATCTGTTTTGCGTGGATGGCAGCCCGTTTGTGTCGCAGGCGGATAAAAATATCACCTGGACGATACTGGCGCTTAGCATGCGCACGTCGGAGCATATTATTGAGGAGTTGAAGAAGGGGAATGTGCCGGGGAATGGCGCTTGAGTTTTAATTAATAATTAGTAATTAACAATTAATAATAAAAAAACTCCAGTAGAACAGTTAAAAGCATTCACCTAAAGTCCTTATAGTCCTTAAAGTCCCTTATAACAGGATGGCATACACGTTAAAACACGACAACCATGGACAGAAGAAAATCATTAAAAGCATTACTGGTGAGCGGGGCTTCTGCAGCCGTAATATTAGAAGCCTGTGACAATAAGAATGCCGCTACTACCGGGAAGAAAGCTGCAGCAACTTCGGTTGATGACGCCGACCGAATGGCGGAAGAAAAGGTGTACAACAAAAAGCTGCAGGAAGAGGTGTTTTTTACGCTGGAGGAAATGGCAACGATAACCATACTGGCCGACATCATCATACCAAAGGATGAGGTAAGCGGAAATGCCTCCGACGCGAAAGTGGCTGACTTTGTCGAGTTTATCGTAAAAGACAAGCCCGAGCACCAAACACCCATGCGCGGCGGCCTTCGCTGGCTTGACCTGCAAAGCCTTGAGCGCTTTGAAAAACCTTTTGCACGCTTGAGTGAAAACCAGCAACTGCAAATAGTGGATGATATTGCCTACCCCCTAAAAGTGAAACCGGAATTTAAACAGGGCGCGGCGTTTTTCAGCCTGATGCGCAACCTTACCATCACTGGTTTTTACACTACCCAAATAGGCGTTAACGACATTGGTTATATGGGCAACAAGCCCAACCAGTGGAACGGTGTGCCTGATGATGTGCTTAAACAGTACGATATCGCTTATACGGAGAAGGAGTTGAAGGAGTGCATCAGTTTTTAAGGGCGCTTGTAGCTGTGCGTGCATCCTGTTAAACCTGTTGCATATATATTTGTCTATTTCTTAAAATAATGCTATTATTCAAAAAACTGAAAAATAAAGCCTATTTTTGTTGTATTTATTACGAAAAAGGACATTATTATGCTTATTCAATTTTCAGTTAAAAACTTCAAGACTTTCAAAGAAAAAGCCGTTTTAAGCTTTATCGCTTCAAATTATGACAAAGAAACAAGGGAAGATGAAAATATAGCCACCATATCTGATTTTAATCTTAGAATCGTAAAAAGCGCTGTAATGTATGGCGCAAATGCAAGTGGCAAAAGCAAGTTTATTGATGCCTTGATGTTTATGAAGCGTTTTGTAATTGGTTCATCCAAAGAAGGACAAAAAGGCGATCCAATTAATGTGCAGACATATAAACTTGACACCGAGTCGGAAAATGAACCCGCTGAATTTGAGGTGATTTTTATTTATAATAATGAAATGTTCAGATATGGGTTTGAAGTAAATAGCCAAGTTGTAGTTTCTGAATGGCTATACCATAAGCCTAAAACAAAAGAAGTAGAATTGTTTTACAGGGAAGAACAAAAGTTTGAATTCCATGAAAGAAATTTTAGCAAAGGCAGCACACTGGAAAAAGAAGATCTTATTAGAGAGAATGCATTGTTGCTATCTGTTGCCGCCCAGTTCAATGATAAAAATGCCGGCAAGGTTTTAGATTGGTTTAAGGAATTGAAAATTATTTCGGGAATACAGGAAGAAGGGTATAAAAATAACGCAATCGCAAAAATTAAAGATGCTGCTTATAACAGGAAAGTACTTGACTTATTAAAAAAGGCGGATTTAGGTATTGAAAACATTACCTATAAAGAATATTATTTCGATTTTGATCCAGCGGATAATAAAAAGAGCTTTGAAGAAATATTTGAAGGGTTTAAGAAGAATGATGAAGAGGCATTTTCTGATATTACCACTGTACATAAAAGATATGGCATAGGCAGGAAGCGGGTTGACGATGTCAAATTCTCCATGCATTTTGATGAATCAAGCGGAACACAAAAATTCTTTTTCTTAACGGGCCCCGTAATTGATACACTTGAAACAGGTGGAATTTTAGTAGCAGACGAACTGGATTCTAAACTCCACCCCAACCTAGTATCTAAAATCGTTTCAATTTTTAACTCAAAGGAACTAAACCCAAACAATGCCCAGTTAATTTTCAACACGCATGATACAAACCTTTTAAATTCAAGGTTATTCAGACGGGATCAAATTTGGTTTATTGAAAAAGATCGGTATGGCGCCGCCAAATTATATTCCCTTGCCGATTTTAAATCAGAGGTAAGAAAGGCAGATAATTTTGAAGATAATTATATCCGTGGCAAATACGGGGCTGTGCCTTTGTTGAATGATTTTGAAGATTTCATTTATTCTAAAATGCTGCAGCCAAATGAAAATGAGGGATAAAAGGACAGTACAAATAGAAGCTAAACAAAAACATAACGAGGAATTGAAGGCCGCCCAGGCCAGACGAAGGAGTGAGCCGCTGTTGGAGAGGACTGAACCTACAAAGCTCGAAAAACCAACAATTCTTATTGTTTGCGAAGGGAAAAATACTGAACCATCTTATTTTAAACAATTTAAACTTTCATCCGCCAAAATTAAAGCATTGGGGGATGGAAGAAATACTATTTCACTAGTAAAGCAGGCCATTGTTTTAAACGAACAGGATAGCTATGACCAGGTTTGGTGTGTTTTCGATAAAGATGAATTTGACGCCGATGATTTTAACGCCGCCGTGCAAATGGCTGCGAAAAATAACTTTGGCGCGGCATACTCCAACCAGGCATTCGAATATTGGTTGATCCTTCATTTTGAAGATCATCAAGGCGGTGCCATGCACAGTAGCGAATATGAAACAACCATCAATGGCTATATAAACCCTTTAGGCTCTTCTTACGAAGGCAGCGGCAACAAAATCGTCACACAAGATTTTTTTGATATTTTGAATGACATTGACCAAAAAACCAACCAATCCCGTGCAATACTTGCAATTCAGCGTGCGAAAAGAAACTTTAATCGTTCCCACCAAGGCAACCCTGCTGCTGAAGAATCATCCACTACAGTATTTAGGTTAGTCGAGGAAATTATGAAGTTTATATGACCTGTCCCCTTCTTTTATGGCATTGCTTAATCAAATACTTAGGGAGGTGTTATTCCAATCCATTCATCAGGCAAAATATACACTTCACCGCGCAATCTTAGCAATTCAGGCATTGTGCAATTTGCATCTTGCCAAAGTGTTAGTTTTGAGGCTTTAATAACTATAGCTTTGGCAAACCTGTACGCTGATAATATATTACCCGCCAAGCCCGCCATCAACTGGCCGGTAGCTGTTGTCACCGCTTTTTTTAAACGGCGCTGGGTGTACCATACGGTATTTTGGTTGTTATTCTATTCCCTATTTTCACTTATGGTGGTGTTTGGCGTATACCACATACGCGATGTTGTTTTTTATCTCCAACTCCTGCCCATTTATTTGTTGGATATAGCATTGGTTTATTTTAATTTTTATGTGTTGATGCCCCGGCTGCTTGCCCGGAAAAAGTATCTCTATTATGGCCTTGCGCTTTCCATTGCCATTGTAAGCATGGCGCTTGTAAACATCGCATTAAAAAGAATGTATGCACATTTTGGGTCGATCCTCTACAGCTATACCGCAGATTTTAGTTTTACCAATATAATGTCATCCCTTATTGAACGATTTTATGCTGTATTACTAACCGCCGTTATAAAAATTGCAAAGGACGGGGTACAAAGCCAGCGCCTGATACAAAAGAAAGAAAACCAATTGCTGGAAGCAGAGCTGAATTTTCTCAAGTCGCAGATACAGCCGCACTTTTTTTTCAATACGCTAAACAACTTGTACAGTCTTACGCTGAAGAAATCTGACGAAGCACCCGAAGTAGTATTAAAGCTTAGCGACCTGATGAGTTATATGTTGTATGAAACAAATACGCCGAGGGTTGCACTGAACAAAGAGATATTGTATCTGCAAAACTATATTGACCTTGAAAGGCTTCGTTTCAACAAAAATCTTTCCCTTGAATTTACGATAGAAGGGCAAACAGACGGAGTGTTTTTACCCCCGCTGATATTGATACTGTTTATTGAGAACGCCTTTAAGCACGGTGCGCGAAATAATTTAAACAGCTTGGAAATTAAGATTGATTTGACAGTGGAAGATGGCTTTTTATTTTTTGCGGTCTGGAACCCTGCCGCAGACAATGGTGTGGTAAAAAATAAATCTGGCATTGGGTTGAAAAACGCACGAAGGCGACTAGAGTTATTGTATGGTGATAGATACAGCCTTGACGAGGTGAAGATAGAAAAGGAATACACAGTATCATTAAAAATACCTGTATGAAAAATTTACGCTGCCTAGTATTGGATGACGAGCCATTGGCCATTGACGTGATAGAGAATTATCTGCAAAGGCTTGACAATATTGACATACGGCGTTGCGAGAACCCTGTTGAGGCATTCAAGCTTTTGCAGAAAGAAAAATTCGACTTGATTTTTCTTGATATTGAAATGCCCTTTTTAACTGGTATTGAATTTTTGAAGACGATTAAAAACCCGCCTGCCATTATCATCACCACAGCCTACAGGGAGTATGCTGTTGAAGGCTTTGAACTTGAAGTGCTGGATTATTTAGTAAAGCCCATTTCATTCCCCAGGTTTATGAAGGCTTTTGAAAAAGCATTAAAGCAACACCATGTGGCCGATGATGCAAAGGAGGCATCACCGCAAGCTGAGAATGAATACCTGTTTTTAAAGGTGGATAGAAGATTTGTGAAAGTGCTGGTAAATGATATTCTCTATATAGAAAGCTTGAAGGATTATATTAAAGTGAAAACAAAAGCGGCATCCTATGTATCATACCAAACAATGAATGCCATTACTGAAAAATTGCCGGCTGAAAAATTTATTAGGATACACAGGTCATTTACTATTGCCATTGACAAAGTAAACATCATTGATGGAAATTTTGTTGAGATCGATGGCAAGCCGATACCGATTTCACGGGAGCATAAACAGGCTTTTATGCAAAGGATGCAGGGAAAATGACGGCTGTACAAGGGTTATATGAAATGTTGCTTAAATATTGTTGAGGCAGAAACAATGCCGCTCATCGTGTAAACACAACAATTCAGCGAATAGATTGAGCTTCATCGAAAATCATTTCAACAAGCTATTACAAATTCTACTTTTACTATGCGATGGCAATATCGCTGCCGTCTGCTCTAAAAACATTCATCAAATACAATCACATATATGACATTCATCCTTCATAAAATCTGCCCATCTTTCCTGATAATTTTTATCGTGTGTTGTTTCGGCCGCAATAATGCAGCAGGCCAAGCTGCAACAACGGGCACAAAATCTACAGATACCAGCAAGCCCGCCATGGCAACCATTAAAGCAATGGGCATAAAGGTATATACCACACTGTGCTCGGCATGCCATGCCAAGCCCACCGACCCAAAGGCACCGTCATTTACCGCGCTGTCGGCCATGGAGCCAAGGGTAATTCTCAACGCGCTGGACAATGGCAAAATGCGACAACAAGCAAGCACGCTTACTGAAAAACAACGCGAGGCCGTGGCGCAATATATAACCAACAAACTGCTTAAGAATGTGGTGTTGCCCAAAGAAGCATACACGGCATTTTCCCTTGCTGGCAACGGCGATACTGCGTACGATTATTCTGGCTGGGGTGGCAATCTGCCGGCAACAGGCTTTAGGACTGCAGCACAGGCCGGCATCACACCTGAAAACGTTGGCACCTTGCAGCTTAAATGGGCATTTGCCTTTCCCGATGCGAGCGAAATGCGCAGCAAGCCTGCCATTGTGGGCGACTGGGTGATAGTTGGCAGCCAAAGCGAAGTATATGCCATTAACAGGCATACCGGCAAAATTGGATGGCATGTTACTGCTACCTCCCCTATACGCGGCGGCATTACCGTTGCAAAACATGGCAATTCGGTTACGGCTTATTTTGCCGATTTCGCCACTTACGTGTATGCAGTTAACGTTAAAACCGGTAAAATAATTTGGAGCAGCCATGCCGGCGTAGACCCCATGGCAATGGGCACGGGCACGCTGGCCGTGTACGGCGGAAAAGTATTTGTGCCCCTGAGTTCGTTGGAGGTTGTGGCGGCGTATGATAGTAGTTACAACTGCTGCTCGTCATCCGGTGCTGTGGCCGCGCTGAATGCCAAAACCGGTGAAACGATATGGTATCATCGTGTTATTCCTCAGAAGGCCACAGCCCAGGGCAGCAAGAAAAATGGCAAGCCATTTTACGGACCCTCGGGCGCGCCGGTTTGGTGCAGCCCCACTATTGATGTAAAACGCGGCCTGCTGTATATAGGCACAGGTGAAAACTATACCGAGCCTGCCACCACAACCAGCGATGCCATACAGGCCGTGGATATTGAAACCGGCAAGCTTGTGTGGAATTTTCAGGCAACGCAGCACGACACATGGAACGCATCCTGCCCAGTGCTAATAAACTGTCCCGGCAACAAGGGGCGCGACCTTGATTTTGGTATGGCCCCTATTTTGGTAACCGGCGCAGACGGCCAAGACAGGCTGCTGGCAGGGCAGAAAGCAGGCGTTGTATATGCGTTGTCGCCCCAGGATGGAAAGCTGCTCTGGAAGACGAGGATTGGCAAGGGCGGCATGCTGGGCGGCATACACTGGGGCATGGCCACCGACGGCAAAAATGTCTACGCAGCCAATGCGGACAATAAACTCGCGCTAAATCCCGACGATACAAGTTTAAAGGCCACACCCGGCATATTTGCGCTTGACATTGTAAGCGGCAATGTGGTGTGGTCAGCACCCACACCGCCTGCAGACCCCAAAGAGTTTTATCTTGCCGCTAATTCTGCCGCACCAGCAGTGGTACCGGGCATGGTGTTCGCCGGCAGCAACGACGGACATATAAGGGCGTATTCCACAACGGACGGACATATTTTATGGGATTATAATACTATACAAAAATATACGTCAATCACGGGTATTGACGGCCATGGTGGCTCCATTGACAGCCCCCCGCCCGTGATGGCCGACGGCATGTTGTTTGTAAACTCCGGCTATGCCCAATTTGGCGAAAAACCGGGCAATGTGTTGCTGGCGTTTGAGGTGAAGAAGTAGCAGGGTAACACTACCAAATTATGTTTACTAAATTGCTGTAGTTGCTAAATTGGGCATCAATGGTAATGATATCAAGCTTTTGAGATGAGGCTGTAGCAATTATAAGCCTGTCAAAAGGATCTTTATGCTCGGCTATAAGGGGGATGTTATAGTATTCAAGTAAATGGCTCTCTGAAATTGGCAAGATTGTGATATTCTCTGAGGCGGCATATACAAAAAAATCTTGCAGTGAATGGGAAAGAATGAGCTTTCCAATTTTTTGTTTAATCGCAATCTCGTAAAGAGAGACTATGCTTACAAAAATATCATTCGACTTATCTTCAATCAGAGCAAGAGCCTTTTTTGAAATTGACTTATTGCCTTCAATAAACCAAATAAACGTGTGGGTATCAAGCAGCAATTTCATTACATATAATCTTTCAGGTCATCAAGCGGCTCATTAAAGTCAGGCGACATATACAGAACCAGGCCTTTGCCAACACCAAACACCCGTTTTTTATCATCTTTCGGGGTGACCGCTGCAATATCTTTTGTAAAAGTTACCAGCACCTCAGCAGGCCCGTTGATTTCGGGTATTTCATCCAAAAGAACCTGCCCGTTTTTGTATATGCCTTTAAATGTATTGAGCATTTCTGCGATTTACTGTAAAAGTAGGCAATTTCCTCTTTTTTTTGCGACATTAACGATCCGTCATAAGATGAAGGGACTTTGAACATCACTACAAGCGACAACACGAACCTTCGGAACTGCAAGTTCCTAAGAGCGGACGATTGAAAGGCATTAAGAGTAGGTGTAGACTACAGGCGTTAAAATTAAGCAACTATAAATGCGTTGGAACAATGCCAAACCTCATAACCCCGATTTTATCAAACCATATTACTTTTTTAAAATTAGCATCACAAAGAAATATATTATTTTGTTCCAATTCTTTAATTCTTTCTAACACATTTTGTTTGTTTACTTCACTAGATTCTCTTCTGTTACTCACACAATAAATAATAGAATCTTGAAAATATTCATCAACCGCCTTATTAATAACATCTTCTTTTGTGTCACTCCCGACTCCGCAATATACCCACTCACTCCAATTGGCCTTGCGAACCAAGTTATAACCCGCCGAATATATTAAACGTGATTCCATTGATTCAAAGCTAATAAAAATGGCCGCGTATAGCGGCTAATATTATTTATCAGTCGATTGGTACTCCCCACGAGGAAAAAATAAACAAATTTATTTGAGTTTTATAATTTCCAGCCCCGCTATACTTCTTGCTGTTCAACATTCCCTATGTTCACGCTGTTCATCCATCCGCCTCCATGAACAAATCAACACTTCTCTACCAAACAAAAAGCTACCCGCCAAATGCTTTGACACTTGACGGATAGCAAAATCACAGGGAATATGTTTATAGACAATAAATAACTTGCTACCTGTTAAAAGCAATACTTCCCCTCAGCCACAAGCTTTTCTGAGATTCTTCTTCTTGATGACTTGGTATTAAAAGGATCTACTTTGGTGAAGCGTTTAATGCCAATATGCATCATGCGCAGTTCGTCGCCGTCGGCAAAGCTGTTCAGCGCGTCCTTGGCTGCTTTGTTAATGCGGTCTGCCGCATCGTACAGGTAGGTGCGCACTATGTCAATATGCAGGCTTGCTGCCGCCTCTCCGTTTCTTTCAACAAGCTTTATTACACGCAACAGGGCACTTTCACAATGGAAGGTCTCGATGGCCATGTCGGCTATGTTCATCAATATTTCCTGCTCCTTGTCAAGGCTCATCATCAGCTTTTGAACGGCGGCGCCCGCGACAAGCAGGATGGCCTTTTTGAAATTGACGATGTACTTCTTCTCCTTTGCAAAGCCACCTTCATCCTCGCTGCTAAAATCGGGTATGCTCATCAGTTCTTTGCTCACTGCCATGGCTGGTCCCATCAAATCCAGCTTGCCTTTCAAGGCACGCTTAAGCATCATGTCAACCGTAAGCAGGCGGTTTATTTCGTTGGTGCCTTCAAATATACGGTTTATGCGCGCATCCCTAAAAGCCTTGCTAATCAAGTATTCATCGCTAAAGCCGTTGCCGCCGTGTACCTGCACACCTTCATCCACCACATAATTCAACACCTCGCTGCCAAACACTTTTAACATGGCGCACTCAATGGCATATTCCTCCGCGGCGCCCAGCAGGGCTTTGTCCATACTTAGGCCGGAGGCTTGCAATTCAGTCTCTTTATTATTTATCCAATCTGCCGTGCGGTACACGCCACTTTCGGCAACCCAAATTCGTATGGCCATTTCCGCCAGTTTATGCTTAATGGCGCCAAAGTTGGCGATGGCTGTTTTAAATTGTTCACGGGTGGCCGCGTATTTTACTGTTTCACTGGTGGCGCGTTTGCTTGCCCCCGTGGTTGCCGCACATAATTTAAGGCGGCCTATGTTTAATATGTTGAAGGCGATGATGTGGCCGCGGCCGATTTCGCCAAGCACGTTCTCCACAGGTACTTTGCAATCCTGAAAATACAATTGAACGGTGGATGAGCCCTTTATTCCCATCTTGTGTTCCTCCGACCCTTGCGTAAAGCCTTCATAGCCCCGCTCCAAAATGAAGGCGGTGAATTTATCGCCGTCAATCTTTGCAAAAACGGTGTACACATCGGCAAACCCGCCATTGGTTATCCAGCATTTTTGCCCGTTTAATATATAATATTTCCCGTCCTCGCTAAGCTTGGCTATTGACTTTGCCCCCAGCGCATCGCTGCCGCTGTTGGGCTCGGTAAGGCCATAGCTGCCCTTCCATTCGCCGGTTGCCAGTTTGGGGATATATTTTTGCTTTTGCGCATCCGTTCCAAAGTATAAAATGGGCAGTGTGCCGATGCCTGTGTGTGCAGCCACGGCAACTGAAAACGAATACCCACCGCCCAGTCCCTCATTAATAATAGTAGCGGTTATAAAGTCCTTGCCAAGACCGCCGTACTCCTCGGGCAACACCGTAGCAAGCAGGCCTTGTTCGCCCGCTTTTACAAGCAGAGATGGCATCAATCCGGGTTCAAGCTTGTCAATTCGGTCAATCACGGGCAGCACTTCGGTATCAAGGAACTGGGCGCACATATCCATCACCATCTTCTGTTCCTCGTCAAAGTCTTCCGGGATAAACGTTTCGAAAGGGTTGCTTTCCTTTACCAGCCACTCGCCGCCCTGCAGTGCCTTGGCTTTTTGTGTTGTAGTTGCAGACATGTTGGCCTCCTGTGCACCCATTTTTAGAGGGGCAATTTTTTATGGTTAAATATTGAAATTCCTTAGGATTCTGTTTTAGCCCGAACAGCCTCTGGTGGCGGAACCGGCATCAGATTATCATAAACCTGCTGAAGTACCCTTTTTACCGTTTCTATGTCACCCTTGGTTATGTTTGTTAACGCTTCGTCCATGGTCTGGCTGGCAATGTCAATGGTTAGCTGCTGCAAATTACGCGCCGTGTCGGTAAGGCAAACGAGGTTTATCCTGCGGTCGTTTTTAGCAGCTACACGCTTTACCAGTTTTTGCTTTTCGAGGTTGTCAACCAGTCTGGTAATGCTTGGCTTGTCGCGAAAAGTACGGTTGCATAATTCCTGCTGGCTCAAGCAATCTTCCTTCCATAAATGATATAAAAGGCTCCATTGTTCAATCGTTATTTCCAGCCCTGCCTGCCTAAAATTCTTTTGCAGCCTTCTTGCAACCGCAATACTGGCCATGCCGTTAATTACACTGTATAATTCCCCTCTCTTAAATTGGTTGTTGGGCATATAGTTAGTTATGCAACTAATTTCAAAATTGGTATATCTTTACCATATTTCCAAGTTAAAAACTGCTGTTGGCATAACAATTTGCAAATAGTAAACGCCTGTGACCAGCAATTATATTGCATATAAAAATTCAACCATGCATTATTGTGTATGGGGCAGTGGCTTAAAGCTGCTTTTTTGCTTTCATGGCTATGGCGAGCAGGCAGAAAGCTTTGCATTGCTGGAGGATTCGTTGGGGAAAGATTATACCATTGTTGCCATAGATATGCCTTTTCACGGCAAAACAGAATGGGAGGACGGCCTGCTTTTTACCGTGGATGACCTGGAGAAAATCATAAAAAGTATCATTCTCATTCTTCAACAAATCGACCAATCAACCGATCAACCAATCAACTTCTCTCCAAGCCAACCAACTACCTACTCCCTCCTCGGCTACAGCATGGGTGGCCGCATAGCGTTACAGTTGTTGCAGAAATCACCTCTTTCGATTGAAAGGGTAATATTGGTTGCACCAGATGGCCTTCATAAAAATTTTTGGTACTGGTTTGCCACCCAAAGCCTTATAGGCAACAAGGCTTTTAGATATGTTATGTACCGGCCCGAAGGCTCGTTTTCATTTTTGAAGGTTTTTGAAAGATTCAAGCTGCTGCACCCAAGCCTTATAAAAGTTGTGCGCTATTACACAGACGATGAAAAGGAACGAACAAGGCTATACTGCCGCTGGACTACCATGCGAAAATTTAAGCCCAGGTTGCCGCTAATAAAAAAATTGATTAAGCAACACGGCGTACCAGTAAGATTTCTCTTCGGCAAGTTTGACAACATTATACTAAGCCGTAGGAGCGATATTTTTAAAGACGACACGCAAAACATTCAGATACATGTTATTGACGCGGGGCACAGGCTGATGCAAGAAAAGTATGCGCCAATTATTTCAGGCCTTTTCTATCAATAATATTGAGTTTCTTTGCCACATGTGGGATGTATTTATTGCAATTAACATCATACTTTTTATACTGCTTTTTTGTGGTTACTGCGTGCTTATCTTCCGTTATGAAAATTGGTTTTGCAAGATGAAGGTTTTTACCCCGGAAGTTTCAACACCTTCAACACGGTTCAGCATTGTTATACCGGCGCGTAATGAAGAAAATAACATTGGCAAATGCCTTTTGTCAGTCCTGGCGAATGATTACCCAAAGGATCTGTTTGAAATAATTGTAGCCGATGATTTTTCTGATGATGCCACCGCTGCGGTAGTTCAAAAATTGCAGGAAACGCACCCCAATGTTAAGCTTATACAATTGGCTGACAAAGTTGGCAGCAAACTTAATTCCTACAAAAAAAAGGCTATAGAATTGGCCATCGGCAGCGCGATAAATGAATGGATTATTACGACTGATGCAGATTGCGACATTCCCCCCAACTGGTTGGAATTGTTTGATGCGTATATCCGGCAATTTGGATCGGTGTTTGTCGCCGCGCCCGTTATGTTTACCAATAATGGCTCCTTTCTATCCATCTTCCAGTGTCTTGATTTTTTAAGCCTGCAGGGCATAACGGCGGCATCGGTTTCGGCAGGCTTTCATAGCATGTGCAACGGCGCCAACCTTGCCTACAGCAAGGAAGCTTTTTTATCTGTCAATGGTTTTAAGGGCGTTGACAATATCGCCAGCGGCGATGACATGCTGCTGATGCACAAAATACACAACCATTACCCCGGCAAAATTGGCTACCTGTTTTCACCGGCTGCCATTGTCCTTACAGAACCCATGCACAACTGGAAAAGCTTTATAAACCAGCGCATACGCTGGGCCAGCAAGGCAACCAGCTATGACGACAAGCGAATATTCTGGGTATTGTTGTTGGTGTATCTTTTTAACGCGTATTTGGTTGTTCTGCCCTTTGTAAGCATTTTTTACCCGCCCTTTTTTGCGTACTGGCTGCTACTGCTTTTGGGCAAAACCATTTGCGAATTGGGTTTTATGAAGCCTGTGGCAGCTTTCTACGGCATGCAAAAAATGCTGTGGTGGTTCCCGGTAATGCAGCCTTTTCATATTACCTATACGGTTATATCTGGCTGGCTGGGAAAATTTGGGAAATATGAATGGAAAGGCAGGACGGTGAAGTAAAACAGGTTTCAAGTTTCAGGTTTCAAGTTCATTCGCGAGTGACTACTTCGTACTTCACAAATCTAACTTTGTACTTATACTTTGTACTTCGTAAATCGTACCTCGTACTTAGCTATTCCCCTATCTTTGCGCCTCTAAAATGAATGTATGAAGTTTTATAACATTATAATTAAGTACCGTTTTTGGCTGAGCATACTGGCACTGGTGCTTGCGGTGCTGGTTAATATGACGAGTGGCTTTTGGCCTGCTTTTGTGCTGTATTTTGTGGGGGTCATCGGTCTTTTCTCTAACTTTTTTATTGGCCCTATGCGTTTGATACAAGAACCTATGGAGCAGGGCAATGTGGAGGAGGTAGAAAAAATACTCAACAGTATTTGGTTCCCAAGCCTTTTGTACAAACCTATCCGCTCCACTTACTATACGGTAAAAGGCAACCTTGCCATGATGAACCAGGATTTTGACGCAGCCGAAAAGCACCTTAAAAAGAGTTCTTCACTCGGTTCATCCATGCCCGAAGCTGAAGGCGCAAATAAATTACAGTTGGGCATGATGGCGCTGCAAAAAGGCGATTTTAGAGCCGGGGAGGGGTATATACGTGCCGCTATCCGTGCGGGCATACATGACAAAGAAAGCGAAGCGGTTGCTTATTTAAGCATGTGCCAGATATTTATGAACAAGAGGGAGTTTCGTGCCGCAAAAGACTATTTCCGCCGTGCCAAGGCATTAAAACCCAAAACAAAAGAGGTTATCAGCCAGATAAAAGAGCTGGAAAAGCACATACCACGGCTGCCGGGGTAATATATACAAGTCATTAGGTCACTGGGTCAATAAGTCATTAGTCAATAAGTCATTAAAACGGATGGTAATAAAATATCATCCGTCTTTTTTTTGCCTATGTTATCCAACGCAAAGGGATTCAGTCTTGTCAAAAGATGATGCCTTTTATATACATATCAAACTGACCTATTGACCAATGACTATAAAAAAGCAAAGGGATGTCATCTTTCAAAAAGATGACATCCCTTCATATATTACCTAATGACTTAATGACCAATGACTTACTGACCTAATATGACTTACTGACCTAATATGACTTTGTACTACGCCATAAGGTTCCATCCTTCGCGGTAAGTGCGTTTTACAAATGCGTTGGCATCGTCAAAATTGGTTATTTTCATGTTCGGGCCATCCCACAAAAGCTTGATATGCCGTCCGGGATAGTTTGTTCTTTTGCCGCTAACCGTTTGAATGTCAGAGCTACGAATGGCTAAATTGCCCATTAATACTGTTTCGGTCAAAGGGCCTGCAATATCAAAACGCGAGCTCAAATTGTTGGCTTCCTTGCTGCCAAAGCCCGCTATACTTGCTGCAACCCAAGCTTTATAGTGGCCTTCGGCGCTGCCCGGTACACGGTCAATGGTTTGTGGCACGGTGGTTTCTTTGGTTTTAGAAGTAGGCAGCAGTTGCGGGTTTACACCGTAAGTGCCGCACATCATTTTACCTTTGGTGCCAATAAAAAGAACCCCGTTGCCCCCGTCGCCCATCTGTTCGTTAGCGCCAAGTTCATCAGGCCTTGTTGGCTGTATGCCGCTATCCATCCAATGAAATTTCAGGTTAGGCTTGCCA
>Ga0207091_1160_pt1 | contig 15908 bp, 19 predicted proteins | sample Alteio_BWMinHeat_47_FD_153534 | JGI IMG/M metagenome (GOLD analysis project Ga0207091, IMG submission 153534) | Enriched cells from forest soil in Barre Woods Harvard Forest LTER site, Petersham, Massachusetts, United States -... | ecosystem: Environmental > Terrestrial > Soil > Temperate forest >... | reverse complement strand
TTTCTGCGTCAAAAGCAAGCTTGTCAATTTCTTCTGCGGGCGTAAGGTCAATATAAAAATTTATGGCCTCGCTATATTGTACGCGGTGGTCAAGCAGGCCCGCTACTTTTATAATCCATTTTTTTGCTTCAGTCTTAACTTCATATTCCTCGCCGATGTTCACTGCCTTGGATGCTTTTACCGAGTTGCCCAAACACTTTACTTTGCCGCTGTCGCAAGCATCACCGGCCTGTGTTCTTGTTTTAAAAAGGCGTATCGCCCACAGGTATTTATCAATGCGTAGTTTTTCTTTGGCTTCTGTCATAGTTTAATTTTCGATGTCTCCTCAATAATTGCCTTCTTTATTTTTTTCCAGTTAAATGGAAAATAATATTTTAAATCACCGTCTTTATCTGCGTCAATAAAATAAGTAAGGCTTCTAAGAATAAGGTAGTAATTTTCATTCTCGAATTTTTCCTTAAAAAAAAGCAGCATCTTTTCAAGTGAAAATTGCTGAATCAAAAAATAGATGTCAATAAAATCCCTTTTTCTACCACGGTTGGTAATTGCAAGCAATTTCATAGGAGCCATTTCTTTTAAAGATGCCATCCGGATACCTTCAATTATAATGGGATTATCAATTATGTTGCCGTTTTGTCTTACTATGTCTGTTTTTACTGTATTGATGTTTACAAACAAACTATTCTTATAGCGATTTCGTACTTCAACAGCAAAATCCTGCTTTAGCAGTTCCAATAATTGTTCAGTGTCGTGGGGTTTGTTGGTAAACAAGTCAATGTCTGTAGACGACCGATGGCCCAATTGAAGCGCCAAGGCAGTCCCGCCAACCAAAAGATAAGGCTGCATGTACTGTTTGGAAAATAAAGCACGTATTACATCCAGGGTACCGGGCTCAACTGTCTCTGTGTGTAGCATCTCATTTTCTTCAAGGGTATTTTAAAATAGGCGCTTACAAAATACATTGTTTTTTCATCAAGCCATCTTGCTTTTTTCAAAGCACTTTTTATTTGTCGTATAGTATAAAAACCTGCAAGTTCTTTTAAATCATTCCATGTACCCCGTTCAAACACCCTTTCAATAATATACTGACGGTGCTTTACCGGGCTAAGCGTATTTAAATCAGCCTCCCAAAACAGCCTCTTGTCCTTAAGTAAATCCATACTGCAAGTTAAACAATTTTTAGAAGCTTATCACCCCCTCATCTCAGCATAAAACTTATGAAAATAGGGGATGGTTTCAATGCCTTTGTAAAAATTGAACAAGTCGTATTTCTCGTTGGGGCTGTGCAGGTTGTCGCTGTCAAGCCCGAAGCCCAAGAAAACTGTTTTGCAATTAAGCACGCTTTCAAACAGTGCAGTAATGGGTATACTGCCACCGCCGCGCACGGGTATCGGTGCTTTGCCAAAACTTGCCTCAATTGCCTTGGCTGCGGCCTTGTATTCTATGCTGTCAATAGGTGTTAAATAAGGGTCGCCGCCATGGTGTGGGGTGGCCTTTACTTTTACGCAAGGCGGTGCAATCCTGAGTATATGGTCAATTAATACTTTTTCCATCTTGGCACTTTTCTGGTTGGGCACCAGCCTGCAGGATATTTTTGCAAACGCTTTTGACGGCAATACCGTTTTAGCACCCTCGCCTGTGTAACCTCCCCAAATGCCGTTTATTTCCAGTGTGGGGCGTATGCCGGTTCTTTCATTGGTCGTGTAGCCTTTTTCACCCCATAATTCCTCCACACCCAAGTCTTTTTTATATTCATCTTCATCATAAGGCGCTTTAGCCATGGCCTTCCTTTCTTCTTGCGTGGCCTCAACCACATCATCATAAAAGCCAGGTATGGTAATGTGGTTGTTTTCGTCGTGCAGGCTGGTTATCATGTGTGCCAGTATAGTTATGGGGTTGGCCACGGCGCCACCATATACGCCGCTGTGCAGGTCGCGGTTGGCACCGGTGACTTCCACCTCAATATAGCTAAGACCCCGCACCCCTGTGTCAATGCTGGGGTTTTCCATGCTAAGCATGGATGTGTCGCTAATCAGCACCACATCAGCCTTTAAAAGGTCTTTATGATCTTCTAAAAAATGCTCTAAGTTCTTGCTACCAATCTCTTCCTCGCCCTCAATAATAAATTTGATATTTACCGGTAGTGTATTGGTTTGCACCATTGTTTCCAGCGCTTTTACATGCATAAAAAACTGGCCTTTGTCGTCACAAGCACCACGCGCGTAGATTTTCCCGTCCTTAATCACTGGCTCAAAAGGGCCACTGTGCCAAAGCTCCAGCGGGTCGGGCGGCTGTACGTCGTAGTGGCCGTATACCAGCACCGTTGGTTTGGATGCGTCTGTTATTTTTTCGCCGTATACCACTGGGTGGCCTAGCGTTTCGTATATCTGTGCTGTTGAAAGACCCGCCTGTAGCAGATGTTGTTTTACTGCCTCCGCACAACGAATCATGTCGGGTTTATGCTCGCTTCTCGCACTTACGCTGGGTATGCGCAGCAAGCCAAGCAGTTCCTCCAAAAAGCGTTCTTTGTGGTTCTGCTGGTATTCTTTCCATATTGCTTCCATAACCGTTAGTTATAATGATTAAAATGATTGGTGTGATTTGTGAGAGCGAATGTAGGGAGTATTGCCGTTAAAAATTCGTTTCATTCAAACAGGTTTTACTGCAATACAACGCCAACCAGTTTTTGCCGGTAATTTATTAAAAGCAGTCCAAACCATGTCTAAAAATCGCCAATCTTGCAAGGAATGGGTATTGGCAGTACTTAAATCCGCTCCAAATTTTCCCTCGTCAACTCATTTTTTACATTGCCCGTGTTTAAGGTTGTCGCCGGCTCAAAAAGCATCATTTCAACTTCGCCAGTTGAAACGGGCCTGTGCTCAATGCCCTTGGGGATAATGATAAATTCACCCGGTTTTACTTCAATGGATTTATCACGCAGTTCCATCGTAAAATTGCCTTTTATGACGAGGAACATTTCATCTTCGTCATCATGCTTATGCCAAACAAATGCACCGTTCATTTTCGTTAGCTTTACATGCTGGCCATTTAATTCGCCGGCAATGCGCGGATTCCACAAATCATTGATTTGATTAAGCTTTTCAGCTATGTTTACTTTTTCAATAGCCATATAGTTGAATTTTATTTTTTTTACAACAAATTATTGCCTGAATATGCCTTCTGCCTCCAATACTTCATAATGGGTCACCAGTTCTTCAAATTCAAGCAGATAATCTTTGTCTTCAGGGTAATACCGCGCCTTTTCATAATCCTCCCCCGCAAACTTTTTGATAGCTGCCACATCATTCCAAAATGTGAGCGTGTCAAAATGGGTAATGTCGCCGTTTGCTCTCTTGAAGAGAAATACGCCTCGGTTGCCCGCGGTTGCAGTATAATCCCTAAGGCCTGTTGCAAGCAGGTAGCTATGGTAGATTTCTGCTTTTTCTGATGGAACGATGCCATGCCATTTTCGTGCTATCATAAAAATATATTTTAATCGCAAAGGTTTCACCTAATATTCTGTGAAATGCAAACCCGGAGAATACAGGAGTCAAAGCCACACAGAGGTTGTTGTTTGTTAAGCAAGCATATTAGCATGCTTAACAGCTGTGATACTGTCAATCCCGAAACCACTCATTCACGTTTCACGTCTTCTTGTATTTCGACATGTTCACCAGCAATACCCCTCCTAAAATAACAAACAGTGCCAATACTTGCTGCGTTGTTATGCGTTCGCCCGCTATAAGCCAGCCTAAAAATATTGCCACTACCGGATTTACATATGCATATGTGCCAACCAATGAAGGTGGCCTTACACTAAGCAGCCATATATAGGCAATATACCCAATAAGGGAACCGATAAATACCAGATACAGCATGGCGTATATTGAGCTACCCGTTATAGTACCCCAGACAAACCTCGGCTCTTCGCCTGCCATAAACGAAAATATGAAGCCTGCAACCCCGGCGGCCATCATTTGTATACTGGCCTTAACAAGTGTGGAGCCCATCGTTACTGTATATTTTGCATAAATGGAGCCAACGGCCCACATAACCGTGCCTGCCAGCAAAACAATAAAGCCAAGCAACTGCTGCCTGTTATGGAGGTTTAAAGAGCCCTTGCCCTCGAATAGCAGGAGGATACCCGCAAAACCAATCAGCAAGCCAGTGATGATAAATTTATCGGTAAAATTTTTACGCCAGTTCCTTTTATCAAGTATCACAAAAAAGAAGGGAACGCTTGCCACGATAACGGCCGCCAGACCGCTTGGCAAGTATTGTTCACTCCATATAAGCCCGGTGGTGCCCAGGCCAAGCATCATTATGCCACTAAAAGAATTTTTGAGGATGGAAGCAAGCGGTGGCGTTTTTTCGCCCTTTATAACACACCACAGGTATAAAATAAAACCTGCTACAAAAAAGCGCAGGCCGGCCATTAAAAATGGCGGCACGCTTCTTATCGCCATCTCTATACCAACATAGGTTGAGCCCCATATAATGTAAACCGCGGCAAAGGCCGCAATAACAAGGCTTTTGGATGGTTCTTTATGGGTTGGTGTGTTACTCATCTGTTGGTTTTGGTATGGGTAAATAATTGTCTTCTTTAAGGGTTTCCAGCACTATGGTGGTTTTGGTTGAAACAATGCCAGGGACTCTTCCCAAGCTGTTGCGCATAAAATGTGCAAGGCTCTGAGGGTCTGTTGCGCGCACTTTTATAATGTAACAGTCATCCCCGGCTATATTGTGCAATTCAAGCACCTGGGGCATTTGTTTTAAATATTCCCCTATGTTTAAATCCCCGGGCCCAGTGCTGCTTTTTATGGAAATGAAAGCCAGCAACTTAAGATCCACCGCCGATGGATTAATGCCTGTGGTGTATGATTTGATGATGCCCTTTTCTTCCAGCTTTCTTACTCTTTCCAATACGGCGGATGGTGCCATGCCAAGTTCCTTTGCCAGTGCTGCATTTTGCATGCGTGCATCCGGCTGGAGGAGGGATAAAATTTTCAAATCGATTGCATCCAATGAATACATGTTTCAGAATATTATTCTGTAAAACTAAGTATATTCAGAATTAAATTCCAAATTTTATTTCAAAAAGGTATAAGGTATAAGGTGTAAGATTAAAGCGCTGCGAAGTTGTGACGGTAAGTAATATTCGTGATATTTTATCCCTTTCAGTACTTCTTAATAAAAAGGCGCTGGCAATATACCTGCGCCTTAATAAGAGAAAAAAACAACAATGGCCTAATGACTCAATGACAAATGACCCAATGACTATCGTACTACGCCATTGACTCATACCGCTGCCCGATATAATCCCAGTTAACAACATTAAACCAAGCTGTGATATAATCGGGTCGTTTATTTTGGTATTTAAGGTAATAGGCATGTTCCCACACATCCAGGCCCAGCACCGGGAACCCCTTCAGTTCGCTTACATCCATCAGCGGGTTATCCTGGTTGGGAGTAGAGCCTACCACAAGTTTTTTATCCGCACCAAGCACCAGCCAGGCGAAGCCACTGCCAAAGCGGGCTTTGGCGGCATCTGATAATTTTGTTTTAAACGCATCGAACGAAGTAAAGTCCCTTTCAATGGCTTCCAGCAATTTGCCTGAGGGCTTGCCAGTTGAAGTTGCCGTCATTGATTTCCAAAAAAGTTCATGGTTATAATGGCCGCCAGCGTTGTTGCGCATTTTTACTGAATATTTTGAAATGCCAGCCAGCACATCCTCCAGTTTTGCTGTCTGCGTATCCACATGCTCGGCAGCACAGGCATCTGCAAGGTTTTTTGCATAAGCCGCTGCGTGCTTTGTATAGTGTATTTCCATGGTCATGGCGTCAATATTTGGCTCTAAGGCCTTGTAATCGTAAGCCAAAGGCTGCTGGTGGAAGGGGATTGTTTCTGCAAAATCATCATGCCCTTTTTTTGGGTGAGCTTTGGCAAGGGCGGGCAAGGCAGTTAAAGATATACCTGCGGCCAAACCTGCCATGCCGGTGGTTTTGATAAACTCCCTTCTGTCGGGGGAGGAATTAGGAAGCTTGTTCATTGTATGTTATTTTTTAAAAAATTTATGCTGAATGCTGTTACCAGCATTTGTAACGTCAAAACCAAAAAAGCAGATGCCTTGAGCAAAAAATGATGCTGAATGCGATGGCATAAAATTACTGTGTTGCACTTGAATAAAGCAAAACATATTTTGAGAAGTCGGAAAAAGGAAGTTCGAGAGACCGAAAGTCGGAAAGTCTGAAAGACAAAAGAATGAATGATGATGTTAACCCTTTGGAGGATGTATTAAATATTTTGGGGACGTGTTTTTGGCCTCTATCTTTCGAACATTCGAACTTCCGGACTCCCGGGCTTCCCGTCTTCCGGACTCGCACGTTATGCTTTCAATAATCGCATCTTCCTCAGGAGTTTTTTTATTGAATTAATGAGCCGGGTGTAAAATTCCTTGTTGAATAGCTGTGAATCCCGCATGGCCTTTGCAGTAAGAAATATGCCCACCGGCACCAACACGGCTGTTGAAAGCCACATGCCAGCAAATTCACTTGTAATACCCTCTTTGGCAAATTTTTCGCCAAAGGTGTTAAACAGATGAAAGATTACGAAAAATATAACCGCAAAAATTAGCGGCGTGCCCAAGCCACCCTTGCGTATAATGGAACCAAGCGGCGCGCCAATCATAAACAACACGAGGCATGCAACCGAAAGGGTTAGCTTGCGGTGCCATTCAATCCAATGCACACGTATAAATTGCTTTTTGGCAGTGTAATCCTTACCCAGGCCTTCAATATTCATTTTTAGGATGGACAATGTACTGTTGCACTTGTCCAAAACTTGGCCTTTTAAGCTATCGGGTATGAGTTCTTCAAACGACTTAGCGTTTTTTATAAACACTGTGGGCGATGGCTTTATCCATAAACTGTCCTTCGCCTTTTTCTTAAATTTGTCCGGCACTGCATTATAATAAACTCCTGTGGCTTTTACTGGTGGTGCCATAGCGGTTATATCCCAAGCCTTGTTTTGGTACTTTAAAAAAGTTAGGTAAGGGAAGATGTTTCTGTTTGATTGCACAAAAAAATCGTTGGCGGCAATGTTGAGTGAATCTATGGCTTTGCCCAACTGGTGCAGGGTAAGCATTTTGGCATCGTAAAAAAGCGAGTCGTTTGTATGCATCATCGAAAATGTGCGCAAATCAAACTCCTTCAAATAAGTTTTAAAACCAAACCGTATGAACTGGGTGCTGGGGTTGTAACGGGCGCCATCTTCCTCGTAGTTCCAGCCATTATGCAGCCTAAACTGCAAAAAATTATCTTTAGTAACATGCATCGTGCCATAATCGGCAACAAGAAAATGATCTTGCAGGTTTTGGTTTTTTTCATAAATCACCACGTTGCGTATCGTGCTGTCGTCTTTCTCCTTTTTGCCAATTTTTATCACATATCCTTCAATTTTGTCAAAAAAAACGCCTTCCTTCAAGTCAAAAGCCGGCTTTTTTACAATAATATCGTACTTAAGGGCATTTAGTTTAAACTGGGCACGAGGTATAATGTTGTTGGCAAACAAAAAGGCCACTCCGCTCATTATTATTGCCACAATAAGCAGCGGCCGCATAAATCGCAGCAAGGGTATACCGGCAGATTTAATAGCCACCAGTTCAAAAGATTCGCCAAGGTTGCCGAAAGTCATGATGGAGGACAGCAGCAACGCCAGCGGCAAGGCCAACTGAACAGCAGTGGCGGCAACAAAGCTTATCAGTTCAAGAATAGTTATCAAGTCAAGCCCCTTGCCTACAAGGTCGTCAATATAAAGCCACATAAACTGCATTACAAGCACAAACTCGGATATTAAAAGAGTGGCAATAAAAGGGCCTATAAATGCGCGGAGTATGAGTTTGTCAAGTTTTTTCAGCACCTTGTAGTTTCTTTAAGGTAATATATGGAACATGCAAATGTAAAGCTTTCAAAAAATGAATTGGCGCTTGTAACCGACAAGCAGTTTATTTTAACAAAGAACCTGATAATCAAAAAGGTTTACCTGTTATTCGGGGAATTGAGTTCCGATTTTCAAAACATAATGCTGACGAAAAATGGATTGCTGCCGCCGGAAGCATTTATAGCTTCACCCAAAATTGCCAAAGGAGAACTGTACTTAGAGTTGCCTTATGTAGTATTGGATTACCCGAGGTTTTATACCCGCACCGATGTTTTGGCTATACGATGCTTTTTTTGGTGGGGTAATTTTTTTAGCATAACCCTGCATCTGGCAGGCGAGTTATTGAGTACACATAAACCAGCCTTGGATAACTGGGCACAAAACCACGCCGATTGCGGGTGGTATGTGAGTGTTAACACGGATGCTTGGCAACACCATTTTGAAACAGACAATTACATTCCGCTGGCCTCAACAGAACATGAAAAAAAAGGGGAAATAGATTTTGGGGAAAGGAATTTTATAAAACTGGCTAAAAAATTACCCCTGGAGCAGTGGGATAATGCTTTAGCTTTTTTCTTGGGGGAATTTAAGGAACTGTTGGCCCTGTTGGAAAATTAACTGCCCAAGCGATGAAAAAGTTCCTTTACCTGGTATTCCCACAATTGAGACTGATCCTTAATTTCACCCTTTTCGGCAAAATCCTTTATTACCAATATGGTTTGGTTTGATATCTCTGCCCTTTCTATTTTAAACTCAAAATATTCATCCTTGGCTGAAGTTAGCCACCTGAACCGTATAAATTTATCCAATTCCTTGTCAACCACGGCGGCTTTTTCAACCGATCCGTTCCATGAAAAACTGAAAACATTGTCCCATTCGTCCACTTTATCGGCAAACCATTCCTGCAGGCCGGCCGGGCTTGAAAGAAACTCGTACAATATCTGTGGTGAGCATCTAACCGAATATTCTAAGGTAAATAGCTGTTTTTTTGCCATTATTCATTTTTTATTCAACTGGTTTGGGGGCTGCAATAATATAAAATAATTCCAACCATCAAAATAATTTTTCTGGAAACCGAAATGTTTATTGGGCTGCCACCGTATTTTATCCTGATTTACATGGTAAAAACACGGTATTTTTCAAAACATGATATTTTTTTTTGATAGCATCAACGCTATTATTAACTTGCCTCTACTTCAGCATTCTACTTTTCAATAGAGACGCAGCCCATAATCCTCATTTATTCAATTAAGTCAACCTTTAAAGAACAATTCATGAGCATGCGTCAACTCAAGATCACGAAGTCTATTACCAACCGTGAATCCCAAAGCCTGGAAAAATATCTCCAGGAAATTGGAAAAGTACAACTTATTTCACCAGAAGAAGAATCAAGCCTTGCGCGTCGTGTGCGCAAGGGCGATGGCCAGGCAATGAACTTGCTCGTAGGTGCCAATTTGCGGTTCGTGGTTTCTGTTGCGAAACAATACCAAAATCAGGGCTTGTCGTTGTGCGACCTGATTAACGAAGGTAACATTGGGCTGATAAAAGCAGCCATGAAGTTTGACGAAAGCAAAGGCTTTAAATTTATCTCCTACGCCGTATGGTGGATAAGGCAGAGCATTTTGCACGCACTCGCCGAGCAAAGCAGGATTGTAAGGCTACCCCTTAACAAGGTAAGCCTGACCAACAAAGTGAGCAGAGCCTGGCAACAACTGGAACAGGAGTTTGAGCGTGAGCCGACTGACCAGGAAGTAGCAGAATTGTTGAACGTTGCGGTGGAAGAGGTTTTTTCGGTTACAAATACCTATCAAAGGCATATAAGTATGGATACGCCCCTTGGCGATGGTGATGACCAAACATTAGTTGATGTAATGACAAACCCGAACGCCGAGAGTGCAGATGCTTACCTTGACCACCATGAATCCCTTCAATTTGAAGTGGGGCGATCGCTGCATACTTTAACAGAAAGGCAAAAAAATGTTGTCTGTTATTTTTTTGGCATAGGTGTGGCTGAGGCCATGAGCCTTGAAGATATCGGCATCCGCTTTAATCTTACGCGCGAACGAGTAAGGCAAATTAAGGATAAAGCAATTAGCAAACTGAAAACGGACAGCCGCACAAAAATGCTGAAGGTATATTTGGGTGCCTAACGCGCTGTTAAAAATATCCGTGTTTTTTGCCCTTGTTTGCGCCAAATAAGGGCAAGGCAATTATATTTAATTGAGGCGAGGGAGTTGCTGAAAAAAGCTTACATTTACAAAGCCGCTGCCGCGGAACAAGCATTTGTAAATGAAACCAGCTTTTTTAACTGCATATTTGATTATTGTAACTTTTTTTGCATACGGGCAAGAGCAAAAGGTTGTGGGCGATTGCACTGTTACGTTTGGTATTTCAGGCAACGACCCCTCCACCGCCAAAGACCTTGCCGGTTCTGTTAAAACCCTTTATATAAGGGGCAAATTATCTAGGGTTGACATAAGCAACCCGTCGTACCAACAATCAGTCATTTATAACAACACAACTGGCGATGCGGTAATATTACAGCAGGTGGGTACAAATAAGTATATCAGTCGGTTAAGTGCTGAAAAATGGAACCTGAAAAACAGCCACTACCAAGGCACCAAATTTAGTTTTTCAGGCGACACTAAAACCATTTTGGGGTATGAGTGCAAAAGAGGGAGTGCAATATTAAAAGATGGTTGTTCTTTCACGTTTTATTACGTGCCGTCAATATTGCCTTCTGCAACGGAGAACCCATACCAATTTAAAGACATACCAGGATTTGTACTCGAATATGAGATTACCGAAAAAGGCACCACTTCCACGATTACGTATACAGCGGACAAAATTAACTTTAACCCCGTACCGGAATCAAAATTTGACATACCGACCACCGGCTACCTCCAGCGGGACAATTCAGTGTCGCAGAATTCCCAATAAGAAGATATAATTTTGCCCTTTGCCAAATGGAAGAATAGGATGGTATCCCACCAATGTTTATTTTATGGTACTATATGGGACAATGCAAAAGCTAAAGTAACTTGATAGATAATCGCTATACAATCTCTGGGCAAAAAATTCGAAAACCTCTAATGGGTATTCATCGGGAAAGAAGGAGGCGTTGGGGTTTTGAACCTCGGAACTTGCATTTTGTACTTGTAGGGATAAACAAAAGTGGTGTTGCCCCGCTGTATCCTCATCATTGACTGCACTTCAACCGCAGTATCGCTTACTTTTTGTTGGGATACCTGCTGAGTGCCCACATACCTAAAATCACCTATTTTCAAATAAGAAAGAGAGTAGTTTTTTGAAAGGGTTGACAAGTTTTTCAAGCTGAATTTACTTGAATGCTCATCAAGGGTGGCACCTGTAAACGAACCAAAAGCAATATTCACCCCCAAGCCCATAATAAGCAAAGCAGCGATAAAAATTTTGGTATAGCGGGCTTTTAACCTCATTGCAGCAAAGTTATAACATTTCGGTTATTATTAACAAATATATTTTAAATAACGTTTTATTCATTAAAATGTTACATGGAAAGTTGGATAATTTAAATATTTATGCGTAGTTTTCCATAACCTTATAATATGCAGGAAAATCCATTTAGGGAAGACAGGGAAGAACTTAAGGAACTATTGGAGCAATATACTAACCTCCGCTCCGGCAAAAGCCACTCATTTATCGAAGAAGACTCTTATGAGCGGATCATTGACTATTTTGATGACCAGGACGACCTTGCGCGTGCCCTTGATGCCGCTGAAACGGGCCTCGAATATTTTCCCTACTCCTCCTTGCTGCTAATAAAAAAAGCCGACCTTCTTATCGCCACCCGCCGCTACGCGGATGCATTGGAGGTGCTGGAACAGGCAGCCCTTTACGACAGCACCGACATTAACCTTTACATTTTAAAAACAGATGCCTACTTGGCACTTGACCAGCAGTTAAAGGCCGTTGAAATACTGGAAACCGCATTGCAATTGTTTGAAGGGGAAGAAAGAATAGACCTTTTATTTGAACTGGCCGACGTGTATGATGACTATGAGGAGTTTGACAAAGTGTTCGACTGCCTGAAACTGATTCTTGAGCAGGAGCCAGTAAACGAGGAAGCATTGTATAAAATTTGTTTTTGGACTGACTTTACCGGCCGCAACGAGGAGAGCATCCGCCTGCACCAAGCAATAATTGAAGAATACCCTTATAACGAGCTGGCTTGGTTTAACCTTGCCGCGGCCTACCAAGGCTTAAAATTGTACGAAAAAGCAATAGATGCCTACCAGTACGCAGTGGTAATTGACGAGAAATTTGACTATGCCTACCGTAACATGGGTGATGCGTATATACGCATGCGCAAATACAAAGAAGCCATAGATGCCCTGGAAAGGGTGCTGGAACTGAGCCGCCCTGAAGAAGTAATATACGAGGCCATTGGCCATTGCCACCACCGGCTTGGCAAATTTGCCCAAGCCCGGTTTAATTATCGCAAGGCCTCGCACATGAGTCCGCAGGACAGTAAACTGAATTATAAAATCGCGCTTACTTATATAAATGAGGAGCAGTGGGAGAGCGCAATTAAACAGTTGGAGATTGCGATGCGTATTAACCGGAACGCTCCCGAATACAACCTTGCCATGGGCGAATGCCTGCTGCAATTGGGTAATTTTAAGGAGGCCGTGCAATACTTTAGCATTGTGGTGCATAACAGACCCCGCAATATTACCGCCCGCGAATCGCTGATACGTTGCTTGTATCAGGCCGGCGATTTTGAACTGGCGGCCAAACAGAGCATTAATGCATTGGAAGCGACTGACTACAGGCCGTTGTTTTATTTTTTATACAGCGCCTGTTTATTTGCATGGGGTCGGCCAAAGGAAGCCCTTATTCAGCTTGAACATGGCTTAAACAAGGCACCCAAACTGGTTAAAAAATTCATCGGGCTAAACCCAGTTATACTACAGAACAGCCAGGTGGTGGACGTACTGGCGCGTTTTAAAAAGAGCAAAAAATTGTAAAGGTTTATCCATTTCTAACGTTTCCCTCACAGTTATCGCGTGTAACATACAATGTGTTGCCTTATTTTTGCGATATTACATAAATAGTTATAACTGCTTAAGCATGAATTTTAGCTTGTCTCAAATGCCGGAACGTACCACAAGGCCAAGAACGAACGGTTTGACAATGGTGATGGATAAAGGCCTCAGTATTAACGAAGTACATAATTTTTTGGATATTGCCGATCCGCACGTTGATATTGTAAAGCTTGGCTTTGGCACATCGTTCGTAACGCCAAGGCTGCGAGAGAAAATTGAAGTGTACAAACAGTACAAGATGCCCATTTATTTTGGTGGCACTTTGTTTGAGGCATTTCTTATCCGCAACCAACTGGATGATTATATAGCCTTGATTAAAGATTACGGTATTGATTATATTGAGGTAAGCGATGGTTCCATCAACATTCCCCATGCTGAGAAATGCGGTTACATTGAAAAACTTACCAAACACGCCAAAGTGCTTAGCGAAGTAGGTAGCAAGGATGCCACCCATATAATGCCGCCATATAAATGGATAGAACTGATGAGGGCGGAATTGGAAGCCGGTTCAGATTACGTGATTGCCGAAGCCCGCGAAGCGGGTAACGTGGGTATTTACCGCGGCAGCGGCGAGGTGCGCGAAGGCTTGGTAAATGAAATACTTACTCAGATACCCGGAGAAAAAATACTTTGGGAGGCGCCCCAAAAATCGCAGCAGTTGTATTTTCTGGAGTTGCTCGGCTGCAATGTAAACCTCGGCAACATCGCGCCAACAGAGGTTATACCGCTGGAAGCCATGCGTGTTGGCCTTCGTGGGGATACCTTTAGCCTGTACTTGGATAAATAGATAGATGCAATTAATTAATAATTAGAAATTAACAATTAATAATTAATACACACACCATTTACGCCAATGAACGGTGTTTCCGCCATTGTTGGTGTTTTCACCAACAATGGTGAAGGAAAAGGCCGCAACCATTACTTTTACATCGCTCGATACATTCGCACAAAAAATTATTAATTATTAATTTCTAATTATTAATTAGCATGAGGGAATATGGCTTAATAGGATATCCTTTGTCGCACTCCTTTTCACAAAAATATTTTACCGAGAAATTTTTGAAGGAAGGTATTGGCAATGCCGTTTTTCATGCATTTTCCATTCCTTCAATCACAGATTTATCCACCGTTTTAAAAGAGCATCCTGCATTAAAGGGCTTTGCCATAACCATACCATACAAAAAGGCGATAACACCTTTTTTAACCACACAATCCCCTGCTGTTCGACAGATGGGTGCTTGCAATTGTGTTAAGATTGAGGGCACTACGCTGCTTGGTTACAATACTGATGTTATTGGGTTTGAACAGTCGTTTATCAAACGCATGCAAAGCCACCATAACAAAGCTCTTATTCTTGGCACTGGTGGCGCCGCGGCCGCGGTGGAATACACCTTGCAAAAACTACAGATTGATTATTCATTTGTATCAAGAACGGCAAACAAGGAACAGAATATTTTAGGATATGGGGATTTGAATGCAGACGTAATGACTGTGCATACCGTTATTATTAATTGCACACCTTTGGGCACTTACCCCGAAACAGGTGACGCGCCAACCATACCATATGATGCCATTACCTCGCAACATTATCTGTTCGACCTTGTGTATAACCCACCACTTACAAGATTCCTGCAGCTTGGCAAGGCAAAAGGCGCCACAATACAAAATGGCTATGAAATGTTGGTAATACAGGCCGAAGAAAACTGGAAAATCTGGAATGCGTAACTTCGACAAGTGGTAAAAAACTCACATCGGGTGAGGAAGGAAAAATAAAAGTTTATGCTGCCCAAAAACATCCCGTTTGATTTTGTTTTCGACTATCTCAACCCTCTTGAGATAGTTGTAAAACCCGTGTTTGGGATGTTCTATGTTTACAAAGGTGGCAGGATAGTGTTGATATTGCGCAAACGCGAAAAAGATGCCCAACTGAACGGAATATGGGTGGCCACCAATTACCCATACCACGAAAGTTTGTTAAAAGAACTGCGTGGCCTTACTTCTTTTTCTGCCTGTGGGAAAGACATCCCCGACACCGGCTGGCAGTTGCTGCCAGCGGAAGCGGAAAACTTTGAGGCTTCGGCGATAAAATTATGCCGTATGGTTGCTAATGGCGACAAAAGGATTGGAAGGGTGCCGAAATGAGAAGAGGAAAAGTTGATGCGTTTATCGATTGTAGGAAATAATTGTGTGATAGACAATAAGATTATTATTTCTGTTTTTGGCTTTATCCCGAATCTCGCAAATATTTTGAGACTAGACCTTCAACATATGCCACATATTCTTTTGCCGGTTCAATAAATTCCCTCACCCTGGCTTCATCCAAAATAATAAAATCGTTATAGTCATCCTCATTTCTTTCCTGCATTAAACGGCTAAAGAAGGCAGCGCGGTTATGATCAAATTCTACGGTTTGTACGAAATGTTGGTGCAGTGACGAAAGCACACCGCTGTGTGTTTTGGGAAGTAGGTCTTTTGTCATTAACAATGCTCTGGTCGCATGAAAACAGGCATAATATAATCTGTTGACAACGGTATCGTAAAAACCAAACTCCATCAGCTTGTCAACCTCAGACAATAATTTTTTAGCCTTTGAGAGCTTTAACTGCATAGAGTCTGACTTTTTGCTCATGCGCGAACCATCCTCCCTTTAATAGTTTGCTGAAGGGCATAATAAGACGGATTATTCAGCCAGTCGTTCTCTTCCGCAATAACAGTATTTATAAAAGAGCATATTTTAACACTTAGAGGAAAAAGGGCAGCATGAATATCATCCTTTATGGAATAAGTCACTTTTTCATTCGTTAATATTAAGATATCCCAATCACTTTCTTCCGTTGGAGAGCCGTACGCCCGACTGCCAAATAAATATACTTTTGCCCCGG
>Ga0207091_1158_pt1 | contig 16039 bp, 8 predicted proteins | sample Alteio_BWMinHeat_47_FD_153534 | JGI IMG/M metagenome (GOLD analysis project Ga0207091, IMG submission 153534) | Enriched cells from forest soil in Barre Woods Harvard Forest LTER site, Petersham, Massachusetts, United States -... | ecosystem: Environmental > Terrestrial > Soil > Temperate forest >... | reverse complement strand
TGAAGCCGTGCACCACGTTGTAAACAAGTTTGATAAGTTGTATTATTTTCCTGCTTACGAGCTGGTAGTTGATGTGCTGCGCGATTACAGGTTTTATGATATTGACCTTGCACACCCAAACTATGCCGCGACACAATTTGTTTTAGAGAAATTTGCAGAAAGCTGCATGGATGCCAATACAAGGGCATTGATGGATGAGATAAAAAAAATAGTAACCGCAAGAAATCACAAGCCGTTTAACCCGCAATCTGGTATGCACAAACAATTTTTAAAAGGTCAGTTTGATAAAGTAAAAACATTACAACAACAACATCCTTATTTGAATTTTGAAAATGAGTTGAATTACTTTGGAGAGCACTAATAAATCAATGTATCCTATCCCCTCTCACCTCTAAAGTCTTCATAACTTCAGCTTCGTAAGCAAGCCACTCAGCCCAGCGCCTGCGCACTTTGGCCGCATCAATATATGCTTCGGCAAGCTCAATAAATAAGGTATAATGGCCAGCCTCGCTTTCCATAAAACGGCGATAAAAATTACTCAGGTATTCATCATTTAATCCTTCGCTTAATCTCTTAAACCTTTCACAACTGCGCGCTTCAATTAATGCCATAGTAAGCATCTGGTCTAAAAATCTGTCCTGCTCATTGCCACCTTTCTGCTGAAAAACCAATAGCTTGTTTACATATTCATCCTTGCGTTGTTTTCCAAGTATTAAATTTCTTTTTCGCAATTCCTGCAGCACTAAACGAAAATGCCCCCATTCTTCTGTGACTATGGGTGCAAGTTCATTTACCAGTTTATCTTTATCGGCATGTTTTTGAATAAGCGATATGCAACTGGTTGCGGCTTTCTGCTCACAATAAGCATGGTCGGTAAGTATATCCTGTAGGCTTATGCTGGCAAGGTCAACCCAGCGCGGGTCAGTAGGCAGTCGAAGACCAAGTATGTTCTTTGTATCGTTTGAAAATTCGTGGTTAAGTAAATTGTTGTCCATGACTGTTATAAAAAGTAAAGATAGAAATTTTATGTTCTATTCTATTTCAATTTTCTTTCAAAATAAACATCGTTTATCAACCATACAATCACTTGTGTCATTTCAAACCTGTTAACAATATGCAAATGTATAAGTACTGTTATACTGCCGGAGATGCTTTATTTTAAAGGGTTTCCTTGTGTACCGGCCATCACTTATACGCTCCGGTCATCATAACAGTTTCCATAACATTTGGCTGGTAACAAAATACGTCGTACATTTGCGGCGCAATAAGGAATAATTGATTATCCTCATACAGGTTGGTTACCATTTGATACTTCGCTAACGTGTCTACCAAGACAAATTGTTGTTTGCCACAGAAGAGTTTTATTAACAGACAAAAACAGGAAGATTTATGAACAGCAATGTTACAGATTCCATTATTGACATGGAAAATGAAGAATGGAGTAATTTAATTAACCAAGTAAAAGAAACCGTGGCTACTGATGTTGATACAGATAAAACAACAGAAAAAAATACATTCGCAGCCGCCAGCCTCTGGAGTATCCAGAAAACAAAAAGGGCAGCGCAATCAAGGCGCTCTTCAATGTGGAACTAATTAATCCCCCAAAAGGAAGCCCCCCGGTAAATGGGGGGCTTTTTTATTTTTGTGGCAGAATAAATACTGCACCTTCTTCCATTTCTTTTTATCTTGTACCCCAAAAAAATTGCATGCCACAAACAATACGATGGGGTATACTAGGCGCAGGACGCATTGCGCGCAAATTTGCTTCAGATTTGAGCTTGGTGAATGATGCACACTTAGTTGCCGTTGGTTCGCGCAGCGCATCAACTGGCGATGCGTTTGCAAATGAATTTAATATTCCCCACCGCCATGACAGCTATGAAGCACTGGTACAAAACCCCGATGTTGACATAATTTATATTGCCACCCCCCACAACCTGCATTATGAAAATACCATGTTATGCCTTCAGCATGGTAAGGCGGTATTATGTGAAAAGCCTTTTGCTATGAACGGCAGGCAGGTAAGGGAAATGATAAAAACCGCGGAGGAAAAAAATGTATTTTTAATGGAGGCCTTGTGGACTAAATTCCTTCCGCAGTTTATCAAGGTTCAGCAGATGGTTAATGAAGGCCTAGTCGGGGAAATAACAAGCATAAGGGCAGATTTCGGCTTTATCCCCTCGCCGCCCGTGCCTGCCCGCCTATTCGACCCAGCGCTTGGCGGTGGCTCGTTGATGGACATCGGCATTTACCCCGTGTTTTTGGCGTTAAGCCTGCTGGGCAAGCCTGATTTTATACAGGCTGACATGACACCCGCACCAACAGGGATTGACGAACAATGCTCCATTTCGTTTAAATACAAAAATGGCGCATTGGCCCAATTGTTTTCCACTAACGCTGGCAACACGAGTGTGGAGGCTGATATTACCGGGCGTGGTGGAAGGATAAGGATGACAAACCGCTTTCACAACCTCACAGGTGGTATAGAATATTTAGAAGGCCGGTCGGATGAAAAACAGCTTATTTATGTGGAAAAGGACAGCAGTGGCTTCGGCTACCAGTACGAGGCGCAGCATGCAGCAGAGTGCCTAAGGAAAGGATTGGCCGAAAGCCCAGTTATGAGCCACAAAGACTCCCTTGACTTAATTGACACCCTTGATGCTATCCGCAAGGTAGCTGGCATACGTTACCCTTGGGATGCTGAATAAAGAGTTTGAAATTTTAACACCACAATTTTTTACGTCATCCTGTTTATGCCTCCGTCACCTACCTGGTAAAAAGTTATTTGCGATCTTAAAGGCGCCCTGCCCTTTTTTTGGCAAGGTTATTGGACACACAATAGCTATTGTTAACCTAAACAAAATAAAAATTATGAGCATGCAGAAACTAATAGTCGCAGCAGCATCTGGTATTGTGGCCGGCACGGTAATCGGCCTGCTTACCGCACCAGCCGCAGGCGCCGAGACTCGCAAAAAAATATCCGAATCCGCCGATAAATTAAAATATAAAATACGCAGGCTTGCCGGAAAGGCATCGGACGAACTCGACGAGCTAAAAGAAGTTGTTCAAAACCAGGCGCAAGGCCTAAGCGACGATGTGCGCGCCCGTATATTAAAGCTTATCGAGGCAAGCAAAACGAGTTATAACAATGTTGCCGCCGAAGCAAATGCTTAAGAGCTGACATATTTCGTGAAAAGCCTGTTTTTAAAAGCAGGCTTTTTATTTGCCTGTAGGGCAAATTTTTACCCAAAAAAATACCTATTACCGACCAACAGGCCTTTTTTGCAGGCGAATTTATTTTTTTAATTGCAGAAAATACTGCAATTTCATCCCGTGTTACACCACAACTAATTACATAACGGATTTTTCAATTAAACCAGCCTATGTTTAAGGAAAACAGAAAGAAAATTGCAGTGTTTGTTTGTATGGCCGCCTGTATAATTTTTAGCGTTGCCGCGCACAAGCCCGATGGAAAGCAGCAGGGATACAAAAACCTGCAGATACTGCCCAAGGATATCAGCAAAGACAGCCTGGATCACGTAATGCACTTTTTTACAAGATCACTTGGAGTTCATTGCGATTTTTGCCATGCAAAATCAAAAGATACCACTCAAAGGTGGCCAGATTTTGCCAGCGATGACAAACCAGAAAAAAATATTGCCCGCCATATGATGACGATGGCAGGAGAGATAAATGTAAAGTATTTTAATTTTATGGGTTCCACGATGCCTGATACCATCCATGTGGTTACATGTGTTACCTGCCATAACGGCAAGCCTCATCCTGAAAACATGGTAGCTCCCGAACCTCCCCGTATGCCAGGTGGCCCCGGTGGTCCTCCTCCCGGCGCTCCAGGTGGCACTCCTCCCGGTGGTACTCCCCCGGCAAAACAATAAAATCAGCCTATTGTGTTAAATATATTAAAGCACTGCCCCCAAAAGGCGGTGCCTTCTTTTTTTTGCAGATGCTCGGAAGATGCTTGTCGCTTAAGCCCTTCCATCAAAAATTATATGACGTGATGTTGCCTTTTACACGCAAAAACCTCACTGCGCCTCGCACATGATGGCAACGCAGCCCTACATAGGCAAGGGAGACTAATTTTGAAATGCAGGTTTTAACTTGTTTGGACGTCAGCAATCTGCGATTCATGATGTAGGCGCCGGCTGCTGGCAATATTTGGTTACCGTGTTATTTGGTACTAAGGTGTAAGAAATCAGCATCTAAAAATGTGGGTAACACGTTATAAACCCATTAACGCATCAAATACATCTTTCCGTAACCGCTGTTAAAATACTGGTCTGTATTTACCGCGTTGCCAGACGCATCGTTTGTGGGGAATTTACTTAGGTGCTGACCGTTAAGGTTGGTAATAACCCTGTACAGATATATTCCGTTGGCGAGCTTTTGTCCGTACTGGTCGGTGCCGTTCCATTTATATTGGGTAATATTTGTTCCAATGTGTAAGGGGCCAAGCTCATCCTCCGTTATCTCCTTTACAATTTTCCCCGTAATGGTCAATATCTCTATGCGCAAGTTTTGTGGCAATTGGCTGCCTGTAACAGTAAATACAAATGCCGTTGAAGTAGTAAAAGGATTGGGATAATTAAATATATTTGAAATCATCGGTTTGTTGTACACTTGGAACGATACCGAATACCCTGCATTGCCGGCCGGGTTGCCAGAACCATCCTTGCCGCTTATATACAATATATAAGTGCCATCCTCCGATAAACGCGGTAAAAAATCGTCCTGCGCAATATTATCTGCTGCCCCCGGCACTGCCGCAGTAAAACGAAGCGTGTCTGTCGTGTAGGGGAACCTCCTGAAAGTGCCATCGGGATAAAGCAACTGAACGGTTATCATCGAAGTATCGTTCAGTGGCAGGTATTTTGACGGAGATTTTAGCCTGATTATCACATGTGGCGCCGCCGACACAATATCGCTGTTAAGAATATGCACCTCGTCAAATGTCACATCAATAGTGGGCTTTAAATTATTCGGCTGTACATAAATACTCCTGTAAAAGAAATTATTAAAAAGGTATTGTTCTGGCTGGGCATAATTGGGGTTTACATCAACATAAAAATTATTGAGCCCGGTTAAATTTGTTGAATTTATTGAGTATCTAACGGTAGCTGTGTCCCCCGGGTTGAGCTTCTTTAAGTTGGCCGCAGGCAGTACCGTGGTAACATTGGATGAGTTAGTTATTGTCATACTAACCTTAATACTGTCTGGGAAAGGCACATCGCTCACATTTTTAAAGGCCACCGCTATATTTGATGTTTGCCCAACAGCCATGGTATCGCTGAAGTTATACAATATATTTGGCGCTATGGCCCCTTCTGGCACAGGGTCGTACAACAGCCGCCAGTAGCGTAATTGGTAAGGTGTAAGGTTAATACTGTCCGAATTTCGCATTTGAAGCCTGATATATGGGTATGTGATAGCACTTACAGAAGATATGTCAAAATTCTGTTGCTGTGTGTTAAGCGTATATAGCACAGTTTGCGCGCCGGCGGACGTAACGCCAATAACCTGTACGGTGGCGTTGTCGCCGGCTTTTGTATCAAGGGAATATCCCCTCCATTGCACTTGCTTCCAGTCTTTTGCCGGCCCAAAAGCAGGCGATGTAATGTAGCCAAGCTCATCAGGGGTTCTTATGTCAATAGTAGTGTCCAGTACGTCTGTGCTGCCCTGTGTAAAATCATACACCGGCTTGAATGATGCTAAGTTCTTTTTGTACAAAAACACCCATGCCCTGATAAATGAATATTGGTCAAGGCCAGAAAAGCCTGCATTTTTAAGACTGTAATACAGATTGGTGCCGTTTACCAACGGGTCTGTCTTCCATCCGGGGGCAAACGTTTGCCCGTCGTTATAGGGCGCATTTATTATTACCCTCGCAGCAACCAAGTATCCGCTGGGTACCCAGTTCATAAAAGCAACCATCTGATTGCGGCCTGCAACTGTGTTGTAAGCAAACTCAAAATTATATTGAGTGCCAACATGGGCAGCCGGGCAATCAATGGCGCTTTGCATAAAGCCGCCGTAAGTGCCGCCGTAGCCTGTTGTGGACGGCACCGGCTGGTTGTACAATGGCTTAAGCGTTACAGGATCGAATACATTGAATATGATTGAGTGCCCCAAACACGCGGCAACTGTTATACGCAAATTATTAATAAGGATGGCAAACGCGCCATCATCGCTCTGGGGTGTATTATTGGGGTTATACACCGTATTGGTCATCTCAAATGTATTTACTACATTATTAAACTGCCATAACCTGCTGGTGCTGTCTATGTGTATGTTGTTTGCTGTTGATTGAAGGTGCTGGTACAAATGCGATTGGTTAAAGCCATAACTACTGCCCGCTATATATACAAAGCTGGCGCTGTTCCAAATGTAGGGTCCCGATGCTGGCACTGGTGCCACCTGCCAGTAATACACCGTGCTGTCAGTAAATATTATGCCAGGGTCAAACTCAATTTCACCCCCTACAGAGGTAACTGTTTTGGTTATTTTAAAAGGTGAGTTGAAAAGTGCGGTGGTATCAAGTTGCATTACATACTGCGCCTGCGGAAGAATGGCATTTGCAGTTGACGCCACCAATTTTGCCGTGCTTTTATTGATGATTGCAAAATTATACGGATACACAGGTGTCAACGCGTTCTGGTACACGTAAAAAGACTTCGTTATGGTGTTATTTGTAAATGTTATTTCCGAATAAGCAGTGTCGTAGTCAACCGTTATCGTTATCTGGTTTTGGCCGATATCCCTTGTGGGCACAATCGGCACCGTAAGACTTATCGAATCCTCATAAAAAAACGGGGCGACTTTTTTTGTCAAGATGGTTGTCTGACTGCCATTGGGATACTGCCTTGTTACCCGGATGGAAACAGAATCATTTCCCGGCAACGCCATGCCAAGGTTATAACAATAGGCCTTGATGCTAAAATTGCTGTCGGCAACAGAAATAAAAGAAGGGCTTATGGTAACGCCCGGGTCTTCAATCGCAAAGTCTGGTTTTGCAAAGGCATTAATTTTTAAGGCCGGGTCGCCATGCAGCACATTTTCTTCCGCATGCATGATATAGGTTACGGAGTCGTCAAAGCCTGCAAATTGCGCAGTAACAAGGGCGTTGAGACCAGCCTTTATATTTGTTGTAACAGGCTTGTTGTACCCGGTGGATGCCAGATTGTTATAAAAACCGATATTGTATGTGTCAAGGTAGTTTTCCACACCGAAACTGGTGCTGCCCAAAAAGCCAATCGCACCGCCGTTATTGTATAGCACCCATCCTTCCGACAGGGAAGTTATGCTAGTGATTCTTGTGGTGTCAAACGAATAAATATTGCCAGCGTTGCACCCGTTGATAATAAAAAACGGGTATTTGCCCGGGTTGGTGTACGACTCCCAACTGCCCAAGTTATAATCAAGCACTGTTGCTGCGGAGTGCCCAAAATAATTTAATGCACTAATGCCGTTTGTGAACAATTGTTGAAGTAATTGGCCTGCAGCATACGCAGAGCTTACCGTGGTGGTATTGAAGTTATAAACATTGGCACCAAAAGAAGGCCCGCTTATAATATTTGCGTAATTATTTTCGGCGGCGGTAAGCGACTGGTCCAAGCCAGGGTCCGAGTTTGCGCCAACCACATGTACCATGGTTTTCATCCAGGCCTTGTTTTCTATCGTTTGCAGGGTACTTGCTTGTTGTTGCTCGTACGTTTTTATCTTGGCCAGGTAATTTAATAGTTCTGAAGGCCTGATTGCAGAAATTCTGCCTATGGGCGTGGCCGGTATGGGTGCCAAAGTTTCAGATGACAACAAAACATCCGACGCTGGCCAGCCAAACGTGGGCACAAGGTTCAACTGGTCGGCATATTGCGACTGCTGGTTGAGCCTGTAATCAAGATAAGTCATGGCCTTGCCCATCAACAAACAAAACTTTGGCTGCACACCAAAGGTGTGCCGCGCAAACCGCAAAAAATTTCTTACGCTTAAAGGGTCTTTCTTAATGCCAAAAGCAAACTGGTCAACCAGTTCATCAATATCATATACCCGGGCATTGTAGCCGCCTCCTGCCGCACTGGCGCGGTAACTGCGGTACTGGCCAGCCGAGCTGTCTGCCCCAAAAAATACTTTATTGGAGATGATAAGATAATCGCCCTGCAAGGCTGCCTGCCTAAAATCCTTAAAGGTATGGGGGGTAGCCCCTTTAAGGATAGAAACATTTGACGAATCTTTACTAACCAGCACCAGCTGCCTACTTATAGCCGAAGGTGGCAACACAAATTTTAGCATGCCAGGCGAGGAAGTGTTTGCCGTGTATCTTTCGTTATTTGACAGGTCGTACAAAACAGGGGTTGCCACGCCTGCATTAAAATTTATTATTTCAAGGTAATTTCCCGTTGCGGTCGAAGGCATGACAAAAGCAAAGTTTGTGGCGTCGCCAAAATTAAACTGCCGAGGATATTTCAGGTCAATAAAACCAACTGCAATCCTATCGTTGCCATTCCACGGGTTAACATTTTGTATGGAAAATATATTAATGTTGTTATTGAGTGATGAAAGCGGAATGGAATTGTTGGTAAAGATTGCGGCACTAACAGGTGCTAAGGTGCTGTCAACAATTTTTATGTTATTAATGTAAGCCCGCACTGTTCTGTACTGGCCAAGGTTATTGGGGTTTTGACCCAAATACGAATTACCGGTGGCGCTCATCGTGAATAAGGCATTTGGGCCACCTGGTGCAACATATAAATTGCCCGTGTCTTTAAAGGGAACATTGGAATATATATCATTGGTAGCCCAGAATTCCCCAACGTCGTAGGTAGATGAGTATATGTATTCTCCGTAATTCTCCGGAAAACCGTAGTTGATGTTTTGTTGAAAATCTACCCGGTAGTCATACATAAAATATGGCTCCGCACTTAATGTATTGCCCGCTACATTGTTTGCCGCATCAACAATGCGAAGATTGTTGCCTGCGGGATTCACCGTTAAAAAATACACCGATGTATCCGTTTCCAGACTCAGAGCATCTGATAACTGGTTTGCAGGGTTTTTATACAACACCCTGTCTGGTTTGCCGTCGTTTTTCATCCCCCAAAATTCTATATAACCGTTGACGGGTAATGCGCCAGAGGGAATGCTTGTGTAAATGGCTACTTGTTGCCCATTACGCCATAGCTGAAACTGCTCGGCAGGTATACTGCCTAGACCTACGGAATCAAGTTCTTTTTGGCTAACCTGGTAAACACCGTTTTCCCCAACTTTAAATTTGTAATATGTTTTTGAAAAGTCAATCCATTCATTATTATAGTTCTGTGCCCGTATATGCAGGCTTACAAACCCCAGCAACAATATAATAAGGCACCTCTTCATATTTGGGGTATATACACTTTACCGGTTTTAGGTTTGTCTGCCTTAGGCAGCGTTGGCAGATAGCCTTTTTTAGACCCTTCCTTATTTTTTGGGGCGATATCAACTTTCAAGGAAAATACATTTGTATACAAGGGGCTCGACTGGTTGGCAAGATTGGTAAACGCATAATCAATGGATACATTCCCTATTTTGAAGCCAGCCCCTATCGAAGGCTGAAATATCCATACTTTTCGTTGATTCAGTGTGTCGCCATCGGCAAGTGCCTGCTGAAAATTAGATGCGCCGGCTCTGATAAATATGGTGTTATTTATGTTTGCCTCCAAGCCAATCTTTGGATCGATACTAACTGGGTTGCTGCTAAATACCGTATTTCGTTTTCCGTCAAATGTTACATTCATGTCTGTTTCCGCAAGTAGGTGAAATTTATCACCAAAGGCAAAATTATACCCGGCGGCCAAAACCAAGCTTGGTGCAGTAAGTTCAGTAGATCTTACTGGTATGGCGTTATCGGTGGTATACAACACCTGTTGTTCAGCGCTGCTAAATGTAAAAGCCCATGCGTTAAATGTAGTTGTGATATCTTTTGCCACAAGCCCCAAGCGCCACGAAGGTGTTTTGTACAACAAGGCACCGTCAAAGCCGAAGCCCCACGCTTTGGCAAAACTGCCCACTTGGCGATAAATTATTTTGGCGTTGCCACCCCAGCTAAACTGCCTGTCTTCCTCGTTCTTTATAGGTTGTGCATACGAAAATAAGAAAGCATAGTCTGCGGAAGAAAACGACTGGATGTCGTTATAGTTTATTGAGCCGTCCGGCTGAACCAGGAACAACGTGTTGGGTATATTATCCACGCCAAAACGCAGCAAAGTTATACCCAAGGTTTGGTTGCCTCCGTTTATGGGGAATGCACCAGCAATAAAATCATATTTGCCGATGCCTGCAAAATAATCGGCATGCATTGCCGAAATGGTGGGGTATTGCGATACATTTACAAGCCCGGCCGGGTTCCAATAGCCTGCCGTGGCATCATCGGCAGTTGCCGATTGTGTGCTGCCCATGCCAAGCCCCCTTGCCCCCGCGCCTATATTAAGGAAATCGTTTGAATATTCTACAAACTGGCCATAACCCTGCGAACAGAATGTACAGAACAGTACACCCTGCACTAATAGAAGCAGCGGGTTTTTGCATCTCATAAGACTCAGGTTAACAACAATAGTTTTTTATAACATGCTGTTGTAAAATGATATACGTACAATATGTGTTTTTAGTATACTTTGAATGAACATTTGTTTTAAACACCGTTAAACGATATTATTCGTCAAACTACTGTGCATACTTCTGCACTTTAAAAGTCTGCATCGAATTGCCATTATTTACTTGCACAAGATAAGTACCTGAGGCCAGGCCACTTACATCAAGTGTTATATTCCCGCCAGTGAAAGGCTTCTCCATCAAGCTTCTGCCGGACAAGTCAAGCACCCTCACTATATTGCCGCCGGTGCCGCCACCCTTAACTGACACATTCAACCTGCTTCCAAACGGATTAGGGAATACCTGTACTTCTTCATTCTCGTCAAAATAAACAGTAATAACCTTTGAGTAATTTACGGCACCATCTTTATCAACCAGCCTCAGCCTGTAAAAGTTTTCGCCAGCGGCCGGGTTGTTGTCAACAAAGCTATAATCTTTAACCGAGGTTGTGTTGTCGTTCTGTGCAGGTACTGTGCCCATTTGGCTAAAGTTTCTTCCGTCAGTACTGTGTTCCACCCCATAATAGTTAAAATCAAGTTCGTTGGTTACCTTCCAGTTCAGCAATACTGCCTTTCCATCCGGTGTACCTGTAAAGTCAAGCAGTGTCACCGGGAACACCGTTGAACGCTGGATAAACACATATTTGTACAGCGAATTGTTAAACAGGTATTGTTCTGGTTGATCATTACCTGCATTTATGTATAGGAACAGGTTATATTGGCCTTGCGGCAGCGATGTAACATTCGCAAGAAAACCCACCCTAACAGTGTCGCCCGCCACAAGTGCCTTGGTGCGTGCAACAGGGAATGTGTCAACTTTGCCACTGGTATCGGTTAGCGTAAGCTCGATCTTCAAAGAATCAAAGTTTGACACGCTTACATTCTTAAACAACACATATCCTTGCAGAGTATCTGGCTGGGTATTTACACTATGCAATACCTTCACTGTATCCGGCAGGCTTACCCCTAAGTTGGGTGCAACCCCGCCCTCCGGTACCGGCACATATCCAACACTCCAGTCCTTTAGCTGGTACGGCTGGGCAGTTAGTGAATCCTGCGTGCGCATCTGCAATTGTATATATGGATATGTACTTGCATTGATTGCCGAAATATCCTGAGTGGCTTTGCTCTTGTCTATCGTATACAAAACCGTGTCTTTGTTACTTTTATCAATCCCTATGATATTGAGGGAGGTAAGGTTGTTATTATTGAGATTAACGCCCTGCCAGCTTACTGAATTCCATTTGTTGGCAGGGCCAAACACAGGCGATGTCACATACCCCAAAGTATCTATAACTGAAATATTTTGGGAAAGGGTTATCGCGTCGTACAAACCCTGTGAATAAACGGCCACGGGTGCGAAGCTGGCAGAATCATTCTTCCTGTAAACAAATATAAAACAACGGCCGTATGTGTACTGGTTTATTGGCACCCCCTGGTCAAGCAGGCGGTTATACAACGAGTTATTGTGTCCATAAATAGCGGTGTCAGCCTCCCAATCAGGCCCAAACACGCCCTCGCCATTGTAAATATTTCTCACCACCACGTATTGCCCGTTTTGTACAAAATGATCCATGAAACTTACGGCGCTGTCCCTTGACACTGGATCTGTTACCGCGTATTCAAAATCTGCCGCCCTTGTAGGCAGACAAACAGGCGCTGCGCCAATGGTGTCGCTTGTATTGAGGAAAATACTAAAGGTTACTGGGTCGAACACATTAAAAATGATTGACGACCCCACACATGCACTTTGCGCAACCAGCGTACCATTAACCGCTACACTGAAATCGGCATCCTCGGTGCCCCCATAAGGATAAACCGCCTGTTTGACGAATAGGTTTACCGGCGAATGCAGGAAATCGTATGTGCGGGCAGAGTCCAGTACAATATTGTTGAATGAAGATTGTGTATGCTGGTAATAATGGGCTTGCTCAAGGCCGGCATTGCCGCCACTGCGGTGAACAAACGAAAACATATTCCAATGTTGGTTAGCCCCTGCAATGGCAATACGCCAGTAATACACTGTGTTGTTGAGTGTAAGAGCAACGTTCTTAAATTGCAGGACGCCGCCAGAAGATGTTTGATTAAAAGTTTTTTCCATGCCTGAGTTAAATAAAACAGTTGTGTCCATTTGCATTACATACTGCTTCACTGTGTCCAATGGGTTGGCCGTTGAAGCGGCCAGTGTTACACTGTCGCTCGCTACCACAGCATAGTTAAATGGATATATAGGCCTTATTTCGGCTGATGAGACTGGAACGGAAATCCTGGCCGTGTTATTTGAATAAGTTATTTCATTAATGGCTCTATTGTCATCAATAACAGCTGTTAGCACAACAGAACCCTTGTCTCTATCTGCAACAAGTGGAAGGTTTAACGTAACTGAATCGCTATAGACCAAAGTTTTAAATTCTTTTGTAAAAACAACCGAACTGTCCCCATTCGGCAACCTTCTGTATAAGGAAAAATGAACCGAATCGCTTGTGGCCTTGCCTAAGTTGTATACCACAACCTTGACAGAGAACGAGTCGTCGGCCACCGACACAAAAGAAGGGCTTACGGTAATATTAGATGCAACAACAGAATAGTCTGGCTTGCTAAACGTATTTATCTTCAAGGCGGGGTCGCCATGAAAGGTGAACTGCTCGGCGTGTATTCGTCCGTAAAAATCCGACGGGCCTGTTATTGTAAAACCTGCATTTATTGAATGCTGCGCAATCAGGCCAAAGCCCTTTCCATAGTCATTAACTCCAATTGATTTGTAGAATTGGGTTGTATAAATGTCCAAATAGTTAGTTATGCCATAACTGCTTGTTGCCAAAAAGCCAATTGCCCCGTCCTGGGGGGTTAACATAAACCTTTCGGAAATGGTGGCCAGGTTAGTGAGCCGTGCCGGATCGTAATCAAAAATATTCCCTGCTAGGCAGCCGTTCACAATAAAAACAGGGTACTTGCCCTTGTTATTATAGTCGAGCGGGTTAGTAAGATTAAAGTCCAAATTGGTAGACGAGGAATGGCCGAAATAATTGACTATTGAGCTGCCGCCATTAAAAATATTGGCAAAATTGCTCACTGCCTGCGGGTAGGTTGCGGGGTTGGCCGACTTACTATAAGTGGTAACATTTGCCCCAAACGATGTGTCGGCAATAATGCTAGTATAGCCTGCCATATATTGATCCAGTATCTGACCGATAGACGGGTCATCCGCGCCGGTTAACTGCAGCACATTTTTCATCCAGCCCTTCGCCGCCGGCGTTTGGCTGGTATCTTGCTGGGCGGCTTCGTATTGCTTTATTTTGGCGAGGTACACCCCTACTTCCTGGGGCGACACGGCAGAAAGTCTGCCAATCGGAGTTCCAGTAACAGGGTTAAAGTCAGGCGAGCCTAAAAGATTATCAGAGCCCGGGTCGCCAAACGTGGGCACCAAGGCGGTTGCATATACAAGCGGGTCGGTTTCATCAAGCCTGTACTGCGTGTAATCAATGCCTTTGCCTATCAAAAACGCATAGGCTGGGGCGATAGAAAATGTATTTCGTGCAAACTGTAAAAAGTCTTTGATAGCCAAGGGGTGCCTTTTAACACCATAAGCAAACTGGTCCTCAATATCTTCTATGTCAACAACCTTAGCCTTGAAGCCGCCCCCGGCGGCGGAGCTGCGGTAAGCTGCATACTGGCTTACATAATTACTTGAGCCGCTTCCGTACAACAGGCTATTTGTTATAATAAGGTAATTACCTTGGTTTGCCGTTGTTGAAAAATTTGTAAATTTTCTGGTTTCAAACGAGGCAGGAATGTTTGCAGCAGAACCATCCCCCCTTACAAGTGCAAGGTGATATTGCTGGGCAGAGGGTTGCAGCAGAAAAAGAACGGAATCGCCGACAACATCACCCGCATACCTGTTGCCGTTTGCGAGGTCGTACAGCACCGGTGCAACCCCGTTGGTGCTGAAGTTGGCTATTTTGATAAACCTTCCGGTATCGGACGCCAAAAGATAAAATTCAAAATTGGACTGTCCCCCAAAATTAAATTGACGTGGATAAACAAGTTCCGTTTGGGCGATAACAAAATTGTCGTTTTGGCTGCTGGTTATGTCTTGGTAAAAAAAATCGGCTGTGTCGTTCGCTATGATATGCGGGTCTATCCCAGTAACCACTTGGCTGGCAGCATTATAAAAATTATCTGTTAGCTGGGCAATTGAATCGTTATTAAGGTAAATACCTACATTCCTAGCATTTAGAGCTACACCGGCCAACACAAACTTGCCGACATCTCGCAAAAAATGGATAAACGAAATATCCTTAAACCAGTCGTAATTATTAACCATCACGGCCGCATTGGGCTTGCTTGTATCAAAGTCAAGAAATTTCTCCAATTGTTTTTTTATACCAGCCTGGTTTTTTTGCAACTGCTCCTCGCTCAACAGGTTCCTTTCCTCGCTTTTGCCGCTGGGGTCGCCAATCATGCCTGTGGCACCCCCTACCAAGGCAAAAGGCTTGTGGCCTGCCCGCTGCATATGCACCAGCAGCAATATGGGCACCAGGCTGCCGATGTGCAGGCTGTCTGCAGTGGGGTCAAAACCAATATAGCCGCTGGTCATTTCCTTGTTAAGCTGTTCCTCAGTTCCGGGCATAATATCCTGAAGCATGCCCCGCCATTGTAATTCCTGTGTCACGTTTGCCAAATTCATTATTTCCTTTTTTCGGCAAAACTATGTTACTTGTGCCGCTTGTTGCAAACAGGGTTAAACTTTATTTAAGGCGTATTTTAAGTTATGTATTATATTCTTTTGCGATATTTGGACTGTTAAATACGGCTGGCAGCGTATTAATAACGTAATAACATTTTGCTGGCAAGTTAAACGCAGGGGAGAAGATTTGGAAAAGACAAATTGTAGAATAAAATACCCCAAAAAATTTATAAATCCGGCTGTGAAATGAAAACAATTAAATCCGTCTTTATTGCAAGGCAATCCAATTCCAATAAACTGACAATGATGAAGAACCTCTGTTTGCTGTTTTTTTTTGCATCTTTTTTTTCTGCAAAATTATCTGCCCAGGTAATGCATAATCGCTGGATAAACTATTCAAAAACCTACTACAAGTTTAAAATAGGGCCTTTTGGATACGACTATTTGGGCTATCCCGTTAATAGTGGCGCCGTGCGAATAAGCCAGTCCACGCTTTCTGCTGCGGGACTTGGCGGAGTGCCAGCAGAACAGCTTCAGCTTTGGCACAATGGTCAGGAAGTTCAAATGTATATCACAAAAGCCAGCGGAACTCTCGGAGCAAGTGACTATGTTGAATTTTACGGGGAAATCCCCGATGGCAATCTGGATAGCGAACTCTACAGCACGCCTTCTTTTCAGCTTAGCAAACATTGGAGCCTGGAAAGCGATTCATCTG
>Ga0207091_1157_pt1 | contig 16082 bp, 14 predicted proteins | sample Alteio_BWMinHeat_47_FD_153534 | JGI IMG/M metagenome (GOLD analysis project Ga0207091, IMG submission 153534) | Enriched cells from forest soil in Barre Woods Harvard Forest LTER site, Petersham, Massachusetts, United States -... | ecosystem: Environmental > Terrestrial > Soil > Temperate forest >... | reverse complement strand
GTGGTCCTTTAATTTCCCAAGGATTTACTGATGAAACATACACCATTTTAGGTTCAACTTCTAAGATACCATCCCAATCTCTCCAGATCACTGTTAAAGAACCATTTACATGTTGATCCTTAATATCACGAGTTTGATGCTTTTCTAATTTTATAGATCGCATAGTATCATTTTTCATTCTCTAAAGATCAATCTCCGTCATAATAAAAATATCTAGTGTTTTTTAGGCAGAAAAAATATGAATTATAGCGAAGATCATTCAGGAAATTTGAGGATAGTATTAAATATAAAAAATGTTAATTTCTTCTTGTGTTAGTAGTTTTATCATATAATGATTTTTTGGTGAATAAATGAAATTTTTAGTAACTGGCGGATTAGGATTTATTGGTAGTAATTTTATTTTACATGTACTTGAAAAGTATCCAAAATTCAAAATAGTAAATATAGATGCTCAACTTATTGGTTCTAATAAACAAAATCTCAATTACCTTGAAAATAATAAAAATTACAAATACATAAAAGGTAACATAACTAACCAAAAATTAATTGGGCATCTTGTATCAAACGCAGATGTTATCATTAATTTTGCAGCAGAATCACATGTAGACAGAAGTATTTCTAATCCTAAACCGTTCATAGATTCCAATATTTTAGGAGTTTACACCATACTTGAAGCTATAAGAAAATACAAAAAGAAATTCATACAAATATCAACAGATGAGGTTTTTGGTAGTCTAAAATCAGAAAGTGCTAACGAAAGATACCCATTTGATCCATCTAGTCCGTATGCAGCTACAAAAGCATCTGCAGAGGTACTTGTTCAATCATATATTACAACATATGGTTGCGATGCCATAATAACTAGATGTACGAACAATTATGGGCCAAGACAATCTCCTGAAAAGCTTATACCTAAAACCATTTTTTTAGCAGAGAGTAATAAGAAAATACCGATTTACGGAAGTGGTAAAAATATCAGAGATTGGATCTTTGTCTTAGATCATTGTGATGCAATTCTAAGGATTTTTTTCAAAGGAAAATGGGGAGAATCATATAACATTTCTAGTGCAAATGAAATAAATAATTTTACTATAGTAAGAAAAATTCTGGACATAATGGGAAAGCCAAAAGATCTTATTCATTTTACAACAGATAGACCTGGACATGATTTTCGTTACAGTTTGAACTCCTCAAAGATTTCTAGAGAATTACATTGGAAACCTTCCTATAATTTTGAGAAAGGATTAGAACATACGATAAACTGGTATCTTAAAAATAAAAAGTGGTGGAAAAATACGTGCAAAGACAAGTGGAAATGAAAGTAGGACAATTTATGATATTCAATTCTAGATTATTTCATAGATCAGGATCTAATACAAGTAATCATATTCGATATTCGTTCATAGGTATGTATCATAATACAGATAATGAAAATTTTGTACCTCCAGAAATAAATTATAAATTTAGAGGTAAAAACAGTATTGAATATTATCATGAAATTTTTGGCTAGAGAATTGAAATAGTTAAACATTAAATTTCTTCAAATGTTGTAAATCAACAATAGTTTTCCAAATAGACTTTATTAAATACACCTTGATAAAATAAGAGTCATGACTATGCAATTAAAAAAATATTTTTTAATTTTATCCAATTCAAATATTACATTTAAAAATCATTACAAAGAATTAATGGAATTTCAAATTAATCGAATTAATCATTTTTATCCTAGATCATGTTGGATTTTCGATCCTGATAGACTAGCAGAAAACACAATACAATATGAACAGATTTTTTCTTCACCAGAAGAATTAAAAAAATGGTGTGGTGAAATAGATAAGAATACTCTACTTTTCATTATTGATTCAATCAATCCATTTATTGATATGGAATTAATTGAGCATCTTACCATACAATTTACAAAGAAAAAAGAAACACTTGGCGTATATGGAGCAATTCCTGGAACTACTCCAAACCTTATGACATCTAGTAATTTGTTATTTGAACATTTTTCTAATTTAGACAGTTTTTTCAAAAATTCACATGTAAGTATTAAAAAAACATATTGGGATACACAAAGGAAACACAATATACAATTTGACCTTAATAGAGGATTAAGAATTAAGATTTTTTTGAAATTGATTAAAGAAATCGAATCACTCTACAAACTTAGTTTGGATGATTTTGTAAAGGTTTTAAATGATGATAAAATTTACAATTTGATTTTAGATTATGCTGTAGAAAATTTGAATACAAAAGAAGTCATTTCATGTCCTTATTGTAAATCTGTAGAACTAAAACCACTTTATCTTTCTACTAATCAGACCATGATTGGATTTTTATCTAATTCAAAACCACTTTACTACGAATGTATGAATTGTTCCTTGGTAGTGCTTAAAAGACAATGCGATATTGCCGATGTGAAATCATTGTATGATGAATATGAAAGACCTAAAGTAAATGAAGAGGAAATAATTGAAAGCTATCTAAAAAATCACGGTACATCACATTATGTTGAAAAAATAAAAGGTCTTGAATTGATTGAACCCTTGTTACCTAGTAACGCCTCCATGGCAGATTTGGGCGGGGGTTTTGGAGAATTTGCATGTATTGCAAAACACAGAAACCCAAAATGGGATATTCAATGTGTAGATTTTAATTTAGATCACGTACAAAAACTACTTTCAAAATATGGAGTAAAGACAATAAACGCAAATTTCTTTGAGAATAATTTTGGTAACAATTATGATGTAATCACATCATTACACGTAATTGAACACATACCTTTTGATGGATTGCTAGGATTTTTTAAAAATATTCACAGATCCTTGAAAGATGATGGGTTTTTCTTATTATCAACCCCTGATTACGATTCCCCTTTAGGCAAATTCTTTGATTATCATTTAATGTATCCTCCACATCATCAAACAATTTTATCTAGTTCATGGATTGAAAAATTTGTTAATGACAATGGATTATTTCATAAAATTAGACAAGAATCAGCATGTGTAATTTTAGAGAGATTCGATCCGTGGTTTTCATATTACAAGAATACCTCACCTAATGATGAGTTAAGAAGTACTGTTGAGATTTTTGAAATGATACAAAATAATACTAAGCTCTTTAAGGATTTTGAAGAGAGTGTTTCTTCTAACAAAATGGGTTCTGAGACGATCCTATTGTTACAAAAACAATAGAAAATTTTTCATCAAAAAATGAATATATGGTAGCATAACATATACGAAATGTAAACATGAAATATTGTAAAAAATGTCTAATGCCAGATACAAGACCTGGAATATCTTTTGTTGATGATGTTTGTATTGCATGTATTCATTATGAAAAACAAAAAACAACTGATTGGGCTCAAAGAAGAAAAGATCTTGAAAAAATATGTGACCAACATAGAGGAAAGAATAGAAATGGCTATGATTGTGCCATAGCAGTTTCTGGTGGCAAAGATTCTCATTTCCAAGTGTATTACATGAAAGAAGTAATGAAAATGAACCCTGTACTTTTAACAGCTGGAAATATAGATTGGACAGAAACTGGTAGAAAAAATATCGATAATCTTTCAGATACATTTGGTTGTGACATAATTGGATTTCAACCTAATAGACATGTAGCAAGAATAATGGCAAAGAAATCTTTTATCGAAATTGGTTCACCTAATTGGTACATAGACGCTTTGATGTACACATATCCATTCAAAATGGCCAAAAATTTAGGTATTAAATTACTTGTATATGGTGAAGATGTAAATTATATTTATGGCGGAAAATATGATAAAGAGAAACCTTCAGCTATGCTACAACCACAAAATGATGTAGTAAAACCAATTTGGGACAAGTGGTTTGAAGATGGAGAATTAGCAGAAAAAGACATGGATTCAGTCAAACAACCAAGTATTGAAGAATTAGAGAAATTTGGATTAGAGCCAATTTATTTGAGTTATTTTGTACCTTGGAATTCACACCATAATTATGAAGTCGCCTCACGTTGGGGATTCAGTCACCTTGGTCACGAATATGTAAGAGAGGGCACCATAGAACACTATAACCAAATTGATTCTCTAGGTTATTTACTTGGACAGCATCTAAAATATCTAAAATACGCTCACTCTGCTGCTACTGAAATGGCTTCTCGCTGGATAAGGTATGGACTAAAGACTCGTGAAGAAATGATTCCTTTTGTAAAAGAATATGATAAAAAATTGGATCAGGGAATTGTTGAGAAATTTTGTGAGTTTACTAAGATGCCAATAAGAGAATTTTGGCAAATAATGGACAAATGGTATAATCGTGAATTTTTTGCACAAGATAAAGATGGTGTTTGGCATGAAAAATTCGAAGTGGGAAAAGGATTAGTCAAGTAGTTTAACTTTAATTTTTGTTCTAACTAAAACAATCTGGAAAAATTAGAATCTTTTAAAAGAATTATTTCTTTTCGATCAGTTTTATAAGAGAATTGCAGAGTCTTTCCGAAGCATGCCCATCAGGTTTGTATGTGTATTCACGAAAGAATTCATCAGCTTCATTATTTAAAGCAGGATTTGAAGAAATTATTTTTTGTATAACATCAACAATTGTGGATGGGTCTTTACATTCTAATGCTAATTTTTTTTCAACATAAGTGTCCTTTTCATCATCATAAATATTACATATTATTATAGGTTTTTTGAAAATTAACGCATATGAGATAGCTGACGTAAAAGATGAAAATGATATTACAACATCGGCATCTAAAAGAAAATCCAACACATCCCCTTTCTGATAGATAGGAATTGATGGATCTATTGCATGTATGATAGATTCATACTGAGAAAATTGAGCTATAGACGGATGGATTTTAATGGTTAAAAAAATTTTATTTTTATGTTTAGAGATGTTTAAAATAATTTGTTTTATTAGGTTTTCTTGTTGATTTTTTGTCCATATACCATGCTCCCATAATGGAGCTGGAACAAACAATACATTTATCTTGTTATCAGTTTTTGAAGTTTGTTTTCTTTCTTGCATCTTTTTTATTACTGCATCAAACATCGGATTACCAGTAACAACGAGTTTCGTTCTATCATATCCTGCAGCAGTCAATGGTTCAATTATGTCTTCACCTTCTAACCAGTGAAGCGAGTTTTCAAACATAGAAAAATACTGTTCTTTAGTTTGTTTTGAATAAATTTTTAACATTGTAAAGAAATTTTTAAGTAATTGTATATTACTTGTTTTTAATGATTTCTGGGTTTTTAATAAAAAGAGATATTTGTATAAGAAGAATCTTCCTCTACTCATGATTTTTTTATTAGTTTCAGTTGGAACATTACTTTCAAAAAATCTAGTGAAATATGAAATATTAAGTTTTAATCTACTAATATGTAATTTTGGAACACTAAAAAAAAAGCTAACTACTGGAATGTTAAGATATTTACCTGCCAATGATAATGCATAATCAATTATCGGATATCCTGATTCTGCAAAAATTACATCTGGTTTTGCTATTTTTAAAACCTCAACTGCGTTTTCATAATCATGAATATCTAATATTGTATTACTTTGATCAGCTTTTATTGGTAAATTTAATTTTTCTGGCATATAGATCAACCAAATCATATGAACATCTGCCTTAGTTTTAAGAACAGGTAAGATACTTTCAAAAAACAATGTCATCATAGATTTGGTATCAGGGAGAGTATGAAGACTAGTTAGAATTCGGAGTGAGGTCATAAAATCATTCTAGGATCATGTTATAAAAACATATTAAAATTTAATATTGTTAAAAATTTCAAAAATTTTCATTAAAATATTAAAAGAGATATCTTTAACAATTCCATAAGATCAGTAATTATGAAGATCTCGTGCAAAAAAACATAGCGATACAAAAATGTAAGAAAATTAAACTTATCATAACTAATGTGGACGGCGTACTTACAAATGATGGTCATGGAGTCCTCAGAGAAGTTGCAGATTTGATACTTTCAATACAGTTTGGAATTCATGATAAACAGTAGACGTCACACCTATTATGATGGTGACAAAGATAAGGATAGAATTATTTCTGAATTTAAAAAACCACTATATTTAAAGTATGAAATGGATAAATTTTTAGAAAAAATAATAACACCATACATCAAATCTAAAAATCTCCATATATTAGATGCCTGTTGTGGAATTGGTCAGATATCATATTACCTTAGCGAAATAAGTCCAGAATCGCAATTTTTTGGAGTGGATCAAACATCATACCTTATTGATGAAGCAAAAAAATTATGTGGTGATAAAAAAAATATCAATGTAGAGGTTGGAGATGTATATGATCTTACATCTAAATTTCAAAAAAAATTTGACATATCTATAAGCTGGAAAACAATTTCATGGCTGCCATATTATGATCAAATGATCAAATCATTGATGGAAATGACTAAGAAGCATATTTTCCTTAGTGCTTTGTTTTATGATGGAGATATTGATTTTGAAATTAAAGTTAGAGAATACAAAACAGAAATTGGTAAAGAGAGATTCAATTATTATTATAATGTGTACAGTTTTCCTAGGTTTGAAAAATTTGTGTGTGATTTGGGAGTCAAAAATATAGAATCGTATGACTTTGACATAAACATAGACATTCCAAAACCTCCAATAGATCACATGTCAACATATACTGTAAAATTAGAAAACAGAAAAAGATTGCAAATTAGTGGGAATATAATACAGTCATGGAAAATCATACGTATAGACCTATAAGCGACATATAATATTTCATGAAATAGAATGTTTGTTAAATTACAAACTAAAAGCAAGATACCGTTATAATTTTGAATTATTTGTCATGAAACGGATCATTCTTATTTATAATAATTAATATCATGTTCAACCATAATTTTGACTAATTCTTTAAAACTTAGTTTTGGTTTCCATCCTAATTCTTTCTTCGCTTTAGATGCATCACCTATTAATTCTTCAATATCGGCAGGTCTCTTGATTGATTCATCGATCTCAACAAAATTATGCCAATCTCCCAATCCGCTATATTCAGCTGCCAAAGTAAGAAATTCTTCTAATGAATGTGATTCTCCAGTTGCAATTACATAATCATCTGGTATAGATTTTTGTAGCATTAACCACATTGCCTCCACATAATCGCCTGCAAATCCCCAATCTCGTTTTACATGGATATTTCCTAAACGAAGTTTATGTGTTTTTTTAAATTTTATTGCAGCGAATGTACTAGATATTTTTCTTGTTACAAATTCTAATCCGCGCAGTGGCGATTCATGGTTAAAAAGAATTCCACAACATGCAAAAATATTGTATGCGTCACGATAATTAACAGTCATATGATGCGCAAAAACCTTAGCCGCTCCATATGGACTTCTTGGTTTAAAGGGTGAACTTTCATTTTTTATCCCAGGATAATTACCATACATCTCACTAGTTGAAGCTTGATAAAATCTAGCATGGGGAGCATATTCTTTTATTGCTTCAAGAACTCGTATTACTCCAATACCTGTAACATCTGCAGTAAGAATTGGTTGTTGAAACGAGGCAGTAACAAACGATTGAGCTGCTAAATTGTAAACTTCGTCAGGTTGAGATTGTTTAATTGCCTGCTGAATAGAGATTTGATCTGTAAGATCAGCTTTAATGGTGGTTATTTGTTCAAATATATTCATCTCATCTAATCTTTCAAATAATTTGTGGCTAGTCCTTCTAAAAGTACCATAAACATTGTATTTTTTCTTCAAAAGAAAATCAACTAAATAGGAACCATCTTGTCCTGTAACTCCAAAAATTAATGCATTTTTCATCCTACAACCAATCCATTTTCAATCACCTTATCTAAAAACTCTTTAAAACCTGCTCCACCATGTTCATGTCCTTTCCATACTTCTATTGCAAAGCTAGTGTTTTTGTATTTATTTAAGATCGGTATTATTTTTTCGAATGGTAAATCACCTTCGCCAAATTGTAATCCCTCACCATCAATTCCTCCAGCATCAGACAAATGATAATGATCTACGTAGTTTTCTATTTTTTGTAGTTCGTCCACTAATGATAATTTTTTTGTGTTACAATAAAGTTGAGAATGACATAAGTCAAAACATACGCGTAGTCCTGTTTCTTTGCAGTAATTTACCATTTCTGAGGCATCAAGAAATACATTACTATTCCATCTGCCACCAAAAAACCAAGCGTAAGGAGGCATGTTTTCTAAAAGAAAGTTCATATTTTTTAGATCTAGTTGTTTTACTGCATCTACTAGCTTATCTTTCATTTTTTGTATCATTGAGGGATTTAGTTCATTTAATGAATAACCCCCAGGATGAATTATTATTGTAGGTTTACCTTTAAAGTGTTCATTAAAAGAAATTGTTTTATCTATGGCTTTTTGGATAAGTTCCAGTGTTTTTTCTTGGGAGTGAATTTGGTTGGTTTCTTCTAAACTCACAATGTCCAACAATTTTCTGTCAAAATATTCATAACAATGCACTATTAATTGCTGGTCAAAATTTCTATCTACATTCAGGTTTAAGTCACTATCAGAAAAATGAAATTCAAGTGTTTTAGGATTAAATTTTAACATATCATCTAGATCATGTTTTCTTACTTTCATACCTAGAATCATTTTAGATCTACTGGTAACAGATACTGCCCCTTTTTTATATTTCTGGTTGATTTTTTTCCAAGTATATCATAATAATACTGTGGCGATAATCCTTTTGCTGGCCCTTTGATTTCCATATTTTGTTCTGAAAAAACATCTCCCTCATTGATATCGAGTGAACAAATGATACTTTTTCCAAGTACCTCACGTTGCAAAATTTCTCCTCTAGTCATTTTTTTTATCGATTCTCCCTTTGCCTTTTCGGATTCTCGAATATATTTTACAAGATTTTTAAATTCGTCAGGTTCCAATGATGCCGCCTGATCTATTCCTTCCATGGTTTTATCCAAGGTTATATGGCGTTCAATCAATACAGATTCCATGTTTGCTGCAGTTAGAGATGGAATTATTCCTGGTTCATGTCCACTATAGCCAATCGGTACATCAAATTTTGTTCTTAAAAGTGGGATTAGATTGAGATTAAGTAATTCAACTGGAGAGGGGTAAGTACTATTACAATGTAACAAAATAAATGGTATGTTCTCTTTTTTTACAAAGTTAACTGTTTTTTCAATTTCCTCAAGTGTTGACATCCCAGTAGAAATAATTAGTGGTTTTTTTGTTTTGGCAACATAATGTATTAATGGTAAATTTGTCATATCAGCTGAAGCAATCTTATAAGCTGAAACATTAAATTTTTCAAGAAAATCCACGCTTGGTGTATCCCAAGGAGTACACAAGAAAGGAATTTCTTTCTTTTTACAATATTCAATTATTTCTTTATATTCTGATTCATTAAATTCAACTTCCTTTAAAACGTCGATTAATATCTCAAGTCCTTGACTATCTAAATTTGGATTTTGTAAAACATCATTTTTATAAATATTTTCTAAAGATCTTTTCTGGAATTTTACTGCGTTAGCACCAGCTTCTACTGCAACATCAATAAGTTTTTTTGCCAAAGGTACTTGACCATTATGATTTATTCCAATTTCTGCAATTATATAACATGGTTCTCCAATACCCACTAACATATTTCCAATTCTAATTTTGTTTTTGTAACTATGTTCCAATTCTTAATCACTACAGAAGGACTTGCTTTTGTTTGTTTTCCATTTCATCATAGATTATGCAACTATTCTCTTTTTTTATAATTGTTTTATTTGATAGTCATCCATGTAATATTTAAAATAAAGATATGTCAATTTTACCATATAGAATAACCTCCGTCTACAACAAATGCCGCACCTGTAACATAACTAGATTTTTTGCTGCACAGATAGTCAATCAAATCATTCAATTCATTCTTTCTCATCATACGTGATATGGGAGTCGATTTCGAGTATGTTTTAACAAATTTACTGCTTTGATTTAGAAAAATTCCACCTGGTACAAGACAATTTACTCGTATGTTTGGTGCAAAATGAACAGCTAGATATTTTGTGAGATGTATTACGCCTGCTTTAGATACACAATACCCTATATCCTTGTGTGAACCCTCATACAAATCAGGTCTTGAGGAAACTATTCCCAAATATGATGAAAAATTGACAATTGCTCCTGTTTTATTATTTCTTGCAAATTCTCTACAAACTGAAAATAATGCGGTTAAGTTAACTTTCATATAGTTAGAAAATGATTCTAATGATACATCAAATACAGTCCTTTTTTTCCTTTCAGCATTTACGTGATCATTTAATGCAAAACAATTTATCAAATAATCCATTCTGTGTTCTTTAAACCATTTTTTTACAAATATTTCATCTGTAAGATCATGACCTAATTTTAAGTCAAGTTTCAAAACTTTATTTTTCTTTTCAAAATATTGACATACTTCTTTTCCTATAAGACCCTCTGAGCCTGTAATTGTTATTCTAGACAAGTTTAAACACCATTTTTATTCGAATAGACATTGTGTAGTAATTTGACAGATTCACACCGTACCTTAAGTTTAATGAACCATATTAAAAGATACAAGATGCTGATTTATCTTCCATACATCTTTTCTTTTTCGTAGTAAATTCAATATTTCGTCCATTAAAAAGATTCTTCCATTATGATAGAGATTTTCGTATATGGCCTTTATGAACTCAAAATCCTCTTGATAATCAACTGTCCAGCGCTCACTTTGAAATAGATTTTTTCCGTTATGCATAACAACATTACCGAGTCTAAATTTAGATGGATTAGACCAGATATAGGTTGTTGTATGTTCTCTTTCAGTAGGATCTGTAGATTCTTTCCATGCTTGCTCTAGTGCAGAAAATCTAAATATTTCAACATCAAGACCATTAGGAAATGTTGCAGGATGTACGTTACTAACATAATCATAGGAACCATTCTGAAACTTATCTATAACTTGGTCAATTACTTCTGGGTCTATAATGGGACAATCTGATGTAATCTTACAAATGAAATCGACATTAAATTTTTTTGCAACTTGATAATGTCTATCTAGACAATCAAATTCACTGCCTCTAAATACACCATAACCATTTTTTTTTGCAGTTTCATAAATAATATCATCATTTTTGTTAGTTGTAGTTGCAACAATAATATGATTCAGTAATTTAGAATGAGATAGTCTTTCTAACATTAGTAATAACATAGGTTTTCCGCAAATTTCTTTCATTACTTTACCTGGCAATCTTGTTGAATCCATGTGTGCCTGGACGATTGCAATTACTTTGTTATTTTCAGGCATGAGTTGTTATTTTTATTTGAAGAATAAAAACAATACGAATTATATTTTGAGAATTCATATCGTGTAAGATATAAAAAGTAGCTTTTGTTATTTTTTCTTTACCGGTTGGATTTTCATTGTCCAAATTGACTTGGGCATTTTTCCCTCTAGAAGTTTTTCATAATTAGCATTAGAAACTTTTTCATTTATGATTTTACAAACATCGTCTAGAATTTCCAAAGTCTTATCAATATCCTCAAAAGAATGAGAATACGATAGATAAACTGCCCCCAAAGGAGAAAGGAATATTCCTCTTTTAACCATCTCCTGAAAAATCAACGATTTTAAGGCTAAAGATTCAACCCCAGATGGATCATAACATAATGATTCCATTCTTACAGGATATCCAGTCATTTTTGCATTAATGTTATTTTTTTCTATAATTTTGTTCCAACCTTCAAACAATCTTTTTCCTACTTGCCAACATTGGGCAATAGTGTTTCTTTCTCTCATTTCTTGAATTGTAGCTAAACTGCCCGCCATAGATAATGCTTCCATGTTATTGGTAGACGAAACCCAAAGATCATCAAAGATTTTCATATATTCTCTCGGACCTGTAATAGCTGAAATTGGTAGACCATTTCCCATGCCTTTACCAAAACACATAAGATCTCCTTTAATATCAAAATATTTTTGGGCCCCTCCTAAATCAAACCTAAAGCCAGTAACAATTTCATCTAAAACTAATACTGTGTTATATCTATCAGCTATTTTCCTGACTTTTTTCAAGAAATCATCTTGAGGTTTTTCAAAATGCGTTGGTTCTAAGACGATTGCTGCAATCTCATCTTTGTTATCGTCAAATATTTGTTCCAATCCATCTGCATCATTATAATCAAAAATTTTTATAAGATCTTTATTAAATTGTGGAACTCCACCGTCACGACTAACCATTGCAGCTTGCCAATCATGCCAAACACCCCCGCTCCCACAATACGCGATTTTTTCTCTTTTTGTAATAGCCCTAGCAGCTCGTATTGCTGCAGTCACCGCATTTGAGCCTGATTTTTCAAATTTTACCATTTCAGTATGAGGTATAACTTGACACATTGTTTCAGATAGTTCTAATTCTACAGGATGTGGTAATGAAAATAAAATGCCTTGCTCAAGTTGTTTAATTACTGCATCATTTACTACTTTGTAATTATAACCCAAAGTTATAGGCCCCAGACCACACAAATAGTCTAAATATTCATTTCCATCAACATCTACAAAATGTGATCCATGTGCAGATTTAGCATATACAGGATAAACGCCTTCTACAAAACTTGTTGCTGCTCTACTAAATGTACCTGTTAACGAAGGGATAATTTTTCTTGCTCGCTCTTTTAGGATATTAGATTTTTCTATCTTTAGATTCAACAATCTGCGATATGATAGCGAATAATTAATGGTTTTGCCCAATAAAACAACAAAATCAGAATCCGTGCTATTGATTAATTTTCAAATTCTTTTGTATCATATTAAGAGAGTTATCGTGGATTATATGATTAACTAGAAATCTGCTACTACAAAATCAGAGTAACAAAATGTTGTTTACGAAAGTATTTGATAATTATTATTAACTAGAAGTTTTAAATGAGTCATTGAATCATCGTAAAATGAAATACAGTTGTCTGACACAATAGTTATAGTAGAGGGCAAGGATGATGTTAAGGAACTTACAGACATAATGCATGCATCAAACGATGTCAAAATAATAAGTTTTGATTTTTATGCGCATAAATCATTAAACAAATTAGAAATTAAACATGAAATTATAGAAGAATATTTTAGCAATGATGATCAGTTAAAGTTAGATAATTTAGCACTAAAATTGGCAACGACTTGGTATAAACAAAAAAATTTGACTAGTTTTTTAGAATATGATGGACTAAATCTTGGATGTATACTTGAAATAGAGATTATTGGCTACTTTTTTTTGCATCTTAAACGAACCTTAGGAATAATAAGAATTTTAGAAAAAGAACAACCTAAGAAAATAATTAGTTCTTCTTTAGGTAATTTCGTCAAGATAATATGCGTTGATAAGAAAATCGAAGTCATCACACATGAAGTTAAAATTACTTCATCATTACATTTTGATAAGATACAAGTTCCAATAGAAATAGGTCATAAAGTAATATCGTTAAAAATTTCTAGAAATCAGTTTTTACTATTAAAAAAACTATTTGAGACTATTACTAACATATTTTTTAATCTTAAACCCAATATACATACCAACAAAAAATCGACTTTACTATTAGATTTCAATCCAGTGATGTATGAAAATCTATTAAGAACTTTATCTGCTCAACAAAATATAATTCTCTTAAATCAAAGAAGACCTGCAATATGGAACTTTGAAAGTCTAAACATAGTAAGACGTTTCAAATGCGAAATCGTAAGATTAGACGATTATTATAATTCTGAAGCAGCAACTAAGATAGAAGAAGAATTACAAAATTTTAAACATAAACTCAATACACTCTGGTTAAATGATAAGATTCTACACAACATATTCTCTGTAGAAGGATATTCATTTTGGAATGCCATCAGAGACAATTTCATAGAAATCATTACAAAAAGATTCAATGAGAGTATAACACGATTATTATTGCTTAAGGAATTATTTAATCAGATTAATGTAAATTGTATTTTAGAATGGGCTCATGTTGGAGCAGAAGAAAAAATAATTCATCATGTTTTAGATGATAAAATTCCTATTGTCTTTTTACAACATGGTTTGTTTATAATGAATACAAAATTTGAAAAATACGTTCCAATATTTCCGATAATTCCATCTCATGGTGCTAAAGAGGCAGTGTGGGGCAACATAACTAAAAATTATCTTTTAGAACATGGTGTAAATAATACAGATATTCTCTTAACTGGAAGTCCTCGACATGATGTTTTTTTTAAACTGAGAAACAACATGGAGAATAATAATACTATTTTAATTGCTACTAATGGTTTTTTTCTTGAAACTTTTAGTGGTAATGATACTAGATCGTATGAGTTACTTGAAAATTGTGTAAAGAGAATTTTAGAAATATTGAAGAACGTTCCTAATAAAAAACCCGTAATAAAATTGCACCCCGGACAGGGATATCATGATATTAAATCGCTAATCAGGGAATCAGATCCAACTATTCCTATATATCAAAATCAGAACATTCTGAATTTGATAAAATCATGCGATTGTGTTATTTCGCTAAACTTTTCGACCGTACTTTTAGATGCAATGATTTTGAACAAACCCACCATGGTTATTTTAGCAGAAGAACAAAATTACGAAGAAGATCCTATGATTAAAAGAAAAGCAACTATGCCTGTCTTCAATCTAAAAAATCTCGATTCTGCATTAAATGATCTTCTTTTTAACACCAAAATACGAGAAGGTTTGATTCAGAAAGGAAACGAATTTGTAAACGATTATTTTGTAAATCAAGGAAATGCATCTAAATACTTGTTAGAGATATTAAGAAAATATTGATACATTTTATGTATGTGAATTTCACTTGAAAGGTAGAAAATGTAATTAAAAAGCATAATTACAAAAATAAAAAATCATACAGAAAACATACCTTTTATATAATTTAAAAAGAATTGTTAACTTCACTTAATCAAAATTTATGTGAAACACGAGTTTAAATTATTCGTGCTTTATTATAGAGATAATGCTAGGAAAACGATATCTCAATGATGGTAAGGCAGTTCTACCTTTAAATATCATACAATTAGAAACTAAAAAACAATTAGAAAATAAAATTAATAGTAAAAAATATTTTTTTGAAAAAATACTTTGTATAGTTTGTGGATCTAATAATTTTGAACAGTTATCGGAAAAAGATCGATATGGTTTATGCATGTCTGTAGTAATATGCAAAAAATGTGGTTTGGTTCAAACAAATCCAAGAATGAATTTTGATAGCTATAATGAGTTTTATGATATAGAATATAGAAAACTGTATAATGGTACAAGCGATGCAAGTGAAATATTTTCCGGTCAGTACGAAACTGGTAAATTGATCTACGAATATATCGAATCAGTTACAGGAGAATCCATAAAAAAGAAAATCATTGTAGAAATAGGAACTGGAGCTGGAGGTATTTTAAAATTTTTCCAAGATCACAACAATGAAGTCTTTGGCATAGATTTAGGCTCGGAATTCATTGAGTACGGCAAGAAAAAAGGTCTGAATCTTGAAGTTGGTACAATAGAAAAGCTATACTCATTAACACAAAAACCAGATATTGTAATATGTTCACATATCGTGGAGCATTTTTTAAATCCAATAGAAGAATTACAAAAACTAAGAAAATTTTTGAAGCCAGAAAGTGTAATTTATGTGGAAGTACCCGGCATCAGACATTTAACAATTTCATATTATAGAGACTTTTTGAAATATCTTCAAAATGCTCACACATATCATTTCACTTTGAACTCACTTCTTAATTGTTGTAGAAAAGCTGGTTTTGAATTAATTTCTGGTAATGAAATAATCACTTCATTGTTTAAGATGAGCAAAATTGATAATAATTATCAATCAGATTATGATTCAACTATTAGTTTTTTAAAAAAAATTGAAAACACTAGATCTAATCCATTAAATCCATTTGCCATAAAATTAAAAATATTTTCATTAATTATTTTTCTATTAGAAAAAACCAGAACAACAAGATTTGCTAAAAAAATATACTATAGATCAAAGATTTAAAATATTAAACTAAAAAACACTAGATACACAAAATTGTATTA
>Ga0207091_1151_pt2 | contig 16096 bp, 8 predicted proteins | sample Alteio_BWMinHeat_47_FD_153534 | JGI IMG/M metagenome (GOLD analysis project Ga0207091, IMG submission 153534) | Enriched cells from forest soil in Barre Woods Harvard Forest LTER site, Petersham, Massachusetts, United States -... | ecosystem: Environmental > Terrestrial > Soil > Temperate forest >... | reverse complement strand
AAAATCCTTGTTTCATTCTATATGTTTCGTGTTATAGTTTTGATTCCTGTCCGTCAAAATTTATATTAGGTTAGTATGCCTTCCAGCGATAAATGTCCCTACTCGGTCCTCAAACTCTTCACCGGGTTCATCAAAGCCGTTTTCATCGCCTGGAAGCTGATGGTGCACAATGCTATCAGCAGGGCCAAGGCACCGGACAGTGCGAACACCCACCACTCAACGTTTATTCGGTAAACAAATGCCTGCAGCCAGCTATTCATTGCCCACCAGGCGACCGGAAAGGCAACAAACGCTGAAATAAATACCAGCTTCAAAAAATCTTTCGACAAAAGCGTTACCAAGCTTTGCACCGATGCACCCAATACTTTTCGCACGCCAATTTCTTTTGTACGCCGTTCAGCGGTATAAATGCTTAACCCAAAGAGGCCAAGGCAGGCCACGAATATGGAAAAGAAAGTGAATATCCCGAACACAGTGCCCATGCGCTGTTCGCTGCGATAGAGGGCTTCAAAGTCTTTGTCCAGAAAAGAATATTCAAAAGGCACGGCAGGCGCAAAATTTTTCCATTTGTTTTCAAGGCTGCTCAATAAGCTCGTTAAATCGTTGGTGTTTACAGTCAGCAGGGCGTATTCGGAGTTTGCCTGGTAAGTTTTTGAGGTTATATAGAACAAAGCGGCGGGTGTGACCACGGTGTGCAGCGACTGTGTGTTAAAATCTTTAACCACACCTATAATTTTATAATGGCGGTCGTCCTGGCCTGGGTAAGTAATATACCTGCCAATTGGCTGCTTCCAGCCCACTTGTTTTACTGTTGTTTCATTTACAATGGTGGAAAGCGAGTCATTATAATCCTTCGAAAAATTCCTGCCCTGCAACAACTGCATTTTTAGGGTGGGAATAAAATGCTCGTCAGTTACAAGCGATGTAAGCGTTACGTCTTTGGCCAATTTTTCTTTGTCATCACTTTTAACGGGTGTATAAAAATCGGTGAATCCGTAAAAATCTATGCCTGGCACATCCGACGACAAGCTTGCATTTTCAACACCCGGCATGCCTGCAAGTTGTTGCCTAAAGGTTTCTTTTTGCGCGTCGCCCTTCATCTTTTCCACGTTGGGAATCACTACCACATTGTCCTTCTTCAACCCGAGGTCTTTGTTCTGCGCATACCGCAGTTGCTGAAATACAATGAGGGTGCATATGATAAGCGCAATGGATACCGCAAACTGAAAAACAACGAGGCCGTTGCGCATCAATTGATTTGCACCTTTTTTAAACAAGCCAACACCCTTTAATACGGATATGGGATTGAACGATGTTAGATAAAACGCAGGATAGCTTCCCGCGAGCAAGCCCGTGATGACAGCAAGCAAAAGAACAAAAGCCCAGATGCCGTCTTGAAAAATGGAAGCAACGGAAAATTCTTTTGCAGCCAATTGGTTAAATGCTGGTAGCAACAACACTACCAACAGTATAGAAAAGCCTGCCGATATGAAGCTGTACAACATGGCTTCGGTTAAAAATTGTTTTATCAACTGCGGCCTTAACGACCCGAGCACCTTGCGTATGCCAACCTCTTTGGTGCGAATAGCCGATTGTGCCGTTGAAAGATTCATAAAGTTTACACAGGCAAGTATGATGATAAACAGCGCTATGGCGGAAAAAATGTACACGTACTTAATATCGCCCAATGTGGTAAAATTGGTGCCGATGTTTGCCGAATGCAGATGCACGGCGGTGAATGGCTGCAAATGAAAATCCCATTTACCGCCCTTTTTATAAAGCTGGTCTAGCGGCTGGCCTATTCTCTCAAAAGCACTGGCGGCCTGTACTCTTACCATCGCCGGGAATTTCTTTTCCAGTTGGGCCACGCTTTCTGGGGTGTTTGTAAAATTGTCGTTCAGCACAACATAGGTATTCATCAGGCTCCAAACCCAGCTCCAGCTAAACTGTTTAACCGCGGGGCAATCTGTCATGGGTACAAGCATATTAAACCGGAAAGTAGATTGCGTCGGTATATCTTTTAGCACACCCATTACTGTGAAGGGCTGCTTAAACTGGTCAACCAACAATATTTTGCCCATTGCCTCGTCATTGCCAAAATATTTCTTTGCAATGGCTGCAGTTATTACAATAGAATGCGGCTTCTGTAAGCAAGTTGCAGCATTACCTTCTTTTAAAGGGTAGTTAAATACCTGCAGGTAATTTGAATCAACACCAAACAATGCCTTTTCAGCAAAATGGTTTTGCGTCTTGCTGCTCAGGTCATTGCTCACCACCTGGTTGCCGGCAAAAAACATGCGCGTGAAAGCCTTTATTTCAGGAAAATTCTTTTGCAATGCTGCACCCACCGGCGGCGGCGTGCTGTTGGCATAAAATGCTTGGCCGCCAAAATTACCGTCAAGGTTAACTTGATAAATGCGGTTTACATTGGCGAACATATTGTCGTATTTCAACTCATCCTGTATGTACAGCGTTATCATTATAACACAAGCCAGCCCGATGGCAAGCCCTGCTATATTAATACTGCTGTTTACTTTGTTGCGCCGTATGTTGCGCCATGCTATTTTAATATAGTTTTTGAGCATCTTGGTATGTTTTTCAATTTATGTTTTGCATCAACACCGATCGTCGGAAACTGTTTACGAATACTGATTGATAAATGGCAGCTATAAAAATACCAATTCTGCAAAATATTGATATACCGTATGTTGTACCGTTGATTGCAGTTAGGGGTGTACGATTTCGATACACTTGCTGTGCGGGGATGAACGGTCAAAGTTTTACAAGCTTTCCAATTTTCCGACGACGAATTTATTGGCAAACTATAGACTACCCGCAACTTTTTAAAAAACAATTTTTAAATATGCTTTAAGCATATATGTGTCAACTTTAAAGTAAATTCGCTGAAAATCTGGTGCAATGGATACAACAATTTTAGAAATTGAGGAAACCCAAACCGAAAAAATCATGTCATTAAATCACTCCAGGCTGGCTTACCGCTTAGGCAATCTTTTGTCTAAATATGAGGAGAAGTATGATATTCTTCCAGAATTAGACTTTGAACTTTTTGCTGATAAAGCGAAGCCTGATATTGCCATTTGCAACAAAATGCCAGTTGACTGGCGGCACGACATCATTCGATTAGCAGAGCCGCCCATTACTATTATAGAAATCTTGTCGCCTAAACAAGCTTACAACGACCTTACTGATAAAATTTATGATACTTATTTTCGCTCTGGTGTAAAATCTGTTTGGTTGATTTTGCCATCCGTAGAAGCTATCCAGTTGTTTGTTCCTGACCAACCAGTCAGTTATTTCAACGAAACGGTTTTTCAAGACCCTGTTAATGGTATTGAATTGAATATTAAAGAACTCTTTAAAAGTTAATACCAAAGCCACTGGATAGAACGCCCGACCGAACGGCAAGTCCGGGCGGAAAGATTATTAGGATTTTCACGATTAATGCAGATAAAAAGTCAACAAAAAAATCCCTTTTATCCCGAAAATCCTAATAATCTGCGTTCCATTACTCGCACCATTCACGAAACTCATTCCGTTCGCAAACTATCCACCGGGTTTGCCAGCGCCGCGCGCACCGCCTGCCAGCTTACCGTTGCCAAGGCAATAAATATCGCCGCCACAGTGGTAATGGCAAATACAAGCCAGCCTATCTGCACCCTGTAGGCAAAGCCTTGCAGCCAACTGTTCATAGCCCACCAAGCCAAGGGCGATGCGATAACAACGGCTATAACAACGAGCTTTATAAAATCTTTCGACATCAATACTGTTATGTTTGTCACGGTGGCACCCAGCACTTTGCGTATGCCAATCTCCTTTGTGCGCTGAACGGCCATAAATACGCTTAACCCAAACAGCCCAAGGCACGCGATTATTACCGTAAACACGGTAAACAACGTAAACAATTTTGACAACTTTTCTTCTGCGTGGTACATTTGGTTGAATGTATCATCCATAAAATAGTATTCAAAAGGCTGATCTTTCTCGTATTGCCCATAAATAGCCTTCATTTGTTGCAACACATTGGCTGTGTTTACGCCCGGCTTAAGCTTTACAAAAATGCAACCGCCGTTTTGCGCCATAAAGCTGGCCGTGTCTTCAGTGTTTTCAAACGAAAGTGTCAATGGGCCTATCTTATCTTGCAACGATTGGTAGTTAAAATCCTTCAACACACCGCCAACGGTAAAGGCATCAAATGGCCGTGTGTTTACCGGGTTGCCCGCCAGCCCAAGTGTTTCGGCAGTTGCTTCATTTATTACCGAAACTTTTTTGTTTTTATAATACAAAGGGTCGGTTGGCGGGTACTTCCACTTAAGCCCAAGCATGGGTATAAAGTTTTCATCCACCTCAAGCGCGGGCAATGCAATAGGCTTGGTGGGCGGCCCGTATACATGAATATCGTATCCCTTGTACATGGCGTATTGTGCTATGCTTATCTGTTGCGTGGATGGCAGCGCGCCGTTTTGTTGTTTAAAGGCAGGCAAATGTTTGCCAATGGTTTGCGTAAAAGGCACCATCACTATGTTGCTTCTGTTTACACCCGTGTCGGCATGGTACACAAAATACATTTGTTGCTGTATAACAATGCAGCACACAATAAGCCCCGCCGAAATGGTAAACTGCACCACCGTAAAAAAACTACGCACGCTTATGCCACTGGCCTGCTTGCCCAGCCTGCCATACAACACCTGTACCGGCCTGTATGCCGAAAGCAAAACAGCCGGGTATGTTGCGGACAATACCACGGTTGTTACAAACAGCCCCGCAAACAACAACAACATAAGCGGGCTATACAAAAAGGCATTGTCAATATCAATTTGCAGAAACTTAAAAAACGCGGGCTGAAGCATGGTGCATAATGTGTAACCCAATACAAACGCTGCGGCGGTAACCAATGCCGATTCTGCAAAAAATTGCACCGCAATCGTAGTGCGCGCTGCGCCCATTACCTTGCGCACCCCAATTTCCTTGCTGCGGTAAATGGAGCGAGCCGTTGAAAGGCTGATGTAGTTTATTATTGCCAGCAGCAAAATAAGCGCCGCAACCAAGCTAAACACCTGCCCGTATTTTGTTGTGGCCGAGCCAGGAAAGGTGTTGGCAGTATGTATGCCGGTTAATGCCACCGGCAGATAAAGCACCTTTACTTTTACACCGCCCTGACCTTCCTTGTCAATTTGTTCAAGCCCGGCCCGCAGCTTGGTTGTGTCTTGCGGGTGCTGTAACAAAAAGTATGTGAACGAGCTGCGGTCGTCATCAGGCAGGCTGCCCTTGTACATGGCGCCAAGGGCGGAAAAAGGTGCCACAAAATCAAATGATATACTCGAGTTAGAAGGCGCGTTTTGCGCAACGCCGCTTACCATAAAGTTTTGTATGTTGTTATACCGCAGTATTTTGCCCACAGGGTTATCCTTACCAAAATATTTTTGTGCCACCCTTTGTGATATAACGATGGAGAATGGGTTGGCCAACACCTGTTGCTTATTGCCTTGAAGCAGCTTAAAAGAAAAGAAGCTAAAAAAATTACTGTCGGCAAACAAAAACTTGCTTTCCGCAAACTTTAGGGTGGGCGTTGCAATATTTTGCACGATGGTGTTTGCGTCTTCCCGCCTATAGCGTGCAAAACTCTGCACAAAAGGCAGGCGCTGCACTGCCATTGGGCCAAACTTATTGTCAATAGCCGCCATGTTAAATGTTTCGCTGCCCACGGTAACCTGTGTGTGTACCCAAAATATGTTGTTTGCATTGGCGTGAAACCTGTCAAAACTTTTTTCATGGCTAACATATTCCACTATCAGCATGCAGGCGCACAGTCCTGTTGCCAGGCCAAATATGTTTATAAAGCTAAACACGGTGTTGCGCCTAATGCTGCGCCATGCAGTAACAAGATAATTTTTAAACATGCAAGAGAAGTTTTAGGATGGTGTGCACTAAAACTACGGTTAGTTTTTTGTGGTTTTGGGGTGATGCGGATGGTTTAACAATATTGTTGCATATGGGGCTTCGGCAAAAGACCTATAAGGTTTCAAAAACTTTATAGGTCTGCTGTGAGCTATATACTGTTGACCGAGGACGATTTTGAACCCGGCTGTGTATTTATTAACTGGGCTGTGGTTACTTCACCCCAAAAAAAACCACCGCCCCGAAAAGCATCTACACTTCCCGAGGCGGCGGTTTTGTTCATCTAACTACTCCCCATTCACCACTCACTATTCACCAAAATCATTCATTCTTTATCGCCCCGGCCGGGTTGGCCATTGCAGCCTTTACCGTTTGCAGACTTAACGTAACCAATGCAACCAGCAGCATGCTTAAACCGCTTGCTGCAAACACCCACCAGCTTAGGTTTGTTTTGTACACAAAGCTTTGTAGCCATCTGTCGCTTGCCCACCATGCAGCCGGTGCAGCTATGGCAAAGGCTAACAGTACAAGCCGTACAAAATCTTTGCTCAAGATGGTAATGATATTGGCTACGGTGGCACCAAGTATTTTGCGTATGCCAATTTCCTTGGTGCGGGTGTTGGTGGTGTACAATACCAAGCCGAACAAACCCAAGCAGCTTATCAACACCGTAAGCCCTGTGCTCCATGTTAGCAAACGCGCCGTGTTTTGGTCTTCTTTATAAAACTTGGCTATCGTGTCATCAAAAAAGGTGTAACTGAAATCTGCCTCTGGGTAAATAGAGGCGTATATTTTTCCAATTTTGCTAATGGCACCTTGCCAAGCTGTGCCTTCGCCGTTTTGCGGCATCAAGGCAACATGTATAAAGTCACCGGAGCCGGGACGAAACGCAATCGGGTCAATCCCCGCCCGAGTGCCATGTTCATGAAAATCGTGCATCACACCCACAATAAGCGTGGGTTTGCGGTTCCATTGCACTATCTTGTTCACGGCGTTTGCTGCATTCGTAAAACCGAGGTCGTGTGCGTACTGCTCGTTGATAAGGCATTCCTTAACGCTGTCGCCAGGCAGAAGGTTGCGGCCTGCGACAATTTTGATGTTGTAAAGCCTTAAATAATTGCTGTCGCCCCAGCGCACCTGCACATTCTCCTTAATATCCTTTTTGCCGTCAATATATTCAATGTTGCCAAACGCGGAGCCTTCGTCCGCCGGCGACATAAACGAGGAGCTCACCATCTGCACACCAGGTATGGCTTTAACCCTGTTTAGCAATTCTTCCCTTTTTGCCGTGCTTGTTGTGTCCCAAGGGGCAAAAGGCGTGTTGAAGTTGATGATGGCATCTTTGCGCATGCCCATGTCGGCAGTAAGCGAGTAATGTATTTGCTTGCTTACCATAACGGTGGCGATGATAAAAAACTGAGCTATCACAAACTGCGACACGGTGAGTGTCTTGCGCACCCAAGCGCTGCGCGTTTGGCCGGTGTTGGCATACGCCTGGTTTTTTAACACCAGCACCGGCTTGTAACCCGAGAGTATAAGCGCCGGGTACAAGCCTGCCAAAAAGCTTACGAGTGCAACCAGCGACACAAGGAATACAACCATGCCCGGTTGGTATAGCATGTTTATTTTAAGCCCCGGTGGAATAAAATCTGCAAACATGTACAGCAAAAAAGGCGTAAGCACCACCGACAGCAATGTGGCCACCACCGTAATAACAAGCGTTTCGCTTAAAAACTGTGTTACCAGTTGCCGCCTGGTGCTGCCCATGGTTTTGCGTATGCCTATCTCCTTGGCGCGTTGGCTTGCTTGCGCGGTAGTTAGGTTTATAAAATTTATGCCGCCCAGCAATAACAAAAACGCAGCGATTGCCAACAGGCCGTATAGCGTGCTGCGGCTTGCTATGCGGCTGTTGAAACCGGCATATGTAGTGTTAAAATGTATGTCGCTTAAAGGTTGCAGTTTTAGCACCATGGTATTGGCGGCGTCCTTATTGGCATCTTTGTTATACTTGTGCAAAATGGTTTTTAGCTGTTGCTCAACATTTGCCGCGGGCGTGCCTTTGGCAAGTTGCACATATAGCTGGCTGTATGCCATCCAGTCGTTCCAAACGTTCATCATAAACTGGTTCTGCATGCCGGTTTTGGCAATGGTGGGCATCGAAATAAATTCGGCGGCGGTAAAAGAGGTGTTCTCGGTCATATCGGCCACCACGCCGGTAACCGTTGTTTTTAAATCGTTGTTATACCCAATTTGTTTGCCTACCACATCGGCGTACTCCACGCCCGGAAAATATTGTTTGGCGCGGCTTTCGGTAAGCACCGTGGTAAAAGGTTGTTGCAAAGCAGCGCGCGGGTTGCCCGCAAGCCAGTTAAAGCCTAGCATTTGCAGGTATTGCGCATTGGTAAACACAATATCGGGCTGGTTTTTGAATATGGCGGCCTTGCTGGCATCCCTGCCCCTGACAATGGTGACCTTGGCCGTCGCGTCCCCCTGAAACTGGAACACCGGCATTGTTTTTTCCACGCCGGTGGCCTCGTTTTCAACGGCACCGCCAAGCGGCGCCATCACGGCAGAGCCGTGGCCTTCCGTGCCGTTAAATTTCACATCCATCACCACGCGGTAAACGCGGTCGCCGTCTTTTTCAAAGCGGTCGTAACTCCATTCGTAATACACGATAAGAAAAATTACCAGCGCGGCGCTTATGCCAATTGACAAGCCTAGCACATTAATAAACGAAAATGTTTTGTTGCGCCAAAAGCTTCTGATGGCAACAAGGAAATAGTTTTTGAGCATAAAGAACAGTTTATAGTTTATAGTTTACAGTTTGTGCGAATGTTTTTACCATGGACTATGGACTATCAGCCATGGACTTTTTTAATCCCGGTTTTTGATAATTCTATTAAACTTTTGTTGCGTCGCACACTGCGACTGTTGATTCATTAATCAGCAGTGTTATGTTGCCGAAGTGAGCAACGCAATCTCGGCTCATACTTGTTATAATGCCATATTCATCGCCTCACCCTCGTTCCCTCTCCTCGCGGCGAGGGATGCCCCAAGACATTGCAGGCTTATTATTTTTGTCAATTGTCTTCACACTGATGCCATGCTTCCTGTTGTACAAGCGTGCGACGCAACCAAAGCCCAATTCTTATTCTGCAGTCCAGTACCAAAAAAATATCTGCGTTAATCTTGACAATCCTGATAATCTGACCGCCCGAATGGTTGGCCGGGCGGACGTTCCATCCATACTCCGTCATTCACGATTCACGATTCACGTCATCATTCCGTCCTCAAACTCGTTATCGGGTTTGCCAACGCCGCTTTTATTGCCTGTTGTGCAATGGTGACCACTGCAATAGCCACCGACACTGCTATTGAAATAACAAAAATGCCCGCGCCAATGCTGACCTGGTATGCAAAGTTTGATAGCCAGTTGCTCATTACATAATACGCGGTTGGCGCGGCCAACAAAAATGCAATGGCAATAAGTATAATAAACTCCCTTGCAAACAGGTAAACAATGTTTGTTAACGATGCGCCTAGCACTTTGCGCACGCCCACCTCTTTGGTGCGCTGCACGGCGGCAAAAGCCACAAGACCGTATAACCCAAGGCAACCTATTAATATGGCAATGCCCGCAAACAGCTTAAACGCGGTGTACACCTTTTGTTCCTGCGTGTACATTTCTGCAATATGGTCATCAAGAAACTGATACGAGAAAAGATCGTCGGGAAACAGCGCCGACCAGTCTTTGTCAATCCTGTCAATGGTTTGTTTGGTACCTGCCATTTGCAGTTTTACGCTGGCGTAATAAAAACGGCTGCTGTCGAACAGCATTACGCAAGGCCTTCTTTTTTTATGTTTCGACTCGCTTTGAAAATCGCGCACCACACCCGTAATGGTGGCATCAATGCCGCCGTTAATCACAATATGCTGGCCAATGGCTGCCTGCGGATTTTGTATGCCTATTTTATTAATCAATGTTTGGTTAACCACTACGTTTGGCGTGCTATCCCAGCCGGCAACTTTTTGTATTTTGCGGCCGGCCAGCATGGCAATGCCAAACATGTTTAGGTAATTATCATCAACAAACTTTATTTCAGTAACATCATCTTTTGTAATGCCAAGCTTTGGCGCTGAAAGGGATGTTGCGCCGGTTTCATACGGCGGCGGGGCTGATGAAAAGCTTACGTCCTTCACCCCTGGATTGTTTAACAACTGTTGGCGCAACACCTCGCGTTTTGTGCCATTGGGTATACCGACGGTAATAGTGGCGTCTTTCACAAAACCCAGGTCTTGGTTTTGAAAAAAGTCCATTTGCGCGGCCACTACCAACGTACCCACAATCATCACTTGTGTAATGGCAAACTGCACCAGCACAAGCCCCTTTCGTAAGGCAATGCCTTTAAGCGAAACGCCTGCCTTGCCTTTTAGCGTATCCACCGGCCTAAAGGCCGATTGCACAAACGCGGGGTACAGCCCGGCAAACAATATTAGCACAATGGTTAAAGCTACTAACAGCAGCAATATGGCAGGTTGAAACAACAGGCTGTTGCTGATGTTGATGTTAAGCCATGCTGCAATAACTGGTAAAAAAAAGATGGCCGAAACATAAGCCAGCACTACTGAAATAATTACCAGCAAAGAGGCTTCGCCCAAAAACTGTTGTACCAGTTGGCTGCGTTTTGCCCCCAGTACTTTTCGCACGCCAACTTCCTTGCCGCGCTTGATTGCCTGTGTGGTGGCAAGGTTTACAAAGTTTATGCACGCTGTTATAATAATCAGCACGGCCACGCCGGCCAAAGCCCAGTAAGTGTCTTTTGAAGTTGGGGTGATGATGTTGTTTATATAACGTTGGTCAAAATGGATGTCTTTCAGCGGCTGTAGCGGCAATTGCTTAATATCGTTTGCTATTTCTTTGCCCCAATTTTTTTCAATCATTCCATGCACCCTGCTTTCTATGCGCTTGGGGTCATAACCCTGCGGTAAAACGATATATGCATAGCTGCCGCCCGGTATGGCGTATATATGCGACATATTTTTCAAAAAATCTTTTCGCACCGTTTCGTACGACATTAAAAAGTTAAATGGCAGGTGTGTGTTTGGTGGCACATCTTTTATAACACCGGTTACTTTAAACGTGTTTTGGTTGTCAACTATAATTAATTGACCCAGGGCTTCCTTGTCGCCAAAATATTTGTGCGCATAGGTTTCGGTAAGTACCAAGGTATTAGGTTGGCTCAATGCCGTTTTAGGGTTGCCTTCCAGCCACTCATAATCAAACACATTGGCAAACTGGTCGTCGGCATAAGTAATGTTTTTCTCATTGTACCGTGTATTGCCAACCTTAACCAGTGCTTCTTTTTCATAAAATATTTGTGTTGCGTTTTCAATTTCGGGAAAGTAGTCACGCATGGCGGGCAGCAACCCAACGGACACGTTTGCGTTAAAGTCAAGCGCATTAAAGGTGAGGCGGTAAGTACGGTCGGCCTTTTTGTTAAACGTATCAAAACTCAATTCATTTTTTACCACCAAAAAAATAATCAGACATGATGCCACGCCCAACGTAAGCCCAAACACGTTAAGAAATGTGTAGCTAATGTTGCGCCTTATGGCCCTGAAACCAATGATGAAATAGTTTTTTAACATATAGAACAGTTTACAGTTTACGCAAATTGATGGAACGCTGATTTTAAGGATTGAATGGATTAACGCAGATAAGAGAATAATTAAAAAATCCTTTTTATCCAGGTAATCCTTAAAATCTGCCCGCCCGGCGTTGCCATTCGGACGGGCGTTCCATCCCTCCTCCGTCATTCACGATTCACCATTCACGATTCACGAGCATCATTCGCTTCTCAACGCCCGCACCGGGTTTGCTATCGCAGCCTTTATAGCTTGGAAACTTATTGTAGCCAACGCTATTAATACAGCCAATACACCCGCGATGGCAAACACGCACCATTCAATATCTATACGATAGGCAAAGTCCTGCAGCCACTGGTGCATAACATAATAGGCCAGCGGCGATGCTATTACAAATGCTATCAATATCAGTTTTATAAAATCTTTTGACAATAGCAATACAATGTTGCCCACTGAAGCACCCAATACCTTACGGACTCCAATTTCTTTGGTGCGTTGTATGGTGGCAAACAATGACAATCCTAACAAGCCCAAGCAAGCAATAAAAATGGCAAAGCCTGCGAATATGCCAAATGCGCGACCAAACAACTCGTCGTTTTTGTACTGCTCGTTAAACTTCTCGTCAAGGAAATAATAATCGAACAAGTTGCCTGGAAAAAACTTCTCATATTCAGCCCTGATGCCTGCCACTGTAGAGGCTACATCCGTGGTGGTTAGTCTTATTGAAATTGGGTTGTAAGTGCCGTAGGTTGGAATAACAAGCGTTGGTTCCAATGGGTAGCGCAGCGATTTTTGGTGAACATCATTTATAATCCCAATTACATCCCATTTTTTGCCAAAAAGCATGATAGCTTTGCCGACGGCGTTGTCATTTGATGTAAACCCGAGTTGCTTTACGGCCGAGACGTTTAACAATAGTGTGTGCAGCTTGCCAAAATCTTGGTTATAGTCACCGAGTTCAAAATTTCTGCCAGCGAGCAGCTTTATTTCGTACACACTTAGGTAATCGGCATCCGCGCCCATGTTCCTTACAGTATAATGGTTGCCGCTGTTGTCGTCGGAGCGGCGCACATCAAAGGCGCGACCCAGTTCATCGCCAGCAATTCGGTTGGTTGTGGTGGCGCTTTTGATGCCGCGTATACCTTTCAATCCCTGTTTAAAGCTGTTTTCCCTTGGTATAAAAGCGCTGTCAAAATCACTCATCATTGGCGGCTTTACAACAAGCACTTGGTTTATGTTCATCCCAAGTTCCTGCTTGTTCATAAAATTTATTTGCTTGTATACTATAAAGGAGCCGATAATCAATGCAACCGTAATGGCAAACTGGCCTATCACCAGTCCTTTGCGCAACACGATGCCTTTTTTTGACGTGCTAAATTTGCCCTTTAACACCAATATGGGCCGAAAGGATGACAGCACAAACGCAGGATAGAAACCCGAAATAAAAATGCCAGCAAGCATGATAGATAGCAAGCCGATTGTTATGCTGTAACCGCCAAGGCTTTTTTTCAATAAAAATGACAAGGAAAGCTTGTGCCCAACCAGTGTATTAAAAGGTGACTGCAGAACAAGCACCAATAAAAGCGCCAAAGACAATGCGATAATGTTTATCAAGAAAGACTCGGTAAGAAATTGCCGTATCAACTGGTTTTTCGTGGCACCTGTTACCTTGCGTACACCAACTTCCCTCGCCCTTTCAACGGAGCGTGCAGTAGAAAGGTTTATATAATTTACCCATGCAATAACAATGATAAACAATGCAATGATAAGCAGACCCCATACCACGGTTGCGCTGCCGGTTTTGCCTATTTCGTATTCAAAATCTGAATAGAGGTGGGCTTTTGCAAGCGGTTGCAAATAAAATTTCTCCACGCTGCCAGAAATCTTGTTGCCTTGAAAATGCTTATCGCTGAAAGCGGCAAGCTTTGCTTCAAGTGCTTTGTAATCCGTGCCATGCTGTAATTGTATATAGTGCCAAAAGTCAGAATCTTTAAAATCATAATCTGCTTCTCTATAGGCGTTTTTGCCCGTGAGCATAGATATATAAGATACAAGAATATCAAACTGCAAATGTGAATTTTCCGGAACATCATAGCAAACACCAGCTACCTTATAAGGCATTGAGTCACGGCCCATAACAATTGTCTTGCCTATCACAGGCGAGTAATTGTTGTCTCTAACCGCAAAATACCGCGCTGCCGCAGTTTGTGTAAGAATTATCGTGAAAGGTTCTTTTAAAGCGGTTTTTACATCGCCTGCAACCAACGGGTATGTAAACATGGTTAGGAAGGAATTATCCACTGCAATAGTCTCTTGTTCACCAAACTTTTTATTGCCATTGGTAACAATCACCTTCCCCCAAGGCTCAACACGTGCGTGGTTAACCACTTCGGGGTAATCGTCCTGCATGGCCTTGCCTATGGCGGAGTATGTTATAGTGCCATGTTGTATTAGCTTGCCGTTCTGGTAACGGTCGTTATACACGCGGTACAAGTCACCCACATTTTTATTAAACTGGTCGTAACTCAGTTCAAAATTTACAAATTGCAGTATAAGCAAGCATGCCGCCATGCCTATGGCAAGCCCCGCTACATTTATAAAAGAAAACACCTTGTTCTTGCGTATATTACGCCACGCTGTTGTAAAATAGCTTTTTAACATAATATCAGTTTGTAGTTTTCAGTTTATAGTTTTCAGTTGTGCGAGTTGATAGAACGCAGATTGATTGGATTTTCCCGATTAACGCTGATTTTTTTATAAAGATTTATCCTTTTTCATCCAGAAAATCCTGAAAATCTGCGTTCTATCATTCTCATTCCGTTCTCAAACTCTTCACCGGGTTTGCCATCGCCGCCCTCAAAGCCCTATACCCCACCGTTAACCATGCAATGGCAACGGATGCCGCTATTGTTATAAGAAATATATCAAAGCCAATTGAAATACGGAATGAAAAGCCATTAAGCCACTCATGCATAAAGAAATAGGCCACTGGGGCTGCTATTAAAAACGCAATAGTGATAAGTAGCGTGAATTCTTTGGAGAACAAGTAAACAATGCTGCCAGCAGAAGCACCAAGCACTTTGCGTATGCCGACTTCTTTGGTGCGCTGCACCGCCATAAATGAAACTAGCCCGTATAAACCCAAGCAAGAAATAAACACTGCAATACCTGCAAATATTTTATACAGTTGCGACAACTGGTCTTCCTGTTTATAAAAGCCCGCAATTTTGTCATCAAGAAACTGGAATTGATAAACATACTCAGGATAAGTTGTATTCCACAATTTTTCTATAGCTGCCAATGTTTGTTTTGCATTTTGTGGCTGTAATTTAACCGCCATTGTTTGGTAAACCTCTTTCCATGGAGCCATTACAACCGGTACCATTGGCTTGGCCAATGACGCGCTGTTAAAGTCTTTTACCACCCCTACAACCCTTGCTTTTAGTTGACCGCCCCAGAAGTCTATTTTTTTGCCGATGATATCCTGCGGGTTGCGAATGCCAAGTTTTTTAACGAGGGTTTCGTTAACCACAAACTCCCTTACGGTATCTGAAGGGCGATAAGGAACCCCGGCAATTATTTGAAGGTTATAGGTTTTAAAAACATCTGCGTCAGCCCACTTAAGGTCGGCGCTAAAATCTGTTGCTTTGGAAGAGTTGTCGAAATTGAAATCGCTTCCCCAGTGCGAATTATCGGAGATTGAAAATGTGCCAAAGCTTACATTTTTTATTCCTGATAGCTGTAGCAACTGTGTTTTCAACGCATCAATCTTGCTTTGACTTACGCTGTCGTTGGGAACGCCAACGCTAACAATTGCATCTTTGTCAAAACCCATCGGCGCGTTCTTAAAATAATCCATCTGGCTTACCACTATCAAAGTGCTTATTATCAATACTTGTGCAACGGTGAATTGCAGCACCACCAATGCGCGTCTTAACGAAATGCCCCCTGAGGACTTGCTTGCGAACCTGGCTTTTAATGCTGTGATAGGATTAAACCCAGATAAGATTACTGCCGGGTAAAGACCGGACAACAACGTTACCAATACAAGCACGGCGGCCAAGAACAATAGCATCACCATATTGAAATGCATGGTAACCGTTGTTTCCAACAACTGGTTAAGAAAAGGCAATGCGGCAAAAGAAATAACAATGGCAATCGCCACTGCCGAAAGGGTTATAATAAAAGTTTCGCTTAAAAACTGGGCTATCAATTGTTTCTTTTTTCCGCCAAGTACCTTGCGCACACCAACTTCCTTGGCCCTGTTGATTGCTTGCGCAGTAGCAAGGTTTATAAAGTTTATGCAGGCTATCACAATCAGAAAAAGCCCGATAAGGCTCAATGCAGTTATAAGTTCTTTACTGAACGTGCGGCCATTAAAATTGCCAAATCTCTTGTCAAAATGTATGTCACTCAAAGGCTGAAGTATAAAGCCTCTTTTGGTGGCATAATCGGCAGGCACATGCTTCTTTCTGAATGATGCCAAATCTGCATCAAACTGTTTTTCTGTCAAGCCGGGTGGCAACACCACAAA
>Ga0207091_1156_pt1 | contig 16107 bp, 11 predicted proteins | sample Alteio_BWMinHeat_47_FD_153534 | JGI IMG/M metagenome (GOLD analysis project Ga0207091, IMG submission 153534) | Enriched cells from forest soil in Barre Woods Harvard Forest LTER site, Petersham, Massachusetts, United States -... | ecosystem: Environmental > Terrestrial > Soil > Temperate forest >... | reverse complement strand
ATGATGGCATACCCGCCATCTTCTTTCAGCACGCGGCTCACGTGGTTCACATTCACCAGGTGATGGTTATGGATCCTGAAAAAATCATTGGGAGGCAACATATCCTCATAATGTTTGAGACCCATGGTCACAATCATTTTGCGTTTGTCGGCGAGGAAAAAATTGGTGTAATTGCCATCCGCCTCACAACGGATAATGTCTTTGACATTCACGATCTCATAGGCATTACCAGTGGGCAGGGTGATGCGGGTATATTGTTCATCGCTTTTCCGGAAGTTCTGCAGAAGAAATTTGAGATTTTCCATGCCCGAAATTCCGTTGTCTTTTTCCGAAATCTTTTTTACAGCCGCCTTCAGCTCTTCAATGTCCACCGGCTTTAACAAGTAATCCAGCGCGCTGTATTTGATGGCGTTTATTGCATAGCGGTCAGAAGCGGTAATGAATATCACATCAAAGGAGAGGTCCTGCAATTGTTTCAGCACATCAAAACCTGAACCGTCAGGCATTTCAATATCCAAAAACACCAGCCGGGGTTTGACTTTCCGGATCAGCTCCACTCCGCTTTCGACAGAATCGGCCATGCCGCCTATCCTGACCTCCGGGCAGTTTTTCTGCACGAGTTTCTCAAGAAGTTCCCTGCTCTTTTTCTCATCTTCGATAATAACGGCCTCAATCATGAAGGATATGGATTATTTTGACTTGTTCTTCCTCGTAAAATTAAAAGAATTCTGCATTTGTTCCCGAAAAACAGCCAGTAAAAATACCGCCTGTCCGACGCCCGAATGCTTCCTGTTGGAAACCGAAAGCGAATCCAAACCGCAAACCCTTTTTACAGGAGCGGAATATAAATTTCCACTTTTGTGCCGGTCGAATGTCCATCCCCATTCTGCAAATCCACAATATTGACGTTCAGGCTTGATTTGTGCAAATAATTCAACAGATCCAATCTGTCCTGTGTGATTTTCAAGCCAAAGGATTTGTGCATTTTCCGGATGGAATGTTCTTTCATCTCCATTGCCTTCCGTCGGCCTATACCATCATCAATGATCGAACAGAGGATGAAATTATTCACGAGCTCAATCCTGATCTCCAGCCGTCCGCTGCTTTTTTTCGGAAGCAAACCATGGATAATCGCATTTTCAGCAAAGGGCTGTATGAGCATTGTCGGCACTTCGTGGTAATCAATATCAAGCCCGTCGCCCACTTTAATTTCGTACTCGAATTTGTTTTCAAAACGAAGCGACTCCAATTCCAGATACAACCTGAGCGAATCAATCTCTTCGCGGATGCTCGCTGTGGCCCGTTCTGAATTGTTCAGAATGGTTCGGATGAGTTTCGCGAAGGTATTCAGGTATTTGCTCGCCGAAATTTCATCATTGCTCATGATGAAATGCTGTATGGAGTTCAGGGAATTAAAAATGAAATGCGGATTCATCTGCGAACGAAGCGCTTTGAGCTCATTGGTAGCCATCCGAACCTTCAGATTTTCTTTCTCACGAACCTGGCTGATCCGGTAACGGAAGAACGCGACGGCAATTGCAGTCAGAAATATGGCCAGAAGCGCTGAAAACCACCAGCGTTTCCAAAACGGCGCAAGTACGGTAAAATTGAATCTGGAGCCTGATACCGCCCAAATATTTTCATTGTTGCAACTCATCACCTGAAATGAATACTTCCCTGGCGGCAGGTTCGAATAGGTTGCCACATTGCTGCTCGTTACCGGAGACCAGGTCGCGTCGAATCCTTCCAGCTTTACCCGATACCTTACTTTCCGCGGATTTGTCAGACAAATACCGATGTATTCGAATGAGAGATTGTTTTCAGAGGGTCCCATCTGCACATTCTGAGCCAGAGTCGTATCCGAATAGAACAAGCGGATCCGGGTGATGTTTGTTTTTGCAAGAACCTGATTGGGCTTGTATTCCTTCGGATGATAACTGATGAGCCCGTTTACCGTGCCGAACCAGATTGATCCGTCACCCTCGGTATACACGGCACTTCCATTGCACTCAATTCCGTTGAATCCCTCTTCCTTCCCGTAGGGTACAATCATTTTCTTTCCGCTGTGTTTGAATGCGCCCAGATCCAGCTTGTTCAGCGCCTGGTTCGTTCCGATCCACATGCTCTCTTCGTCTTCATCAAACTGCATCAGATAGACCAGGTCAGAGCTCATGCCATCCGCTTCAGAGAACTGAACAATTTTCTTTCCTTTGGTGTACCGGCCGGACGGATCATACATATATACCCCGTCGAAGGAACCAAAATAATAAACGCCTTCTTTATCCTGCAGCATGGCCAGATAGCTCTCGCTTTTCATACCCAGCTCCTTGTTCATGGATGTGAACGCCGTGCCATCATACCGAAACAATCCGCCCAGATAGGTTCCTATCCACAAATCACCCTTTCTGTCTTCCATGAAATAGTATACACTGAAACGATTCTGTTCGCCATGAATAGGCATCCAGGTGTAGACTCCATTGCTGTAGCGGGTAACTCCGTTGTTCATCCCAATCCAGATCACACCTTTGCTGTCCTGATAAATAATGTTTACCGAATCCGATTTCAGCGGACTGTTCAATCCGAATGTCTTGCTGAATACGGGCTTTTTCCCTGGATCACGAATCGGGGGACAGGTACAAATTCCTTTGTCGGAACCAATCCAGATGGTTCCATCCCGCGATTCAATAGTTGATGTGATGGTATTGCTCGGCAGTCCGTCAATCTGTGTATAGTTGTAAAAATGCTTGTTGTTCAGAATACTCAATCCTCCACCCGAGGTGGCAATTAACAGATTACCATTCCGGTCCTTCGAAATCTGGCTGATAAAAGGAGTGGTCAAACCATCATTCTGGCCGTAGGTGACAAAATCTGCGGAACGATACCGAAACAAACCGGAGTATGTTCCGATCCACAGATTTTTTTCATAATCCAAAAAGAGACAACTGGTTTTATTTGCATTCAGATCGTGTGAAATGCTGATGCTCCGGAATTCTTTCCCGTCATATTTCCAGAGTCCGACATCAGTACTGATCCAGATGTCGCCTTGCAGATCCTGAGAGATCGACAGCACATTCAATCCGTTGAGTACGGCTGTTGTCGATGAACTTTTGCGGTTTGCGTCAAACCGTGTCAGTCCTTTATCGGTGCCGATCCAGTAATTCGAGCCTGCATCCTGGAAAATGCAATTCACCCGATTGTCGTTCAGGCCGCGGGACCGGTTGAGAACATGAAGACTTCTGCCCTCCCGATCGGCTATAACAATGCCTTTGTTGGTGCCGATCCAGATCTCGTGTTTGGAATCTTCAAAGATGGCTGTGATTGTGCTGTTCACGGAATCCAGCAAATGTGGAGGCGTTTCAAATTTATTATCGTGGCGAATGCAGATCCCGTTACCTGTTCCTATCCAGATATGGCTGCGTGAATCGGTCAGGAGACAGGAAATCTGATCGTCGGGTAAACCGTCTTTTTTCGAAAAGGTCTGAAACTTGTCGTTGCTTAAGCGGCTGAGTCCGGTGAGCGTTCCTGCCCAGATATGCCCTGCCGTATCTTCGGTCATGGAGAACACCCAGTGGTTGGCCAGCCCGTTCTTGGGCGAGTAATTCGTAAATGTTTTTCCGTTGAATTTACTCAGTCCGCCATAACCGCCCACCCAAAGATTTCCTTTGCTGTCCTGATAGATTGCGTTTACGCCGATAAAAGGCAAGCCGTCGTCGACCGTGTAGTTTCGGAAATTATAACTCTGGGAGAAAACTAAATTCGGAGCGAGAAGTACAATTACTGCAAAAAGAAGAAAGCTATGTCTTTTCCAAATCATCATTTCCTTGAGGAGGTGTTTATCAAAGGTAATTTAAATTGGTGATTTCACCTCCGTTTGCTGCGTTTCCTAAGGACAGCAGCTGAATCTCCCTTTTTTTCGGATCCTTTCAGTTTGCCAGCTCTCCTTTGCTTCAATATACATCTATAATGCTGTTTGTTGTGACCTCACGACATTATCTGGAGGTTTTCGTTCTGCTCTTGCGGATTTTATATCCGATACGTCTTCGGGGTTTGGCATTCGCTTTTTTATTCAGCAACTCATCCAGATATTTGAACACCAATTCCGTATTTTTTGAATTGTTTTCGGTTTTCTTTCTCAAGTCCTCGATTGCGAGGCGAAGCTCAGTGTTGTCTGCAAGTTGTTGTCTCAGCTGAACGAATACATCAATTATTTTTATACTTACGGCAATTGCCCGGCCACTCTTGAGTACATTCGACAGCATCAAGATCCCATGTTCTGTAAATGCATAAGGCAGATATTTTGAATATGCTCCTTGTCTTAAGGTCGCATTTTGCGACCTTAAGATTTCATTCTCCTGTTCTGTCAATTCAAACATATAATTCTTGGGAAAGCGCTCTACATTTCTTTTCACCTGTTCTTTCAGCCGTTTTGTATCTACCCGATATAGGGCTGCCAAATCTTTATCCAGCATCACTTTATGGCCTCTGATTAAGTAAATCCTGTTCATGATCCTTTCTTCAGGAATTGCGGTTACATGGGTTAGTTTGGCCATTTGAGATACAATTATTTTAAAATTTCTATGGCAAATTTAATTCATTCATTAAATGGATGACACGTGGACTCACAAATTATTTCGTATAGCATATTCATCATAAATAATCCTGAATCCAGAAAACAAATAATCAGTTGTAAATCCTAAGGTCGCAAATTGCGACCTTAGGATTTACAACCTCATACAGGAAAGGCTTTCAGAGGATATTTCTTTTCGGTAAAGGATATTAGGGGATATTCAACGAATAGATGGGGGATTTGCCGATCAAATAAAGGAGGACCGCAGAGCATACACAATCCACATAAATTCTAAGGTCGCAATTTGCGACCTTAGAATTTATACTGAAGTCACGCATGGATTTCCAGGCAGTTTGAATTTGTACCGGGCACACCAATCGCTACCTGCAGGCTACACCTACTTTTTCAAAAACGCATCCCAGCCCTGCGCCGTGACCGGATGCATGGAACCATCTTTGATGATGAGATTCACGCCTGAATTCTGGTCGGTGATATGACCGATGGTCGTAATGTGCGGATTGCCTTTGATCTTGTCGTAATCGCTCATGGGGATGGTAAAGAGCAATTCATAATCTTCGCCGCCGTTGAGCACACAGGTGGTTGGATCAAGATTGAACTGTCGTGCGCGTTCAAAAGTCATCGGGTCGATGGGTAATTTATCTTCATACAGGTTACACCCTACACCCGATTGGGTGCAGATATGCAAGAGTTCAGATGCCAGACCGTCGGAAATATCGATCATCGAAGTGGGTTTGATTTCGAGGTCCTTGAACATCTCGATAATATCTCCCCGCGCTTCCGGTTTCAACTGCCGTTCGAGTATATAATCATTGCCTTCCAGATCGGGCTGGATACCGGGATTGGTTTTGTATATTTCTTTTTCCCGTTCAAGCAGCAATAAGCCGACATAAGCTCCGCCGAGATCACCGGTTACACAAACCAGATCTTTTTCTTTGGCACCGTTCCGGTAGATCAGCTGATCTTTATCCGCCTCACCGATGGCTGTGATGGAAATAATCAATCCGGAAGTGGAAGAAGTGGTATCTCCGCCCACCAGATCAATTTTCCATTTGCCACAGGCTTTGAGAATGCCATCATACAATTCCTCTACAGCTTCGAGCGGGAATTTTGAACTCATGGCAATGGATACGGTGATTTGCATGGGTTTTGCCCCCATTGCAAAAATATCACTCAAATTCACCATGACGGCTTTATAGCCCAGATGTTTCAAAGGCACATAGCTGAGATCGAAATGAACGCCTTCCACAAGCATGTCGGTAGAGACGACCGTGAGTTTTCCGCCATTGTCGATTACGGCAGCATCATCCCCGACTCCTTTCACGGAACTTTCGTTCTGCAGCTGGATGTGTTCTGTTAAGTGTTTGATAAGTCCGAACTCACCGAGCTGGCTCAGTTCTGTTTTTGCTTTATTCTCGAACATGGGGTCAGATAAATTTGATTTTGCGGGATGCGAACAGGCACATACGCAGGAGGATTAAACCGTGCTTGAAGCGGGAAATGTTTGTTGAACCATAGGTCCGTTCGCGGTAACGAATCGGGATCTCCACAATTTTGAGATTCAGCTTGTGCGCTCCGAAGATGAGATCAAAATCGCCAAACGGATCAAAATCGCCAAAATATTTTTTATTCTTGACGAGTTTGTAATAATCCAGCCGGTACATCACCTTGGTGCCGCAGAGTGTATCCTTAAATCGTTGTTCCAGAAGCCAGGTGAAGGCCCAGCTGAAAAACCGGTTTCCGAGCAAATTGAGAAAGCGCATCGCTTCCTTTTCCATCGGATAAACAAGACGTGATCCGTTGATGAAATCGCCTTTACCGGAAGCAATGGCATCGTAAAATTTCGGAAGATCTTCAGGTGGCACGGTCAGATCGGCATCGAGGATCATCAGGATATCGCCGGTCGCCATCTTGTATCCTTCGCGCACGGCGTCGGCTTTTCCTTTGCCTCCCTGACGTCCTATTTTAATGTCGTGTGTTCCGGCGTATTTTTTCTGAATTTCCTGAATCTTTGCCCAGGTGTCATCCGTGGAGTTTCCTTCAATAAAAATAATTTCGGTATGCTTGCCGAATTTCGGGAGCCGGGTGATGGCATTCTCGATATTGCCGCTTTCATTCCGGGCAGGGATCACGACCGTGGTCGAATATTTTTCAGCGTATTCCGCCGACTTGCTTTCCTGCAATGGTTTAGCAAACGTATAATAGTTCAGTGAAAAGAATCTGAAAAATGGAAACTTGGCCAGGAAGCGATTCATCAATCCGGACAGCAAGGGAATGTAGATTGGAAAAATCATCCGCTTGGCATTGCGGTACACATCAAAGCCTGAAATATAAAGCAGGTTATTGATATCGGTTAAGGTGAGCCAGTTTTGTTTGGGCGATTTTGTTTTCAGACCGATGGCTTCGCCGAATTTGAGCAGCGGTTCCCAGAGGTAATTGTAATAGGTAATGATGATTTTAGTATTCTCGTGGCAGACCTTGCGCACCTGTTTCAGAACTTCCTGAATATCGTCGAGATAGCCGATGAGATTGCTGAGGATGACCAGATCAAATTTTTCGGTCAGCTGGATGTCTTCGGCAGCCATCACCTGAAAATCGATGTCGCTGTATTGTTCACGGGCGGTTTTGATCATTTCCGCACTGAAGTCAATACCAACTTTACGTTTTGCTTTTACGCCATGCAGAAGTTCGCCGGTTCCACAACCCACTTCGAGCACTGAACTATCTTCGTGTGAAAAATAATTGCAAAAACCGGTGATGTCATTCCAATAATAGCGGCTGATGCTCCGCTTGCGTTTCTGCGTTTGGGCGATCCGGTCGAAGTACGTTTTTTTGTTTTCCAATGTGCTGTCCAAAACCTCGTTAATGAAGCACGAAATTATCAAAAAATGAGATTATTCCTTCATTTGGCACATTAATACTGAATATTCATTCAGATCTTTTCCAGTTCAATGGTAGCGAACATACCTACCAAACGGGACAGCGGTGAGATCAGCCACTCGACACCTGAAAAGAAACCATAGCTCCAGGCTGGAACCAAAGGGCGCATGGAAACGCCTCCGCTAATCAGGTATTTCAATGGTGTATGATAGCGGATACTCCTGATGCGCAGGGACGGGAATTCGGTCTCGAATTTTTCGCGGTCGCGTTGAAAATAAATATACGGTAGGGCCTGATTGGATCCTGAGAGGGGGCCGGATGATTCAATCTCCCATTTGCCGGAAGGTTCAAAGGGCTCGTGGTGGAAATTGCGGTAGATGAAACGGCTGAACAGGCTGTTGGCAGGTTCAATCATGATGACTTTGCCGCCTTTGGCCAGAACGCGTTCTGCTTCTTTCAGAAATTTCCAGGGCTGAGGGATGTGATGAAACACATTGAGCATAAAAATACCCTGGAGTTCGGACTCTTTAAAGGGCATTTCTTCAGCTGAGAAAACCATGTCGCAGCAATCCAGAGCAAGGATATCGGAGGTGATGACACCCGGAAAAACATCCTTCAAAAAGCCGCCGCCGGAGCCGATCTCCAGAAACTTGCCTTTGGGGAACGCTTTCTGTTCTTTGGTGAATGTGGCGTACCAGTCTTCGTAAATCCGTTTCAGAAAAGGCTTGCGCAAAATGATGTCGCGGTGAGCCAGGGTGGCCCGGGGGTCATCGAGATGGAATTCTTGTTTATAGCGGAGTAATGACATGGTTCGGATCAGGGTTTGATTTCATAAAGTATGGTTGGCTCATCTTCACCTTCCTGATGCACCTGAACAATCTTATTCGGGTATTTCTGCGCAACCGGAGCCAGTATGTTGTTCATGGTATTGATGATCTGGCCGCTGTTGTGATTCGGATCAATGCGGATACTGGCCAGCATAATGTGTGTGACCTTGTTTCGCCGGAAGATGGCCAGTACCGAGTCGGGATTCGACTGACGCGACACAGTATCATAAGCAAGCACACGGTACACCGGAAAAAACTCTTTTCCCTTGCCGTAAATAAACGACATGGGAGCCTTCCGGCTGGCCACATACGAATCTTTGGGCAAACTGTCGGCACACCAGCGACTCATCTTCAAAAAGTTGACCCAATCGGGAGTATATCCTGCATACACATCGCCCCGGAGATTTTTCGACAGATAGGGAATGTTCTCGCCGGTCCGCTTGAAAGAAGAGGTCAGTGATGAAAAAGAAAAGATGAGCAAACAGACCAGATACAAGGAAGCGCCTATGGAAAAACGCTCCAGCAGGGAGAGCAGAGCATGCAGAAACAACATGACCATAAACGGCAGAAAAATGATGATGATCCGGGGTTGATCCCATCTCGCCTGAAGTGCGAAAAAAGAGATAAACAACATCGAGAGCGAATAAAAGGCAATCAGCAGCAAAGATTTATTTTTCCGCCGGATCAGCAGTGCAACAAAGACGCCGATAAAAACAAGAAGTACAATCTTGGCCAGAAAAGCATACAAATCTTTCGATGCGTCATCGACAGCCGGATCTTTACCAAAAAATCCGAGGATCTCCCAAAAGCGCTTTCCCAGATAAATATTGATGTTGTCGAAGAGACGGCCAAAGTATCCGGCAACATCTTCATATCCTTTCGAGCGGTCATACGGATCGCGCAGTTTCAGGATATCGCCTTGTGCGCTGAACTGGCTGATGTTTCCCCAGATCAGTCTTTTGACACCCTCGAACGGAAGCTTGACGGCCAGATAGGCCAGACAGACATATGCCGCCGAACGAAAACGCCGGGTGAACAGAAAGTAAACAGCAGCTGCCGGAACAGCAATGATGGCCAGGTTTTTCACAAAGGCCAGCATAAAAAGCAGGAGCCCCAGCTGAAGCCAGCGTTTCCAGTGCAGCTTCACAGATTCTCCATCCTGATCGATGCTGTCTTCCAGTTTAAAAAATACAAAAAAGAAGAGGCCCTGAAACAAAAGATAAAACGATTCATTGTAGGTCTGACTTGCATAATATTGCGCGTAGGCATTGACAGACAAGATGAACATGCCGGGATAAAAAACCACCGGCCGGATCCGCCCCCGCAAGGCTTTGTATAAAAAATAGAATCCGAAAAAATAAAAGATGACCGACAGGAACTTCAACAACAGCAGATTTAGTCCGAACAGTTTGATCGGAATACTCAGAAACATCGGATACCCCGGTGCATTGAAGGAGAAATAATATGTGGTGAAATTTTTGGAGTAATCATACCCCGCTTTGATATAGGTGGCATCATCACCACCTTCGCTGACACGGGCATTGAAAAGAAGCAGGGAGAAAAAAATCGTGAGCACACAGAAAAATGGGAACAGCGATTTATCCTTCTTCTCCAGCCAGGCATCAAGCCTTTGTGTGAGAAGTTCAGGAACGGCAGCTTTGCGCAACTTGTCCCCTTTCTTTTCTTCTTTTTGATTTTTTGCCATGGATAATAAAATTCGTAGCAAAAATAGCATTCTTTTTTTAGTGTTGATCCCATGGGATATCGGGGCAGGGATCAATCATCAACCCAAGCACCGGAATGGATGAAAAAACGGATCAGATTGATGATTCCGGCAGCGGTGTCTTTGCACAAAGAGTCAATCCGTCTGTTCGCTGCGGTGAAAGCGACAGCCAAAACGATGCTGAGACACTCCATAACGTCATTCAGAATACAAAGTGACGCAATGTCAAGACACAAACCATCAACTGGCATACACAAAGCCTTAACGAGCGTACGTATTGACGCAATGTCAGGGCACGCAGCGTCATTCAGAATCCAAAGTGACGCAGCGTCAAGCCACAAAGCGTCAACCAGAACACAAAGTGACCCAATGTCAAGACATATAGCGTCAACCAGAATCCAAAGTGACGCAGCGTCAAGACACAAAACGTCAACCAGCGTACAAACTGACGCTAAGGCAAGACACGAAGCGTCAACCGCACGACACGAAGCGTCAACCAGCATACAAAGTGACACTGCGTCAAGACACAAAGCGTCAGCCAGGATACAAAGTGACTCCATGGCAATCCACAAAATATCAACCCGAATCCAAACCGGAGCAGCACTCAATCAAGGAGTATCCATGTGCGTACGCATTGATATGAACTTAAATCACACCCAAACACTTGGAATAACAAGTGCTACTCCAATTGCCAGGAAGCTCATAAAAACAGGGTCTCTAAATACCTCGCAGAAACCCCTTTGTACGCTGGTCTGAGACCCAAAGTGGCAAAATGATGCAGATAGAGCGATTGCCACACAGAAGGAGTAATGGGAGCAAAATAATCTTTCAAAGAACCACAATATACTATCAATCAGGTTAATATAACGCGAGGAAATCAACTCACTACCCGAAAAAAGTAAGGATTGATGAAATTCTGGCAGCTTCCGATACCAGGATCCAGCTTCAAGTCATTGGAATGCCTCAAAATATTTGCCAGCGTCCTGATTTTTAGGTAATTTTGCCCTTGATTTAGACTGGTTCTAAATAACAATGCAGCTATAAACAACTGAAATTCACACTCATACATCATGATAACGGTATCAGATAATGCAAAACAGAGGGCTCTTGACCTGATCAGGGATGAACATAAGCCAGAAGGGTCTTTTATCCGTGTTGGGGTAGAAGGCGGAGGTTGTTCCGGTCTTTCCTATAAACTTGAATTCGACCATTTATTGAAAGATGGCGATCAGGTTTTTGAAGACAAGGGCATCAAGATTGTTGTAGACAAGAAAAGTTTCCTGTATCTCGTGGGTACGGAGCTTGATTACTCGGGCGGACTCAACGGAAAGGGATTTGTATTTATCAATCCCAATGCATCGCGCACTTGCGGATGTGGCGAAAGTTTTTCCGTTTAACCATTCCTTGTATGTCCTCATAATGAAGGAGCATGCAGACTATGAATTTTGAACAAATCCAACGTGGCAACAGAAAACGAAATATTAGAAGAAATCACCGGCGGTGAATACAAATACGGATTCAGCTCTGATATTGAAACCGAAACCGCTCCGAAAGGACTGAGTGAAGACATCGTCCGCTTCATTTCCAAAAAGAAAAACGAGCCGGAGTGGATGCTTGATTCCCGGCTGAAAGCCTACAGATACTGGCTCACGCTTGAAGAACCACGCCACTGGGCACACATTCAATACCCGGCCATCGATTTTCAGGACATCATTTATTATGCGGCGCCGAAGAAAAACAAAGAGCTGGCCAGCCTGGATGAAGTAGATCCGGAGCTGTTGCGCACTTTTGAAAAGCTGGGTATCTCGCTGGAAGAACAGAAACGCCTGAGTGGGGTGCAATCCAATATTGCTGTGGATGCAGTGATCGACAGTGTTTCGGTAAAAACAACATTCAAGGAAACACTCGCCGAGAAAGGAATCATTTTCTGCTCGTTCAGTGAAGCAGTTCAGGAACACCCGGAGCTGATCAAAAAATTCATGGGCTCGGTCGTTCCGTATACGGATAATTATTATGCCGCTCTGAACGCAGCCGTATTCAGCGACGGATCCTTTTGCTATATCCCAAAAGGCGTACGCTGTCCGATGGAACTGAGCACTTATTTCCGCATCAATACGCTGGGAACCGGTCAGTTTGAACGTACGCTGCTGGTTGCCGATGAAGGGTCGTATGTGAGTTATCTCGAAGGGTGCACCGCTCCGATGCGCGATGAAAACCAATTGCACGCCGCAGTGGTGGAAATCATCGCCCACAAAAATGCGGAAGTCAAATATTCAACCGTTCAGAACTGGTATCCCGGCAACAAAGAAGGCAAAGGCGGAATCTACAATTTCGTTACCAAACGCGGCATCTGCCTGGGCGACAATTCAAAAATTTCCTGGACTCAGGTGGAAACCGGTTCGGCCATCACCTGGAAGTATCCTTCTGTTATCCTCAAAGGAAACCATTCGATCGGCGAATTTTACTCGGTGGCCGTGACCAACAATATGCAGCAGGCCGACACAGGAACCAAGATGACCCATCTCGGCAAAAATACCCGCAGCACCATCGTTTCAAAAGGAATATCGGCAGGACAAAGCAACAACAGCTACCGCGGACTCGTCCGCATTGCCAAAGGAGCCAGCAATGCAAGAAACCACTCGCAATGCGACTCCCTGCTGATGGGAGACAAATGCGGAGCACATACTTTTCCGTACATTGAAATAAAAGACAAATCAGGAATTGTTGAGCACGAAGCAACGACCTCCAAAATCAGTGAGGATCAGGTCTTCTACTGCAAACAACGGGGCATTGATGCCGAAAAAGCTGTTGCGCTTATCGTGAACGGATATTGCAAGGAAGTATTGAACCAATTGCCCATGGAGTTTGCTGTGGAAGCACAGAAATTGCTTGCCGTCAGTCTGGAAGGATCTGTCGGATAAGCATGCATTCAATCCGTATAAGAAATTGTATTCGAGATTAACGCTACAGGATAAAATTCAATTTCAGTCAATCTATAATCAAAATTTTTCTAATTGTAACTCTGGACGATAAGAAACTGTACAGAACACTTTAAAGCAGAACAAAACAAATAAATTCAACATAAATTACTCACAAAACAGTTTCTAAATGTTAAGTATCAAAAATTTAAGAGCCGGCATCGAAGACAAAGAAATCCTGAAAGGATTCAATCTCGAGGTGAAAGCCGGTGAAGTTCATGCCATCATGGGACCAAACGGTTCAGGCAAAAGCACACTCGCAAGTGTGCTTGCCGGACGAGAAGACTATGCCGTGACCGAAGGAAAAGTGGTATTTAACAAAAAGGATCTGTTCGAACTTTCACCCGAAGACCGGGCCCGTGAAGGACTATTTCTTGCGTTTCAGTATCCCGTCGAAATTCCCGGTGTGAGCAACATCAATTTCCTGAAAACGGCAATTGCTGAAATCCGAAAATACCAGGGACTTCCTCCGATGGAAGCCAAAGATTTTCTAAAACTTGTTAAAGAAAAACAGGCGCTCGTCGAACTTCAGGTAACCCTGGCGAACCGGAGCGTGAACGAGGGCTTTTCAGGAGGAGAAAAAAAACGCAACGAAATCTTTCAGATGGCCGTTCTCGAGCCTTGTCTCGCCATCCTGGATGAAACCGACAGCGGACTGGATATTGACGCCCTGAGCATTGTTGCCAATGGAGTCAACAAACTACGCTCGGCAAACCGGTCTTTCATTGTCATCACGCACTATCAGCGCCTGCTTGAATATATTGTACCTGATTTTGTACACGTAATGTACGATGGAAAAATTGTCAAGTCGGGCCCGAAAGAACTGGCTCTTGAACTTGAAGCCAAAGGCTATGACTGGATTAAAAAAGAACTGGGCGCCACTATCGAGGCGTAAACCGAAGCGAAATGATATTGTCCGCCTGAGGCGGATGAATCTTCAGCAATCAGTAGAACACACGGATGCAGGACAATAAGGTTATGACGAACACCGCAGAAAAACAAAGTATCAGCGAAAAACTCATCTCAACACTTGAGCTGGAAAAAAACGGACTTGACGCAAATGAGTCCAGGCGTGCTCTGCAAAAGGAGGCCCTCGAAAGTTTTTTAAAACAGGGATTGCCGCACCGCAAAAATGAAGAGTATAAATATTCGCCGGTTAGCAATCTCTTTAAATCTGATTTGGTTGCCGCTACAGCGCAGTCGGGGCCGGGCTTGAAGAAAAGTGACATCGCTGAACTCCGTATACCGGGTCTCGACTCACATTTAATCACGGTTGTCAACGGTTTTGTATCTGAAGAATTGTCGGATTACAATCCGGCAGGCAAGTCGGTACAGATCTTTCATACCCTCGGCACAGTTAAAAACACGCCGGTGCTTTTTGACAAACATTTCGGACAATTTGCCAGTCCGGCTTCAGACCCTTTTATTGCCCTCAACACCTTGGCTTTCAAAGATGCTGTATTCATTCAGATACCGGAGAACGCCGTCGTCGAAAAACCGATTGTCATCCTGAATATCACCAATGCCACGCAAGCCTGTCTGGCCAGTCCCAGATGCCTGATACATGTCGGGAAAAACGCATCTGTTCAAATCATTGAGCTCTATGTTGCGCTTTCACAAAACGATCAGGTGGTCAGCAACTCGGTATCGGAAATCATTCTTGAACAAGGGGCAAAGGCGCTGTTCTACAAAATTCAGGACAATTGCCCGAAGCTGAATCTGTTTACCACCACACAGGCCTCTCAGGAATCTGATTCGCATTTCGACACCCATACCGTTACACTCAGCGGAAGCTGGATACGCAACAACCTGAACATTGTGCTGAACGGCGAGCATTGCGAAACACACCTGAACGGCTTGTTCCTGCTCAACGAGAATCAGCATGTCGACAATCACACGCTGGTTGATCACAGCAAACCGAATTGCGAAAGCAACCAGCTATACAAAGGGATTCTGGACGATAAATCCAGCGGGGTGTTCAACGGAAAAATATTCGTGCGCCGCGATGCCCAGAAAACAAATGCCTATCAGAGTTCAAAGAATATGCTGCTAAGCGACGATGCGAGCATCAATGCAAAGCCGCAGCTCGAAATTTATGCGGATGATGTGAAATGTTCGCACGGATCTTCAACCGGACAAATCGATGAAGAAGCGCTTTTCTATCTCCGGGCAAGAGGTATCAGTCCGGAAGGAGCAAAATCATTACTGATGCTGGCATTCACGCAGGACGTGGTGAACACCATCCGCATCGATGCCTTGCGTAAACATGCCGAAGGACTTATTGAGAAAAGATTAAGCAAATAAAATGAAAACCCGGACTTCGCCTACTGTCGGACTCGACATCCTTACGATCAGGAAAGATTTCCCGATACTCAGCCGTAAAGTAAATGGTAAGCCACTTGTCTATCTCGACAACGGTGCAACGTCGCAAAAACCTCAACAGGTTATTGATGCACTTGTGCTGTATTACGAGACACAAAACAGCAATATACACCGGGGCATACACAAGCTCAGCCAGGAAATTACAATCGCTTATGAAAAGGCGCGTGAAACGGTTCAAAAACATCTGAACGCGGCAAAGCCCGAAGAAATCATTTTTACAAAAGGAACAACCGATTCCATTTGTCTCGTGGCCAATTCCTACGGCAAAAAATTTATTCAGGCCGGTGATGAAATTCTCATTACCGAAATGGAACACCACAGCAATATTTTGCCCTGGCAATTGTTCTGCGAAGAAAACAAGGTAAATCTTGTCGTGGTTCCGGTAAGCCTTTCGGGAGAAATCAATACTGAGGACGTCAAAATATTACTGAGCCCCCGCACAAAACTGTTTGCCTTCACGCATGTCTCGAACACGCTGGGCACAATTAACCCGGCTAAAGAACTCGTTGCCCTGGCCCATGCCATGGGCATACCGGTGTTGATCGATGGCGCACAAGCCATACCGCATATGCAAGTGGATGTGCAGGAACTGGACGCAGACTTTTATTGTTTCAGTGCTCACAAAGCATTCGGACCGACCGGTGTGGGAATTTTGTATGGCAAAGAAAAATGGCTCAACGCCATGCCTCCTTACCAGACAGGCGGAGGAACCATCAAAACGGTGTCATTCAA
>Ga0207091_1155_pt1 | contig 16112 bp, 15 predicted proteins | sample Alteio_BWMinHeat_47_FD_153534 | JGI IMG/M metagenome (GOLD analysis project Ga0207091, IMG submission 153534) | Enriched cells from forest soil in Barre Woods Harvard Forest LTER site, Petersham, Massachusetts, United States -... | ecosystem: Environmental > Terrestrial > Soil > Temperate forest >... | reverse complement strand
TCAAAGGCTTTTCCCTGCGCATGAAAATTAATCAGCGACTTGTGGTCATTTGACATGATAAATTGTTTCATTTTGGTACTCGCTTCGATGGCCCAGTCAAATGCATAATTATCGGTATTGAATTTATCCCATGCTATCACGCCTAAATTGTGCACCATGTTTCCACTGCCGACAATCAGAACCCCTTTGCTTCGCAACACCGCAAGTTCTTTCGCTAAATCGTAATGGTATTGGGCATTATGGGTGTAGTCAATGCTCATCTCAATGACAGGAACATCCGCTTTAGGAAACAAATGTTTTATCACCGACCATGCACCATGATCCAATCCCCATTTCTCATCCATACCAACACTTGTTTTTTTGATGAGCTCCCTGGTTTCCTTTGCAAGCTCAGGACTTCCGGGCGCAGGATACTGCACATCAAACAAAGCTTGCGGAAAACCGCCGAAATCATGGATCGTGCGGGGTTTCTCCATGGCTGTCACAAAGGTTCCACTGGTTTCCCAATGCGCGGAGATTACAAGTACGGCCCTGGGCCTGGGCAAATCTTTGCCGATGTTCCTGAACCCTGTTACAAATTCATTTTCTTCAATGGCATTCATTGGGCTGCCATGGCCTAAAAACAACACAGGCATTTTTTCAGTGCCGGCGAAAGATTCCGTCATTTTGTTCAGATCAGTAAGTTTCATAGCCGCTGCAGTAAAAGGCAAAATTGCCAGGGTTTTAATAAATTGTTTTCTGTCCATTGAAAAGACAAATCATTTAGACTTGTTGTTTTTAAAAAACGAAAGGGCTCCACTGGGGCATTTCTTTATTTGCTCCTTTATCCTCTCCGAATCGGCTCCATGGGGATCTATCCAGTTCTTTTTCTTATAATCAAAAACTTCGGGCAGTTGCGACCAACATCTTGCTGAATGTTGACACAACTCAGGTTTCCATACGACCGTGATGTCATCATTGACATAATTTATTTTCTTTTCAGTATCACTCTCTTTAAAAAGAAAAGTTCTGACTTTTATTTCACCCTGTAATAGCTTTGATATAGGACAATGCTTTGCGATTTCAAGCAGTCGTGTTTTTTGTTCTTCTTCAGCCGGACTGAGAAAAACAATATCGCGGTCAATGAAGGTCGTTGTCTTTCCCTCATTTGTTTCCTGATATAAATTTGTTTTGACAGCTATTTCCGGAATCTGCCATCCTTTCCGGTCAATATACATCCGCATGGTCACTAAGGTGCATGATGCAAGTGATGACAACAAAAGTGTAAAAGGGTCAGGTCCGACATCTCCGCCCCCTGCTGTTACAGGCTCATCGGAAATGAATTTCCCGTTCCGCCATTCAATGGTGCATTGGTACTTCTCCTTGCCTGTTGTTCCCTGAACAGGTTTTTCAAATTTGTATTGCATGGTTATTGTCTTTACATGTTTATGAATTCATCGGAACTTCCATCAGAAGGACCTCAGCATCCTGGGTGTTCGCTTTAATTGAAATTCTGTCAACATCCCAGACGCCCAACCCATCCCTCTCGTTCAGTGCAATTTCGTCAACAGTTAAATCCCCTGTGAGTACAAACACATAAACTCCATTGCCCTTTTTCTTAAAAATATAGTCAATGGAAAAATCTTTATCAAACTTTCCAAGATGAAACCAGGCGTTTTGCTGGATCCAAACACCTGCATCTTTCGGATTTGGTGAAACGATTTGCTGCAGCTTGTTATGCCTGTCATCCGGATTGAGTGTGATTTGATCGTAACGGGGTTGCACATTTTCCTTGTTTGGAAAGACCCAAATCTGAAGAAATTTTACGGGTTTATCTTTGTATTTGTTAAACTCGCTGTGTGTAACACCGGTACCTGCACTCATAATCTGAACATCACCTTTTTTTATCACAGTGGTGTTGCCCATGCTGTCCTTGTGTTCAAGGTCCCCATCGAGAGGTATGGAAATAATTTCCATGTTGTTGTGAGGATGTGCGCCAAAGCCCATTCCACCATCCACTACATCATCATTCAAAACCCTTAATTCCCCGAAATGCATTCGTTCGGGATGGTTATACAGTGCAAAACTAAAGGTATGTCTGCTGTGCAGCCAGCCGTGATTTGCATCACCACGGCTATCTGCTTTATGAAGAACTGTCTTTTTCATTTTATATATTCTAGTAATTATTGAGCAAGATAACCGCCATCTACATTGTAGTACGATCCGGTAACAAATGAAGCTTTGTCAGAATTCAGGAACAAGGCCAATTCGGCAACTTCTTCAGAAGTCCCTAATCTTCCCATTGGGTGTAAGGAAACCAAGCCTTTCATTGCTTTTTCATCCAAAATCTTTGTCAGCAGCGGCGTGACGATGTATCCGGGGCCGATCGAGTTTACACGGATTTTTTTGTCTGCATACTCCAATGCAGCTGCTTCTGTTAATCCAACAACGCCATGTTTTGCAGCCACGTAGGCTGCTGAACCCTTTGTGCCCACTTTTCCAAGAATGGAGGCTATGTTTACGATACTTCCACCGCCTGAAGCGAGAATTGCGGGAATCTGGTAGCGCAAGCCATAAAATACACCCGACAGGTTAACTGAAATCACCTTGTCCCATCCATCGATGGGGTATTCGCCAATCAGGCTCAATGGTCCGCCGATACCCGCATTGTTAACCGTGATATGCAGTCCGCCAAACTGTTTAACAGCATGGCTGACTACCCTTTCGCTGTCTTCGGGTTTGGCCGTATTTGCCAAAATAAAGATCGCTTCCCCTCCTTTTGATTTGATTTGAGCTACCGTTTCATTTCCTCCTTTTTCATCCAGGTCGGTAATGACCAGAATTGCGCCTTCTGATGCATACAACAAGGATATGGCTCTGCCAATGCCTGAACCGCCACCGGTTACAAGGGCTACTTTTTTATCTAGTGTTTTCATCGTTTACTATTTTAGTACATCAAAGTTCCGAAATCGTTTTTCTTTATTAATTGACATAGGTTAAGAAACAAGGCATTAAACCTGTTTCACAAACTGTACTTCGGCACTGATTTTCACTTCTTCACTGACCAATACACCTCCTGTTTCCAAAGCAGCATTCCAGTTTAGTCCCCACTCTTTCCTGTTTATTCTCCCGGTAACAGAAAAACCTGCTTTCTCATTTCCCCAGGGGTCTTTGTTGATTCCGCCGAACTCAACATCAAGCACGACTTCTTTCGCGATGCCTTTGATCGTCAGAAGACCTTTCAACTGATAGTTTGACTCATCCAATTTATTGAACGAACTTCCTTTAAATGTGATTTCTTTGTGATTTTCCACATCAAAGAAATCAGCACTTCTCAGATGCGTATCCCGTCCAGTGTCATTGGTGTCAATCGAGGAGGCATCAACAGTTAAATTGACTGAAGCCTGACTGAAATCTGCGCCATTTGAAAGGACTTCACCTTGTATCTTTCTGAATTCACCCTTAACCGTAGAAATCATTAAATGCTTTACCTTAAAAAGCACTTCGCTGTGTGAAGGGTCCAAGACCCATTTGGTTGCTTTTGACATTTTGTTTACGTTTTAAATTATTAAAAAATTAAGTTTAATTTTTACCAGATCCATTTTTTGTTGTTTAATTATTTTCCAAGTCCTATTTGGTTCATGTATGTTTGGTTATCCCAAAATAAAGACTCTTCAATCATTACGCCGTCTTTCCAAATACCAACTGTACACATGGGCAGTTTGAATGATTTGCCTGTAGGTTGAATAAATTTACCGCCGCCTATTGGCATGGGCACAGAAAATGTCCCAGTCATAACGCCTACCACACAAGTCATGCTGCCTGAACCAAAACGAATCGGGTGCACTTTGATTTGTGTATTGGGAGCGTACACAAACATGGCTTTCAAATCCTCAATATGCCTTTCAATACCGGTTGTAAAGTGTCCGTCGGGCCAGTTAACTTTAATGTCTTTCGCATGACTTTCGTGAAGCCGGGTCCATTGCTGGTTACTGAATACGGTGAAATCGAGGGTGTCAAATTTCACAAGGCTTGCGGCAATCATCTCATTGCCCGCCGTTAGCTGTGTGATTTGATTTCTTAATGAATCAATCTCCGTTTTACTTGCAGAACTTGTTTCCGTTTTGTTTGAGCAGCTGATCATGCCCGATACTCCGGCCATTAATAATAAAGCTCCGAATGTTTTGATTGCTTTTTTCATGTTATTATTTTTAAGTGTGAGGTTTGAATGATTTACGATACAAAATTCAAGCAATCCTGTCCCACTTTCGTTCACCTATGTTAACAAAGAAGAAGAATTGTGTAAATTCAAGGAGATAGCAAATAAGAAACTGAATCTCAGCCGAATATAGCTTGGTTCATTTTTGCAATTCACGCTATTCGTCAGAGGGAGCTATATACTAGCTGCGAGGGGCAATGTCTGTGGTAAGAATCAGGAAAAGCGGTAAAACCTAAGCTTTATGAGCGCTTTCCTTTCGGATACGGCTGAGCGATTGAGGTTTTATGCCTAAATAAGAGGCGATAAGATATTGGGGAATACGTTGAATCAACTGGGGATGCGCTTTAGAGAGTTCCTGATATCTGGTTTCAGCTTCATCACTTTTGGTTTTGGCGAGACGATTTTGACTAACAATATATGCCTTTTGAATCAAAATCCGGAAGAATCTGTCAAACCACGGAATCGTATCGCAAGCCTTTTCAAAACTATGCCGGTTAAGCGCCAAAACTTTAACCGGTTCAAGTGCTTCAATGGCATATATCGCTTTCTTGTCAGAGAAAAAACTAAAGAGATCGGATATCCAGTTCCCTTCAATGGCCAGTTGAACCACTTGTTTATCGCCATCCGGTTCTACAAAATACGAATAGCATGATCCCTGCACAATGAAATAAATATAGCTGCAATCCTTTCCTTCTTCAGCCAATAAATCTTTCTTCTCAAAGTTTTTTTCAAACATGAGCTTTAAAAACATGTCCACCTCAACGGGCTCTATGGGACGCCCGAGGATTGTTTCAATATTTGTTTTTAGCGAAGCTGTCATGACTGTGAAGATAGAGCAAATTATGGATTTTCAGATGAATGAAGAGAGATAGGGCCAATGTTGAATGAGATTGTAGTGGATCTGAGGGGCTTGCTGATATTTTTGATTCTTTGAAGCAATGAGGGGGTATAATGTGAGTGTCAGAGTGAAGATTTCCTGAAGGATTTACGGACATGTGACTTTTTACGAATTAAATGCTCCTGGAATTTCATACGAATTTGGAATCAGAAGCAAATAATTATACCGTATCAGTACAGAAAACCCATGCAATACGAGCAGTGCTTTATGGGCAAGAAATCGCTGTCGATGTAATAACACCGGTATTGCTTACAGTTATTTGCCAGCAATTGCCATTCGGTGAAGAAATAATCATTCCCTTTCCCGGTGTTTTTGAATATACAGCGCCAGATGACTGTGAATACAATGCATAGGGCACTGACAACATTTGTGAAGTTCCCATTAGCGTAAAATTGCTGCCACCGTTTGGATCGAATTCTATTCGAATAAAATAGGGGCCATTGCTCCAGTTAATAGCAGACATACTTCCTGAAATCACCGTGCCTTTTCCAATATCCAATGTAGCTAAGCCAAACGGGGTTGTGGTTGCTGTATCGGTTTCTTGATAAACTACAGGGCCTGCAATATTGCCCTGTACCAGACTCATCCTGAACGACACACTTTTGTTCACGATGTTATTTCCTGAAGCATCTTTTGCTTTGGTTTGATACTTGAACGACTGAGGCGCCTGCCCGAATATAGATGTGCAGGTTACGAACAGAAGTGCTGAAACAAATGCCAAATGTTTTTTCATTGCCGACTTATTAAATGTGTTACTCTACTTTCTGTATTTTAAATACTTTTATTCTGCTTCCGTCCATGTCAAAAACTTCTAAAAGATAGATCGCATCCGAAAGCTTTCTTAAATCTATCTGACCTTGTCCATCTTCAAAAGATTGTTCATTGACAATGTTACCCTGCATATCAAGGACAACAGAATGGAAAGGATCGCTGGAGTCGCTTTTGATATTTAACAAGGAAGAGACGGGGTTCGGATAAACGGATATCTCCATTGCCGGCTGGGCCAACTCATCAACAACCGATATGACCGAGTACGATCCCTGTTGAAATCCTTGTGTGAGGGTATTGCCGGTGTCTGAAACCGTCTCTGAAACAGGCTCTCCAAGTGTCCAGCTTAAGGAACCTGCACTGTTTGTGTAAAAGCCACCGGCGGTTGTTACAACATCAGGTTTCAGCGTGCCGGTACTGCCTCCATACCCGATATCAGCACTCAATAAGTTATTTAGTTTTAAGTGTTGCAGAGCAGAGGCCTGGTGTGGAGACAGATAAATATCGTTAAATGTTTTCTCAAGTTCTTTTGCTTTGGAAAGATCATCGCATTTGCCAATTGCAGTGGCAACCTTGCGTGCAGCTAGTTCCACGCTTTCATTCTTTGCATTCGCTAACCTGTCGGCGCATCTGTCAAGCCTGTCAGCCATATTGGCAATTTCCTCTTTGATTTTTTTCGCCTTTATTTCAGTGGCTACTGTATTTGAATGATTCAGTTTATTGAACTTGTAACCTTTGTATTTCTTTATACCACTTCGTGTTGCCGGGAGCAACAAAACAGAACCTGCACCAGCTAAAAAGGCAAGTATTAAGTTTTCATAATCCTTATTCCTTGCAGGTCGGGGACTGCTACCCGCTTTTTTCTTTCCTTGGGTCTGCGTCTTGTTTCCCTCGCGTTTAGCTATGTCTGTATTCCCATTATTTACTTTACCAAGTGGGAGTATCGATTTATTCTGCCGGGCTTCTGAAAGTATTCCATTCGTATGCAGCGCTTTATTTTCTATAAAACCTTGGAAAGGGTTATTCGCTTTTTCAATACTACTTTTATTGCGTATACAATTCAGCCATGACGAGCTCTGATAATCAACAGCAGTCAGAGAGGAATCGTGACTGTTATTCTTTGGTAAATTTCCGGATATATACTTCCCTGGCACATAAGATCTAACCGAAACGGAACTTCCCTTTTGAATAAAATACCCCGTCCGGTAACGTCTTTGCTGAACATCACAGGAAATTGGCAATAGACAGATGAGTAAACATAATAGTGGATACCAGACAGTCTTGTTCCTTCTCATTCTTTAAAATTGACCTATTGGAGAGATTGAGGATTTGTGTGCATCAACATTCAAATGTACTAAACTAAGATAAGAAGTCGAATGTTTCTTGACAGGAAAAAAGAAATCGAAGGCCTAAAGCTCAGCCTGTAATTGGAAAGCCTTACCTATCACCCATCTTCCTTTCTGTGGGCAAAATAACCACGCGTAAATTCTTTCAATTCTTTATTCCTCGTATTCCATTCCCAGGGTCCGTTTTTAGATTCTTTCAAATCTTTAAAGGGGTTATATTTTAACACTTCGAGATTTTTCTCCCTTTCTGCATACTTGCGATTTGCAATCTCTCCATGCCACAAATGCAGAACAGTACCTTCAACATAGGAGACCTTCCCTCTCACTTCTTTATAGATAGATTTACACCAGTCCAGGTAGTGATTGTAAAAATCAGTGTTTGCACCTATTATTCTATTTATACATCCTGTATCCCAGTCACCACAAAAAGCATGTGCCATAACATGATCTGCCGTCCCCCCAATACAAACATCATATAACCCATACTCTTCAAGAATACTTCTTTGAGCTGCCCAGGCAAAACCTGTATGCCCGTGATCAGCAAAATTTCCGGTAGTTAACACGTTCGGATGGTGCTTATAAATATATCCAAAACCCGAGTACCAGTCTCCAATTCCTTTGAAACTTAAAACGTCTTTAGGCAATCTGACCGCAAATTCAAAAGGTTGAATCACCTTATGGTGGTCCAGCGCTACAGAAGTTTCAACTGCCCAATCCGGGTTTTCAAACAAGATATCGCAATCCACCCACGCAACCTTTTTACAACTGGCCGGCAATTGTTTTATGGCATGGTTCAACAATCGTTCTTTTTGCCACATGACATCTTTTGCCCGAATTTGCATGACATTTTTTGATGCAGGCAATTCAAACGCGTCCTTTCCAAAAGCGCATTCAATGATCAGATAGTTTAAATTTGACTTGATTATCTTCTCAATAAAGATTTCATAATTAAGTCTTTTCGTTTTGTATTTTTCCGAATTGTAATAGGAACTGAGAATCCAAAGATCATCAACATACGTGTATTGTTCAGCGCCTGCAATTTCAATTGTTGATTGACTTCGGATATCAACCAGGGTATTGTACTTATCCAGTTTCAGGTCGACACTTTCAAGAGATGACTTGTCAAGCAGTTTTTCTTTTAGCTTTTTTGAAGCCCCTGGCAGAGACGGGATCCAATCCGTTACGGGTTTAATGCACACATAAACATCACCCCTGCATTTAGTGTCTTCTATCTCTGCTTCACTCAAAAACGAGTTGGCAGGCACTTCTTCTGTTTTGAAGCCCCAATTGCCTACTCTTTCCATAAAGTCAGCTCCATACAATCTTACATGATCCCATTGCCAATAAAATTTTTCTCTGTCTTCCTTACTTACTATCAGCTCATCTTCAAGGGTGTTTGCTAGATTTTTATTCAGAGGCACCTGTAAAAACAGCTGACCACCAGGCTTCAAAACCCGATACAGCTCTCCGATCGCTTTTTTATCATTTTGCACATGTTCCAGCACATGAGAACAAATAATGTAATCCATTGAATCCGTTTCAAAGGGGAGATCAGTGATGTCAGTATGTATGGTTTTGGACGGATAGGTGTAGCCTTTCTCAAATTTATCGCATGGAACATAATCTATGAATGGCAATTTATTGAACAGTTCATAAAATATCGTTTCAGGAGCAAAGTGTAAAAGCCTTTTAGGGCTAGGCTTAAAAATGTCAGTTCGTTTCAGGAGCAACATCCAAAGCAACCTGTGTCTTTCAAGTGCCTTGCAATTCGGGCAAATAGCTTGCTGTCTATTTTTAAAAGGCAGGAATTGACCTTCATATGTGCAACAGGGACAGAGCATAAGAATGATTTTATGTCCGCTAATTTAAGTTTATTCGGTCTGAACAATGCCAATTCCGGCAGCTTTTCCCTCTGATTAAATGCCACACAGCAGATAGAAACAAAGCTGAAGATAGAAACAGAGCAGAGAAACAAAGCTTCAGATAGAAACAGAGCGGAGAAAGAGAGCGAGAAACAGGTAAAACAGAAACAGAGCGAAGAAAGAGTCAATAATCGCTCTCTTTCTACGCTCTGTTTCTCATTATAGGGCCAGTTTGAGTGTCAGAGTGAGTGAGAGGACCAAAAATAAGGTGAGATGCGAATACATCCCTCCATTCGGTCATCCATTTCAAGAAACGGTCAAAGCGCCGGTCTAAACACCGCATATTTGCGAAGAATAATTTCTCAATGCGGTGAACAATGGCTACATTTACCGCATATAAGCGGAGAATAACATGCCCAAATATATCCATCAACTAAGCCAATGGCCGGATTTCAAATGGAATCACGAGGTCATTTTGCCGGTGATATCGAAAGTCAGGCATAAGCAAGGACGGATAAAAGGCTATATGGAAGTCCTCGGTTTTGCATTAAGAGATGAAACGTCCCTGCAGACATTAACCATGGATGTTCTCAAATCGACAGAAATAGAAGGTGAAATCTTAAATCCCGCTCAGGTGCGCTCATCTATTGCCAGGCATCTGGGAATGGATATTGCCGGCTTGGTGCCATCTGACCGAAATGTGGAAGGCGTCGTAGACATGATGCTGGACGCGACACAGAATTATCAAAAGCCTCTGAATAAAAATCGTTTGTTGGGTTGGCATGCTTCTCTCTTCCCAACAGGAAGAAGCGGCATGCATAAGTTAGCCATCGGTCAATGGCGGGATAATAAAAAAGGTCCGATGCAAGTTGTTTCAGGAGCTATGGGAAAGGAGCGCATCCATTATGAAGCTCCGGATGCGGACAGGCTGAATAATGAAATGAAGTTATTTCTGGACTGGTTCAATGCTCCGGATTCAACAGATTCAGTGCTGAAGTCGGCCATTTCACATCTTTGGTTTGTGACCCTCCACCCTTTTGATGATGGTATCGGTCGGATTGCAAGAGCCCTTGCTGACATGCAATTGGCGAGAGCAGATGGAGACAATCAACGGTTTTACAGCATGTCCGCTCAAATACGCATCGAACGAAAATCCTACTATGATATCCTCGAAACTATCCAGAAAGGCTCTCTCGATATCACTGAATGGTTGTTGTGGTTCTTGCACTGCATAGATCGCGCATTGAATGCTACAGATCAGGTATTGAAACGCGTTTTACATAAAACCAGATTCTGGGACAGGCATTCTCAAACAGCTGTCAATGAAAGACAGCGTTTGATCATCAACAAATTATTCGATGGCTTTGACGGGAAACTAAATTCTTCCAAATGGGCAAAAATTGCAAAATGCTCTGCTGATACCGCACTTCGGGATATACAGGACCTGATCGATAAGAAAATTCTTCAGAAGGAGACGGCCGGAGGACGAAGTACGAATTATGTTTTGAAGGACTAATTCATCTTGCAAAGCAATTGGGCATCCTACCGGCAGTTGAACGCGTAGCATTCTAAAGAAGAGCATTTTTCATGTATTCCAAAATCCATCCTCCTGTCTATCGAACGAAAAAGCCTTTGATAAACGGATTGTTATCAAAGGCTCTCTAAATACTATGATCTTCGAAAAAGCTTTGTCTATTTCATTTCACTAACGAACTTCACTGCTTCTCCGGCATGTTTCTTGCCCTCCATTAAAGAATAATTTTTAAAAACGACCTCCCCAGCTATATTTATGACATAGGTTATCCTGTTTGAAAACAAGTTCTCCTTCACCCCAAAAGCCTTCAAAACAACTCCTTTGGGGTCACTCAGCAAGTCATATTTCAGGTTATATTTATCATGAAAAGCTTTGAGTTTCTCAATGCTATTCCCACTTATACCGATAACCAATGCCCCCGCTGAATTGAATTTGCTTATGCTGTCGTTAAAAGAAACAAGTTCGTTTTTAGTCAGTGCACTCTCCCCTTTTGGGTAAAAGAAAATAACAAGGACACTGCTCCCAATGGAATCTTTCATACTGAAAGTCTTTCCTTCCTGATTGGGTAAATTAAAATCAGGTACTTTATCGCCTAAATCAAGTTGTTTAGTTTGGCTCCAGCCAGAAAGTGATCCCAGAAGGAACAATACTGAAATAAAAAGTGTCTTTTTCATAATGGGGCTTTTGAGACCAAAGGTAAAAATCATTTCCTGTGCATGATGTAAGATTGCGATTTGCGAATAAAATCAGGTTGCCTTCCTTCGCCAGCCCCTCCCTCTTATAGGAATTAACGAAGCCGTTGAGTTAAGTAGGTAAATATTTACCCTTGCTACAATAGAGCACTTTTGAAAGCCGAATAAACGGGGTTGGCTACACTGAAATAAAAGTGTACGGTTTAGCAGGAAAGAATTTTTGTACCCAAAACTTGGACCAATGCTTCGAGGGGCAAAAGTGAATCTGGATATCGAACCAAAAAGCCTTTGATAAACAATCTGTATCAAAAGCTTTTTACGAATAGTAAGAATGTCAGGATCAGAATGAAGAAACAAGTAGAGACAGAGCGAAGAAAGAGTGAATAATCGCTCTCTTTCTACGCTCTGTTTCTCATTAAGGGTCAGTTTGAGTGTCAGAGTGAGTCTGAGGAACAAAAAAAGCGAGTCTGATCGCTCCGGTTGAGAATTAGCTCAGTTTGAGTGTCAGAGTGAGTGTGAAAAGGTAGAAACAGAGCGAAGAAAGAGTGAATAAATCGCTCTCTTTCTTCGCTCTGTTTCTCTATAAAGCGTAAAGTCCGAAGCATTTCTGCTTCGGACTTTTCTGCTTTATAGTGAGCGATATGGGGCCAATGTTGAACGAGATTGTGGCAGATCTGAGGGGGCTTGCTGATACTTTTGATTATTTAAATTGACCAGTAGGAAACAGAAAATAGTTACTTTTCAATCAATGGAATGGAGGAATTCTTCGATGGACGGCCCTTCGAATTTGAATTCTTTGATTTCAGCCCATTCGCTCTTAAACTGCTCCTCATCTATAGAAGCTAGGTGCGCTTTAAGCTGTTGTATAAGAGGAGTGTCCATCAGGTATCGTGTTTAATTATCAGGTTATAGCCCTGACTGAAGTTGAAGATACGCTCTTTTCTGCGACCGGGCAAATTTGAACCCGCTCACAGTGAAATCTGTATTCACCATGTTGCACTTCAAAATCTAAAGTACACTTTAGGTCTTGATTATCCGCTGCCTTATTCTAAAGAAAGTCTTTATTTTTATTGGATGACCAATAGTTAAAATGGATAGTGAATTAACTGGGATGGAGACTTCACTCTACCGTTTTTTCGTATATTTATTCCTCGTTAAATCAATCCATCACATTGCCGGAACCTTTCATTCCCAATCATATCTATAAACGATCTGAAATCCATGACCAATTTGGTGGGAACAGGCAAAGCGGTATTTGTCCATCCTCACAGTTTCCATATATCTTCATTTTTTCAGGAAAATCCGGTCACCAGCATGGCTATAAAGACGGCTGGGATAATCCGAATGTCTTTTATTATACAGGTGAAGGACAGGCAGGGGATATGAAGTTTGTGAAAGGGAACCTGGCACTCCGGGATCATGTTCAGAACGGGAAAAGAGTGTTTCTGTTCGAATATGAGCGCTCCGGACATGTCAAGTTCAAGTCCGAGCTTGAAGTATATGATGTGGACTACCTCGAGACTCACGATACAGCAAAGCATTTACGAACTGCAATCCAGTTCTTCTTTACCCGGAAGGGGGTTCAATTACCTATAGAAAAAGCGATCTTTGATCGAACAGCCTTATTGGCTGAGCCCAAAGTTCAATATGAACTCAATATTCCCACCGTGACTGAACGGAAGGGGCTGGTCACCTCACGTGTGGGACAGGGTGCCTACCGGAAGAGGATTATTCACCGATGGGAGTATCAATGTGCCGTAACCGGATTCAATAATCTGGATGTGTTGATTGCCTCTCATATTGTCCCCTGGAAGGATTCAACCGATACCGAACGGCTGGATGTCCACAATGGGATACTCCTTTCTCCGACTTATGATGCTTTGTTTGACCGGCACTTAATCAGCTTTGACAATTCCGGCAAAATCATTCTTTCTGATTCTGTGGAGACACAGGCCTATCAGAAGATCGGTATCACAGGTAAAGAAACTATAAAGGGATTAAGCCTATACAATATTGATTACATAGATAAACACAGGGAATTAATCAGGGTACTTTAATCGAACTCAAAAGACAAAAGCATGAGTGATATAGAAGAAATAACTGTTGAATTGGTAAAGTTCAGGGATGAACGCGACTGGTCACAATTCCATAATTCAAAAGATCTAGCCTTGGCTATATCAATTGAGGCTGGCGAATTGAATGAACTATTCCTTTGGAAGAAAGCTGAAGAAGTGAATGAGGAGAAGCTGAAACAGGAATTGGCGGACATCATTGCTTATTCCCTATTGCTTGCTGAAAAACACAATTTTAATGTAAAACAGATTCTGCTGGATAAAATCAAATCCAATGGAGAAAAGTATCCGGTTGACAAGTCGAAGGGAATAGCGAAGAAATACAATGAATTATGAACACAAAACATTTTGAGGATACATTAGAAATCACACCATATTCATTTGATAAAAAATCAATCGAAAAAATAACAGAAAATGTTTACGTTAAGAATCTCTGGCCGTTAATTTATATAATTAGTAACAATGCCCTTGGTGAAGCATATGTTGGTGAATCAACGAATGCACTTTCCCGAATGCAAAATCACTTAAATAATAGTGAACGAAAGAATTTAATTACGCTTCATTTGATTACCTGCGATAAGTTCAATAAGTCGGCTGCCTTGAATATTGAATCCAATCTCATCAAATATATTGCGGCAGACGGAAAATACAACTTGCAGAATGGAAATGCGGGTTTAACTTCCCATAATTATTATCAAAAATCCTTGTATCATGAAGTATTCAGCAAGATTTGGGACAAACTAAAAGACGCCAAAATAGTTCAGAATAGCCTTGCAAAAATTGACAATTCAGATGTATTCAAATATTCGCCTTATAAATCACTTTCCCCTGATCAGCATAACAGTGTCATATCGTTATTGGAATTTCTGAATAAAAAAGATTCGGATTCTATCTTTGTTGAAGGAAGTGCCGGAACAGGGAAAACGGTACTGGCCATATATCTGCTAAAGCTGATTTCAGCTCCAGAACAAGAATACGAAAAAGATGAGTTTGACGCTATTGCCTTCAGGGAGATAGAGTTAGTTCGTTCCTTAAAGAAAAAATATCCCAATCCAAAGATCGCATTGGTAATTCCAATGACTTCCTTAAGACAAACAATTCAGAACGTTTTTAAAACTACCAAAGGGCTAAGTGCGAGTATGGTCATCGGGCCATCTGAGGCCTTACATGAAAAATATGATCTTCTAGTTATTGATGAAGCCCACCGATTAAAAAGAAGAAAGGGAATTATGGCTTATGGGTCTTTCGACAATAACAATAGAACTCTTGGACTTGACGACGAAGGCACAGAATTGAATTGGATTTTAATGCAAAGTCAAAATCAAATATTTTTTTACGACGAAGCTCAATCCATAAAGCCGGCAGATGTTAGAAAGGCAGATTTTGCATCTCTTAAAACAACAAGACACACCCCAATTCTCAGCCTTACATCTCAACTTCGAGTTAAAGGTGGCTCAGACTATATTAACTATGTCGATGATTTATTACATTGTAGACTTAGCAAGGGGGCTCCAGTATTTGAAAACAATGAATACGAGTTTGTGATTTTTGACTCTTTCAGAGAATTAAAGGAAAGGTTAGATTCAAAAGAAAAGCAATTTGGACTTTGCAGACTAGTTGCTGGATTTTCCTGGAAGTGGGCATCCAAACCCAAAAAAGAAAAAGGAACTAAGATCGCAAAGAATACAAGCAAAATCATGGATATTGAAATTGAGGGCATTTCATACCGATGGAACGGCACTTCTAAGGATTGGGTAAATTCAAAAAATGCACCTAATGAGATCGGCTGCATTCACACTACCCAAGGGTATGATCTAAACTATACTGGTGTCATTTTTGGAAATGAAATTTCGTTCGACTCTAAAACAAATAAGATAGTCATTAATAAGGACAATTACTTTGATGCCAAAGGCAAAGAAAGCATTGAAGACTCAGAGGAATTAAAATCTTACATCATTAACATTTATAAAACACTTATGTTTCGAGGCATTAAGGGAGCTTACATTTATGTTTGCGATGAGAGTCTGAGAGCGTATTTTAAAAAACACATCCACGGCGATTGAGCATTACTATATGAAAACTTGCAATTTGAACCAGATTGAAGATTGTTTTAAAAGAAGCCGACAAGATAGCCAAGAGGCAAAGTGTTCCGCTCGTTAAAAAAATATCATTCTTACTCTTAAAATAGTTTATTGCACCTTATTTCACTTACAATGGAAATTGAACTTTACAGGGAAGAAAAGATCAAAAAACTCTTATATGAGATGGGGTCACTATTCTCAGACATAACTTTTCGTCAAGAAATCCATGCTGGAGATGATATTGCAAATGAAATGCATATTTCATCATTGAAAGGCAACTTTGTTGAAAATGCCAAACGGGTTTACAAAATCATCTGCGCTTACATCGAAGGCAAAAACGAATCACACTATTTATTAGACTACAAAACTAAAATAGCTCCACTGTTTGAGAATAGTTCAAAATTACTCGAAGGCACGTTGCATAATGACAATGCTGAAGTCTATAACAATTTTCTAAGTGAGACGTGGGATTTTCTTTCTGCATATGAAAATTTCGGAGATGATGATTATGACTTCTTATTGAAAAGAACTGGACTAACTTTCCTGGAAAACATTCTAGAAAACACAGCGGTAATTATTGAGGAGATGAAAATAAAACCTACCTCAGAGACGGAAGTCTATAATGCTGTCAAAGTTGTTTCTAAAGGATCTGCCCTAGTTC